>Ga0247732_10000077_pt1 | contig 67031 bp, 65 predicted proteins | sample UWRJL163409C2_FD_180940 | JGI IMG/M metagenome (GOLD analysis project Ga0247732, IMG submission 180940) | Plant litter microbial communities from Arlington Agricultural Research Station in Wisconsin, United States - UWRJ-L163-409C-2 | ecosystem: Environmental > Terrestrial > Plant litter >... | reverse complement strand
CGAGGTCCGGCTTGCTCGGGTTGGGAGCAGCTGCCGTCTCGGTGGGCGTCGGCGACTCACTGGGTGCCGCCGTTGCGCCGGCGTCAGCGGTCTGGTCGCATCCAGTCAGCAGCAGAGCCGAGATTCCGACGACAGCGACAAAGGACAGCCCGCGAATTCTGCTCATGAAACGAGTACACCCTGTTAGAGGTGCGCGCCACAAGCTGACACGGTTACGCCTCTATAACGACGGGGATAATCATCGGCTTGCGGCGGTGCTTCGTGTTCACCCAGCGACCGACGGTGCGGCGAATGACCTGCTGGAACGCGTGCGTGTCGCGCGTTCCGTTCGCTGCGGCGTCCTCGAGCGCCTTGACAACGTGCGGCAGCACGTCATCGAACACGGCCTCATCTTCGGCGAAACCGCGGGCCTGAATTTCGGGGCCGACGATGACCTTGCCGGTCTGCGCATCGATGGCGACGAAGATCGAGATGAAGCCCTCTTCGGCGAGGATTCTGCGGTCTTTGAGGTCGGCATCCGTTATCTCTCCGACGCTGGAGCCGTCGACGTAGACGAATCCGAGGTCGAGCTGGCCGACCACCTTCGCGACGCCGTCGCGCAGGTCGATGACGGTGCCGTCCTCGGCGATGATCGTGTTCTCGGCGGGCACGCCCGTCTGGATCGCGAGGTTCGCGTTGGCAACGAGGTGGCGGTACTCGCCGTGCACCGGCAGCACATTCTTCGGCTTGAGGATGTTGTAGCAGTAGAGCAGCTCCCCCGCGGCGGCGTGACCGGAGACGTGCACCTTCGCGTTCGCCTTGTGCACGACGTTGGCGCCGAGCTTTGTCAGCCCGTTGATCACGCGGTACACGGCGTTCTCGTTGCCGGGAATCAAGGACGACGCGAGGATGACGGTGTCGCCCTCGCCGACGGTGATAGTCGGGTGCTCCATGTTCGCCAACCGCGACAGCACCGCCATGGGCTCGCCCTGGCTTCCCGTCGACATGTAGACGAGCTGGTTGTCGGGGTAGTCGGCGGCCTTCTTGACGTCGACGAGCACGCCGTCCGGAACGTGCAGGTACCCGAGGTCGTTGGCGATGCCCATGTTGCGCACCATCGAGCGGCCCATGAGAACCACCTTGCGGTTGTTTGCCACGGCGGCGTCGAGCACCTGCTGCACGCGGTGCACGTGGCTCGAGAAGCTGGCGACGATGACGCGCTTCTTCGCCTTGGCGATCACGCTCTCGAGCACTGGGCCGATGTCGCGCTCGTTCGGCGTGAAGCCGGGAACGTCGGCGTTGGTGGAGTCGGGCAGGAACAGGTCGACGCCGGCCTCACCCAGGCGCGCGAAGGCACGAAGGTCGGTGATGCGGTCGTCGAGTGGCAGCTGGTCCATCTTGAAGTCACCGGTGTGCAGAACCACGCCGGCCTTCGTCTTGATGGCGACGGCGAGGGCGTCGGGAATCGAGTGGTTCACCGCGATGAACTCGAGGTCGAAGGGGCCCATCTGCTCGGTCTGTCCCTCGGCGACGGTGAGCGTGTACGGCTGGATGCGGTGCTCCTTAAGCTTCGCCTCGATGAGGGCAAGCGTCAGGGTCGAGCCGATGAGCGGGATGTCGGCGCGCAGCTTCAGCAGGTAGGGCACCGCGCCGATGTGGTCTTCGTGGCCGTGCGTGAGCACCACGCCGAGCACGTCGTCGAGGCGGTCTCTGATCGGCGAGAAGTCGGGAAGGATCAGGTCGACACCGGGCTGGTGCTCTTCAGGAAAGAGCACGCCGCAGTCGACGATGAGAATCTTGCCGTCGATCTCGTACGAGGTCATGTTGCGACCGATTTCGCCGAGGCCGCCGATAGGGATGACGCGCAGCGTTCCCGGTGCGAGCTTGGCTGGTTCTTTGATGGTGACGGGCATCTGGTCCTTTATCGAGTGGTGCCGGCGACCTTGGGAAGGGCGCCTCCGGCTGCCGCGTTGCGGTCCGGGCGGAAGTTCGTGAGGTCGAGACCCGGGATGTCGCCAACCAGGGCGATCTCGTCCTCGATCATGGCGGCCTCGAAGTCTTCGGGGCCGACGAGCGGAAGGCGCACGCGCGGGCTGCCAATGCGCCCGAGACCGTGCAGGATGTACTTGGCCGCGACCGTGCCTGGCACGTGGGTCATGACGGCGCGCACGAGCGGCTCGAGCTGCTTGTGCGCCGCAGTGGCGGCGGTGAGGTCCCCGGCGTTCACGGCGTCAACGATGACGCGGTAGGGAGCGGCGGCGATGTTCGCCGTGACGCCGATGAGCCCGGTCGCGCCGATGGAGAGGTGCGGCAGCACATTCGCGTCGTCACCGGAGAAGTACAGAAGGTCGGTCTGGTTGAGAACGCGGCTGACCTCGCTGAAGTCGCCCTTGGCGTCTTTGATGGCACGGATGTTGGGGTGCTTCGCCGCCCGCAGGATCGTCTCGTACTTGATCGGTATGCCGGTTCGCCCCGGGATGTCGTAGAGGATGACGGGCAGGTCAGTCGCGTCCGCGATCATGCGGAAGTGGGTGAGCACTCCGGCCTGGGTTGGCTTGTTGTAGTACGGCGTGACGATCATGACGGCGTCGGCGCCAGCCTTCTCGCTGGCCTTGTAGAGCTCGATGGCGTGAGCCGTCTCGTTGGATCCACCACCGGTGATGATCTTCGCGCGGCCGTTGCTCACCGACTTGGCGACCTCGACAAGCCGCAGCTTTTCGGGGTCGGTGAGCGTGCTGGTCTCGCCGGTCGTGCCGGTGACAACGATGCCGTCGGCTCCGTCAGTGATGACCGCGTCGATGTGCTTCTCGACGTCAGACCAGTCGACCTCTCCGTCGGCGGTGAACGGGGTCACAAGCGCGACAAGAACCTGGCCAAAGGGATTCTCGGGGGTAGACACCTCTATAGGGTACCGTTCGCGGCCCGGCACCGACTCGCCTGGCGCAGCGCGACCTCGATGCTGACCGCTCGCCGGTCCCCGTTGCGCTGGTCGCGACTCCAGTGAGCGATTACCCCCGGCTCGCGCGGCCCTCGGCTCGAAGCAGGTAGCTCAATATGCAGCGGCTCACCGAGCTCGAGCTGATACCCATGAAACGCCAGCGCGCTCACGCAGGCAAGCCGCCCACCAGCCCGCCATGCGCGAAGGAGGCGATCGGGTGATCCCGGTCGCGCCCACCACCCCTGCCTGACGTGAACAAGCGCGCCGTACCCGTCGAGCCATCGAAGGATCTCTGTATCTGTGCCGATCTCGAGCAGTTCAACGGTGCGAACCAGCCCGTGGTGTCTGTCCAACAGAGCCGAGCGAGCATCCATGGTTCGAGCTTGCAGGGAGCCGACCGACCACGCCCGCGAGCCGCATGACAGTGTGAAAAACCCAGCATGGTGAGGACGGGCCGAGCACACTCCTGAAATGAAGGACGTTGTGGGCAATCGCACGAAACGTCCTTCATTTCAGGAGCGCGTCGTTAGCGGCGTAGATGTCTGACGCTGCTCACGGCTTGAGGGTGCAACGAGTTAGGGCGAGACGCGGCCATTCTCGTTGAACGAGGCGTATGTCACAGGCATGAGCTCGGCCCAGAAGTTCTCCATCTGCTCCGCCGCCATCTCGATCTCGCGCTGCGGGAACGACGGGAAGTGCGTTCCCTCACGCTTGGTGCGCAGCGAGAGGAAGTTCATCAGCGAGCGCGCGTTCATCGTCACGTACATCGACGAGTAGATGTTGAGCGGCAGCACGATGCGGGCGACCTCGCGGGCAATGCCGGCGTCGAGCATGCGCTGGTAGGAGGCGAAGGCGTCCGTGGCGACACGGCGTGCCTCGGACTGCGCGAGCTCCGTCTGCTCGGGCGTGCCGGGCACAAAGTCGTAGGCGCCGGGCTTGCCCTGCTGCACGAGGTTGCGCTGCTCACCGGGAATGTAGAAGACCGGGTTGAGCTCGCGGTAGCGCCCGCTCTCCTCGTTGTACGACGCGATGCGGTGCCGCATGAACTCGCGGAACACGAAGATCGGTGCCCGCACATAGAAGGTCATCGAGTTGTGCTCGAAGGGCGAGCCGTGGCGGTCGCGCATGAGGTAGTTGATGAGACCCTTCGACTTGGATGCGTCAGTCGACTCGTCTTGGGCGGCGTCGAGGGTCTTCTCGCCCTGCGTCGAGACCCGTGCCGCGAACAGCACGTCGGCGTCGCTGGCATTGGATCGAACAAGCTCCACGGTGATGTCAGAGCGGAAGACAGGCGTTTTCGATTCGTCAGGCACGCCCTCACGATACCGACAGGCGCTGTCATAGTGCGTCACAGTGGCCCAACGACACGGCAGCAGACGTATTTTGGGGCCATGGTCGCTGCTCTCGTTGTCGTCACCGCCCTCGTCGCGCTCGCGACCGGGCTCGGCTTCGCGCACCGCGCCTTGACCGGACGAGCACGACAGGTGACGAAGAGCATCGACCTGCCCGACGAGGTCGTGCTCGGCGCTGACGCCACGCTGCTGCAGTTCTCGACCGAGGTCTGCTCGCCGTGCCGCGCCACCCACACCGTGCTGGATGCGGTTGCCAACAGCAGGAACGGCATTCGCCACGTCGACCTCGACCTCACCCACCGACCCGACCTCGCGGGCCAGTTCAACATCTTGCAGACTCCCACGACGCTAATTCTCGACGCGACTGGCACCGTGCGCGCTCGCATCGGCGGTGCGCCCACTCGGGCTACGGTGCTCGCCGAGCTCGACCGCATCCTCATCGCCGCCTGAAGGAACCCGACATGACCGCTCCCGTTGGAATCGACCCGCGCTCGCCCCGCTTCGGTGCCGGCATCACCGCGGTGCTGCTGCTCGTCGTTATCTTCACGAACCTGCTGGCCGAAGGCTGGTGGGTATCGAATAGCGCGACCGGCGTGACGGTATCGACGCTGTCGCTGCAGAACCCTCTTCAGCGCCTACTCAGCCCCTCAGTGCTGCTGTTCGCGGCGCTCGTCGCGCTGTTCGCCTGGGGTGCCTTCGCCGGCATCCGCCGCCACCCGTACGGTGTCGTCTTCCGTGCGGTGATTCGCCCGAGGCTCAGGCCCCCGACCGAACTCGAGGACCCGGCCCCGCCGACTTTCGCCCAGGGCGTCGGTTTCATCATCACGGGGGTGGGACTGGCGCTGCACCTGGCCGGGGTTCCGTATGCGCTCGTGGTTGCGGCATCCGCTGCGTTCGTCGCGGCCTTCCTCAACTCGGTCTTCGCCTACTGCCTCGGGTGCCAGATCTACCTACTCTTGGTGCGGGCTGGGATTCTGTCCCGAAAGAGCGGCAGCAAGGGTGCCGCCGCAGCCTGACCCGCCTAGGCTGGCAGCATGTCAGTGACCAGCGAAGCAACGACCCTCTGGTTCGGAGACCTCTTCGGAGGCAACGGAACCACCTCCCTCGACTCGTCTGATGCCGCAGAGTTCCCCGTGAGCTGGGCTGCCCGCTCACAGGGCGAGGCAGGCAAGACCAACCCCGAGGAACTGCTCGGTGCGGCCCACTCCGCCTGCTACTCGATGGCTTTCGCCAACGGCCTCGCCGAGAACGGCACCCCGCCCGAGAGCCTGCAGGTGACCGCAGCCGTCACCTTCGAGCCCGGCACCGGCATCACCGGCAGCCATCTGCTGGTGAGCGCCAAGGTTCCCGGGCTCAGCGATGAGGACTTCCAGCGCCTTGCCCTCGCGGCCAAGGAGGGCTGCCCGGTTTCGCAGGCGCTCGCCGGCATCACCATCACCCTCGAAGCTAGCCTCGCCTGATGCATATCGTCGTCGGCGGAGCGTCGGGCTACGTCGGCACAGAACTGCTGCACCAGCTGGGTGAGGCAGGCCACACGATCGTTCGGCTGGTGCGCCGCGAGGCGCAAGGACCGAGCGAGTCCCGGTGGGATCCGGCCACCGGCGAGATCGACGGCGAGCTGATCGACAGTGCGGATGCCGTCATCAACCTCTCGGGGGCATCCCTGGCGAAACTGCCGTGGACCTCGAGCTACAAACGCGAGCTCGTCTCGTCGCGACTGCAGGCGACAGCCACGCTCGCGCGGGCGATCAGCGCGGCAGCGACTCCCCCATCCGTCTTCCTCAGTGGGTCTGCGGTCGGTTTCTACGGCGACCGTCCCGACGAGGATCTCACCGAGGAATCACCGCGCGGCGAGGGCTTTCTGGCCGACCTGGTCGAGCAGTGGGAGGCCGCCGCGCACCAGGTGCCGAGTGGGGTGCGGGTGGTGACGCTGCGCACCGGCATCGTGGTCGGCCACGGCGGAGCCTTCGGGCCGCTCGAACTGCTGACGCGCTTCGGCCTCGGCTCGAAGCTGGGCGACGGCATGGCACGCTGGCCGTGGATCAGCCTGCACGACGAGGCCGCGGCCATCGTTCACCTTCTCGACTCGACGCTCAGCGGCCCGGTGAACCTCACCGGTCCAACGCCGGCAACAAGCGATGCGATCACCAAGCGGCTCGCGTTTGCGATGGGGCGCCCTCGCATCTGGACGATCCCCGCGCCGATCATCAGCGGTCTGATGGGTGACGCGGGTCGCGAGCTGCTACTGCCGTCGCAGCGCGTGCTGCCGATCAAGCTGCAGGATGACGGCTTCGTCTTTCAGAACGAGACCGTCGAGAGCGCGATCAGCGCCGCGTGGCCCGCTCGAGCCTGATCGCCTGGCGGGTGGCCCAGCGGGCGCGTTTGCGGTCGCCGCTGGCGTCGTAGGCGAGCCCAAGGCGAAACCAGTCACGCCACGAGTCGGGGTCAGCTTCGACAGCTGCCTGGTAGATGGGGAAGGTCTTGTCGGCCTCGGCCGGGTCCGGCCGACCGCTGGGCAGGCGAGGCAGGTCGTCGACAGGCAGACCGCCCTCGGTCGTGAGGAGCTTCAGCAGACGCTCGGCACGAAAGGCGAAGATCAGCTCGACGGCGAGCGCCCAGCCGCCGACGATTGGCAGCACGATGAGAGCGACGCCCATGGCGATCGCGACCGGCTCACCGACGCCGATGAGCACGAGCGCGTACTGCACGATGAAGAGCAGGTAGAGAAGAAGAAGCGCCGCCATGCCGAGGCCGGCCAGCTTGGCCCCGTTCACAGGTCGAGCAGGGCGTCGAGTCCGACGACCACACCGTCGGCAGTGGGCGCCGAGCGCAGCGCAAGCAGGATGCCTGCCTCATAGCTGGTCGGCGAGAGGGTCTCGTGCGAGATCGTCAGCACCTCTCCGGTGCCGCCGAAGTGCACATCCTGCTTGGCGACGACGCCCTGCATGCGCAGGCTGTGGATCGGCACGCTGGCAACCTGCTGACCGCGAGCCCGCTGATCGACGTGCGGCGCGATAACCGGCCCGATGCTTGCGCGCGCCTCGCCGATCAGCTCAGCGGTGCGCACGGCGGTGCCTGACGGCGAGTCGGTCTTGCCCGCGTGGTGCGCCTCGACGATCTCAATGGAGTCGAAGTAGCGGGCCGCACGGGCGGCAAAGGAGGTGGCTAGCACCGAGCCGACCGAGAAGTTGGGGATCACAAGCACGCCGACACCGCTGTGCTCCGCCACCAGACGGCGCAGGCTCGTGATGCGCTCGCTGGACCAGCCCGAAGTGCCGGTGACGACGTCGATGCCTCGCGCGACCGCGTGCTCGACAACGCTCTGCGACACCTGCGGCAGGGTGAGGTCGAGCACCACATCCGCACCGTCGACGAGGCTGAGCGGGTCGGCGGACCCCACGGCGGCGTGCACGGTGAGATCGTCGGCAGCTTCGATGAGGCGAGCGGCGAGTTGCCCCATACGACCGTTGGCTCCGACGATCGCGACGCTGAGTGACATGAGTCCATCGTAGCTAGGCTTGCCGCATGACTAGCTGGCGCGAGGCCTCCGTCGATGACGACGCGGCGCTTGCCCTGCTCACCGAGTACTTCAGCAGTCGCGCGCAGACCTTTCCGGCCTCCCAGGGCGAGTACCGCACGGTCTTTCCGAGCGCCGAGCAGTTTGTCGCTCCGCACGGCGTCTTTCTCATCGTCGAGGGTGACGGCCTCGATGGCGAGGCGGCGGATGTTGGCTGCGGCGGCATCCGTCGCATTGATCCCATAGATGGCCAGGCGACCTTCGAGCTCAAGCACCTCTGGGTGCAGCCGCACCTTCGCGGTCTCGGCGTGGGGCGAGCGCTGCTCGCCGAGCTGGAGCGCCGGGCCCGCGACTTCGGCGCCGAGCGCCTCGTGCTCGACACTAACGACTCGCTCGAGGCGGCCGGTCGGCTGTACCGCTCGAGCGGCTTCGAGCTGATCGAGCCCTACAACGACAACCAGAACGCCACCGCCTGGTACAGCAAGACCCTGATGGGCTAGTAAGGCTGCTCGATCGGCAGGCCCGTGCGCAGCTCGGCCGGCAGGTGACCGAGGTCGTTGTGGGTGACGAGCACCGCAGGCTTCGCCGAGCGCACACGAATGATGGTGAGACCCGCGTGCGCCTGGTTGATGCCGAGCCAACGCCATCGCGGACCGTCGAGCACCTCGCGCACGAACCAGCCGATGACGAAGTTGTGCGTCACAAGCAAATCGTGGCGGTCGCCGCGGGCGGGGGTGAGAAACTCGCTGACGGCATCCGCCATCTGCGCGGAGCCTGCCTCGATCTCATCCGACGTCACGCCGCCGAAGAAGTGGTCGAAGGCGCGGGGCATGTCAGGGCTCGGTCCGCTCGGGTAGCAGTCGAAGAGCAGGGTGCTCGGCTCTGACTTCACTCCCCCGAGGTGCGACTCGATGATCGAGGCGGTCTGCGCGGCGCGCTCCAGCGGGGAGTGCCACGCCCCGGTGAACGGCACACTGGCCAGACGGTCGCCGATGGCAGCGGCCTGCAGCTTGCCCCGCTCGCTGAGCGGGCCGTCGGGCAGGCCGAACTCAGCATCCTGCTGCTCGCCGTGGCGCACGAGATAGATGAAGTGGGACATTGCGCTGTACCTGTTTCGTTCAGCTAGAGACGGGCGACTCTGCCAGTCCGGCGAAAGCCGACTCATCGACCGCGCCGACGGCGGAGATCGAGAGCGGGCGAGAGGAAAGTTCGTCGGCGAGCTCACGGATGCCGTCAGCAGTCACCAGCGAGAGCCGCCGCAGCGACTCATCGAGGTCGACAAACTCGCCGAGGGTGATCTCGCTGCGCCCGAGCCGCGACATGCGGGTGTCGCTGTCTTCGAGGGCGAGCGCCGCAGCGCCGCTCAGCTGGCCCATGGCGCGGCTGATCTCTTCGGCAGTGACGCCCTGCGCGATGCGCTTGAACTCGCTCATCATCAGCTCGGTGACCTGCACGGCTTTCGCGGGCGTGCATCCGGCGTACATACCGAAGAGTCCGGCGTCGCTGTAGCCGGGCGAGAACGAGTAGACGGAGTAGACGAGCCCGCGCTTCTCGCGGATCTCCTGGAAGAGGCGGCTCGACATGCCGCCACCGAGGATCGAGTTGAGCACAGCCATGGTGGAGCGCCGGGGGTCGGTCGCGGTGAGGCCCGGGACTCCGACAATGACGTTCGCCTGCTCGATGGGGCGCTGCACGACGGTGAGGTGGCTGCCGCGGGTGATGAGGTCAACCTCGGACTCGCGGCGCCCGACGGGGGTCGCGGTGATGCCGAGGTCCCAGCCGGCCTTCTGCAGCGCTGCCGTCACTCCGGCGACGAGCTCATCGTGGTCGACGGCACCGGCGACGGTGATGACGAGGTCTTGCGGCCGGTAGTTGGCACGGTAGTGGTTCCACACCGCCTCCCGGGTCGCGGCGTTGATGGTGGCCGGGCTGCCTCCGATGGGGCGACCGAGAGGGTGATCACCGAGAACTGCCTCGAAGAAACGCTCATTGGCGACATCGCCCGGGTCGTCATCGGCCATCGCCAGCTCTTCGAGGATCACGCTGCGCTCAGTCTCGAACTCGTCAGGGTCGATGAGCGACGAAGTGAGCATGTCGGCAATGACCTCGACGGCCATGGGCAGGTCGCGGTCCTGAATCTTGGCGTAGTAGCAGGTGTACTCCTTCGCCGTCATCGCGTTGTGCTCGCCGCCGACGGAGTCGAAGCTGACCGCGATGTCGAGCGCCGAACGACCAGTCGTGCCTTTGAAGAGCAGGTGCTCGAGGAAGTGCGTCGAGCCGTAGGTGGCTGGCGTCTCATCGCGCGAGCCGACGGCGACCCAATAGCCGATCGTGGCGCTGCGAGCACCGGGAACCTGCTCGCTGAGAATTCGCACCCCGCCGGGAAGCACGCTTCGCCGAACAAGTGATGAACCTGAGGCGGTAAAGGAAAGCTCGGCCAGATCCAGCGGAAGTTGCACTGCAGCGTTCATCACCGACCGAGCCTATGCCATCAGCCTGAACGACGACCCGCTGGATGCCGTGTCCCCTTTTTTGGGGACATGGCGTACCATGATGCGACAGACAGCTCTGTCTGTCCGCATGCTAGCGTTGCCGAATCACCCAAAATAAGTCAGGACCCCCACACCCCATGAAGACCTCCCAGAAGGCTGCCCAGTGACCGTCGCCCAGCCTTCGTCCACCGCTCAGCGCGCGCCCTGGGCGAAGAACAAGATTCTCGAAACGGCCAACGAGCTCTTCTACGGCGACGGCATCCGCACTGTCGGTGTCGACCGCCTCATCAGTGAGTCCGGCGTGACCAAAGCGACCTTCTACAAGCACTACGGTTCGAAGGACCGACTCATCGTGCAGTACGTGCAGCACCGCGACACGTCTACGCGCGAGCGCGTGAACGCCGTGATCGACAACGAGCCGAACGCCGAGTCCGCCCTGCGCGGCCTCATCGCCCAGGTCAGCGACGAGATTGCCAGCCCGGGCTTTCGCGGCTGCGCCTTTCTCAACGCCGCGAGCGAGTACCCCGACGAGGCCCACCCGGTGCGCGTTGTGGTTGCCGAGCACCGCGACTGGTACACCGGAGTGCTGACCACCCTGCTCGTCGACCTTGGACACACGATGCCCGGGGACGCGGCCGACGAACTCATGCTCGCGGTGGACGGCGCTCGCAGCGGCGGTTACGCCGGCGACCCGATCGCGGCGACCGCAGCACTCGGCCGGGTCGCTGAGCGCGTGCTCACAACGGTGAAGAAGTAGGCATAGCAGCTATGAAGGAGCGGAGGAATAGCCTCAACGGCGTCATCCAGCACGCTACTGTTGCGACGTGCTGTACACACCTCGTGCTCAGCCGACGCACAGTCTTCATTAGTCTGGAAAGGCAATATTCATGACTTTTACCTTCACACTGCTCACCGTGCTCGTCATCCTCATCGGCGCTCTCGCGATCTTCGACGGTGTCAGCCGCATCCGCGGTCGTCGCGTCAACTCCGTTCTGGCAATTGTCGAGATCATTCTCGGCGCGCTGTTCCTGCTCTTCATCTTCTTCAACGTTCTTCTGATCCCGATCCTCTGGCTCGCGATCGCACTCGAGGTCGTGGTGATCGTGCTGATCGTCACCCGGGGCACCGGCCGCGGTCGCGGCTACGTCGGCGTTAGCGCCGTGGTGGCACTGCTCAACCTCGTCTACATTCTCGGCCTGCTGGGCGTTATCAACATCCCGTAGACCGCAGCTAAGAGGGGAAGGCGCCGTGCAGTCGGCGCCTTCTTCGTTTAACGGGTGCTACGCGCTCACCCGGTCGAGGTCAGCGAGCTGGTGGCGGGTCAGCGACAGGCCGACCGCGGCGACAAGCTCGGTCACCTGCTCTGGCCTGCTCGCCGACACGACCGGAGCGACGACGTTGCGCTTGCTCAGCAGCCAGGCCAGAGCGACGGATGCGACGGTCGACTCGTGCGCCGCTGCCACCTCATCGAGCATCGCGAGCACGCGGCTCCCCCGCTTGCCCAGGTACTTGCCGACCTCTCCCCCGCGCTCGTTGCGCGCGAGGTCTCTCTTGTCGCGGTACTTGCCGGTCAGAAAGCCGCTCGCGAGAGCGAAGCGCGGCATCACACCGAGGCGCTGCATGTCGGCGACGTGGGCGAGACCGCCCTCGTACTCGTGCCGGTGCATGAGGTTGTAGTGGTTCTGCAGCGCCGCCATGTGGGCTACGCCCAACTGAGCGGATGCGATGCGGGCCTCGATCAGCCGGTTGCCGGTGTGATCGGAGCCCCCAAACGCGCGCACCTTGCCCGCGCTGATGAGCGAGTCCACCGCGAGCAGGGTCTCGTCGAAGGGCACGTGCGCATCGTCGATGTGCAGGTACAGCAGATCGATGTACCCGGTGCGCAAACGCTGCAGCGAGGCGTCCACCGACGCGACGATGGCGCGCGGGCTGAGGCCCGGGTTGTCAGCGCTTTTGCCGATCTTGGTAGCGACGACCATGTCCGCTCGGTTGCGCTTGGCGCGCATCCAGTTGCCGATCATGATCTCGCTGCGCCCGCCCGCATAGGAGTCGGCGGTGTCGATGAAGTTTCCGCCGGCGGCGGCGTACTCGTCGAGAATGCCTTCGGTGGCCGTGACATCGGCCGTCCAGCCGAAGACGTTACCGCTGATCGCTATGGGAAACACTCGAAGGGGCGACGGCCCAACAGCGCGACGCTGCACGGTGGTCACCGGCCCGGTCTGCACTGCGATCGACATCGCGTATCCCCTGTCTTTCACTGAGGATAAGCGGCGAGCTGAACAGATCTGTGCACCACACGCGGATCGTTATCGGTACGTGAGAAAGCACGAATGCCCACCCCCGAGGGGATGGGCATTCGCGTCTTGCCCAGCAGCTGGCGAGAGCTCTGGGTAGACCTTTGCTACTCGCCTTCGGCGGGGGCCTCCGGGCCCTCGCTTGCGGCGGCACTCGAGTCGGTGTCGGCCGAGTCGGCCTCATCCGTCACGGGTGCGAGCGACAGCTTTCCGCGGTCGTCAATCTTGGTGATCTCGACCTGGATCTTCTGGCCGACCGCCAGGACATCCTCGACGTTCTCGACGCGCTTTCCGCCGGCAAGCTTACGGACCTCGCTGATGTGCAGCAGTCCGTCCTTGCCGGGGGTGAGCGACACGAAGGCGCCGAAGGTGGCCAGCTTGACGACGGTTCCGAGGAACCGCTCGCCGACCTCGGGGTTGAGCGGGTTCGCGATCGCGTTGACGGCGGCACGGGCGGCCTCAGCCGACGGTCCGTCGACAGCGCCGATGTACACGGTTCCGTCGTCCTCGATCGAGATGTCAGCTCCGGTGTCGTCCTGGATCTGGTTGATCGTCTTGCCCTTCGGGCCGATCAGCTCGCCGATCTTGTCGATCGGGATCTGCACCGAGATCACGCGGGGCGCGGTCGGGGCCATCTCGTCGGGGGCGTCGATAGCGTCGTTGATGACCGCGAGGATCTTCGTACGGGCTTCCTTGGCCTGCTTGAGTGCACCGTCGAGAACGGAGGACGGCAGACCGGCGAGCTTCGTGTCCAGCTGGATAGCCGTGACGAAGTCCGAGGTTCCGGCGACCTTGAAGTCCATGTCTCCGAGGGCGTCCTCTGCACCGAGGATGTCGGTCAGAGCCGCGTAGCGCGTCTCGCCGTCAACCTCGTCAGAGATGAGGCCCATGGCGATGCCGGCAACGGGTGCGCGCAGCGGCACACCGGCGTTGAGCAGCGACAGGGTCGAGGCGCAGACGGAGCCCATCGACGTCGAGCCGTTGGAGCCGAGAGCCTCGGACACCTGGCGGATCGCGTAGGGGAACTCCTCGCGGGGAGGCAGCACCGGCACGAGGGCGCGCTCGGCGAGGAAGCCGTGCCCGATCTCGCGACGCTTCGGCGAACCAACGCGGCCGGTCTCACCGGTCGAGTAGGGCGGGAAGTTGTAGTGGTGCAGGTAGCGCTTCTTCGTGACGGGGTTCAGCGAGTCGATCTGCTGCTCCATCTTGAGCATGTTCAGCGTGGTGACGCCGAGGATCTGCGTCTCACCGCGCTGGAAGATCGCCGAGCCGTGGACGCGAGGAATGACCTGCACCTCGGCGTCGAGCGCACGGATGTCGGACAGCTGGCGGCCGTCGATACGGATGCCCTCGGTCAGAACGCGGGTGCGCATGATCTTCTTGCTGACCGACTTGTACGCGGCACTGACCATCGGAGGAACGTCGCCGCTCAGCTCGCCGGCGAGGACCTTCTCGTTGATCGCAAGCTTGACGCGCTCCTTGAGCTCGTCGTCCTTGTCCTGGCGCTCCTGCTTGTCGGCGATCTGGTAGACCGCGGCGAGCTCGGCGTGCGCGATGTCGTTGACGGCGTTGAACGCCTCCTCCGAGTACGGCGGGAACAGCGGGAAGTCCTTGATGGGCTTGGCTGCCTGGTCGGCGATCGACTGCTGCGCCTTGATGAGCTGCTTGAGGAAGGGCTTGGCAGCGTCGAGACCCTGCGAGACAACGGCCTCGTCGGGCTTCGTGGCGCCAGCCTGGATGAGGTCCCAGCTGCCCTCGGTGGCCTCAGCCTCGACCATCATGATCGCGACATCCTCGACGCCGTTGGCGTCGGTGACAAGGCGACCGGCGACGGTCAGGTCGAAGACAGCCTCAGCGAGCTGCTCGTGCTTCGGGAAGGCAACCCACTGGTCGCCGATGAGGGCGAGGCGGATGCCACCGATCGGTCCGTAGAACGGCAGACCAGAGATCTGCGTCGACGCGGAGGCCGCGTTGATCGCAAGGGCGTCATAGAACTCGCCGGGGGCGATGGACATCACGGTGATGACGATCTGCACCTCGTTGCGCAGACCCTCGACGAAGGTCGGGCGCAGCGGCCGGTCGATGAGACGGCAGACGAGGATCGCCTCGGTGGAGGGACGGCCCTCGCGACGGAAGAAGGATCCGGGGATCTTTCCTGCGGCGTAGGAGCGCTCCTCGACGTCAACCGTCAGCGGGAAGAAGTCGAACCCGTCGCGCGGGTGCTTTCCTGCCGACGTCGCCGACAGGATCATGGTTTCTTCATCGAGGTACGCGGCGACGGCACCCTGTGCCTGCTGCGCGAGTCGACCGGTCTCAAAACGGACCGTTCTGGTGCCGAACTTGCCGTTATCGATAACGGCTTCGGCGAACTTGATTTCTGGACCCTCCATAGGGGGGTTTCTCCTTTGTTTAACGTCGCACCCCGTATGGGCACGACTCTTCAAGGAGCAGGAGCGGGCAGGAGGACGCAATGGTACGCACTTCAGTGTGTTTCTGATAAACACAGGGGCGCGTCTGGTCAACAGTAGAAATTCACTGGATCTCGCCCAGTAAGTCACCACCGGTGACCAGCTTCTTGCCAGCCTGCTCCGGTATTGCTTCGCTCAGGGTAGCAGGTGGGCCTGAAAAGGCCCTAGGGACGCACCGTGGTGGGGTACGGATCGCACTTCGCGAAAAGCAGATCGACATCGGCGCTGGATGCCGGCAGCGCGATCGACAGGAACGGATGCCACCAGCCCGGCTGGCCCTCACCCCCGTCGGTGAAGTCCGCGCGGCTCGGCACCTCGGTGACCGGCAGCCCGACGGCGCCCGCGCACGGCACGAGGGTGTCGACGTAGTAGTCGTACAGCTCGTCGAGTTGCGCCGCACTGAGGTCGGCGAAGACGGTGTCGTACTGCGGCAGCTGCTGGCCGCAGCGATACCAGGCCAGCGCCCCCTCCCCTGTGGCGCTGACGTTGGTGAAACCGTCTTCTCGGTCGTAGCCGACGCTCGTGAACCCCGCGTCGTTCATGCAGCTGCGCATGAGGTTCGGCCAGCCGTTGGGCAGTGCGAAACGCACCGGCGCGGCGGCCGGGCGGTCGATGCCGCCGGGCCCGGGGTTGAAGGCCGTGTCGAGGCGCTGCTGGAGGTGCAGCGAGACGTCGGCGGCCGCATCCGTTGGCTGCGCGGCGCAGCCCGTGAGCGCGATGGCGAGGGTGAGGAGAAGAACGCGCCGTCGCATCCCCCCAGTATTGATCTCAGCGGGCGATCGTGGGGGCTTTTCGTCGATCGGGCGGGCTGATCGGCACCAGTTCGGAGTGCTTGGCGACGCGCCCGTCGCCAGCGGTGCGCCCGATCATGCGACGGCCGAGCCAGGGGCGCACGTGCACCCAGAGCCAGCGGCCGTTCGATACCCACTCGTCTTCTGCGCCGGGCCCCTCGTGCATGGCGAGGTCGAGGTCGCCGAGCGTGTCGGCGCCAGGCACCCCGAGCACGGTTGCTGCGCGGTAGCTGAGCAGGCGGTGGCCCTGCGAGCTGAGGTGCACGCGGTCCTCTGCCCAGGTGCGCGGGTCGGCACACGCCGGGTCGGCAGAGAAGTCGAGAAGCATGCAGCCGCTTCTCTCGGCGTAGTCGCGCAGCACCACGTTGAAGCGACGGATGCGGCGCTGCAGCGCACCGAGATAGCGCCGATGCGGCGCGAAGGGCGCAACCACGAGCACATCGGCCCCGCTGGCGCGCAGCTGCACGATCTGCTCCCCCAGTTGGTGCGCGAGGCGGGTGGAGCGGGCGCCGAGCTGCACGAGGTCGTTGGCGCCGACGAGTACCGAGACAAGATCGGCCTTCAGCTCACGCGCTCGAGGCAGCTGCTCGTCAACGACATCAGAGATGCGGCGGCTGCGCACGGCGAGGTTGGCGTAGAGCAACGGCTCGCGGCGGCGGCCGCTGTGGGCCAGCAGCTCGGCAAGGCGGTCGGCCCAGCCGCGAAACTCGCCCGCGGCCTGGCGCGAGCTGTCAGAGAGCCCCTCGGTGAGCGAGTCACCAACCGCGACGTAGCGCTTCCACGTGGTGGCGATCGGCGCGAGTCGATCAGAGATGACGGCGTCGCGGTAGTGGCCGATCAGCTCGTCGCCGAGGCTCGCCCAGGTGCGGTGCGCGACGCTCTCGCGGGCGGCGACGGCGAATGCGCGGCGCTTGGCCGCATCCCCGACGAGGTCGATCACCCGGGCGCGAAGGTCGTCGAGGTTGCCGGGCTCGTAGAGCCAGCCGGTGCGGCTGTTCTGCACGAGGTCGAGTGGACCACCCTTGCCGGTGGCCACGACCGGGACCCCGCTGGCGAGGGCCTCCTGCACGGTCTGGCAGAAGGTCTCGTTCTCGCCGGGGTGCACGAAGACATCGAAGCTGGCGGCGTAGCGGGCGAGGTCGTCCCCACTCTGAAACCCGAGGAAGACCGCGTCAGGCAGCGCTGACTCGAGGGCGGCACGACTGGGGCCGTCGCCAACGACGACGATGCGCGTGCCGGGAATGTCGGCGAGCACCCGCAGGTCGTCGACCTGCTTCTCGGGCGCGAGTCTGCCGACGTAGCCGATGAGCAGCTCGCCGTGCGGCGCGACGGATGCCCGCCAGGCCTCATCGCGCTTGCCCGGCGAGAAGCGCTCGCCGTCAACGCCGCGGGCCCAGAGCCGCACGCGCTGCACGCCGATCGACTCGAGCTCGGCAATCGACGCGCTCGACGGCGCGAGCGTCATCGTGGCGCGGTTGTGCAGGCGGGTGACGTGGGCCGAGAGAGCGGCGGTGGCCGGGCCGATGCCGTAGCGCTGGGCGTAGCCGGGAATGTCGGTCTGATAGATGGCGACCGTCGGAATTCCGAGGGAGTCCGCGGCCCGCAGCGCCTGCCAGCCGAGAACGAAGGGCGACGCGAGGTGCACGACGTCGGGGTTGAAGCTCTTAAGTATGCCGGTCAATCGAAGGGCGCTCGCGAAGGTGATGCGAACATCCGGGTAGGTGGGCAGGGGCACCGAGCGCAGCAGGGCGATCTCCGCGCCGTGCAGGTGCTCGTCGACCGGGGCCTGGTGGGCGGTGCCTGGAGCAATCACCAGCACCTCGTGGCCACTCGACTGCAGGTGCCGCAGCATCTGCAGCACCGAGTTGACGACGCCGTTCATCTGCGGGAGGAAGGTTTCTGCGACGATCACGATCTTCACGAGTTCAGGTTCCCACCACACCCGGCCCCCGACACGTCGCTGCTGGCCGTTTCACTCAGAGTTCTTCCAGTGGTAACGGTGGAGGCCAGTCGTTTACCTCGGGCAGCTATAACTAGGGGGTGTCAGAGACCTGGATGCTCGCCTTGGCCGGGTCGCCGTGGCTGTTCCCTGCGCTGTTCGCGCTCGTCGTCGGTGACGCCTTTCTCGTGATCCTGCCGAGTGAGACGGTCGTGGTCGCGCTGGCGGCGATGTCGGGCGCGACCGGCACGCCGTCACTGCTGCTGCTCATCCCCGTGGCCGCGGCGGGCGCGATCGTCGGCGACTCGCTGTGCTTCGCAATTGGCCGGGCCGTTGGGCACGACCGCTGGGGATGGCAGAGCCGCGGCCGACTGGGGGCGGCGATCGCGAAGGCACGGCAGACGGTGCTCGACCGGCCGGCGGTGCTCATCTTCACCGCCCGCTACATTCCCTTCGCCCGCATTGCCGTCAACCTCTCGGCGGGCGCGGCCGGCATGGCATACCGCCGCTACGTGCCGCTCAGTGCTGCGGCCGGCACGGGCTGGGCTGTCTACAACAGCGTGATCGGCCTGTTCTTCGGTCGGTTGCTGTCATCCACTCCCCTGCTGGCGATCGTGATCTCCGTGGTTGTGGCGATCGCGCTGGGGGTCGTGGTCGATCTGGTGGCTAGACGGCGCTCAGCACGCGTGGTGCAGCCACCGGACGCCCGAGGCTGATAACCCGCCAGCCGGCTGCCCGCCATCGCTCGACGTCGAGGCAGTTGCGGGCGTCGATGATAATGCGCGAGCGCACCTTCGAGGCAAGGAGCGCCGGATCCATCTCGCGGTACTCCTTCCACTCGGTGAGCACGAGAAGCACATCGGCCTCGGTCGCGGCATCGAGCACGTCATCGCGGTAGTCGAGCGACGGCATCACACGCCGGGAGGTCTCAATCGCCTGGGGGTCGGTCACGGCCACGAGCGCACCCTCGAGAATGAGGCGGCAGGCGACGTCGAGTGCCGGCGAGTCACGAATGTCGTCCGACTCCGGCTTGAACGAGAGCCCGAGCACCCCCACTCGCCGCCCGACGACGGCACCGCCGAGCTCTGCCCGCACGAGAGTGACGACGCGGTCGCGGCGGCGAAGGTTCACCTTGTCGACCTCGCGAAGGAAGTTGAGCGAGTCACCAACCCCCAGCTCCTCGGCACGGGCGATGAACCCGCGGATGTCTTTGGGCAGGCAGCCACCCCCGAAGCCGAGTCCGGAGTTGAGAAAGCGGCGCCCGATCCGGTCGTCCTGACCAAGCGCATCGGCAAGCTGGGTGACGTCAGCGCCGGCGACCTCGGCGATCTCGGCCATCGCGTTGATGAACGAGATCTTCGTGGCGAGAAAGGCATTGGCGGCCACCTTGACCAGCTCGGCGGTCGCGAAGTCGGTGATCATGCGCGGAGTTCCGAGCGCGAGGATGCTCGCATAGACCTCATCCAGCACCGGCGCCGCCGATGCATCGTTGACCCCGTACACGAGCCGATCCGGGTTGACGGTGTCGGCGATGGCGTGCCCTTCGCGCAGAAACTCAGGATTCCACGCGAGCGTTGCTCCCGCCGCCTCGATCGTCGCGGCGAGGTGCGCTGCGGTGCCGACCGGCACGGTCGACTTGCCGACGACGAGGTCGCCCGGCTTGAGCACGAGCAGCAGGTCGGCGACGGCGGTCAGCAGGTGGCTGAGGTCGGCCGAGCCGGTGGCGCTCTGCGGGGTGCCGAGCGCGAGAAAGTGCACGGTCGCCGCGCGGGCATCCTCGATGGAGTCGCTGAAGCGCAGGCGACCGGAGGCGATCCCCGCCGTCAGCAGCTCAGACAGGCCAGGTTCGTAGAAGGGCGATTCGCCGCGCTGCAGCAGCCCGATCTTGCGCTCATCGAGGTCGACGCCCACGACATCGTGACCGAGACTCGCCATGGCCGCCGCGTGAACCGCACCGAGGTAGCCGCATCCAATGACAGATATCCGCATGGTTGAAAGCTAGGTTTCGGCGTTGAACGGGCTGCAACTGTTGGGTGTCTCCTGTCAATACAGTTCGGGTCGCTCAGCCCCGCAGACGCGCTCAAGTCGCTCGTAGTCAGCGCCCGAGATGCTGATGTCGACGGCAAAGAAGGGGCTCCACTGGCCGGCGAGCGCGCGGTACTCCGTTCGCGTGGGCACGTCGCTCAGGCGATAGCCCTGCATGATGACGCAGGGCACCAGCCACGACTGGTAGTAGTCGTAGACGTAGTCGAGCTGGGCATCCGTGAGCGCCATGTCGCGCTCGTCAAGCACCAGAGGATGCGCGGCGACGCACTCATAGAAGGCACGTTGCGTCTCTGGGTCATCGATCGTATCGCCGCTATTGGTCATGATGGCAGCACCGCTGCTCGACGACCATTCCATCGAGGTGATCATGAACCCGCGCTCTTGAACGCAATCGTAGATAGCCTGCCACCACGCCTCGCTCTCCATAGCGGGCCCTGCCTCGACCGCCGGAGGGTCGCCTTCCAGCCCGGTGCGCTCCCACGTTTGCTGCAACGCGCGCTCCTGCATGGCAACGACCTCGGAGTCGGACGGCCCCGGCGGCGGCACGGCGACACAGCCGGTGAGCACGAGCACCGCCGCGAGCACAAGGCCGAACTTCATGGCTCCAGTATCACGGTCGATCGGTCACAACGCAGGTCGATCCGCGCCGCAGATGCGCTGCAGATCGTCGACCTCGCTACCGCCGATGCTGTTGTGCACTCCCCCGTAGGGACTCCACTGCCCGTACACCTCGTGAAAGCCCTGACGGGTTGGAGGGTCCCGCACCATGACACCCTCCGCGATCAGGCATGGCACGACCCATTGCTGGTAGTAGTCGTACACGTAGTCGATCTGCGCTGGCGACAGCAGTTGGTGGTTCGACACGACCTCAACCGGGTGCGCCGCCGCGCACCGGTAGAAGGAGAGCTGCATCGCAGCCGTCGCTAATCCGCCACCCGACGGTCCGTAGAGAACAAAGCCGGTGCGTGGGTTGTAGCCCATGGCGTACTCCGCGTACCCGTTTGCGGTCATGCACTCCGACATGGTGATGAGCCAGTCGTCGATGTCGAGCGTGTCACCCTGCGTGACCTCGGGCCGGGGAAAGACCTCGCTGAGCCCGGTCGTGATCCATGTCGCCCGGAGTATGTCGTCGTTGTAGTCGGCGACCTGCTCTGCAGTCGGCCCCGGGGGCGGCACCGCAACACACGCCGAGAGCGCAAGCGCCGCAGCGACGATAGCTGCGGCGCGTGCGATCATCGCACCAGTATCGCGGCTACTGCGCGCCGAAGGCACCCACCGGCGAGAAACCAGCGGGAAGCGCAAACGGATCCCGCACCAGGCTCGACCGGTCGCTGTCGCGCACCAGGGAAGCGAACTCCGCAGCCGCGCGCTCGATGCGCTCGCCGAGCGTCGACTCCGGGTCACCCCAGTCGCTCGACGCCGCGTACACGGCGGTCGGCGAGACGACCGCGTGCAGGTAAGTGAACAGCGGGCGCATCGCGTAGTCGAGGGCGAGCGAGTGACGCTCTGTTCCCCCGGTCGCGGCGATGAGCACGGGCATGCCCGTCAGCGAGGCCGGGTCGAGGATGTCGATGAACGACTTGAACAGGCCGGAGTAGCTGGTCGTGAAGATCGGGGTGACCGCGATCACGGCATCCGCGGTGGTTACCGTCTCGATGACCTTCTCGAGCTTGGGGCTCGCGAAGCCGGTGAGCATGTTGTTCATCACGTCACTCGCGACGTCACGAAGGTCGATGAACTCGACAGTCGAGTCGACGCCCCGCTGGGTCGCTGTGGCGAGCCGCTCGGCGAGCAGACGGGTGGACGACGGTTGGCTGAGACCAGCGCTGATCACGGCGATGGTGCGCATCACTTCACCGCCGTGAGCTCGGCGGCATCGCGCGCGGCGACGCGAGCAGCGTGGGTCGGACCCTCAGGAACGGATGCCGGGCGGTTCTTCGCGAACTCCTTGCGCAGCACAGGCACGACCTCCTCGCCGAGGATGTCGAGCTGCTCGAGCACCGTCTTCAGCGGCAGGCCAGCGTGGTCCATGAGAAAGAGCTGGCGCTGGTAGTCGCCGAAGTGCTCGCGCATGCCGGCGTACTTGTCGATGACCTCCTGCGGGCTGCCGACGGTCAGGGGCGTCTGCTCGGTGAAGTCCTCCATCGTGGGGCCGTGGCCGTAGACGGGGGCATTGTCGAAGTACGGGCGGAACTCGGCCACCGCATCCTGCGAGTTCTTGCGCATGAAGGCCTGACCACCGAGGCCGACGATCGCCTGCTCCGCGGTGCCGTGACCGTAGTGCTCGAAGCGCTGACGGTAGTAGCCGATGAGGCGCATGTAGTGCTCCTTCGGCCAGAAGATGTTGTTCGCGAAGAAGCCGTCACCGTAGAAGGCGGCCTGCTCGGCGATTTCGGGGCTGCGGATGGATCCGTGCCAGACGAAGGGCGCGACGCCGTCGAGCGGGCGCGGGGTCGACTGGAAGCCCTGCAGGGGCGTGCGGAACTTGCCCTTCCAGTCAACGAAGTCCTCGGTCCAGAGGCGGTGCAGCAACGCGTAGTTCTCGATGGCAAGTTCGATGCCGTCACGAATGTCCTTGCCGAACCACGGGTAGACGGGGCCGGTGTTGCCGCGGCCCATCATGAGGTCGGTGCGGCCGTCGGCGAGGTGCTGCAACATCGCGTAGTCCTCAGCGATCTTCACCGGGTCGTTCGTGGTGATGAGCGTTGTGCTCGTCGAGAGAATGAGCTTCTCGGTCTGCGCGGCGATGTAGCCGAGCATCGTCGTCGGGCTCGAGGAGACGAAGGGCGGGTTGTGGTGCTCCCCCAGGGCGAAGACGTCGAGTCCGACCTCTTCCGCCTTCTTGGCGATGGCGACCAGCGCCTTGATGCGCTCACCCTCGGTGGGGGTGGTGTTGTCCGTCGGGTCGGTGGTGACGTCGCTGACGGTGAAGATACCGAACTGCATGGGGTGCTCCCATTCCTCTTTTAATCGATGCGTTTGCATGTACTTTAGCAAACTCGAACGGGGGTTCAGGTATTCCCACCCACTGTGCCATTCTGAGGCCGTGCCGACCACCATCGACTTCACGCCGCTGACCGCGCCGCTGCCTGCGGGCCAGAGCCCGCTCATGGTGCCGATTCCGCGGGTCGTGTCACGACCACGGGTGCTCACCGGTCTCGCCCTCGCCTTTCTCGGATTCATCACCGCTTTCGGCGCGTTCGGAGGCAGCGTGGGCGTCATGCGCAATGCCTCGGACGGACTCACCTCGCCGGCGAACGTGATCGCCCCCCTCGCGATCGGCATCATCGCGGTGATAGTCGTCGTGATCGGGGTCAGCATGCTGCGGCAGGCCTCCCGCGGTGCGCAGCGGGAGTCGATGAGCCCGCGGCTACCCGCCTTCGCCACGGCAAACGGGCTGCTCTACAGCGACGCGAGCCCGAATCCCCGCTATCCCGGCTCGATCTTGCGCTAGAGAACACCGTCGACAGGCACGCCCGCGAGCACATTCGATCGGTCGAGGGGCGGTTCTTCGACGTCGGCGAGTTCGTCGCGCGCATCGACATGCACTCGTCGTCGCCGATCACCCGCCGTTGGGGTTTCATCGCCATCAGCCTCGACCGGCGCCTCCCGCACATGATGCTGCGGTCGAAGCTCGACAGCCGCCACTCGACCGCTCTGCCCGACGACCTTCGCGACCAGCAGACCCTCTCGCTCGAGGGCGACTTCGACACCTGGTTCACGCTGCATTCCCCAGAGCAGTACGAGCGCGACGCCCTCTACTTCTTCACCCCCGACCTCATGGCACTCTTCATCGATGAAGCCGCACCCTTCGACGCAGAGATCGTTGACGACTGGCTGTTCATCTACTCCAACGCCCCCTTCCCGACGCTCGGCGCCGAGGTCTACGAGCGGGTGTTTCGCATCATTGAGCTCGTCGGCGCGAAGGCCGTGAAGCAGTCGTCGAACTATGCCGACGACCGTGTCGCCGATCGCAGCGCCAACGTCATCGCCCCGCCCGGACGCCGCCTGCGCCGCAACCGACCGCTCACCCTCGTGCGCGGTCTGGTGCTTCTGGTCTGCCTCGCCGCAGCTGTGGTGGCGATCTTCTACGGCATCTCGCTGCTGCCCGGCACCAAGGTGCTCTAGAAGGGGTCGAAGCCCTCGGGCACGTAGGGGCACTTGGTCTTCGACAGATAGCTCATATCCGTCTCGGTTCTCACGCTGCGGTATGGATGCCACAGTCCGAGCAGGTGCTGCTGTGGGGCCATGAACTCCTCGCGGGTCGGCACGCTTTCTACGGTGAGGCCGGAAGACTCAATGCAGGGCACCGTGACCCGCGTGTAGTAGTCGTAGAGGTAGCGCCGCTGGGCTTCGCTGAACAGGCCGAACGACGACGGGGGCACCGGATACTGCGCAGAGCAGGTGTAGATCGCGAGGCGCTCGTCGGCGCCCGCTCCCCCGTAGATCGAGGCGGTCACCTGCCGAAAGTCCTCGTACCCCGCCTCAACCATGCACTGGCGGTGCACTTGCTCGGCCTCATCGAGAGAGACCATACGGATGCGGTCAACGGTCGGCCGCGGATCACCCGGCGCGAGGCCCACATACTGCCACTGAAACTCGAGCTCCTGGGCGATGAGCGCCTCGAGCTCTGCGCCGCGCGGCTGGGGCGGGACCTGCGACACCGGCACGCATCCCGCCAGCAGTAACACGACTGTGAGCGGCAGCAAATTAGTTGGGAAGCTCATAGAAGTCCTGATTCGGTGGTTGCGCGGGGCAGAGCGACTCAAGCTGCCGGGTGTCGACGGCACCGTGCTGGCGCAGCTCGTAGTACGGGTTCCATAAGAAAGGGAACAGCGGGTCTGACCACTGCTTCCAGCTGGTACGAAACTCGATGCGGCTCGGTGCGGCGCTGATCGGTTGGCCGTACTCGGCGAGGCACGGAATGAGGGTGTCCTGGTAGTAGTCGTAGAGAAAATCGAACTCCTCGACGCTGCGCAGGGTGTATCTCGAGTCGACCGGATACGCGGCGAAGCACTCGTACCAGTCGAGCCGTTCGGGGTCGGAGTCGACGAGGCTGATGTCCTGGTAGCTGTAGCCGATCTCGCTCGACGAGTAGTCGGGCCATCCGCGCTCTGCCATGCACGCGGCGAACGACGAGGCAGCAACGAACTGACTTGTTGTCGGCCCAGGCTCAAGGGCGGGGCGAGCTGAGTCGGGCAGGCCGGTCTGCGCCCACACGGCGTCGAGCCGCTGGTGCACGATAACCGCGTAGTCGTAGCCGTTGCCCTGCGGAGGCACCGCGCTCGAGCAGCCCGCGAGCACCAGCGCGATGGCAAGGAGCAATGACTTCACGAGAGGTGTTCGGAGGCGCGGCCACCAGGGGTCGGTGATCACGGCGAGAGAAAGTCAGCGTCGGGCAATGCCGCACAACGAGCGCGAATCTCTGCCGCCCGGCTCGGCGGCAGGTCAGCCCCGAGTTCGGTGTACGGATCCCATGGGATCGACCCCGCAACGCCCACGAACTCGTCGCGACTGGGCGCTACGCGGACGTCGAGCCCCTGCACCTGCAGACACGGCACGAGCGAGTCGCGGAAGTAGTCGTAGATGGCGCCGAGCTGGGCCGGCGTGTAGTACTCGACGTCAGTCAGGTAGGGAATCTGGGCGGCCTGGCACTCGTACAGCGCGGTCTCGGATGACGGGAGGGCCGTCACCGTGGCGACGCCACTCTCTTCGTCGACAATGATCTGCGAGGCGCCACACTGGGCAACGTCGCCAGAACTCGAATCGGAGGCTACCAACTCGGACTTGGCCTCCGGCCGCTCGAGGTCTAGGGAGCCGTACTCGAACCACAGCAGGTCTTGTTGCTCGCGAATGTAGGTGGCTAGTTCCGCATCCGTTGGGGGTGGCGGCTCGACGACCTGCGTGCAGCCGGCAAGGCTGAGTGCGAGGGCCGCACCCGCCAGCAGTTTGCGCATGGAGCAACGGTAGCCCCGTTCGGCGCGGGGTCAGCGGGTTCGTGGCCGACAGCGCGCATCGAGACCCCTAGAACGGGCGGTTTCGTCGTGGAGGGCGCCGCCGATAGCCTGTGAGCGCCGACGAGAGTGGAGTACCCGGTGCCCGAACATCCCCATTCTGCAACCCCAGAGCCGACCCCGGTTGCTGGTCGCTATATGCCGCCGCCACCGGAGTCCTCGCCGGTCGTATATGACTACGGCGCACGCAAGAAAACGCCCCGCTGGGCGAAGCTGGTCGCGATCGGAGTCGGGTGCCTCATCGTCGGCGGTATCGTCGCGGGCGCCGCCACCATCATCAGCGCAATGCCCGACGTCGTCGACAGCGGCAATGAGGTCTTCGGACCAAACCCGCTCGCGTCAGGAGCGGCGCAATCACCTCTCGCGGCAGTACCACTCGAATGCGATAGTGCCTGCTTCACGGGCGATGTCGTGGCTGCGACCATCGTGCCGCAACAGCGGCTCGATGAGCTCGGTCTCACGAAGATCGCGCAGAAGTGGGGCGATTACTACCCCTCCGACGCAGCATCGCAGTACCCGTTCATCGAGTCGGAATGGCAGCGGCTCGGCAGCGAGACGGATGCGTGCGAGTTCACCCTGCCCCAGTTCCCTCTCGCCGCCACGGTGGCAAACCCGCCCGCCACGGGCGATGTTGTCGACTTCACCGGAACGAGCACGAGCGAAGACGAGTTCAGCTTCTTCACCCAGTCTGTGCGCATCTTCCCGACGTCGTCTGACGCTGTCGAGCACATGTCAGACCTCAACCAACTCATCGGCAACTGCGGCCACTACGCCTACGACCCGGCCGTGCAGGACTGGAGCGCTATCGTCAGCCCCGCCCCCGCTCTCGCTGTGCCTGACACGGTGGCGGCCGTTGGATGGCGTGAAGCGAGGGCACTTGGTCGCTACTACGTGTTCGACCTCCAGTACGCCAACCTCGTCGTTCGTACCGCCGTCAGCACGGTGGATGTGATCAGCGAGGCCCAGTATCGGGCCGTTGTCGAGGAGCTTGCCACGCACCTCGCGCAGTTGGAGCTGCCCCAGGTGGTGGCATAGCGCAATGCAAATGGGCCGTCACCCGAAGGTGACGGCCCATCCAAGACTTCGCGTATCTGTACTTAGCGACGCAGTCCGAGACGCTCGATCAACGCGCGGTAGCGGTTGATGTCGACGTCAGACAGGTAGCCGAGAAGACGACGACGCTGGCCAACCAGCAGAAGCAGGCCACGACGTGAGTGGTGGTCGTGCTTGTGCTCTTTGAGGTGCTCGGTGAGGTCCTTGATACGTGCGGTCAGCATTGCGACCTGCACCTCGGGGCTACCGGTATCACCCGGGTGGGTTGCGTACTCGTCGATGATCGCTTTCTTGGCGTCTGGTGCGAGTGGCATAGACGGCCCCTTCCTCTTCGTTGCGCGGTGCCCGGCGCCTACTGCGTGAGCTCTATTTATCCGCGGCCGTTAGACGGCAACCTTGTGAGTTTAGCAGAGGAAGCATGAATCAGTCGCCGACTGCTCTTGGTTGCTTGACATCTAGTAGGTTGCACTTTGAGCGACCGTTGAGGACGTTTGTCCGCCTCCGAGAGGGAACAGCATGCTCTATCCGCCGGTCACGCCGCCCCCGGGTTCAAAGATTGCTTGGGCTGAATTTCAAGAAAAAGAGTTCGAAACTGCCGCCAACTTCGAGCTCAGATACTCCCGCATCCTTCGAAACCGCGTCTACGCGTCTAACCAAATGTCCGAAGCCGTGCTTGGGTACGACGCGATCGCGAACCCAACACGGGCTAACAGAATTTGGAAGATAGTTCGCCAGACGAAGCCCAAGGGCATTGTGCTCAGGCCTGAACACTGGGGCGTTCAAGACACGCACACTATGAGAGACCTTGGTCTGCCTAACCGCATAACGTCCCTAGTGATGCAGTACAAGCGACCTGAGGTGGTCCGGTCTGGTTCTAGGACGCCGCAACGTCATCTCTGGGACAACCAAGAATATTTGAGATTTCGAATCGATAACCCTCAACACCGTGTGCTTCAGGACCTTGAGCGAAAATTGGGGACACACGTTCTAATCAAGTATTGCGCCCCGGCATTTCACACCAATGACGATCTGTATTCATATATGGACCGGCGTCAGGTGCTGCATCACTCGACGACGGTCTCCCCAATCGCTCCTGACAACTCCGAACATAAGTATTGGACGTACCAAAGCTCGGACGCAGTGGGACGTTGGAACCCTGGCGGCTCTGAAGTATTTGGGAACAGCCTTGCCTCTACAGTCAGCGTGAGCGTCGAAGCGAACGTCGGCAGCAGCGTTTCGGAGCATCTCGGCACGCTCGCTAGATCTGCGATCGTGAACCGAGAGGTACCACAAGTGCCGATCTCTGCGTGGGTTGACGCCCTCAATCTTGTCCGTCCTGGGTTCAGGGAATACGCGCTCGAGACAGGTGTCCCGTATCAACCGCCGAGTGACGAGCAGATCCAAGCACGACGAGCACTCGCGACGTTCGGCGTCGTCGATAGCGACGGCGCCCTACCTGTTGACGACGGATTCGAGCTCATGCGCAGCCTGATCCTCGTCGCATCGATCGACACGATGTTCACCATGTACGGCCTAAGTTGGTACGTGATCGCAGCCGACTAGCCCGCCGTATGGAGGCTCTTATAAGCCAGCAGCCCAGGTCTTGAGCTACCCTCAACCCACGACCTTCGACGTGACACAGGTAGCCGACCCCGCAGCCTTCGCGGCAGCCAACGATATATAGCCAGCGCATGCACGCCCGCATCCGTCCTTGGGCGGAGCCGTCTTCGAGTACCTGCAGCAGAACAGCACGAGCGACGAGTTCCGCAGCACGAGCGGCCGCATCTTCGAGGTGGGCGCGATCACCGGCCGGGTCGGCGGGTCGCCGGCTCATACGCGGGCCCCGCTGCAGTCGATAGGTTGGGTTGCATGAGCTCCGTGATCCCAGCGAACCTACTCCCCCTGCTCGAGCAGCCCAACTACGGCCACCTCGGAACCATCCGGCCCGACGACACGGTGCAGGTGAACCCCATGTGGTTTCTCTACGACGGCGAGACCATCCGCTTCACGCACACCACCAAGCGGGGCAAGTACCGCAACCTCATGCACAACCCGGCGATGAGCCTGTCGATCATCGACCCAGCCAACCCCTTTCACTACCTTGAGGTGCGGGGCAAGCTGATCGAGGTGGTACCCGACCCCACCGGGGCGTTCTACATCGTTCTCGGCAAGCGCTATGGCAACGCCGAGCAGACCGCCCCGGCTGACAGCGCCAACCGCGTGATTCTGGTGATGAGCGTCGAGAAGACGACCACCCAGTAGTGATCGACGTGACACAGGTGGCCGAGCCCGCAGCCTTCGCCGCAGCGAACGGGATGCAGTTTGAGGCAGCCGGCCAGCATCCGTCCTTCGGCGGAGCCGTCTTCGAGTACCTGCAGCAGAACAGCACGAGCGACGTCTTCCGCAGCACGAGCGGCCGCATCTTCGAGGTCGGCACGATCACCGGCCGGGTCGGCGGAGCGCAGACCACCCAGCAGGGCGGATGGACGGTCACCACCAGCTTCGACACCAGCGCGGTGAAGACTTACGGCTACATCGCCATTCAGCTGGAGCGCGCCGTGCCCCAGCTGGTGCTCGACTTGAAGCGCAACGGCTCGAGCATTCCGATGATGATCGGCGGCGGGCAGAAGCTCGCGCTCGAGGGCGACTTTCAGAAGCACTTCACGCTCTACTGCCCCACCGGCTACGAGCGCGATGCCCTCTACATCTTCACGCCCGACCTCATGGCGCTGCTCATCGACGAGACCGGCGACTTCGACGTCGAGGTGGTCGACGACATGCTCTTCGTCTACGCGACCGAGCCCTTTGACACCCGCAGCGCGGCGGTCTGGCAGCGCATCGGCCGCATCCGTGACGTTGTCGGAGCCAAGACCATCAGCCAAACCGATTACTACACGGATGACCGACGGGCTGCGAACGCTGCTGCGCCGATCGCAGACGGCGGCCGCCGCCTCCGGCTCGGCTTCGGCGGCAAGAACAGCTTCGCGCTCATCGCCGTCGCAGTGGTTGTCGGGGTACTGCTGATCTTCGGCGTTGTCGGCTTCGTGCTGCTCAACGCCTTTCTCAACTGACTACCGAGGCATCGGTGACGCCGTGACAATCTGGATCATGAACCACAGCCACACGGCGACGTAGGTGAACGAGAACCACACCCCCGCGTAACCGATCCAGAGAGAGGCGATGGCGAGGCCCCATCCGCCTTCGGCCCGTCGCTTCAACTGCACTAGGGCTACGTGTCCGAGCGGCACCGCTGCGTAGGGCGCGAAAAACGCGGCGATGAACCCGATGAGCGCGATTGTATTCATCGGCGCATCGGGGGCGCTGCTCCTAGTGGCCTTGGATCGCCGCGTCAGCAGCACTCCGGCGATTACCCCGCCAAGCAGAAGCGTGAGGGCGACAACGCCGATGATTGGTAGTGCGCTGAAATCGGGTCGCATGCGCACACATTAGCGTCAATCCGTTAGGCGGGACCTTCGGTGAGCGTCAGATCGGCGGTCTGGGTTGCGCCGGTCGAGTCGAGGTAGGTGATCTCGATCACATCGCCCGGCTCGTTCTTGGCGACCTCCGCTTTGAGCTCGTCAACCGTGGCGACGCTCACCCCGTCGAAGGTGAGGATGGTGTCGCCCTTCTTGAGGCCCGCCTTGTCGGCCGGGGTGTCGGCGATGGTGCCGTCGAGGGTGACCCCGCCCTGATCCTGGGTCGCCGAGAGGGTGACCCCCATGAAGGCGGTGGGGCCGATGTTGACGGTGCCCGACTCGTCGCCGTCATTGATCTGGTCGACGACCTCCATCGCGTCCTCGATGCTGACAGCGAAACCGCTGATGTCGTTGCCTCCAACCGAGGCCGCGGTCACCATGCCGACGACCTCGCCGTTCTCGTCGATGAGTGGGCCGCCAGAGTCGCCGCTGACGACATCCGCGTCGATCTCGATGAGATTCTCGAGCTCCTCGTAAGCGTTGCCGTAGCCGTCGCTGATCGAGAGGGACTCCCCCAGTGACACAACATCGCCCGTCGCAGTCACAAGGTCGCCGGTGCCCAGCGCGTTGCCGACCGAGCGCACCTCGTCGCCTATGTCGGGCTCGTCAAGGTTCAGCTCGACCGTGTCGAGGTTCTTCGCACCCTCCAGCTGCAGCAGGGCGACATCCTTGGTCTTGTCGGTGCCGAGCACGATCGCGTCGTAGGTCTCGCCGGTCGACTCGATGGTGACCTCGATCGAGGTGGAGCCCTCGATGACGTGGTTGTTGGTGAGCACGGTGCCGTCGCTCGTGAGCACCGAGCCGGTGCCGGCCGCCTGCGACTGGTCGTCGTAGTAGAGGTCGGTGAGAATCGTGACGACACCGACCGTCTCATCCGCGGTGGCTGCCGTGACATCCAGGTCGTTGTCCGCGGCGACCGCAGGCAGTGGCAGCGTGTGACCCGACCGCCCAAGGTCGATCTCTCCCGTGCGTGAGCTCGAGCTGTCGCTCATCACCCAGAGCCCGTGGCCGAGCAAGCCTGCGCCAACAAGAACGAGGGCGGCGCCCGCGGCAGTCGCGACGAGAGCCCCTCGACTACGCGGGCGAGACGGCTCGGGCGCCACCGGCTGCGGAACCGGCGCGAACTGCGGGCGCGGCTCGGGAGGCACAAGCCCGGTGGGCGGTTCGATGGTCATTCGGGTCTCCGGTCGCGACGGCAGAAAAAGTGCCTAGACAACAGCTTGCCAGTCTGCGCCCGAGTGTTGGCCGCGAGAAATCCGGTATCGCTAGCCCCAGATCATCAAGGCGAAAGAGTAGGCGAATGAAAACCAGCCGAGCATGAGAGCCGCGGTTGCATAGCGCTTGCGCCCCGCGCCGGCTCGAAGCGCGAAGATCGCGATCACCACGGCGAGCAGCGCGGGCATCCACGCCACCTCGCACGTGCCCTCGAAGGCCGTGCAGACGAGCGAGGCCACACCGATGATCAGAGCCACCTGGCCGACGTGCTCGACGAAGGAGATGCGAGACAGCTCAGCGCGTTCGACGCCGCTGCCCGTGCTCGTGACCATGTGTCCACTGTCGCCCGTCGTGCTGGGCGAAAGCTCCGCACAACGTGCGCGTTGGCTGGCAGCTGTGCCTAGAACTCCTCGTGCGTGACGGGATCGCCGCCCCACAGCCGCTCGGATTCGAGCGTGCCAATCTGGGCGATCTCGTCATCAGAGAGCTCGAAGTCGAAGATCGCGAGGTTCTCGGCCTGGCGCTCGGCATTGCCCGATTTCGGAATCGGCAGCGCCCCCAGCTGGTGGTGCCAGCGCAGCACCACCTGCGTCGCAGTCTTGCCGTGCGCGGCCGCAATCGTCGAGATGACGCGCTCGCCGGTCACCTCCTTGCGGCGGGCGAGTGGGCTCCAGCTCTCGGTGACAATGCCAACGGATGCGTGGAAAGCGCGCAGTTCGGGCTGACTGAACCGCGGGTGCAGTTCAATCTGGTTGACAGCGGGCAGCACGCCGGTCTCGGCCTCGAGGCGCTGCAGGTACTCGATGGTGAAGTTGCTCACACCGATGCTGCCGACGCGCCCCTGCTTCTGCAGCTCGATCATCGCCTTCCACGACTCGACGTACTTGTCGACCTGCGGCAGCGGCCAGTGAATGAGGTAGAGGTCGACGTGGTCGAGGCCGAGGTTGGCGGTGGTCTCATCGAAGCTGGCAAGGGTCTCGTCGTAGCCGTGGTGGCGTCCGGGCAGCTTGCTGGTGACCAGCAGGTCGTCGCGACCCGACCGGCGAACGGCCTCTCCGACCTCCCTCTCGTTCTCGTAGTTGAGTGCGGTGTCGCGCAGCGTATAGCCGGCCTCGATCGCAGTGCCGATGGCGGCGATGCCATCGTCTCCGCGGAGTCCGTAGGTGCCGAGTCCGATGGCGGGAATCGATTGGCCGTCATTGAGAGCGAAGGTGGGATTCGTCATACATCCAGTGTGACCTAGTCTCGTTCTCGGAGGCACCCGTGATTGCAACCTGGCTGTTCGACATCGCCCTGCTGGGCGTGCTGATCGCGTACGCCGTCTACGGCTGGCGCAACGGCCTCATCCGCACTCTCACCGGCTTCGTCGGCCTCATCGTCGGCGCCATCGTCGCCTTCTTCGTTGTGCCGATCATCGGCGGCTGGGTGCCCGACTCCAGCTGGCGCATTGTCGCGGTCCTGGCGAGCGCCATCTTCCTGGTCGCCGGTGGCCAGGCGATGGGTGCTGGTCTCGGGCGGCGTTTTCGCGGGTCGGTCAAGCAGCCCGCGCTGCGGGTCGCCGACCGCGCTCTCGGCGCCGTAGTTAGCGTCATCGCCACCGCACTCGTGCTCACGCTGGTCGCATCGAGCGCGGTGGGAATCGGGGTTCCCGCACTCTCACGCACCATCGCCAGCTCGACCGTGCTGCGGGTCATCGGCGTGGTCACCCCCGACCCGGTCGAGTCGTTCGTGGCGCAGATCCGCTCGCTTCTCGTGCAAGACGGACTCCCCGCGATCACCGAGGCTCTCGGCGGCATTGTCACCCCGCCGACCCTGCCGAATGTCGACACCGGCTCCGCTGCCCTCGCCGTCGCTGCCCAGTCGGTCGTGCGCATCACCGGAACAGCGACCGGATGCGGCCAGAACCAATCAGGCAGCGGTTTCGTTGTCGCCGACGACCGCGTGATCACCAACGCGCACGTTCTCGCCGGGGTCACGGAACCGATCATCGAGACCCCCGCCGGCCAGGCGCTCAGCGGCACCATCGTCTACTTCGACCCCATCGACGACCTCGCCGTCATCGCGGTGCCGGGGCTGAGCGCGCCGCCGCTCACGCTCACCGTCACAGCCAAAGACGGCGACACAGGGGTCATCAACGGCTACCCCTACGGCGGCCCCTTTGTAACGAGCCCCGCCGAGGTGCTCTCTGTCGACACCGCGAAGGTGTACGACATCTACCAGGCCAGCCAGAACGACCGCGAGGTGTACACGCTGGCGACGACCGTCAACGTCGGCGACTCCGGCGGTCCCCTGCTCACCCTCGACGGCCAGGTTGCCGGCGTCGTTTTCGCCAAGGCCGCGAAGACCGACAACGTCGGCTACGCGATGACCATGGCCGAGCTCGACCCCGTCGCAGCACAGGCCTCGGCTCTCACCGCTCGGGTGGACTCCGGAACCTGCACCCGGGGCTAGTAGCCGAAGGAATCGATCGCGCTCATGAGGATCGCGTAGGTGATGCCGGCGAAGGCGCCAACGCCGACGACGGTCGTGCCGACCACCCAGGCCATCTGCAGTCGCCAGGCACGCTTCACCTCCGCGCGCAGCGCCTCGAACTGCGCGCGCGCTCGCTGCGGCTCCGCGTCTTCCGAGTGCTCATTGCTCCATGTCGCAGAGAGTGAGGCTGCCATGCCGAGCCGGGTGACATCCTCTGGACTGAGCACGTGGGTGCGGCGCAGCAGCCAGGCGATCAGCTGGTTGGACGGCACCACGGCAACGTCCCGGTGCTTCTCGCGAACCACCAGGCTCTTTGCCGCCACCACGGCGAGAATGCCGGACACCCGCACGGGACTGCCGGATGCCGCAGACAGAATGCGCTCGGCGCTGCCCATCTCGAACTCCATGTTGCGAATGTGCGGCTGTCGCACCCCCGACACCATGATGGTGCGCTGTGAAGCCCACACATTGCGGCCACTGTGGTTCTTGGTGGCGACGATGAAGACGCCCGCGGGGCCGATCACCAGATGGTCGATGTCGCCAAGCCCGGCTTCCACCGGAAGCGTGTGCCGCACCGCCCACTCTGGGCCGAGGCGGTCGAGCGCTTCGCCGACCTCGATCTCGCCGACGACTCCCCTGTAGAGGTCGTGCGTGTGCGGGGTGAGCGGGCTCATACCGAAGAACCGGGCGATGCCCGAGCGCGCGGCAACCTCGGCCTGTGCGCGCAGTAGCTCCTCGATGGCCGCCTGCGCGGCGAGTGGCTCTACCGATGCCGCGAAATCGCCGGCGCGGCGCGGAGCCGAGACGTCGCCGTCGGTCATCATGGGGTCCCTTAGAAATGGGGCAAGAAAGTGGGGGTGCACTCCACTGTGACCTAGCTAGCGCACGGGCAACACCCCCAGTGCGGAGGGGTTAGACCGAAAAGGACACCCCAATGCGGGGGCGCGGTCGCCCTACAGGCCCGCCGGAAGCGGACGCGAAGAGACGATATGCAGCCGCTGCGTCGGCCGCGTCATCGCCACATACAGGGCGGATGCCCCGCGCTCGATCTCATCGACGATAAGCGCCGGCTCGACGATGATCGCCGTATCGAACTCGAGACCCTTGACGTCAGTCGGTGTCATGAACGCGATTGGGCGGCTGAGGCCGGCCGCACCCCGGGCGGCGAGAGCTCCGAGCTGGGACGAGGCGAGCAGGTCATCGACCTGCGAGGCGCTCGCGATGACCGCGATCGTTCCGGTTGCATCGATGTCGCGGTCGGCGGCGATAACGTCGCGAAGTGCGGCAGCGACATCCGTCGTGGTGTAAAAGGCGACCGGCCACTCGCTCTCGCGCACCGAGCTGGAGCGCGTTACGCGCAGTCCGTGGGCTTCGGCCATGTCCTCTGCGGCCGAGGCGATCTGCGCCGGGGTGCGGTAGTTGACGGTCAGCTCTTCGAGGCGCCAGTTGTCGGCCCCGAAGGAACCGACCGCGTCCTGCCAGGTGGTCGCACCGGCGGCGGCCGATGCCTGGGCGACGTCGCCGACGACGGTGAACGACTTCGACGGGCCGCGGCGCTGCAGCAGGCGCCACTGCATGGGCGAGAGTTCCTGTGCCTCGTCGACGACGATGTGGCCGTAGGCCCACGTGCGGTCAGACGCGGCAAGCTCTGCCGTCGTCGAGCGTTCGCTGATCGGCTCGAAGCCGCCGGCGAGGGTTTCGGCGCTGATGAAGCCCTCGACGTCCATATTGCGAATGGCCTGCTCGGCGTTCTCGATGTCGCGCTTGCGCTGCCGCTGCTCCTCTTTGCGCGCGGCGTCGTTGCGGGACTCGACCTCGCCGAGCAACTCGGCGGCCTCATCGAGCAGCGGCACATCGCTGATTGTGAAGGCGGCATCGCGGTCGCGACGCAGCAGGGCGCGCTTCGCATCGCTCCAGCCGGGAGTGATCGACGCGAGCCACTGCGGGCGTGCGTAGATGTCGGCGAGCAGCTTCTGCGGGGTGAGCGGCAGCCAGGCGGTGTTGAGCACGACCTTGACGTCGTAGCTGTTGCGCAGGTCGTCGCGCAGGTAGCGCTGGTCCTGCTCGTCGATCGTGTTGCCGCGGTCACGCAGCTGCTCTGCCAGGGTGCGCGCCAGCGAGTTGAGCGCCGCCTTGTTGAAGGTCGCCCTGGCGAGGTTGTGCGGCTTGCGGGTCTCCCACGCGCGGTTCATCGCGGCGCGAATCAGCTCCGGCTCGACAACGAGCTTCTCGCCGTTGACGTCGACCGTCTGCGCCTCCGTCGGCACCTGCTGGCGGCTGCGCACCGCCCGCGAGATCAGGCCGACCATCTCGTGGCTGCCCTTCAGCTGGGCAGTCGCGGCAGGGTCATCCGTCGTCGCGTCGACCCCAGGAAAGAGCTGCCCGACACTGGCGAGCACGACACCGGTCTCGCCGAGCGACGGCAGCACCGACTCGATGTAGCGCAGAAAGCTGCGGCTCGGCCCAACGATGAGCACACCGCTCGACGCGAGGCGATCGCGGTGCGAGTAGAGCAGGTAGGCGGCGCGGTGCAGCGCCACGGCGGTCTTGCCGGTTCCCGGCCCACCCTGCACGACGAGAACGCCGCGAAGATCAGAGCGGATGATGCGGTCCTGCTCGGCCTGAATGGTCGCGACGATGTCGCCCATGCGTCCGGTTCGCTGCGTGGTCAGTGCCGCCAGCAGAGCGGCCTCCCCCTGCAGGCCACTCGTGTCGCCCTCCAGCAGAGCGCGGTCGAAGATCTCGTCGTCGATGCCGATGATCTCGCGGCCCTTGCTCTGCAGGTGCCTGCGCGCGCGAATGCCCAGCGGTGTCGCGGCGGTTGCCTGGTAGAAGGCTCGCGCCTGCGGAACCCGCCAGTCGAGCAGCAGCGGGCGCTGCTCCTCGTCTCGAAGGCCGATGCGACCGATGTAACGGAAGCGATCGTCGGTCTGGTCGATCAGCTCGAGCCGGCCGAAGGCGAGCCGCTCGTCGATCTCGGTGAGCTGGTTGACGCGGTCCTCGTAGATGCGGGCGAAGGCATCCCGCTCGGATCTGTTCTGGTGGGTGCCGCCCTGGTTGGTTCGACGCACTGCCTCGAGCTCGCTCTGCGCTGCCTCGCGCAGCTGGTCGAGGCGTGCGTAAAGGGCTGCGACATACGATTTCTCGTTCGCCAGTTCTGCTGAATTCACGCGCCCAACCCCTCGAAAGCCGACTAGCAATTCTACGCGTTCTGACGACGGGGGTATTGCGCGGTGCGCAGCGCAGGAGTAAACCTGAGTCAGAACAACTCGTCGCCCAGAAGAGCTGCAGGCTTTGCCGCACCGCTGGGCGATGAGTCTTTAATCCCGGTGTGCGAGCATGAGTGCGTGAACCGCGTCATCGACTACAGCGCCCTGACCTACCCCGTTCCCAAAGAGCAGGTCGCCGCTTTCAAAGCGGCTTCAAAGGCGGCCGGCAAGCCATGGGCGGTGGTGAGCGTCGGCACCATCGTCGGGCTGGTGCTCGCCGGCATCGTCGTTGTGTTCATGATTGTGACCTTCGCGGGCACCGCCATCAGCATCTCGGTGAGCAGCATGAGCGATGGCGGCGACCCGATTGGCTTCCTCGGGTCGATCTTTCCCGCACTGTTCATCGGCCTGATCGTGTTCGCCGCCATTGTGGTCGTTGGCCGTCTCCTCAACGGCCGCAACTGGGAGACCTGGTACCGCCTCGAGACCTTCGCCAACGCCAATGGCATGATCTTCTCCCCGGTGGACCACAATCCGTACTACCCGGGCGCGATATTCAACCTCGGTGACAGTCGCAAGTCCCTCAACCACCTGCGCTCGGCGAGCGATCGTTACCTCGACATCGGCAACTACCAGTACACGACCGGTAGCGGCAAGAACCGCTCGACCCACAACTGGGGCTTCATGGCGCTGCACCTCGACCGCCGCCTCCCCAACATGGTGCTCGACTCGAAAGCAAACAACGGACTCTTCGGCGGCACCAATCTGCCCGCCTACTTTGACAAGAAGCAGATCCTCAGCCTCGAGGGCAACTTCAACGACTACTTCACGCTCTACTGCCCCCGGGAGTACGAGCGCGACGCCCTCTACGTCTTCACCCCCGACCTCATGGCGCTCCTCATCGACAACGCCGCTCCCTTCGACGTCGAGATCGTGGACGACTGGATGTTCGTCTACTCTGCAAGGCCCTTCCCCTCCGCAGATCCCGGTGTCTACCAGCGGCTCTTCCGAATCGTCGACACCGTTGGAGCGAAGACCCTTGCGCAGACCGACCGCTACGTCGACGAGAACGTCGGCAACTTCGCCGCCAACTTCGTGGCCCCGCAGGGACAGCGTCTCAAGCGCGGCTGGTCGGTAGGCGCCGTCATCACGGTCGTCGCGTTCCTGCTGATCTGGGGCGTGCCGAACCTGATCAACGTCTTCTCGTTCTTCGCGCGCTAGCCCCCGCGCCCGCCCGGACCTCCTCCCCCGCTCCTCCGGCCCACCACTTTCCTGCCCTAAATCGCTGCTTGACTGGCTCGCAACAGCACATTGGGGCAGGAAAGTGAACTGTGGATGGCGCACACGACGCCCCGCGGCTCTTGGCATGCTCGAGCCCATGCCCCGCATCCGCCTGCCGAGCCCGCTCAGCGATGAGCCGTTCCGCACCGGCGAGGCGCTCGCCGTCGGGGTCGGGTATGGGCGGCTGCGTGGCCCAGATCTTGCTCGGCCTTTTCATGGGGCACGGTCGGCCACAGCCGTAGATCAGGCTCTCGCGTTTGCACCCCTGCTGCTCCCCGGCGATCGCTTCAGCCACGTCACGGCGGCGCAGCTCTGGCCGCTGCCTGTGCCCGCGGCTGGGGAGGAGGTGCACATCGCGACCCCCGCACCGCGGAACGCCCACCGCGGTGCGGGTGTTGTCGGACACCAGTCGACCGTCGAAGCAGCAGTCTTTCGCCATGGTCTGCCGTTGTCTGACCCGCTCACGCTCTTTCTCGAACTCGCCACCCTGCTGAGCGACGACGACCTCGTTGCCGTCGGCGACGCGTTGGTGCTGGATCCCGCACAGCTCGACCCCCTCGACCTGCGTCCGTGGATCACCCTCGACGACCTGCGGGCCGGATGCCGGGCCAGCCGAGCGCACGGATCCCGCCGCGCGCGACGAGCCGTGAGTCACGTGCGGCAGGGCGCGGAGTCTCCGATGGAGACTGCCCTCAGGCTCCTGCTGCTGCGGCACGGGCTGCCCGAACCCGAACTCAACCAGAACCTGTTCGACGATCGCGGCCGCTGGATCGGACGCTTCGACATGGTCTACCGCGACGCACGGGTCATCGTCGAGTATGACGGCGATCAACACCGAACGTCGACGACGCAGTACGAGCGAGACATCAGCCGGATCGACCGAGCCTTTGCGGCAAAGTGGACAGTCGTGCGCGTGCGGGCCCGCGGCATCCACGTCGAGCCGATGAACACGGTCCGCCGGGTTCGCGAGGCCCTGAACGGATGACGCTTACACTTTCCTGCCCCAAATCGCTGCTTGAGTCGCTCCGAACCGCAACATGGGGCAGGAAAGTGAATGGGGGTCTCTAGTAGGACTGCGGGGTGAGCGCCGCGCGGCGGGCAACGATAGCGGCGAGTGTGGCGGCCTCCTCCACCTGGGCGCCCTCGGCTGCACGACCGCTAACGAGGCGCTGGCGAATGAAGGCCAGCTTCGTCGAGTCGATGATGTATCCCTTCATGACCAGGTGGAGTCCGCGTGCCCTCGCCCAGGCAAGCGCCTGCCTGCGGCCAGCCGGGGTCGCGAGCGCGACGATCTCATCGGGGTTGTACCAGCCAGCGGCCGCGTACTCGCTGAGGCGCTCACGCGTGGTGCGGGTCTCTGCCTTGCGCAGCTGCACGACGACGATGATCGCTCCGACGAACAGCGGAATCTGCACGAGAACGTAGTAGATGATGAAGCTGTCGCCCACGATGTAGCTCGCACCGTTCCACAGCGCGTGAAGAAGCATCGCCGGGATGAGGCCGACGACGAAGGCCACGATGCCACCGAGCACACCGGTGCGGCGGGTCGCGATGCCGATCGCGATGCCCGTGCAGATGGTGAACATCACATGGGCGAAGGGCGACATGACGCCGCGCACGATGAAGATACCGATCGCGCCGCCGAGGGTTCCTCCCTCGACGAGCTCGCGTCCGAAGTAGAGGATGTTCTCGGTGAATGCGAAGCCGGCCGCGATCGTCGCCGCGTACACCACTCCATCGACCGGCCCGTCGAAGTACTTGCGGGCCGCGAGGAAGATCAGCAGAATGCCAAGGCCCTTGGCGAACTCTTCGACGAGGGGCGCCTGCACCACGCCGCCGAGAAAGTCGCGCTCTGCAGCGCCGATGCCCGCGCTCTGCTGCAGCACCTCGACAACGAGGCTGGCGAGCAACGCAACGAAGACCGACGAGATCGCGCCCCAGAGAAAGGCGAAGATGAGCAGGCCGCGCGGCTCGGGTTCCCAACGATCAATCCAGCGGATGCCGAGCAGCACGACAGCCAAAGGAATCAGCGCCATAAACGCGGCAATAGCGATCGCACCGGGGCCGAGACTCACCACGAGGAACGCGGCGACCAGCAGACCGGTGATGCCGATGAGGATGAACGCAATGGTTCCCGGAACCATGAGGCTGCTCTTGTGCCCGGCGAGGTTGGCCTGCTGCGCGGGACCGTGGTGCGCGTTCGCACCCTGGGTGATCTCGATCGGTGCCTGTGACGGGTAGAGCTGGGGTGAGAGGTCAGACATGGTTTCCTTTACTGCTGCTGCTCGCGCAGGATCTGCAGGGCGCGTGTGACGCGGTCGCCGAGTCCGGCGACGCCCTTGCGGGCTGCCTTCTCGAGCTCGATGAGCAGGTCTTCGACCTCGGTGCGCTGCTTGAGGTACACGGCGTGCCACGCTGTTTTGGAGGCGAGGGAAGCGCGGGCGCTCGTCAGGGCGAGCACGCTGCTGATCGCGAAGGCAACGAACAGCGCAACCGGAAGCCACGCAGAGCTCGGCGTTGCGATGGCGATCACCAGGGATAGAACGAAGGTCAGCAGCGACAGGATCGGGGCGACCACGCGCAGAAAGTTGCCACGCCAGAGGTACACCCACGCGTAGCGCCAGCTGATGGCGCTGACGGCCTGCAGTCCCGAGGGCGGCACCGCGCGAAACTGGTCGGCGAGAGAGTTGAGAGCGACCCTGGTGCGCGGCAGACCGGCGCGATCCTGAACACCGAGACGGATGTGGCGCTGCTTCTTGTCGACGTCGTCCAGCTGCGCACGGAACGACACCAACTGCGCCGCGGTGAGCCGCGCGACCGCATCCTCCTGCAGGTTCTCGCGCAGCACGGCGTAGCTTCCCGACTCGGCACGGCCCAGCGCGTAGACGATACCGATACCCGCGCCGAAGGCGACGAACAGCAGTACAGCGAGGGTGATCAGACCGTCGCGGGTGCGACTCTCGTCGAAGAGCAGGCGACCGGCGTAGTCGATGCCGAGGGCGAATCCGAGGCCGAGGGTGAAGATCACCGGGATCGACCAGAAGTACTCGGTCACCCGGCGACGCACGGTGCGCTCGCGAAGCCGGTTGTCGTGTGCACCGCGAAGGTCGACAAGGCTGGCGAAGAGGTCGGAGAGTTGCAGAGCGAACAACAGCACGCACGCGAGGAATGCGTAGAGCAGGACGTTCAACGCGAGCGGCATCAGGCTTTCCACCCTGCCGAGACTACTAGGCGGTCGTCAGATCACTCATCGAGCGGAACCCGCCCCACGGTGGTGAACAGGTTGACCGCCACCATGAGGCCGGCGAAGGCGACCAGCAGGGTGCGCAAGGTCGGGTTGAAGCGCTCCTCGAGGTGCGCATACATCTCGTCGGGAATGCCGTGCGGGTCGCGAGCGATGAGCCGACCCCAGTCGATGAGCAGCTGCTCGGTCTCGGTCACCTGGGGGTTGTCGAGGTCCTCCCCGGCGTCGACGAGAACCGTGCGAAAGTACTCGGCGCAGATCGGGCTGCCGTACTCGTCAGAGATGGCGAGGCAGAACAGCGACACCGCACGCTCGCCCACGTAGGGCACCACGGCGTCGCGCAGGGTGAACCACTGCGAGTAGGCGGTGAAGCTGGGCAGGTGGCCGAGCAGCGTGGCGTCCAGGGTGCCGATCGGCCCACCGTGCTGCTCAACGTGCCTGTCGCTCGCGGTCTTCGCCGCCTCATCCAGCTGGTCGTAGCTCGTGATCGGCAGGAAAGTCATGCGGCCAGCATAAGGGCGCGGGTGCCGTATTACGCCGCGAGCAGCACGACGGGACCGCTGGCTTCGCGCGTCTCGACCGCGAGCTTCGCCTTTGCGGCATCGCTGAGGGGGTAGCTGGCGATCTCGAGGCCGTCGAAGACTCCGAGGCGTACCGCCTGGAACACATCGGATGCGGCCAACTGGGCGAGCCCGTGACTGTTCGGGAACATGCGCGCGGCCCGGTAGTCCGCTGCTGTGATCGCAACGTCGGCATCGCTGTCAACAACGGTTGCCCCGAGGTGCTGCACCCAGGCCTTCACGAAGGTGTCAGCACCGCCGAGGTCGGGTGCCACCGAGACACGGTTGCCGCGGCCGATGGAGTGCAGCTGCTTGACGATGGTGCGAGCGATGAGGCCCATCGGCAGAAGGGCCGCGGCCTGCTCAATGGCGACGTCCTTCGGAAATCCGATGAGGTCACGCTCGCCGATGATGTGGCTGAGACCGGGGGTCTCGGAGGTGAAGCGGTAGGCGACGCGGTCACCGGGGGCGAAGCCGCCCGCCTCCGGACCGACGGCCTCGATGCGGCCAATTGCCTGCACACCGAGGGTGCTCAAGCCGAGTGCGCCAACGCGCACACGCACCTCACCGGTGCGGGGGCGCTGCAGCGTGCTGCGGCTACGACGGGATCGGGTTACGTCTGACATGGTGTTCTCTCCGGTTGGGGGAACTGGATGACACTCCCAACCAGGGTTAAAAACACCCTACCGACCTGCACTATTCCTGTTAATACACCTTGCCTGGGTTGAGGATTCCCAGTGGATCGAAGACGGCCTTCACCTGCTGCTGCAGCTCGAACTGGTCGTCGCCGAGCTCGTCGCGCAGCCAGCGCTTCTTGAGGACGCCGATGCCGTGCTCGCCGGTGAGGGTTCCGCCGAGCCGAACCGCGGCGAGAAACATCTCGTCCGCTGCCTGCCAGACATTGAGGGGCACACCGCCCTCTTGGCTTGGGTCGGGGGTGAACACAAAGTTGGGGTGCAGGTTGCCGTCGCCGGCGTGCGCGACCGTCGGGATCGCGATGCCGTACTTGGCTCCGATCTGCTCGATGACGGCGAACATCGACGGAAGGGCGCTGCGCGGCACGCAGACGTCCTCGATGAGCACGGTTCCGACTTGCACCATCGCCGGGTGAAAGCTGCGGCGAATGTCGAGCAGGCGCGCGCCGTGCGCGGCGTCCGTCGAGAGTTCGGCCTCGCCACCCAGCGAACGGATGATTCCGAGGGCAGCCTCTGCCTCAACCGCCGCAGCGACTCCGTCCGTCTGCACCAGCAGGTACGACTTCTCGCGTTCCGGTAGCCCACGGTAGGCCGCGATCGCTGCCATGGCCGGCTTGTCGAGCACCTCCATGATCGCGGGGCGCAGCCCGGACGACGAGATGACGGCGGCGGCGCGCGCCGCCTCCTCGACGGAGTCGAAGTAGGCGCCGATCGTCGAGACCGGATTGGTGTCGATGCGCCGCAGGCGAAGGGTCGCCGACACGATGACACCGAGAAGACCCTCACTGCCGATCATCAGTGCGGTGAGATCGAATCCGGTCACACCCTTGATCGTGCGGTGTCCGAGGTGAATCAGGCGGCCATCCGCGAGCACCACCGAGAGTCCGAGCACGGCCTCACGGGTCACGCCGTACTTGACGCAGAGCAGCCCGCCCGCGTTGGTCGCGATGTTGCCGCCGACCGTCGAGATGGCGCGGCTTGCCGGGTCGGGCGCCCACCAGAGGCCTTTCTCAGCGAGCGCCGCGTTGAGGTCGGCGTTGATGATTCCTGGCTCGACGATGGCGAGCTCGTCGTCGGCAAGAACCTCAAGGATGCGGTTCATGCGGGCGGTCGAGAGCACGATCTCACCCTCCCCCGCGTTGGCGGAGCCGGCCAGGCCCGTGCCCGCACCGCGGGTGACGACGGGGGTGCGGGTCGCCGTGGCGATGCGCATGGTGGCCTGCACGTGCTCGACGGTTGTGGCGTGCACGATGGCGATCGGGGTTCCGGCGGCGACGTGGCCCGATTTGTCGGCGCGCGCCGCGTCGAGTTCGGCGGGGTCGATGGAGACGACGTCGCCCAGCTCTGCGGTGAGCTGGAAGAGCACGTCGGTTCGGGATTGCACGTCGGTCACGCTTCCAGCGTAGTTGCCGCCTAGCTAGGCACGATCAGCGCCCCGGTCGCCGGCACCATACCGCTGAGACGTTCTGGCGAGAGCACCCGGGCAACGTCATCGGCCTGCATAAGTCCGGCGTTCACCACGAGCTCTGCGATCGAAGCATTGGTAGTGAGCGCCTCGTGCGCGAGCTTGGCCGACGCGGCGTAGCCGATGTACGGGGTGAGCGCCGTGACGACGCCGACCGACGACTCCACCTGCGCAGCGAGCCGTGAGTAGTTGGCCGTGATGCCGTCGACGCAGTTCACCCGCAGCGTGTAGCACGCGCCGGTCAGCCACATCAGCGACTGCAGGATGCTGTGGGTGATCACGGGTTCGAAGGCGTTGAGCTGCAGCTGGCCGGCCTCCGCGGCGGCGGTGACCGTCGCATCCGCGCCGATGATCGAGAAGGCGACCTGGTTGACGACCTCGGGAATGACCGGGTTGACCTTTCCCGGCATGATGCTCGACCCGGCCTGCCGCGGCGGCAGCATGATCTCGCCGAGTCCGGCCTGAGGGCCGCTCGAGGTGAGGCGAAGGTCGTTGCAGATCTTCGAGAGCTTGACGGCCGCGCGCTTGAGAGTGCCGCTGAGCGTCATGAACACACCGGCATCGCTCGTGGCCTCGATGAGATCGGGAGCCGTCTCCATCTCGATGCCGGTGTTCTCGACGAGCTGGCGGCGCACTGCCTCCGCGTAGCGTGGGTCGGCGGTGATGCCCGTTCCGATGGCGGTCGCGCCCATGTTGATCTCGTTGAGCAGCGGGATGACCTCGCTGAGGCGGTCGTAATCTTCGGCCAGGGTCACCGCGAATCCGCGGAACTCCTGGCCGAGGGTCATCGGCACCGCATCTTGCAGCTGCGTTCGGCCGATCTTCAGCACGTCGTTGAACTCGCGGCCTTTGTCGCGAAACGCCTTGGTGAGCAGACGGTGCTCGACGAGCAGCCGTCGCGTTCCGAGCACCATCGCCAGCTTGATCGCTGTCGGGTACACGTCGTTCGTGCTCTGGCTGCGGTTGACGTCGTCGATCGGGTGCAGGTACTGGTACTCGCCGCGGCCGTGCCCCATGAGCTCGAGGCCGCGGTTGGCGATCACCTCGTTGGTGTTCATGTTCGTGCTGGTGCCCGCACCGCCCTGGATCACGCCGACGCAGAACTCCTTGTGCAGAGCCCCTCCGACGATCTCCTCGCACACGGCATCGATGACGCGGCCCTTCTCGGCGTCGAGAGCTCCGAGCTCGACGTTTGCCCGCGCTGCGGCCTGCTTCACCCGCACGAGCGCGACGATGAGGTCGGGGTAGACGTGAATGGCACGTCGGGTGATCGGAAAGTTCTCGAGCGCCCGCGCCGTGTGGATACCCCAGTAGGCATGGGCGGGGATCTCCATCGATCCAAGGGAGTCGGACTCAGTGCGCGTCTCTGTCACGCTTCAACCCTAGGCGCGCCTCCCGCGCAGGCTCTAGGAAGTTGAAACAGGAAACGTGCGAATATCAGCCAAGAACAGCAGAATGCAGCGCGGGCACGATGAGGAAGATGCCAACAGCCACCAGCAGACCGCAGAGAACGAACATCGAGACGGATGCCGGCTTGCGCCACGGCGCCGTACCGTCGCCTAGCCGAAGGCCCAGTGAGAACAGGGTCACCAGCAGGCTCGCCGCCACGAGCGAGGCGATGATGACGGTGAGGAAGTCACCCCAGGCGATGGTCACTTCTTGCCCTTCTTCTTCGACGTCTTCTTGCGCTGCTGCTTGGCCTTGACCTGCAGCGGCTTGGGGGCGCGCTTCGGCTTCTTGGTGCGGCGTGGCTTCGGGGCCACGAAGACGCCTGGCTCGGGCTGGTGAAAGCTGCGGTGGTCGACCTTGTTGCGACGGGAATAGAGGAAGATGCCGAGGATCGCGGCGGCGGCGGCGATGGCGACACCGACGATGCCCCAGAAACCAGCGCTCACGGCGAAAGCGGCAATGCCGCTGACGACGGCCGCGGCCGGAATGGTGATGAGCCAGCCGGCGGCGATGCGACCCGCGGTACGCCAGCGCACCGAGGCGCCCTTGCGGCCGAGCCCGGTACCGATAACCGATCCGGAGGCGACCTGCGTCGTCGAGAGGGCGAATCCGACGGTCGACGAGGCGAGGATGGTCGCGGTCGTCGCAGCCTCAGCGGCGAAACCCTGGGCGGGCTCGACGTCGGTGATTCCCTTGCCGAGTGTCTTGATGATGCGCCAGCCGCCCGAGTAGGTACCCGCGGCGATGGCGAGCGCGCATCCGGCAATTACGAGGATCGACGGACCCGTTCCGGCCTCCTGCATGTTGGCCGCGATCAGCGCGAGGGTGATGACACCCATGGTCTTCTGCGCGTCGTTGGTGCCGTGGGCCAGTGAGACCAGCGATGACGTGAAGATCTGGCCGCGCTTGAATCCGTCCCTCTCACGCTTGCGCGTGACGGCGAAGGCGATCTTGGTGGCGATGAAGGCGACGAGGCCCGCCGTGACCGGAGCGAGGGCGGCGGGGATGAGGATCTTGGTGACGAAGACGCCCCCGTTGATGATGGCGAAGTCGATCGATCCGGCGTTGAGGCTCGCTCCGACAACCGCCGCGCCGATGAGGCCACCGAAGAGCGCGTGGCTCGATGAGCTCGGCAGGCCGAGCAGCCAGGTGAAGAGGTTCCAGAGAATCGCCCCGACCAGACCGGCGAAGATCAGCTCCGGCCCGAATATCACCCCGGCCTCGCCCTCGTTGATGAGGCCGCCAGAGATGGTCTTCGCAACCTCGGTGCTGAGAAATGCGCCGACAAAGTTGAGAATTGCCGCGAGCAGCACCGCGGTCTTGGGCTTGAGTGCGCCGGTGGCGATGGGCGTTGCCATCGCGTTGGCGGTGTCGTGAAACCCGTTAGTGAAGTCGAAAAGGAGAGCCAGCACGATGACTAGCGCGACCATCAGGTGAATATCCACTGAACGGAATCCTAACGGCCTCCGCCCCCACCGCCACCACCGCCACCGCCCGAGAAGCCTCCGCCGCCGGAGCCGCTTGAGAAGCTCGATCCGCCTCCGCTCGACCACGAGCTTCCGCCACCGCCGCCGCTGGACGGGGGTGGCGGCAGCGGGCGCACGGCGGTCGTGCTGCTCATCGAGAAGTCAGAGACCATGCTGCCGAGGTTGATGGTCGACAGGTTGCCGCCGATCCACGACGGACTCTCTGCGATCGCCTGGTACTCCACCTCCAGCTGGCGTGACCACTCCCTCTCTATTCCCCACAGCACCGCGTAGGGCAGCAGCTTCTCGTGGAGCTTGACGATGGCACGCTGGTCGCTCGTGACCACGCGCTCGGCCCCCTCCGGACTCTGCAGCACGCGCAGGCGATCCTCCTCGGCCAGCCGCAAATAGTCGCGCATGCCCAGGAGGTACTCCCGAGACTCCGCGCCCGCTCGCGAGAGAAGGTACGGCTTCGTGAGAATGCCGGATGCCATGAGCAGCACCACGCCCGCGCCAATGGCGAAGCCGAACATCGGGCCAGCATCGATGTCGACCGAGACGGTCCAGAAGAAGATCGCGACGTATCCGGCGAAGACAACCAGCATCGCTCCGCGCACCCACCGCGCAATCGTGCCGGCCGGCTGCGCGCGCAGCCCCTGCTTGATGGTGTCGCGCCGCGCGCGAGCGGTCTGCTCGTACAGGGAGGCGCCGACGGAGGCGGCAAGCGAGCCGAGCTGCTTGCGCTCACCAGGCTCGTCAAGGTCATCGAAGAGGATGTTGAGGATCTTCAGCTCGGCAGCGGTAGCGCCCTCTTTGGTGACGAAATCGAGCGCATAGCGGTTGCTGATTGCCGATCCGCTGCGATCGGGGTACAGATCAACGACCTGCACGAGCCCGCGAACCCCGAGGTCGACGAACTGCGCCGCCATAGCCACCGGCTCACGCTCGATGAGGTTGCCGGCCTGCAGCAGATCGCGGTCGTCTGGCGTCACGTACTGAGGGATGATGATTCCGCGACCCGGGGCATCACGCCAGAGGCCGAATCGCACGACCAGAGCGCCGATCAGCAGGGCGATGGATGCCAGCAGCAGCCAGAAGGGCGCCTTCGCGATGATCCAGCTGTCCTGTGGCACGACGGGCTGCACAAAGGTGCCGCCCTCGAACTCGACGGAGATCGTGACGTTGGACTGCGGCGCGAGGTCGCTGACGCTCGCCGTGAACTCTCCAGACTGCGGATTCTCGATCGCGCATCGCGTCTCATTTCCGTACCGGCCCCAGTAGCAGGCCCGCGCGCCGGTGAGCGCGCCGGCTACCGAGTCGTCGACGTGCAGGGCGACGCTCACACGGTCGAAGGTCTGGGCCCACTCGGTGCCGTTGATGTCCCAGTAGAACTCGTCGTTGCCCGAGTCAGCAAAGGCGCGCACCACGTTGTGGGCGGTATACGAGATGACGTAGGTGGTGCGACCGTGCACGTACTCATTGGTTCCGAGGGCGAGTTCGACGGCGCGGTACTCAAGGGCGTTGGATCCGTCGTAGCTGGTGTCGACATCCGTCTGCTCGAAGTACACCGGGGCGCCATTCTCGTCGTGCACGGCGATATCGGAGATGTCGAGCGGGCTGTTGCCGTAGTACTTCGGGATCGTGCGCAGAATTCCGCGATTCTGGTCGTAGTCGGGAAACACCGCTACGAGGGTCTCGACAACCTGCAGCTCGGCGAGCCCTTCGGCGTCACGCGTAAGCGTGTAGTCGGCGTCGAACGACTCGAAGGTGAAATCGCTCGTATCGGCTCGCAGTAGTGGCATTGCGGCAGCCGGCACGGCGGGGAGAACGGCCAGTGCGACCAGAACTGGCACGGCAACGAGGGCGATCGATCGTCTCATGCCGTCAGAGTATCGCCCCGCGAACGGGGGTAGTCAGCACCGTAAATTGCGCGTGCTTTATGGAATGCCGCGCAAATAGAATGCAGAAAGCGTCTCGACGAAGAGCGTTCCCCATTCGTTTTTCTCTCTTCGGAGGTATTGATTATGTCGAACGACGAGTTCCGCGCACCCGCCGGGTGGTACCCCGATCCCCTCGGCCACCCCCAGCTGCGGTGGTGGAACAGCTACGGCTGGACAGAGCAGGTCGCGGCGGCGCCCGAGCCGCTCGTCGTGCAGCAGGCTCCCCGGTACGCCTGGGCCGACGACGAGCCGCAGGTGATTCCCGTGCAGACGTACACGACGCACTCCCCCACCCCGCCACGCCAGCCGGTCTCGACGACCCTGCACGAGATCGAGGGACCGCGGGCGCAGAACCGCGTGGACGAGCCGAGCAGCTACGAGTTCACCCCCGCCGCACCCATCGCGATGCCGGCCGCACCCGCCGCACCCGGCCCGACCGCTCGCGCAATGCCTGCGGCAATCGCATCACCGGTGCCCGCAGCACCGGTCGCCCAGACGCCACCTCTACCGCCGTACTGGGATGAGGATGACATGTCTCGCCCCACGCCTTCGGTGCGCCCCGAAGACCTCAAGTTCTGGTCCGGCTCCAGCCCGGCCGAGATACGTCGTCTCGCCCGCGAACGTGCTGCCCGCGAAAACGAGGTCTGAACCGCAATTTCAGCCGGATAGAGCACAAAAACACCCCCGGCATTGGGGGTGCGTCGGCACCCATTGAAGGGGTGCCCTTGATAGGGCCCCGTAAATATACTTGCGAAGACTCGAAACATACTTGGCTTTCGGGGAGGGAAGAGCAACCGTGTCTCAAGACGATCTTTTTGGGGCCCCGGCCGGATGGTATCCGGACCCGCTGGGTCTGCCGCAGCTGCGCTGGTGGAACAATCACGCCTGGACGGAGCAGACCTCCGCTGCGCGCCAGCCGATCGTCGTTCAGGACACGAAGTTCGCTTGGGCCGATGATGAGCTGCCCACCCGCCGCGACGAGCGCCTGCGCGAGCGCGCCGGCGAAACCCGTCGCCCTGCGGAGACCCCGGCGCCAACCGCTGAGTCGCTGCGCGAGCTCGACCCGCCCCGTGCCTTTACCCAGGTGAACCAGGGCGCCCCCTCCGCACCCGTCACCACCCCCGCTCCGGCCGCTGCCGCTCCGGCCGCTCCCGCCACGCCTCCTGCACCCGCCGCCGCGCCCTCGCAGCCGGCGACGCCGTCTATGGACTCCCTCTTCGCGCCCGATCCCGTCGTAACGGCTCCGGTCGCGGGTCACTCGGGACCTTCGCTCGACTCGATCTTTGACGCGAAGCCTGCCACCGCGCCGGCGGAGGCGCTTGATGCCCTGTTCGGTGAGAAAGAGAGCCGCCGCGCCGGCACCCGGGTCAAGACACCGATCATCACCATCGACCACGTCGCCCCGACCGCGACTGCGGCACCACGCAAGCAGTCGAGCACCGGCCCCGCGTGGGTCATTGCCATGATCCCGCTGTTCCAGCTCGTCATCAGCCTCCTGTTGCTGACCTCGCTTGGCATGAACGGCAGCCAGTTCATCTACGTCGGCATCCTTGTGGTCCCGTACCTCGTGGTGATCCTCCTGGCGTACTTCGACCACAAGACCCTTCTCGCCGCCGGCCACGAGCGTCCTGCCCACTGGGGCTGGGCTGCGCTTAGCGCTCCGGTATACCTGCTGCTGCGCGCCCGCTCCACCATTCGCGAGACAGGTCACGGAATCGGCCCTGTTCTCGTCTGGTTCGGCCTCGGCGTGCTGCACCTCGCGTCTGTCGTTGCGGTTCCCGGCGTGCTGATCGCCCTGCTTCCGGCCATGTTCACCGCGCAGATCGAGAGCGCTATCGCAGGGGACGCAATGCTGATCGCCGGTAGCCAGATGACGGTCAACTGCGAGGGCAACCCCCCGGTTCTGCCGGGTGAGCAGATCGTGTGCCAGTCGGTCGACAGCACAGGCAACAAGTTCGACATCACCGTCACACTCGAGCGGTCCAACGGGTGGATTGACTGGCAGGTCGTCGACTGGGGATCCTTCGGCGGCAGTAACTAAAGCCATGCGAATGGGGTGCGACCGTGCGGGTCGCGCCCCATTCGTGTTCGAGGCGCAGACATCTTGGTGTGCCCCCGCAGTGGGGTGCAGAATTCAACGGGCATTCACGAATAAAGCATCTACAGTAGACGTTGACTTTCAAATACCCGATCTTGAAAGATGGCCAGTGCCATGTCTTTAGCACCTAGCACCTTCATACCTGCCGGTTGGTACCCCGACCCCGCTGGCAGCTTCCAGCAGCGATGGTGGACCGGCTCCTCGTGGACCAACGACTTCGCCCAGTACCGACCGACCCTCAATTACGCGGCGCAGCCTCTCGTGACGATGCCGATCGTGTCCGAGGAGGCCAATACCGCCTCCCCTCTCGCTCAGCAGGCCGCCGTCGGAGCGCAATCAACCAGGCCGCTCGCCGCGCAGACTTCCCCGACCACCAGTCGTGTTCGCGAGAGCGCCGTCGACCCGCTGCCGGCGTTTCGCCTACCCGATGCCGACCAGCCACCACAGGGCACGGCTGCGCAGCCCAACGCCGGACATGCCGCACTCGTGGCGGTCACGCCGAGTCAGCCGCAGCAGCACAGCGGGTCCGCGACTGACCCGAGCTTTGCCACTGGCTATCAGCCTTTCGGGTCGACGCCGAAGGTGCGGCGCGTACACCGCTTGATACCGCAGCAGCGCTTCACTGTTGCCGTCTGGGTGCTGGCGCTCGTTCCGGTTCTGTTCGTCGGGGCGGCCTCTGCGATAGCCACCTATCTCCCGATGATGTACACCGCCTTCACTGCGGGTGCACTCGGCGTCCTTCTGCTTCTCGTCGGTTTTCTGCTGGCCGTCGTTGACCGGCTCAGGCTACGCCTTGCAGGACACAAATCCACCAGCGCTCCAGCGCTCGCGCTCCTTACGCCCCTGCCCTACCTCGCTCGTCGGGCGCACTTCGCGTCCCGTGAGACCGGCCGCGGCACGGCCGCTCCGCTGATTCTCGCCCTGGTCGGCGTTGCGGCCATCGTCGCCGCGCTCGTGCTTGTGAGTGGGCTTGTGCCGCTTCTCACAACCTTCGCATCTATCTAGCTCCGTGAGCCCCAGTGAGGGGTTCTGCTAGGACGACGGTGGCCTGCTCTCTGCGCTGACCACCGTCGCCCCTAGTCCCCCGACTAGCGCATGGTTAGACGCTATTGGGAGCGCAACCATGGCCGCGCCCCCCAGTCCGGGGAGCAGCTGCCCGACTAACTGTTACGACTACTCGTCGATGGCGTCGCGCAGCAGGCTCATCAGGGCGAAGAGCTGCACGTTGGCCTCGGCCGTCACCTCGTCGTCTGAGCCATCGAGCGCGCGAGCCGCAAGGCCCGCCTTGCTGTCAATCAGCTCGGCGATCTTGGCGTCGATAGTGTGCGCGGCAATGATGCGCCATGCGGTGACGGGAAGTTCCTGGCCGATACGGTGCACCCGGTCGATCGCCTGCGTCTGCTCTGCACTGGTCCAGCTGAGCTCGGCGAGCACCACGTTGGATGCGGCCTGCAGGTTGAGGCCTACGCCCGCCGCGGTGAGCGAGGCGACCACGATGGAGACCTCGGGATCGCTGTCGAAGCCGTCGATGGCCTCCTGACGGGCCTTGGCGCTCTGGTCGCCGCGAATAGAGACCGTCTTGAGCCCAGCCCTCGCGAACTGCTCCTCTGCCTGGTCCATGACATCGATGTGCTTGGCGAAGAAGACGACCTTGCCGACGTTGCGTGCCAGCTGGATCGTGTAGTCGGCGGCTAGTCCGGCTTTCGCCTGGCCGATCTTGCGCACCATGGTGAAGACGTTGTCGTCGGTCTTGGCGGCCTTCGACTCCTCGAGCTCGGCGTGGGCGACGACGCGCAGGAGATCTTCGGTATCGGCATCCGGCTTGATCGCGCGAACGCGCCTGTAGGTGGCCAGCAGGCGGGCAACAAGGGCTGCCTCCGCGGCATGGATCGAGCGGCCGAGGTCGCCGTCGAGCTCGACGGGGATGTCGGCGATGCGGCGGGCGGGGATGTCGGCGGCGACATCCACCTTCTTGCGTCGCACGATACCCATGTCGATGACGGCCTGGCGGGCCTCAGCGAAGAATCCGAAGTCGGCGGGGGTGAGCCCGGTGGCCTCGAGCTTGGCCATGAGGGCGCTGAGCGGCTTCTTGTCGTCGATCCAGCCGAGGAACTGCCAGATGGCCCTGAAATCGTCGATGTCGTTGATCAGCGGGGTACCGGTGAGCGCCATCATCAGCGCACGAGGCTGTGCCGCGCGGATGCTGCGCGACAGCGCCATCACGTGCTTAGAGCGCTCGCTCTTGAGGTTCTTGATGAAGTGCGCCTCGTCGACGACCATGCCCTTGAAGCCGAAGCGGCTGAGCCAGCCGACGTGGCGATCCAGCACCTCGTAGTTGACGATGACCACGTCGCTGAAGGCGTCAACGTCTTTGCCGTCGCCGACCACGACGGTGGCTGTGCGCTGCGGGGTCCAGAGTTCGACCTCGCGCGCCCAGTTGGTCTTGACGACGTTGGGCACGACCACCAGCAGTGGGTAGGAATTCGAGACGGATGCCGCCAGCAGCGCCTGCGCCGTCTTGCCAAGTCCCGGCTCGTCGGCGAGCAGGAACGTGCGGTGTCCGCTGCGAACCTCTTCGACGAAACGCGCCTGGTGACGCATGAGCTCGAGGTTGCCCGGGGTGGTGAGCGAGTTGGCCTCAGGCAGCTCCATGCTCGCGGCTCCCCCGCCCGCGCCGTACTCGAAGGCACGGAACAGCGGCTCGATGAGCTCCCAGTTGGCGAGACGGTTGGTCGGTGCCGGTGCAGCCTGCACTGCACTGAAATCGGGCGCGAGGAAGGGGTTCGACATCTGCATCTGGCGCACCGACTGCGGCACAACCTGCTTCTCGATGGTCTTGTCGACCGGCTTGGGCTCGGTGGTGATGATGAGCTCATCGGGGCTCAGCTCAACGCCTGCGGCGATGAGCAGGTCGCGGCGCATCGCCTTCGCGGCGGCGGTGACGGGAGCGTCCTCCGCGAGCATCGCAATGAGGGAGGTGTCGCGGGCGGCGGTCTTTGCAAGGATGCCGGCGAGGCCATCCAGTCGCTTCTGCTCGTTCGCGCGCTCCGAGTCCGTCAGCGCTGGGTCGGCTTTGACGCGGGCGCGCTCCTCGCGCAGCAGCAGCGTGGCCACCTGAAAGCGCGCGCGGTTCGCGGGCTTGAGCGGTCCCTTCTGCACGGCCGTCTCGACCTCGCGCGCGGCGCGAGCAAGCACGGGGATGACGCCAGCGTCATCCGTGCCCCTGCTGCGGCCTCGGGAGCCGCCGGAGCGTGAGCCGCCGGGGCGCTGGCGAGTTGATCCTTGGCCGGACTGGGCCATGTTCCTCCTTGCGTCCATGCAGACGCGGGTACCGGTCTCTGTCTGCAACGACACAGACCCTGCTGTAAGAAAACGCCTGCTCGGGTACCCAGACCCAACCGCGATGCGGCTGGTGGGTTCGTTGATGCGTTGGCGCTTATCTTATCGCCTTCAGGCATCTTTAGGGTTACGTCTTGACACCAAAGCCCGCAGATGCTGGTCTGCGACTCGCCGCGTCACGTTCAGGACTTGTTCACCGCGGGCTGGTCGACTTGTGTCTGTGACCACCCGAACGGCTGAGTACCCAAGGCCGGACCACTTCCTTCTTCACCTCAGCGACACGCACCTGCTCGCCGGCGGGAGCCGTCTCTACGGCTCGGTCGACGCCGAGGACCACCTGCGGCAACTGCTTGCCGAGCTGGAGGCCTCCGAGGGCAGGCCAGAGGCCATCGTCTTCACAGGCGACCTCGCCGATCGCGGCGAGCCGGACGCCTACCAGCGCCTTCGCGAAATGGTCGAGCCGGTCGCTGCCCGTCTCGGTGCGCAGGTGATCTGGGTGATGGGCAATCACGACAACCGGGCGGCCTTCCGTCAGGGCCTGTTCGCCGAACTGCCGACCGAGCGGCCCGTCGACCGCGTCTACGACGTGAATGGCCTTCGGGTCATCACTCTCGACTCGACAGTGCCCGGGCGGCACCACGGCGAGCTCACGAGTGCGCAGCTCGACTGGCTCGCCGAGGAGCTCGCGGTGCGCGCGCCCCACGGAACCATTCTTGCTATGCACCACCCGCCGCTGCCCAGCGTGCTCGACCTCGCGGTGGCCGTGGAGCTGCGCGATCAGGCAGGTCTCGCCGAGGTTCTGCTCGGCTCCGACGTGCGCAGCATCATCGCCGGTCACCTGCACTACAGCTCCACCGGCAGCTTTGCCGGCATCCCTGTGTCTGTAGCCTCAGCGACCTGCTACACCCAGGACCTCAATGTTCCGGTCGGTGGAACCCGCGGCCGCGACGGTGCGCGGGCCTTCAACCTCGTGCACGTCTACGACAGCACAGTGCTGCACTCGGTCGTGCCGATCGGACAGTATGCGGCCCTGGACTACATCGATGCCGATGAGACCCAGCGGCGCCTGGCTGCCTCGGGTATCCGCATCGCGGAGCGGGTCAACCAGCCGGTTGCTCCTGAGCCGCCGATGACGATGCCGATTCACCTGCCGGTCTGACGGCAGAGAATCCAACCTCCCACGGAGCGGTCACGCTGAAGTAGCGCTCCAGAAATGACAGCACCGTCTTGGTGCGGCGCTGAACCGAGATCTCTGGCTTGCTGCCGTCGTTGAGGCAGAAGAAGTCGTAGTTACGGCGCCGCAGAATGCGCCCCATCTCGCCCGCCGCGTTGGCGAGCGTCGTCTCGACGTACCGTACCTTCGCCTCGGTCTGCACCACAGCACGGCCGGTCATCAACGCGTAGTAGTGGTAGAGCGAGTTGGTCACCGAGATGTCGGTGCTCGACCGGAAGGCGCTGGCCGCCGTGCGGGCGAATGCCTCGGCAAACTCGGTCTCCAGCTCCGCCATCACACTGCGACGGAGGGGCGTCGCCGCGTGCTCGAGATGGCGGGTCGTCGTGCGCCCGAATCGTTCACGCAGCAGGGCGCGGTTGACCCGCGCCCCGTTCTCGAAACCGCTGCGCTGCGAGTCGGCTTCGCCGAGCCCGATGCGCGTCGTCGCCTCGATGAACTTGGTGATCCCGCCCGGGGAGAAGAACATCTCGGGTCGCACGGGGCGACCGAAGAACATGTCGTCGTTGGAGTAGAGAAAGTGCTCGCTGAGCCCTTCGATGTGGTGCAGCTGGCTCTCGACGGCGTGCGAATTGTGGGTGGGCAGCACCGACGTGTCGGCGAAGAACTCCTCGCTGCGCACGATCGTGACCCGCGGGTGCTCCGCCAGCCAGACGGGCCGCGGCGAGTCGGTGACGATGAAGATCCTGCGAATCCACGGCGCGAAGAGGTTGACGCTGCGCAGTGCGTACTTGAGCTCGTCGATCTGACGGTATCGCGCCTCGCTGTCGTCGCCGTCGCCGACGACGTAGGCCTCCATGCGGCGAGCGCGGGCGCGCTGAAACTCGGATGAGGTGCCGTCGACCCACGAGAACACCAGGTCGATGTCGAAGGTGACGTCGCTCGCCAGGGTGTCGAACATTCCGCCGAGGGTGCGCCACGTTCGGCCGTGCATCTCGACCGTCGCGTCAATCGCCTCAGTGCGGGGCAGACTGCGGCGCATGAGCGCGTTCTCTGCCGGCGCGTTGATGACGTCGACGCCGAACTCCCAGAACTCGACGCGCACACCGTGAGAGGCGCCATAGCGCAGGCGCCCCGTCGTCGAGGTGCGTGGCCGGTACAGCCGCAGCACGCGCGCATCCGGAGTACTCGCTAGCGCGCCATCGGCCACCAGTACGGCTGGTGCCGAGCCGGCCCGCGAGTAGAAGGGTTCCACCGCGAAGGCGCGGACGAGAGCGGCCTCTACCTCGCTCGTGCGGGCCTGGTCGATCGCGATGACCGGCCGATCGTCGTCGCGACGCACCAGCAGGTGCTCGATGGCCGCGGCATCCAGCACATCGTGGATGGCCAGCAAATCGGCGATCGTGGCGTCCCGCGGTGAGAGGCTGTCGTTGAGGAGCGTGAATCTGCCCTTGCGGTAGGTGACGTCAGGGCGAGCGGCGAGCCGTGGGTGTGCTGCTTGCCCAAGAACCGTGAGCTGTGCGTGCCCTGAGGGGGTCATGTGTCTCCTTGTGCCGCGGCTGAATGCGGCTATGAACGAAAGGATCGGCGGCGGCGCCGGTGGTACTGCGGTCGAACGTGTGCGGCCTTGTCGATTCCAGACCCGGGTGCGATTCACCCGGTGGGTTCTCGGTGCGCTGCCGCCACTCTACCTGCTGGCAGGTCGCGGGTTCCGGTCCTCGGGATTGCGTACCTTCACGAGAATGCCGATGACGAGCAGCACGATGATCGACACGTAGTGCGCGATGAGCAACGCGTCGCCCTCGATCGGCATGATGACGACCGGGTTGAAGAGCACCGCGATGGCCGCGAGCAGCGGCAGCCACCACCACTGGCGAGCCTGGCACGCGAAGACCGCGATGATGAGAGCGAGTATGGCAACAGCGAAACGGATGACGATGTAGCCATCAGCGCCGACGAGCGCTACACCCGCCAGCAGCACGATCGCCGCGAGCACAGCGGGGGCCAGCGCCGTACGGCGAAACTCGGGTGTCGGGTAGCGGGTGCTCACGCGTCCAGCCTACGGCTGGCTACCAGCCGCCTCCGCCACCGCCACCGCCACCGCCGCCGGAGAAGCCGCCTCCCCCGGACCCGCCGCTCGAACTGCTTGAGCTGCTCGATCCAGAGAACGCGCTAGCGGTGGTGGTTGAGATCGACCCGATGCTTGAGGCGAAGGCCGCGGCGGTGAAAGTACCAGTTCCCGAGTACCACTCGGGCGGTGCCTCGTCGTAGTACTCGCCGAGCTCCTTCGCCCAGTGCTTCTCCTGGTCGAATAGCACCGCGAACGGCAGCACCCGCTCGTAGAGCTTGAGCATCTGGCCGCGGTCGGTCGTGTCGACAGGCGTGCGCTCTGCGCCCTCCGGGCTCTGCAGTATGCGGATTCGGTCGGTCTCGGCGACCTGAATGTAGAGCTGAAGGCCCGCGAGGTGGTCGCGAAGCTCTGCCCCCTTCTCGGTGAGCACCCGGCGGGCCACGACCGCGAAGGTGATGACCGTTGCGATCACCGCAGGAATCCACACGAAGAGAGGCAGCATTCCGCCGCGCTCGTCGTCGACCATCACGATCATCATCACGAAGCTCAGCACCGTCGCGAGAATGACGAAGGCGGCCGGAAAGAAGCGTGCGGCAGCACTGATCTTCTTGAGCCAACCACGGTCGTCGAGGGCACCGCTGATGCTCTGGATCAGGTCGTAGGTGCCCTTGCCGACGTCGGTGTCCTTCTTGGAGATCTTGTACTGGGTGCCGACGGTGAGACCTTGGCCGAAGAACACCCGGGCGAGTGCGGCCTCGTCGCTCGTGAGGCCGTCGACCGAGAGAAGCTCGAGGGTGTAGTCGTTGCCCGCGGCGAAGAATCCCGTCGCTGGGGTCTCGATAATGCGGATGTGGTGGGCAACAGCCAGGGAGATCAGCTGTGCCGCCACCGCCTTCTTGCGTCGCCCGGTCACCAGTGCGGCCTCGAGTACGCTCGCGTTCTTCGGTGGAAGGTACTCGGCGACAATCGTCGGACGACCCTTGCCGTTCGCGAAGAGGGTAGTGCGGCGCACGAGCGAGTGCAGGGCGACGAGCAGCGCCACGACTGTCGCGGCGATCTCGATGTAGAAGACTGCGGAGCCGGTGGCCGAGTTGTCGCGCGGAACGAAGGTGCCTTGCTCAAACCCGATGGCGACGGTGACGTTTTCGTAGGCGGCGAGGTCGCTCGCCGTCACCTCAAAGCCGTCATCGGTCTCGACCGCGTCGCAGGTGTCGCTCGCATCCTGAGCGCCCTGGTAGCAGGCGACGTCGCCGTTGAGGGCGTCGGTGAGGCCGTCGGAGATGTGGAAGCGGGCTGTCAGCGCGTCAATGCGCTGGGGCCATCCGGTGCCGTTGGTGTCCCAGTAGAACTCGTCAACGTCGTCATCGAAGAGGGTGACGTTGTGCGACGTGTACGTGATGACGTATGTGGTCGGTCCGTGCACGAAGACGTCGCCATCGCCGATCTGCAGGGTGAGAAAGGTGTCGTCACTCTCGGACTCATAGGGCAGGTCGCTGCCGTTCTCGTCAGTCACCGACTCCACGTCGATATTGGTGGGATGACCCTGGTAGTCGTCGACGAGGTGCCGGTAGATTCCGTGGTTCTGGTCGGTCTCTGGAAAGTCGGCGACGATCGTCTCGACCGTGCGCAGGGTCGAGCGACCTCCGTCATCCTGGTCAAGGTAGTAGTCGGCCGTGAAGCTCTGAATCGTGAAGTCGTCGGTATCGGCGGATGCCGACGATGCCGTCAGCAGCACGGGTGCCGCCGCGAGAGTGAGAACTGCGAAGATGCGGGCCAGGCGACTCATGGCACGAGCCTAGGTGCCCGGAGCGTTCTCTGCGATCCACTTGTCGAGTGAGCTCGGCTTGTCGGTGATGATGCCGTCGACACCGAGCGCCAGCGCCTCTGACCAACGGCCCTTCTTGTTGAGGGTGTAGAGCACGATGCCGAGCCCGGCCTCGTGCATCGTGGCCACAACAGTCGGGTCATTCTCGAGCGAGGCGGGGCTGGTCAGAATTGCGATGGCCCCGAACCGGTTGGCAAGGGCAACAGGATCACTCGGAAGGTAGCGCTGGATCAGCACTCGGGGAAACACCGGCGCGGCCTTCTGCAGCGCCTCCAGCGTCGCAAAGTCAAAGGCCTCGAAGATTACCCGGCCCTGCACTCCGTGGGCATAGATGAGGGCCGTGACGACCCGCACCTGGTCTGGCGTCCAGATGCCCTTGAGCTCGAGCATGGCCTTCTTCTTCGAGCTCTGGAAGATGCCGAGAAACTCGTCGAGCGTCGGCACTTGCACGCCGGCGAAGTCCGCGGAGTACCAGGTGCCCGCGTCGAGGGACCTGATCTCGGCGAGGGTCAGCTCGGCGACGAGACCCGTGCCGTTGGTGGTGCGGTCGACGTCGAGATCGTGGATGAGCACCGGCACGCCATCTGCCGTCAGTTGGATGTCGGTCTCGACGAAGTCGAAGTCGCTGTCGAGCACCCCCTGAAGGGCCGGAAGGGTGTTCTCGGGAAAGTTCGCGCGGTCGCCGCGATGCCCTGCGATGAACGCAGGCTCCCCCGGTGCCCGCAGCGCGCCGAACATGTTTGTCGCGTACACGAGCGCCGCGTCGGGGTTGAGCACGAAGAGAAGAACCAGGGCGATGGTCGCCATTGCGCTGAGGACTCCGCGCTGCCAGCGCCTCGGGATGTGCGGGCTCTGGGCGGGCTCGCGGTACAACTCAGTCGTCATTGACCAGCCGTTCCTGCTCGGGTGTTCACCTACCGTACACCGGAGCGTTACCAATCTGTTACATACAGATCGGTCTATTCGATACGGATGCGGGCGAAGGTCGCAGGCGCTGTCGCGGTGACTTTGAAGCCGCGCTCACTCGCGGTGACGACCATGGGTGCGCTGCCGTCGTCCACGATGATCCGCGCCGGGTCCACCGCGCCGTCAAGCTCGTACTCAAGCCAGTCGCCGGCGCCGAGGGTGACGGCCATGCGCTCGTTCGGTGCGTAGTCCCGCCCGTCGGTCTGCTCGAACCAGTGGCCGACGCGTGTCGCGGGCTCGAGGTACGAAATGGTGACGGCATCCGTCTCTCTCATGCTCTCGAGAGGCACGGCGGAGGCCGTCTGGTACGACTCACCCTGGCCGCGGTAGCCGAAACCCCAGGCCGGAATCTGCTCGGGCGCAGCGGCGGTGATGGCCTGCACGATGGCAGGCTGCCACACGCAGTTCTCGAGCTTCATGTTCTCAAGAAGCTCGTCGAAGATCCGCTGGGGCTCGAGAGGGGCCGGGCCGCCTGCCACGTGGTCGACGACCTCCTGCCAGCGCGCGGGCGGGGTGATTGAGGCGGGTGAGGTGCGGGTGCCGATCTTCTTCCACGGCCAGAAGTTCCAGCCGATGTCGTTGCCCTCGTAGAGCCGCCAGGCCGCATAGAGCCACTCGAGGTTGTTCTCACCACCCTCCCCCATGTAGATGGGCAGGTCGAGTCGGTCACGCGCCTCGAGAAAGTGCGCGATCGTCGCCATGTCGGGCGGCGACCAGTACTTGTGAAACTGCAGGCAGGAGTTCTCGTCCCAGAGCTCCGTGAAGATCTCCCAGTTGGTCGCCCAGTGCGAGCCCTCGTACATGATGAGGTGCTTGTCATCAACGGTGCGGATGGCGGCAGTCAGGTCGCGGTAGAGCCGCGCGAGGTCGGGGTTGTAGAGCTTCGTCCAGTCATTGGGGATCGGCTCGTTGAGCAGGTCGTAGCCGAGCACCGCGGTCTCGTCGGCGTACCGGCGGGCGATCTCTGTCCACAGCGCGATGGTGAGGTTGCGGTAGCGAACCTCCATGAACAGCTCCGGCTTGTTGTTCGGGCTGTCGTCGATGTTGGTGCCGGTCTGACCGCCGGGCGCACCGTGCAGGTCGAGCAGGACCCACAGTCGGTGCGCACGCGACCACCGAATAACGTCGTCGATCATCGCGAAGCCTGCCTCGATGAAGGCGCCGTTGTCGTCAATCAGCAGCCGGGAGTTGATCGGCAGCCGGAGGTGGTCGAAGCCGCTCTCGGCAATGCGCCGCACGTCGCTTTCGTTGAAGAAGTTCGCCTGGAAGCCGCGCCAGAAGTCTGCGGCGCCATCCGGGATGAGCCGCTCGACGAGTCGCTCGATCTCGCGGGGCGACTCGGCGCCCGGCCCGAACTTCCACATGTAGCCCTCGGGCAGCATCCAGTTGCCAATGCCCATGCCGCGCAGCAGTAGGGGTCGGCCGGAGCCGTCGACGAGCTGCTTTCCGGCACGGTGAACGAAGCCATCGAAGCTGGCGGGGCGAGACGGGAACTGCACGAGGACTCCTATTTCAAGCCAGACAGGGCAAAGCCCTGGATGACGTAGCGCTGGAAGATGATGAAGACGATGAGGATGGGCACGACCATGACCGAGGCGCCGGCCATCTGCAGCGACGGGTTCACCGCGAGCTGCTGGTTGAGCAGGTTGAGGCCGACCGAGAGCGTGTAGAGCTTCTGATCGCTCGACAGAATGAGCGGCCAGAGAAAGCTGTTCCAGCCGGCGATGAAGGTGAGCACGACCTGCACGGCGAGGATCGGCTTGGACATCGGCAGCACGATCTGCCAGAAGGTGCGGAACTCCCCCGCGCCGTCCAGCCGCGCCGCTTCGAGCATCTCGGTGGGGATCGTGGTCATGAACTGGCGGAACAGAAAGATGCTGAACCCGCTGACGAGCGTGGGCAGCGCGATTCCGACGAGGGTGTTGGTCAGGTGCAGGCTGTTGATGATGAGGTAGGTCGGGATCATGGTGACCTGCACTGGGATCATGAGCGTGGCAAGCACGAGAAAGAACATCCAGCCCTTGCCTCGGAAGTCGAACTTGGCGAAGGCGTAGCCGGCCATCGCCATGAGCATGAGCCCGACGTAGCTGATGAGAACGACGATGACGGTGTTGACGAGATACCGGCCGAAGTCCAGCTCGGTGAAGAGTGTCAGGTAGTACTCGATCGTTGGCGTCTGCGGCAGGATCGTCGGCGGGTAGTCGATCGACTCGCTCTGCGGCTTGAACGACGACGTGATCATCCAGATAAACGGGAAAGCCGTGATGATCGCGCCGATCGCGAGGCCCACCCCGATGGTGATCGTGAGGGCGCGCGTTCGCGCGCGGTTTCTCGTGTCAGTACTCATCGTCTGCCCTTCGGAGTCGCAGCTGGATCACGGTGATCACGGCGATGATCGCGAACAGCACGAGAGAGCCCGCGGCGGCGTAACCGAACTGATTGAGACGGAAGCCCTCCTTGTACAGGAAGATCGACATTGAGGTGGTGGCGCCGAGGGGTCCACCGTCGGTCAGCACGAAGGGCTCGTCGAAGAACTGCAGCCACGAGATGGTGGTCGTCACGCTAACGAAGAAGATGGCGAAGCGCAGCAGCGGAAGGGTGATCGAGTACGTCTTGCGCCACTCACCTGCGCCGTCCATCGAGGCCGCCTCAAGGTACTCCTTGGGAACCCCCTGCAGCGCCGCGAGGAAGATGATGATGTTGAGCCCGGTGCCACGCCAGATGGCAACGAGGGCGACAGAGAACTTGGCGAGCAGCGGATCACTCAGCCACTGCACCTGCGGAACACCGACGAGCGACAGCAGGTAGTTGAAGAATCCGAACTGCGTGTTGTACAGGTAGCCCCAGATGAGTGAGACGGCGACGATCGCGGTGATCGCCGGAATGAAGTAGAAGCTGCGCAGCGCCTGGAAGAACCAGTTTCCGCGCCGGTTGAGCAGCAACGCAACGGCGAGCGAGAGCACGACGATTGCGGGAACGCCGAACAGCGCGAAGCCACCGGTGTTCCACAGCGCCTGCCAGAAGTCCTTGTCGCTGAACAGGGTGACGTAGTTCTCAAGGCCGATGAACTTGATGTTCTGCGGGCGAACGAAGCCCGAGATGTTCATGTTGGTGAGGCTGACGGCCGCCGCGAGGAAGATCGGGAAGATGCCGAAGGTCACGAGCAGGAGCATCGCGGGTGAGACGAAGAGGTACGGGGTGAGCTTTCGCTTCATGGCTGCTCCTTTCTGAGGTCGGTGGACCGGGGACCGCCACGCTGGCGGCCCCCGGATCGCACGGGCTAGTTGGTCGGCGTGCCGGCCGTGGCGTCGAAGAACGCCTGCATCGTGCTGTCGCGATCGGCGCCGGTGAGGGCGATCGCGTTGAGCGCGGCCAGCAGGTCGGCGCCGGTTCCGCCGTCCCAGTTGGCGACGAGCGGAAGCGAGTTCGAGCTCTCGAGCTGCTTCGTGTAGACGGCAACGAGCGGGTCGCTCGTCAGGCTCGGGTCTTGCAGGGCGGCGCTCAGCGCGGGCAGTTCACCGTTGATGGAGTACCAGTCGAGCTGTGCCTCGGCCGAGGAGATGAACTCGAGCAGGTCGAGCGAGGCCGACTTCTGGTCGGTGTTGAACCAGACGCCCATGTTCGAGCCGGCGAACAGCGAGGTGGCCTTGCCGTCTCCGCCCGACGGGATCGTCGTGACGCTCCACTTGCCGTCGAGCTCGGGTGCACTGCTCGAGATGCCGGAGGCGAGGTACGGCCCGCTCATCAGCATCGGGGTGATGCCGCTGATGAAGCCCTGGGTCTGGTCAAAGTCGCTGTTCACCGGCACGCTGCCGTCGGAGTACAGCCCGAGATAGGTGTCGAGGGCGTCGTTGAACTCCGGGGTGTCGAAGTCGATGTTGCCATCGCCATCGACGACCTGGCCGCCGTAGCTCCACGTCATCTCCAGTGGCAGCGGGCTGTCCCACTGCGGAATGTAGTAGCCATACTGACCCTCGCCACGCTGGGTGAGAACCTTGGCGTCGTCCCGAAGCTCCTCCCACGTCGCCGGCGGTGCATCGATGCCGGCCTCGGCGAGGATGTCGCTGCGGTAGAACAGCACGCGCGTGTCAGCAACCCACGGCACGCTGACCTGGCTGTCGCCCACGGAGCTCGTCACACCCGCAGGGAAGTTCGCGGGATCGAGGCCCGGGTGGTCGGCGATCTCGTCGTTCAGCTCAAGAAGGGCGCCGGCATCCGCGAAGGTGCGCAGCTTGCTGAGGCCGACCTGAATGAGGTCCGGTCCCTTGCCCGAGGCGACAGCGGTCGTCAGCTTCTCATCGATCGAGTCCCACGGAATCGCAACGACCTCGACCTTCTGGCCGCTCGACTCCGTGTACGGGGCGACAAGCTGCTCGAAGTTGGTGGCCGAGTCGCCCATGACCCAGACGGTCAGCGGCCCGGTGGCCTCCTCGCCGGAGCCGGCGTCGGAGCAACCCGCGAGGCCGACGGCAAGACCGAGGACGGCGAGGGGCGCTACCGCCCTGGTGAGTATTCTCTTCATTGAGATTCCTTTTCTTAGATGCAGATCTGATGGAACAGGGATTGGAGCGGGAGTCGCTGTTAGCGCAGCGGCTCCCGCGATTGTGCTGCCTCATGATCGGCGATGAGCTGCCGATACCAGTGCGCGCTCGACTTGGGTATGCGAGCCTGCGTTGCGTAGTCGACATAGACCAGGCCGAAGCGCTTGCTGTAGCCCTCTGCCCACTCGAAGTTGTCGAGGAAAGACCAGGCGTAGTAGCCCTGCAGGTTCACCCCCTCGCGAATCGCGGCTGCCGCAGCGGTGAGGTATCCGCTGAAGAACTCGACCCGCTCGGGGTCTTTGACCTCGCCGTTGGGATCGGCGTAGTCGTTGTAGCTCGCACCGTTCTCGGTGACGTAGATCGGCAGGTCGCTGTAGTCGCGCTTGATACGCGCCAGCACTGACCGGAGGGAGTCGGGTTCAACGCTCCACCCGAAGGAGGTCGTTGCCGGCTCTGCCGGGCGCTCGGTGAGCCGAAGGTAGCCCGCGCTCTCGTCCGCACTGACGACCACGCGCTGGTAGTGGTTGATCCCGACGTAGTCGACCGGCCGGCCGATGAGCTCGAGGTCGCCCTCGTGAATGAGCTCGGCAAGCCCGAACTCGTCGAAGATCTCGTGCACGGCGTCGCCGTAGCCGCCGCCGTAGACCGCGTCGAGAAAGATGCGGTTGTTCATGGCGTCAAGGCGCACGACGGCAGCGGCATCCTCTGTGGAGTCCGTTGCCGGCACGAGGTCGGTCACGAGGTTCGAGTTGCTCACCCGCAGCGACGGATCAATCATGCGGATGGCGGCGAGAGCGAGGCCGTGCGCCAGATTCGTGTGGTGGGCGGCAGCGACAGCGAGCCGGGTGTCTTTCTTGCCCGGCGCCTGGGCTCCACGCTCGTAGCCGAGAAAGCTCACGCACCACGGCTCGTTGATCGTGATCCAGTCGGTAGCGAGAAAGCCGAGCTCGGCGACGACGCGCGAGGCGTATTCGGCGAAGCGGTGGGCAGTCTCGCGGTTGGCCCATCCGCCGGCGTCCTCGAGAGTCTGCGGAAGATCCCAGTGGTACAGCGTGACGAGCGGAGTGATGCCCCGATCACGCATACCGGTGAGCAGATCGCGGTAGAAGGCAAGGCCCTCGCGGTTGAGCTCGCCGGAGCCGGTGGGCTGCAACCGCGGCCAGGCCAGCGACATGCGGTAGTGCTTGATGCCAAGGCTCGCCATGAGGTCGAGGTCGTCCTGCCAGCGGTGGTAGTGGTCGACCGCGATGTCACCCGTGTCGCCGTTGCGCACGAGGCCGGGCGTGTGCGCGAAGGTGTCCCAGATGCTCTGGCCGCGCCCACCCTCGGCGACGGCACCCTCGATCTGGTACGAGGCTGTCGAAACTCCCCAGCGGAAGTCGGCTGGAAAGGACTGGATGTCAGAGGGCTTCATGCGGTTCCTGCCATAGGTGCGGTCAGTGGGGTCTCAACAAGGCGCTCGACGGCGAGCAGCGCAGCGCCGATCGCGATGCCATCGCGGCCGATGCGGGAGGGCACGAGGTCGAATTGCGCTGCCGGCCTCGCCAGCGCGAGGCTGCGGGTCGCCTCGGTGATCGCATCGAGGTGGCCCTCAGCGAGCTGAAGTCCGGCCCACCCACCGAGCACGATGCGCTCGGGGTTGACCAGGTTGACGAGGTTCGAAAG
>Ga0247732_10000076_pt1 | contig 67295 bp, 55 predicted proteins | sample UWRJL163409C2_FD_180940 | JGI IMG/M metagenome (GOLD analysis project Ga0247732, IMG submission 180940) | Plant litter microbial communities from Arlington Agricultural Research Station in Wisconsin, United States - UWRJ-L163-409C-2 | ecosystem: Environmental > Terrestrial > Plant litter >... | reverse complement strand
GCCGTCCTGATAGCCATCGCCGTAGCCGTTCTCGAAGCCCTGGGCGTCATAGCCGACCCCGCCCATGCCGGAGAACATCGCACTGAAGAGCAGCACCGAACCCATGCCCCAGGCGCCTGCCACCAGGGCGGGCTTCCACCACGGCTCGGAGTACCAGCCGGCGGGGACGGGACGCCCGGCGACCCGGCCGCCCGGGTAGTAGTTCGGGGTGCGTTCGGTCGGCGTCGGCGAGGCCTCGATGTCGCGGCCCTCGAACTCCACGCGGCGCGCCTCGGTCACGGTGCCCGCCGAGTTCTGTCCGGACAGTGACTCGAGCTCCGGTCCGGGATCCATGTTCATCGCCACCCGTGCCGCCCGGATGTAGTACAGACCCTCCATCGCGGTTTCCTTGGCGAGTTGGGCCTGCTTGGCGGTGGTGGCCTGCTCGATCTGAGAGCCAGCCGCGGTGAAGCGCTCGGAGGCATCGGCCAGCGCCTGCCTGGAGGCGTCGTCGGTGCCGGTCAGGTTGATCACCTGACCGCCGAGGCGGTCGATCGCGCGCCGGGCGTCGGCCTTGGCGTCGTCGAGCGATGCCGCGTTGCGCTTGCCGGACGCCTTCGAGGAAGCGACGACGGCGAAGGCGATGACGGCGATGAGAACGACGACGAGCACCAGCAGAAAGCTGTTCATGGCGCCCAGCCTACCGACAGGAAACGCTGTCGAACCGGGTCGGATGAGGGCTTTCTCAGAATGCCTGCAGTCCGGCCTCGGCGCAGGCGGCGTCATCCTCGGCGCTGGCACCGCTGACGCCCACCCCGCCGCCAGGGCCGGCGACGACGGCCGCCGACACCACGATCGATCGCCTGGCCGCCTCGGCGTGCACGGCCTCGACGATGCGGTGGGCGGCTGCGAGACCGGGAGTCAACTGGTCATTCTGACCCGGCGTCGCCGTCCGCGCTGCCCGCGGTTCCCGTGTCGTCGCCCGGGTTGCCAGCCGGTGTCGTGTCTGCCTCGGGGGTGGGTGTCGTCGGTTCGCTGTCATTGGGCTTCGGGTGGGTGTCGTCCTCGGAGCGGGCCGGCTCTACCTTGTTGCCGGTCTTCATGACGTCGGTGGCCACGGTCTTCACGACGTCGTTCTTGTCGGGTTTCTTCTCGGTGTCGGCCGCCGGGGTGAGCTTGGTGGCGGGCTCGTCGTCGTCCGGCTCTGGTGCACTGTGGCGCGCGGAGGCGATCGGAGTCTCTGAAACCTCTTGGATGGCAGGTGGTTTCGTGACCGTCGCGGTGTGCGGAGCGGCGACCGCCGCGTCCGGGGTGATCGGCGGCAGTTCGTGCAGCGGCGTGCCGATCAGCGGCCCGCCCCCGAGGATGTGCTGGACGGTGACCACGACGGGGTTTTCGAAGATGGCATTTACCAGGCCGATGACGACGGGGTTTCCCTTGGCGGCGGCGATCAACCGCCGCTGGACGACGGCGATGGGTCCGCCGCGATAGTCGGTGACCTCGTCGGGGAAGAACGCGATGATGGCGGCCCGTTGGCCGGGGTCGGCCGTCGCGTCGAGCAGTCGATTGCGGACCACCTGGATGAGGCCGCCGGTGACGAAGTCGCTGATGAACTGGTGCTGGTCGGGGTCGGTGAACAGTTGCAGGAAGCGGTGGGCCTCCGACTGGAACACCCCGCCCTCGAAGAAGTCGTTCAGGATCTGGGTTTGGTCGGGGCTCGTCAGCCGTGAGGTCGCCTGCTTCTTGAGCACGCCGGCGATTCCGCCGTGGAAGAAGTCGCCGATCACCTCCTGCTGCTGTGGATCCCGAAACGACAGCAGCAGCTGGCGGTAGACCGCTGTGGAGAGATGCGCCAGGACCGGGGTGACGGCGGGGTCGAAGAGGGTGCTGACCGGTGGTGGCGTGACCGCCGTAACGAGTCCGGTCGACCGGGCGGCCAGTGCCACCTCGGTGGCGTGGACGACGTGAACGTCCTTGGGCGCCAACGGTGCCGCGACGGTGGTCACCGACGCAACAGTCAAGGCTGCGGCGACGATACCGGCCCACCGGGACGCCGACGTGCGCCGGTGGCGGGGCGTGTGTACCTGGGGTAGACGACTCACGGTGGGCTCCCTGCCGGCTATGTCAACAATTGGTGACATGACCGTAAGCCACGGCTGCAGCTATGTCAACGAATGATGACTTGTGTTGGTGCCACGCCACCGGGCGGCGGTATCAAACGGCGCTTGCATCTCGAATTCGTGCATTTCGGTTGATTTTCAACGTCGAACTACTGCGCTTTGCCAAAAGAGCTATGACAGTTTCTCGAAGCCTCCTCCGGAAAGGACGTTGGCACGGTAGTTATTGACGGCGGCCCACCGTCGCTCGGATGAGTTCGAAATTGCTAGTTCTCGGGGGATGGGTCGAATCAATGGGTTTTAGTCGCTATGTCGGTCGGGTCGGAGCACTGGCTGTGGTGTTGGGCGTCGGCACGGTGGTCGCGTTTCCGCGGACCGCACTCGCCGACGACGGCGACGGTGCGGGCGGGTCGACGGGCACGTCGTCGCAGCAGGGATCGCCGAACCCCACCGGAGTGGCGACTGCCGACACCGACGTCACCGCACCGACCGCGCCGACGGCCGACTCGTCCGGTGCTGCCCCGTCCACCGCGACGGACCACGTCGGCGGCACGGCGCCGTCGAGCGCCGTGAGCGCCCAGACGAATACCGGTAGCAGCACCACGACGTCGACGAGTGCGACGGCCGAGCCCTCGTCGCCCGAGACCACGGAACCGGTCGTCGAGGAGACGACGCCGGAGCCCACGTCCACGACGAACCCTCCGTCGCCCGCCGAACCGACTGGGTCGGTGACCCTTACTGCAGCCCCGACGGACGCGTCCGACCACGCTCCGATGCCCAACGCCGAGCCAAAGGGTCTGGCCGCCGCGGCTGATCCGGCGAAGTCGACCACGGAATCGGCCGCGACGCCCGCACGCGCTGCGCGCCTAAGCTCGCTGGCATCCCCGTCGCCGACCTCCCGTGCTGTATCAGGCGGCGAGCCAATGACTTTCGCCGCGACGACGGCTGCTTTGGCCCCGACCGCACCGACGGTCGCCAGTGATCCACTCAGCGCTCTGTTGGCAGTGCCGGTGTCGATCATCACCACCTTGGTCAACGCCTTCCTGACGCCGATCTTCGGCAGCCCGGCCGGCCCGGCCCAACCGCCACTGCTGTGGGCGGTGCTGAGTTGGGTGCGCCGCGAATTCCAGCGCACCTTCACCAATTCGACGCCGACGGCCCCCAGCCAGAACGTCACCGTCAGCCTGGCGCTCCCCAACGCCGTCAGCGGGCCGGTGGACTTCGGCGCCACCGATGCCGACGGCGACGCGTTGACCTACACCGTGCCCGCGCGCGGCACCGTCGGTGGACCCAGCTACGGCACCGTCACCATCGACCAGGCCACCGGCACCTTCACCTACGACCCGGACGACGCCTACGCGCTGACCGGCGGCACCGACACCTTCACGTACACGGTGAGTGACGCCGGGGCGCGGACCACCTTCTTCGGCATCCCGCTGTCCTTCAGCCCCACCAGCGCCACGGGCACCGTCGCCGTGACGCTCAACCGGGTCAACGTCGCGCCGGTGATCAACGGCGATGACACCGCCACGTCCGAGGACACTCCTGTCACCATCGCCGTTCTCGGCAACGACACCGACGCCAACGGAAATACGTTGTCCGTCAGCGGGGTCGGCCAAGCGACACATGGCACAACGACATTCACGGCGTCAGGGGTCACCTACACGCCGAATGCCAACTACTCCGGCATCGACAGCTTCACCTATACCGCGACGGACGGATCGCTGACCGGCACGGCCACCGTGACCGTCACCGTCACTGCGGTCGACGACAGCCCCGGGGCAGTGAACGACACCACCACGGTCACCGAAGACAGCGGCACCACGCTGATTCCGGTGTTGACCAACGACACTGACATCGACGCTGGACCCAAGACGATCACCGGTGTCACTCAACCCACCGGCGGCACGGTCACCTTCACCGGCACGACCCTGAGCTACACGCCGAACGCGAACTACAACGGCATCGACAGTTTCACCTACACCCTCAACGGCGGCTCCACCGCGACCGTCACCGTCGCCGCTACGGCCGTCGACGACAGCCCCGCAGCAGTGAATGACACCACCACCGTCGCCGAAGACAGCGGCACCACTCTGATCCCGGTGTTGGCCAACGACACTGACGTCGACGGCGGGCCCAAGACGATCACCGGCGTCACGCAGGGCGCGCACGGCACGGTCGCCTTCACCGGCGCTACGCTGAGTTACACGCCGAACGCCAACTTCAACGGCACCGACACGTTCACCTACACCCTCAACGGCGGCTCCTCTGCGACCGTCGCCGTGACCGTCACCGCCGTCGACGACCCGCCGGTAGTGCCCAACCAGAACTTCACCGTGGTTCAGGGCACGACGGTCGCGTTCGACATATTTACGGGGGCCAGCGACGTCGAAGGCGACCGGATCTACGTCGTCTACGGCTCCGTTCAGACTGTGCAACACGGTGTCACCTACCACCCGGGCTCCCCGGAGTCGCTCTATACGTACACTCCGAATCCCGGTTTCATCGGGCAGGACACCTACAGTTACCGGGTCCAGAACGCCGGCGGAGCCAGCAGCGGCGTCACCACCACCATTACCTTCACCGTCATCGCGCCCCCCGATGCCTCCCCGGTCGCGGTGAACGACACCGCCACCGTCGTCGAGGACAGCGGCACCACGCCAATCTTCGTGTTGGCCAACGACACCGACGTCGACGCAGGCCCCAAGATCATCACTGCCGTCACCCAGCCCGTGAACGGCAACGTCACGTTCACCGACACCGCCGTGAGCTACACGCCGAAGGCCAACTTCAACGGCGTCGACACCTTCACTTACACGCTCAACGGGGGCTCCGCCGCGTCCACCACCGTCACCGTCACTGCGGTCAACGATGCACCGGTAACGAAGCCCATGTTCCTCAACGACGACGAGGACTTCGTGGGGTGGTATTTCAACCCGTTCAACGGCGCTACCGATCCCGACGGTGACGTCCTGACTCTCGAGAAGGTCGTGGCTCCCCAATTCGGCAGCGCCACGCTGGTGTACTCCGGCGATCAACCGCTCATCTTCTACAAGCCACTGAAGGACTACGCCGGCCCAGACAACTGGAGTTTCGTAGTCAGCGATGGCGTCCTCACCACGGTCACCACCGTGACCGTCAATCTCCTCCCGGTCAACGATCCGCCGGTCGCGGCGAACGACACCGCCACCGTCGCCGCGGGAGGCACCACCACCATCGCACTCCTCGCCAACGACACCGACGACGCCGTCAACCCGGCCACCGTCGTCATCGTCGGACAGCCCAGGGCCGGAACAGTTCTCGTGAACGCCGACGGCACCGTCGCCTACACCTCGACCGGCACCACGTCGACGACCGACAGCTTCACCTACACCGTCAAGGACACGAGCGGTGCCACCAGCAACGCCGCTACCGTCACCGTCACCGTCACTGGCAACGCTCCGCCGGTCGCGGTGAACGATGCCGCCACCGTCGCCGAGGGCGGCACGACCACCATCGTGCTCATCACCAACGACACCGACGCGGACGGCACGATCGACGCCGCCACGGTCGTCATCGTCCGGCAACCCGCGGCTGGCACCGCCACGGTGAACCAGAACGGCACCGTCACCTACGTCAACAACGGCAGCGAAACGAGGACGGACAGCTTCACCTACACGGTCAAGGACAACACCGGTGCGCTCAGCAACGAGGCAACCGTGACCATTACGATCACCCCCGTCAACGACGCGCCCACCGCCGTGAACGACAGCTACACGGTGGCCGCGAACGGCACGCTGACCATCAGCGCACCAGGCCTTTTGGCGAACGACACCGATCCCGACGGCAACACCCTCGCAATCTCGGGGGCCTTCACACCGCGAAACGGCACACTCTCCGACGTGTTCTCGGGCGGCGGTTTCACCTACCGGCCGAACGCCGGTTTCGCCGGAACGGACACGTTCCGGTACACGATCAGCGACGGCACGGCCACCAGCGAGGGCATCGTGTCGATCACCGTCATTGCCGATCCGAACAACGTTGCACCGGTGGGCAACCCAGATTCTTACACTGTCAACGAGGACACGGTCCTGACCGTGAACGGCCCGGGACTCCTCGCCAACGACACCGACGCCAACGGCCAGACGCTGAGCGTCGTCACGATCGGCATCGAACCGACGCGTGGCTCGCTAAAACTCTTCTCGGACGGGTCCTTCACCTACACGCCAGGACCCAACCTCAACGGCACGGACACGTTCACCTACAAGGCCACCGACGGCACTGCCGAGACGGCCTTCACGACCGTCACCATCAACGTCACCTCCGTCGAAGACGTTCCCGTGGCGGCCAACGACACCATTCCGCACGCCAAGGACACCTCCGTGGCCTATTCGTTGCTCAACCGGGTGTCCGACGGCGACGGCGACGCGCTGACCGCGACACTGGTCTCGAGCACGCAGCACGGCACTCTCCAGTTTTTGGCCAGCCAGTTCGCGTTCGTCTACACGCCCAACGCCGGCTACACCGGAACGGACTCGTTCACCTACAAGGTCAACGACGGCAAGGCCGACAGCGCCATTGCGACCGTGACTCTGACCGTCACCTAGAGGCGACGGGCGCGACCGTGTGAACGGTTGACGACTTAGCCGTGTTGGTGGCCGATCGCCCCACTGAGCTCGTTCGGCTCCTGCGGCAGCGTCGCCGACTTGGTGATCGTGCCGCCCTGCAGATCGATGACGTGGATCTGCTTGGTCGCCGGATCGGTGACGTACACGGCGTCTTCGCGGGTGAACACCGTCGGGCGCGGCTCCTGCCAGTCGTCGGGCTCGGTCCACGGTTCGGTGACGTCGACGGTCTTGACGGTGGCGCCGGTGGCCGGGTCGACGACGCGTAGCTTGCCGTCGGTGCCCAGGACGAGTGCCTCGCCCCCGGGGCCGCGCTCCAGCGATCGGAAGGAGTAGCTCACCGACGGCGGAAGCGCGACCACCTTCATCTGGTTGGTCGCGGTGTCGACCAGGGAGAACTGCTCGGGGCGTTCCAGTTCGGCATCGGCATCGACCTTCATGTCGCCCAGCACGACAGTGGACGCGTCGTGCCCCTTGGTCGTGCCGATCCGTCCGTACGGGGTGGGACTGGCGACCTTGGTGAAGGCGCCGTTCGCGAACTCCAAAGCGCCGTTCTCGCAACCGAACACGACTGCCTCGTCGGCGGCGATCGTCTCACCGTGAATGCCGGGGCAGTCCTCGCTTCTGGCGATCTCCGCACCCCCGCGAAGCGCGACCGCTCCGTTACGGCTCTCGGGATCGCCGATGCTGTGCAGCATCGTGCCGTCGTTCAGGATCACGGCAACGCCGTGGTGCGGCTGCGGTGTCGTGAACCGTTCGGTCGCGGGCTTGCCGTCGGCCAGAGCGTCGGGGTCGAACGTGGTGATCTCGCCCGTCCCGTCGGCGAACAAGACGGTCCGATCACCGTGCGGCACCACGTGTCCGGCCTTGGCGGCGGCGAACGTGTCGTCGGTGAGCCGTCCGCCCGCGGCGTCCAGCACGCGGAAGCCCTCATCGGTGGTCACCAGAACGTGCCCGTCGTCACCGGCCGGGTTGACCCGCAGGAAGCCCTCCAACGGAATGTCGGCCTTGAGTTCCAGCGTCTCGCCATCGAGCACGTAGAGACCGCCGTCGTACGTCGCGACGAGCGGCTCGTGGATCGGCGCGCTCGCGGAACTCCCCGCGCCGTCGTTCGACGAACACGCGGCGAGCGCGGCCACCGTGACCGGCAGCACCGTCAGGCGATACAGCCAGTGCGTCTGAATCATGTCTTCTCCCTTGGACAGTGGTCTGCGCCTATCGCAGACCGGAAACGATGGCTTCGGTGTTGGCGCGCATCATGTCGAGATACGTGGCACCGGGTGTGCCGGGTGGGCTGAGGGATTCGCTGTAGAGCGGGACGATGCGCACGGCCATCCCCGTCTCGTCGGCGAGCACGTTGGCCAGGCGTTCCGGCTGCGACGAGTCGACGAAGATCGCCGGCACCCTGGCCGACTGGATCGCCGTGACGAGCGAGCTCAGATCCTTCGAGCTCGGCGCGGCCAACGTCGTGCCGCTGGGCACGATGGCGCCGAGTACGGTGAAGCCGAAGCGGTGAGCCAGGTAGCCGAGGACGTGGTGGTTGGTCACCAGTTTGCGACGTCCGGCGGGAATCGCGTTGAACGACTGCGCCATCCACGTGTCGAGGCTGCGGAGTTCGTCGCGATACCGTTCGGCGTTGCGTGTCACCGCGGTCGGGTCCACGCCGTCGACGTCACGGATGACGGCGTCTTCGATGGCGTCGACTGCGCCGATGATCCGGCGCGGGTCGGTCCAGAAGTGTGGATCCGGAGTGCCCGCGGACTCACCGTCGGCGTAGGGCAGGGGGTCGACGGACTCGCCGACGGGCAGTGTCGAAACACCCTCGGCGGCGGCAGTTTCGACGTGTCCGGTGACGCCTTCTTCGAGCCCGAGGCCGTTGTACACGATCAGCCCGGCGCTCGACATGGTGGTGGCGTCCTTCGCGGAGACTCCGAACGAGTGCGGGTCCGCGTTCGGCTGCATCAGCACGTTCACGGTGGCCTGGTCACCGACGACGTTGCGGACGACGTCCCCGAGGATGTTGGTGGTGACGACGACCGTGCTTGCCGCGGCCGGCGAGTTGCCGCATGCCGTGAGCGTGGCGGAGACCAGGATGAGGATCCAGACGATCGGCCATCTGGTCACCGTCCCGCCTCCACCATCAGCTGGGGCGCCACCGCGGTGCGCAATATTCGCGCCACCCGCAACTCGTCGGCGTAGTCGACCTCGTAGATCTCGTGCGCGGCGGCGTTGTTGACATAGGCACGGTCGGAATCGATTTCGATCACCGGCAGCGGGACGCGCTCGGGAACTCCGCCGCTCAGCAGCGGGACCCGTGCCGTCTCGGAGCGGGACCGCACGTCCCACGACGCCAGCGTGCCGTCGCGGTGCAGGACCAATACCGTGCCGTCACCGGCGGTGTTCACCGCCACCGCGTCGGGCACCGGAAGAAGGGTCCACGACGACTTGCCGCTGTCGAGCACCCACACCGTCGCGTTCGACAGACCGGCGAAGACGTCGGCGCGGTCGCGGTGCTCCATCCGCTCCGGGCGTTGCGCCGGTGCGCCAGGGGGGAGCGGTATCGCGGTGACTGTCGGGTTGCCTTCACCGCCGGTGACCCTGACCGCACCGTCCTCGCACCCGATGACCACCGCGCGCCGGGTCGTCGCCGTCCACGACGGGGCTGGGCAGCGGCCAGCGAGATCCGCTGCGCCGTGCTCGTCGACGACCTGAATGCGGCCGTCGTCGCTCGCGGTGATCAGCCTGCTGCGGTAGGGCACCGCCGCGGTGGTGCCCGGGCCGACGCGGAGATCCTCGACCGGCGTGGCCGTCCCGTCGCCCAACGTCTCACGGTTTAGCAATTCGACGGCGCCCGAATCGAATCCGAGTGCCACCACGGAGTTGCTCGCGGCGACCGATGCCACAGGCGTTGGCACCGACGCGACGACCGCGGCTTCCGTCGCGAAATAGTGATAGTGGTCGCCGTGGTCGAACATCCACGCGCCGGCGTCGACGATCGCCGTGCGGTCCGTGCTTCGGAGATATGCAAACCGGCCGTCGCCGCTGATCGACGAGACGGGGCCACGTGAGCCAAGGGGCGTCTCGGATTCGTCGACGGCGTCGTAGACCGAGGTGTCGCCGGTCGAGGAGTCGACCAGCACCAATTTGGTGAGTGGGCCGTCGAGTTCGCGTGCCCCGTCGACCACGACTTCGTCGTGACCGGCGGCCGGAGCCGGTGCGGCGGCCGGCGTGGCGCCACCGGCGCACCCGGCCACCACCGCGGCCGAGGCGGCCACCGCGGACACGCGCCGCCACTTCGTGCGGACGAGTGAGAGCAGGGTGGAGGTGAAGAACAACAGTACGGCGACTCCGGCGATGGTGGCCCCGCCGGCGGTGCCGGCATGCCACGACACGATGAGACCGAAATAAACTGCTGCCGAACCGATTACCGCCGACAGCAGCATGATTCGCGGGATCGAATGGGCCCACGCCAGTGCGGTGGCCGGTGGCGCGACGAGCAGGGCGAGCACCAGCAGGGTCCCGACGACGTGAAACGACGCGACCATGGCGACGGCCATCAGCACCGTCATCGCGGGGATTGCCAGCGCGGGCCGCAGGCCGAGGGTCGCAGCCTTGCGGGGGTCGAACGTCACGGCGACGAATGCTCGGTGGCCGACGGTCACCGCGGCCAGCGTCACCGCGAGGCCGACGCCCAGGACCACGAGATCGTCTGTCCGGATGGCGAGTACGTCGCCGAAGAGGAACGAGGTGAGGTCGACCGCGAAGCCCTGTGAACGCGACACGACGATCACGCCGAGGGACAGCATGCCGACCAACAGAAGTCCGATGCTGGTGTCCGACGACAGCTTGGACGACCGTCCGATCGCCGCGATGCCGACGGCCATGACCAGTGCGGCGACGAGGCCGCCGACGATCAGGCTGGTGCCCACGAGTGCTGCGAACGCGACGCCGGGCAGCATCCCGTGCGACATCGCCTCGCCGAGGAAGACGCTGCCGCGCAACAACACCCAGCACCCGACGGTGGCGCAGAGGCAGGCCGCGATCACGCCGGCCGCGAGTGCCCGCAGGACGAGGTCGGCTGCGAACGGTTCGGTCAGCCAGTGCGTCATGGCGTACAGTCGTACCAGTAATGACATTCATTTTCAATAAGGACTGCGTCGCCGACGGCTCGCCGGGACTGGTCGGCGTCGACTTCGGCTACCGGCGGACCGACGTGTTCCGCGACCTGACGGTGTCGTTCGCGCCGCGGGCGCTCACCGCGGTCGTGGGTTCGAACGGCTCGGGGAAGTCGACGCTGCTATCCCTCCTCGCCGGTGTCGAGCGACCGCGCCGCGGCGAGGTCCGCCGCAGCGCCGCCGAGGTCGCCTTCGCGGTGCAGCGCAGCGAGGTCACCGACACGTTTCCGATCACCGCCGCCGAGGCGGTCATGATGGGTCGCTGGCGTCGGCTCGGCCTGTTCCGCCGGCCGGGCGCGGCCGACCGCGCCGTCGTCGAGCACTGGCTGACCGAACTCGACCTCGACGACCTCCGGCATCGGACCCTCGGCGAGCTGTCCGGCGGGCAGCGCCAGCGGGTGCTGCTGGCGCAGGCGTTCGCCCAGGAGGCGCCGCTGCTGCTGCTCGACGAGCCAACCACTGGTCTGGACGGCGCCGCCGCGGACGGCGTCACGGGGCACCTGCGGCGACTCGCCGACGCGGGGACCACGGTCGTCGCCGCCACCCACGACGTACGGGTGGTCCGTGCGTCGGATTGCTGCGTCGACCTGGACGAGGTGGCGCGCCGGGCCCGAGGGGTAGGGGAGTAGCAAAAAGCCCGCCGAACGACTGTTCGACGGGCTTTAGGCTGGGTACCTGCGGAGCGGGCGACGGGAATCGAACCCGCGTAGCTAGTTTGGAAGACTAGGGCTCTACCATTGAGCTACGCCCGCGTTAGCACTGCACGGGAGACTGTACCGGCGAGGACGTATTCAAATCCAATTGATGCCCGCGCAAGGCCAGCCCGTAGTATTCCGACGGCAGTGAAGCACGGGGTGTAGCGCAGCTTGGTAGCGCATCCGCTTTGGGAGCGGAAGGCCGCAGGTTCAAATCCTGTCACCCCGACCGGAACGTCGACACCCGTCGAAGAAGACACAGACATGCAAGGAGTAACGCCGTGAAGAGCACCGTCGAGAAGTTGAGCCCGACCAGGGTTCGCATCAACGTGGAGGTGCCGTTCACGGAACTGCAGCCCGACTTCGACCAGGCATTCAAGGAGCTGGCCCGGACCATCCGGATGCCAGGATTCCGCCCGGGCAAGGTTCCCGTGAAGCTGCTGGAGTCGAAGATCGACAAGCAGGCCATGCTCGACCAGGTCGTCGGCGAGGCCGTCCCGGCCCGCTATAGCGAGGCCATCGCCAGCGCTGAGGTGCAGCCCCTCGGGCAGCCCGAGATCGAGGTCACCAGCAAGGAGTACGGCGGCGACCTGACGTTCACCGCCGAGGTCGACGTCCGGCCCGAGATCACCCTGCCCGACCTGTCGGCGCTGGCCTTCACCGTCGACGCCATCGAGGTGGACGACGAAGAGGTCGACACCGAGCTGCAGAACCTGCGGGCCCGCTTCGGCACGCTCACCGGCGTGGACCGTCCGGCTCAGGACGGCGACTTCGTCTCCATCGACCTGTCGGCGACCGTCGACGGCGAGGACGTCGAGGAAGCCAAGACCGAGGGCCTGTCCCACGAAATCGGATCGGGCAACCTGATCGAGGGTCTCGACGACGCGATCAAGGGCCTCTCGGCCGGCGAGAGCAAGACCTTCACCACCAAGCTCGTCGCGGGCACGCACGCCAACGAAGATGCCGAGGTCACCGTCAAGGTCGTCACCATCAAGGAGCGCGAGCTTCCCGAGCCCGACGACGAGTTCGCCCAGCTGGCAAGCGAATTCGACACGATCGACGAGCTGAAGGCGAGCCTGGTCGACCAGGTCAAGCAGACCAAGCGCATCGGTCAGGCCGAGCAGATCCGCGACAAGGCGCTGGAGACCCTGCTCGAGCAGGTCGAGGTCCCGCTGCCCGAGGCGATCGTGCAGGCCCAGGTCGACGACACCGTGCACAACGCGATCCACGCCCTCGACCACGACGAGGCGAAGTTCGCCGAGGCGCTTGAGGCCGAGGGCAGCACCCGCGAGGAGTTCGACGCCGACAACCGCTCCAACGCGGAGAAGGCCGTGAAGACCCAGCTGTTGATGGACGCCGTCGCCGACGAGCTCGACATCCAGGTCGGTCAGAACGACCTCACCGAGCGTCTGGTCCTCATGTCGCGGCAGTACGGCATCGAGCCGCAGCAGCTGCTGCAGGTGCTGCAGCAGAACAACCAGCTGCCCACCATGTTCGCCGACGTGCGCCGTGGCCTGACCATCGCCGCCGTCGTGCACGGCGCGGCCGTCACCGACTCCGAGGGCAACGAGGTGGACACCACCGAGTTCTTCGGGCCGACCACCCCGCTCGAGGCCGACGTCGCCGACGACGCCGAGGAAGCCGCCGACGAGGTCGACGAGGCAGCCGACGAGTCCACCGAGGCCGACGAGTCCAAGTAACCCCGAAGTGACGCTGTGAGCGAACGACCCCGGTCTGGGGAGTCCTCGCCGCGCAGCTTTGGTTAGTGTCAGTGAACGAGTACGCAAACTCGAGAAAGCAGGTATTCCAGCCGTGACTGACATGCGTTCGGGCGCGTCGGGGCTCAACCTCACCGACTCCGTCTATGAGCGGTTGCTGGCCGAGCGGATCATCTTCCTGGGAACCCAGGTCGACGACGACATCGCCAACCGGCTGTGCGCGCAGATCCTTCTGCTTGCCGCTGAGGACCCCAGCAAGGACATCAACCTCTACATCAACTCGCCCGGCGGATCGGTGACCGCAGGCATGGCGATCTACGACACGATGGTCCTCGCGCCATGTGACGTGGCCACCTACGCCATGGGTCTCGCCGCGTCGATGGGCGAGTTCCTGCTCGCCGCAGGCACCAAGGGCAAGCGCTACGCCCTGCCGCACGCGCGGATCATGATGCATCAGCCCAGCGCGGGCATCGGTGGCAGCGCCGCCGACATCGCGATCCAGGCCGAGCAGTTCGCGTTGACGAAGAAGGAAATGAACCGGCTCAACTCCGAGTTCACCGGTCAGACTCTCGAGCGCATCGAGACAGACGCGGACCGCGACCGCTGGTTCACCGCCCCCGAGGCGTTGGAGTACGGCTTCGTCGACCACATCATCACCCACGCCAACTTCAACGGGAGTGCCTCATGACGCAGCCCCACGGCGGTGCCGTGAATCCGATTCAGGCGCGCTACATCCTTCCGTCGTTCATCGAGCACTCCAGCTTCGGCATGAAGGAGTCCAACCCGTACAACAAGCTGTTCGAGGAACGCATCATCTTCCTCGGCGTACAGGTCGACGACGCCTCGGCGAACGACATCATGGCGCAGCTTCTGGTGCTGGAGTCTCTTGACCCCGATCGCGACATCACGATGTACATCAACTCGCCCGGTGGTTCGTTCACCTCGCTGATGGCGATCTACGACACCATGCAGTACGTGCGCGCGGACATTCAGACGGTGTGCCTCGGCCAGGCGGCCTCGGCCGCGGCCGTGCTGCTCGCCGCGGGCACGCCCGGCAAGCGGATGGCGTTGCCCAACGCGCGCATCCTGATTCACCAGCCCGCCGTCGGTGGGGCGATCCAGGGTCAGGTCTCCGACTTGGAGATTCAGGCAGCCGAGATCGAGCGCATGCGCACCCTCATGGACACGACGCTGGCCATTCACACGGGCAAGGACGCCGCGGTCATCCGCAAGGACACCGACCGCGACAAGATCCTCACCGCCGCCGATGCCAAGGAATACGGCATCATCGACACGGTTCTGGCGTACCGCAAGCTCTCTGCACAGCCAGCCTGACGCACGCCGCGGTGCGGTCCGACTTTCCCTCGGATCGCACTGCGCCGGCGCGCGTACCGTGGACACGGAGCGTCGCCTCACCGATCGGGTTGACGACACGCCAATGGCGTGAGGTGCGTTCCGGAGGACCAAGGGCTACGGCAGGGGATATGTTCTCCCTCTACACAGATGAATACCAACGGCGCTATTCGGCTTTATCGGTCGCACGGCGCCGGAACATACGGGTAGCGTCGGGAGAAACCCCGAGGTGATCTTGCACACCGAGACATACCGACGGCGATCAGGAAAGTAGGGCCGCAGGAACAATGGCGCGCATCGGAGACGGCGGCGATCTGCTGAAGTGCTCGTTCTGTGGAAAGAGCCAAAAGCAAGTCAAGAAGCTCATCGCAGGCCCAGGCGTGTACATCTGCGACGAGTGCATCGACCTCTGCAACGAGATCATCGAAGAAGAACTGGCCGACGCTGACGACGTCAAACTCGACGAGCTGCCCAAGCCCGCCGAAATCCGCGAGTTCCTTGAGGGTTACGTCATCGGCCAGGACACGGCCAAGCGCACCCTCGCGGTCGCGGTCTACAACCACTACAAGCGCATCCAGGCGCAGGAGAAGTCGCGCGACTCGCGCGCCGAGCCCGTCGAACTGGCCAAGTCGAACATCTTGATGCTCGGCCCCACCGGCTGCGGCAAGACCTACCTGGCCCAGACGCTGGCCAAGATGCTCAACGTCCCGTTCGCCATCGCCGACGCGACGGCACTGACCGAAGCCGGTTACGTCGGCGAGGACGTCGAGAACATCCTGCTGAAGCTGATCCAGGCCGCCGACTACGACGTCAAACGCGCCGAGACAGGCATCATCTACATCGACGAGGTCGACAAGATCGCCCGTAAGAGCGAGAACCCGTCGATCACCCGCGACGTGTCCGGTGAGGGTGTCCAGCAGGCGCTGCTGAAGATCCTCGAGGGCACGCAGGCGTCGGTGCCCCCGCAGGGCGGTCGCAAGCACCCGCACCAGGAATTCATCCAGATCGACACCACGAACGTGCTGTTCATCGTCGCGGGTGCCTTCGCGGGACTGGAGCGCATCGTCTCCGATCGCGTCGGCAAGCGCGGGCTCGGCTTCGGTGCTGAGGTGCGCAGCAAGGCCGAGATCGACACGCAAGACCACTTCGCGGAGGTCATGCCCGAGGATCTGATCAAGTTCGGTCTGATCCCGGAGTTCATCGGTCGTCTGCCCGTCGTCGCGTCGGTGACCAACCTGGACAAGGAATCGCTGGTCACTATCCTGTCGCAGCCCAAGAACGCCTTGGTGAAGCAGTACAACCGGCTGTTCGAGATGGACGGTGTGGAGCTGGAGTTCACCCCGGACGCCCTCGACGCGATCGCCGACCAGGCGATTCATCGCGGCACCGGTGCCCGTGGTCTACGCGCCATCATGGAGGAAGTCCTGCTGCCGGTGATGTACGACATCCCCAGCCGCGACGACGTCGCCAAGGTCGTCGTGACCAAGGAGACCGTCGAGGACAACGTCTTGCCGACCATCGTGCCGCGCAAGCCACCTCGTGCCGAGCGGCGCGAGAAGAGCGCCTAACTTTCAGATTGCACTGAGGGTCGTGAATCCATTGGATTCGCGACCCTCAGTGCATTCTCACCGGCTCTACTCGGCAGCGTTCCATTCGTAGGACAGGAACTTCCCGTCCAGCGTCACCACCACGCGGTCTCCACCGGGATGCGGCTTCTTCTCGACGTTGACGCTGAAGTTGATGGCGCTCATGATGCCGTCGCCGAACTGCTCGTGGATGATCTCCTTGATCGCCCCGCCGTACACCGACAGCGCCTCGTAGAACCGGTAGACGGTCGGGTCGGTGGGCACCGCGGCGTCGAATCCGCCGCGCATCGGGACGGCGGCCAGCACGGGGAGCGCCGCGTCGTCGAGGCCAAGCAGGGCAGCCAGCACGGCACCCTGCTCGGGCGGGATCGGGTGCTGGCCGAGCAAGGCTGCCGTGGTCCACACCACCGGGCGGTCGACCGCATCGGCGAGTTGCTGCCACGTCAGGCCCTTGGCGAGGCGCGCCGCGATGATCTGCTGGGTGATCTCGTCTCTGGTCATGTCTCTCAGGGGATCACAAATGCGACGGGTGCGCAGGGGTGCTGAGACGGCGCTCGGCGACGACCTCGTCGACCAAATCGGCGACCGCCGCGACGCCGTCTCGACGGGCGTGGGCGCACTGCAGGTTTCGTGCCGCGTTCCGATACTTGTCGTCGCCGACGATCTGGCGCACCGCACGCTTCACCATGGCGGCGGTGGGAACACCGGTGCGCAGGTTCACCCCGACGCCGAACCAGTCGACGCGTGCCGCGACCTCGGGCTTGTCCTCGGTGTCGCCCGCCACGATCAGGGGCACGCCGGCCGTCAGGGCGCGCTGCACGGCCCCGTACCCGCCGTTGGTGACCATGACGTCGACCGATGGCAGCAGGATGTCGTGTGGGATGAACTCCGCGGCGAACGTGTTGGGCGGCAACGGATGTCGGAGCTCGCTGACCGGACGCCCGCCGGTGGTCACCACGACGGTGACGTCCTCGTCGGCGAGCGCTTCGATGGTGGGCTCGATGAGCCTGCTCAGGTCGGTGTTGTCGACGGTGCCCTGCGTGACGTGGACGATCGGACGTTCGGTGGCCAGCTCCCGCCACCAGCTCGGTGCGACGAAGCCGTCGGTCGGCAGCGGGTTGACCGCGCCGACGAAGTGGACGTGCTCGGGCAGATCGCTGCGGTGATATTCGAACTCGGGGATCGTGGGGACGATCATGCGGTCGGCGAGGACGGCCGAATCCAGCACGAACACAGGCAGTTTGGGATGCCCGAGTGCCTTGAGCATGGTGTCGGCGGCCTGGTGGGCCCGGCGCAGCAGGTACTTCTGCGCCACCACGTTGAGCACCCGGTGGCGCACTCGACCCGTCGCTCCGATGTGGGGCTGGATTCCGGTGCCGCCCGGCGCGGTGTCCCGGCTGGTGAGGAACAGCGGGGTGGTCGTATAGCTCAGCACCGGTGGCCGTGCGGCGGGGTCGCCGAGCAGCATCGGCAGGATGCCGAGGAAGAAGGCGTCGGTCAGGATGACGTCGTATCGCGTAGCGGCCATTAGTTCGTCCAGCGCCGCGGCCTGAAGCGGCATGGGTCGGACGAAGAGGTGCTCGACGTCGAAGTTGACCCGGGCCACGCCCGAGGTCTCGGCGCGCCCAGGCAGGTCGTCGAGCGAACCGCCCTGGTCGGCGCCGAAGGGCAGCGCGCGCGCCGTTGCCCCCGTCGCGCGTACCTGGTGCGCGAACCGTCCCGAGGTGAGGACGGTGACGGCGTGCCCCCGTCGCACCAGTCCCCGGGCCACGTTGAGCAGTGGGGACACGTGTCCGATGTGCGGGCAAGCGGCGATCAGAATCTCGGCCATGGTTGGCTCCTTCGTCCAGTAGTGCGTGCATCGATGGGTGCGATGTTTCGCGACGAGGGACGATCGAGCTTGAAGGTTGGCTGGAGATCGGGTGGAGATCAGTGCTTGACGCGGTCCTGGCGGGTGTAAACGTTCATCGAACTGCCGCGCAGGAACGCGACCAGGGTCAGGCCGGCCTGGGCGGCCAGGTCGACGGCGAGCGACGACGGAGCCGAGACCGCGGCCAGGATGGGAATGCCTGCCATCACGGCCTTTTGGGTCAGCTCGAACGACGCGCGACCGCTGACCAGCAACACCGTGCCCGTCAACGGGATTCGGTCGTTCTCGACCGCCCACCCGATGACCTTGTCGACGGCGTTGTGCCTGCCGACGTCTTCGCGGACGACGAGCATGGTGCCGTCGGCGTCGAACAGCGCGGCACCGTGCAACCCGCCGGTGGTGGCGAAGATGCGCTGCGCACTGCGGAGTTGAGTGGGCATGGCGGACAACGTCTCCGACGCGACGACGGTGGGATCGTCACCGGGGGAGTGTCGGCTGATGAGCCGGATGGCGTCGATCGAGCCCTTGCCGCAAACCCCGCACGACGACGTGGTGTAGAAGTTTCGGGTCACGTCGACGCTGGGCGCAGGAACGTCGGCTCCCAGTGTCACGTCGAGCACGTTGTAGGTGTTCATGCCGTCTTCGCCGGCACCACTGCAGTACTGCACCGCGAGGATGTCGGCGCGCGCGCCGATGACGCCCTCGGTCAGCAGGAAGCCTTGTGTCAGTTCGACGTCGGAGCCCGGCGTACGCATCGTCACGCTGATCGCGGAGCCGTTGACGCGAATCTCCATGGGCTCTTCGACGGCGAGCGTCTCGGGCCTGGCGGTCGCGCCGTCGGCGGTGAGATGGCTTGCTCTGCGGCGCGCGGTGACCCTACCCATGTCGTGACTCCAGTCGGATCAGCACGGCCTTGGACACCGGCGTGTTGGATCTGGCCGCCACGTGATCCAGCGCCACCAACGAGTTGGTCTCCGGATAGTAGGCCGCCGCGTTGCCGACCGGCGTGGAGTACGGCACGATCAGGAAGTCCTCGGCGCGACGTTCCTCGAGTGTGCCTGCGGCAGTGGTGTATTCGGACACCAGGTCGACGCGATCGCCGTCGGTGAAGCCGAGCGAGACGACGTCGGCCGGGTTGACGAAGATCACCCGACGGCCACCCTTGACGCCTCGGTAGCGGTCGTCGAGGCCGTAGATGGTGGTGTTGTACTGGTCGTGGCTGCGCAGGGTCTGCAGGATCAGCCGACCTTCCGGCACGGGTATCCACTCCAGCGGGTTGACCGCAAAGTTGGCCTTGCCCGTCGTGGTGGGGAACTCGCGGGAGTCGCGCGGCGGGTTGGGAAGCTGAAAGCCGTCGGCTTGGCGGACCTTGCGGTTGTAGTCCGCGCAGCCGGGCACCACCGCCGCGATGGCGTCGCGGACCCGGTCGTAGTCGGCCCGAAACGCCTCCCACGGCACGGGGTGGTCGGGGCCGAGCACCGCGCGCGCCAGCTCGCTGACGATGGCGACTTCGCTGCGGACGTGTTCGCCGGGTGGTTGCAGGCTGCCGCGGGACAAATGCACCATCGACATCGAGTCCTCAACGGAGACTTGCTGTTTGACACCTTGCTGCAAGTCCTTGTCGGTGCGACCCAGCGACGGCAGGATGAGCGCCGTTGTGCCGTGTACGACGTGGCTGCGGTTCAGCTTCGTCGACACCTGCACGGTGAGCGAGCAGCTGCGCAGGGCGGCCTCGGTCACCGCGGTGTCCGGCGTCGCCATCGCGAAGTTGCCGCCCATGCCCATGAACACCGACGCGTGCCCGTCCCGCATGGCGCGGATGGCGTCGACGGTGTCCATGCCGTGCTTGCGCGGGCTGACGATGCCAAACTCGGAATCCAGTGCCTCCAGGAAGGTTTCGGGCATCTTCTCCCAGATGCCCATGGTGCGGTCGCCCTGGACGTTGGAATGGCCACGCACCGGGCACACCCCGGCGCCCGGCTTGCCGATCATGCCGCGCATCAGCAGCAGGTTGGTGAGCTCGGAGATCATCGGAACGGCGTGCTGGTGCTGCGTCAGACCCATGGCCCAGCAGGCGATCGTCTTGTCGGAGTCGATCAACATCTGCGCGAGCCGGTCCAGCTGGCTGCGGTCGATGCCCGTCGCCTCGAGCACCGTGTCGAGGTCGACGGCCCTGGTCTGCGCCTCATAGGCGTCGAAGTTCGCGCAGTGCTCGGCGATGAACTCGCGGTCGACCACGGTGCCCGGCACGAGGTCGTCGGCCTCCAGCAGCAACCGGCCCAGCCCGGCGAACAGCGCCATGTCGCCACCCAGCCGGATCTGCACGAACTCGTCGGCGATGCCGATGCCGTGGCCGATCACCCCGTGCACCTTCTGCGGGTCCTTGAAGCGCATCAGGCCGGCCTCGGGCAGCGGGTTGATCGCAATGATCTTCGCGCCCTTCTCCTTTGCCTTCTCCAACACCGACAGCATGCGCGGATGGTTGGTGCCGGGGTTCTGTCCCGCGATGATGATGACGTCGGCCTCTTCGAGGTCCTCGACGGTCACCGAACCCTTGCCGATGCCGATCGAATCGGTCAGCGACGTCCCGGACGACTCGTGGCACATGTTCGAACAGTCCGGCAGGTTGTTGGTGCCGAAGCTGCGGACCAGCAATTGATAGAGGAACGCCGCCTCGTTGCTGGTGCGCCCCGAGGTGTAGAAGACCGCCTCGTCGGGGCTGGCGAGAGCGTTGAGGTGCTGGGCGATCACGTGGTAGGCGTGGTCCCAGCTGATGGGGCGGTAGTGGTCGTCCCCGGCTCGCAGGATGACCGGGTGGGTGAGCCTGCCCTGCTGGCTGAGCCAGTACTCGGGACGCTGCTCCAGGTCGGCGATGGAATGCCGGGCGAAGAAGTCGGGGGTGACCACGCGCTTGGTCGCCTCTTCGGCGACGGCCTTGGCGCCGTTCTCGCAGAACTCGGCGAACTTGCGGCCGCCGTGCTCCTCGGGCCAGGCGCAGCCCGGGCAGTCGAATCCCTTGCGCTGATTCAGCCGGACCAATGCCGCGGCCGTGCGCAGCGGACCCATGGACGTCACGCCGCGGTGCAGCGAGACCATCACCGCCTTCATCCCGGCTGCCTCGTGCTCCGCACCGGTGGTGGCAACCGAGTGTTCGTCGTAGTTCACCGCGATGTCGCGGCTTACGTCACGACCCGTCATCCGACGCCGAATACCCATGTTTCCAATCTAGGCCGGTGGATTCATGATCTGTACCAGGCCGCCGGAAACGCCTGCGACGAACAACCGTCCGGTGGTGGCGTCGACCCCGAGCGTGTACGGATTCTGGACCGTCGCGAGGCGTGCGACCTCGCGGGGAGTGTCGGTTGCCATGTCGTAGCCGACGACCTCGTTGGTGGCAGACGACGCGACCCACAGCCGGTCGCGCGTTGCGTCGTAGGCGATGCCGTAGGGCGCCCCGGCCTGCGGCACGCTGGCCACCTCCTTCGGCGCGGTGCTGAAGACGCGCACCGCGTTACCGCGGGTGTCGGCCGCGACGTACCGACCGTGCTTGTCCGCGACCAGATGGGTCGGGCCGTCACCGGCCGGGGTGGAGCCCACGATCGTCAGCTTGTCGGCGTCGTAGACGGTGAGGTCGTTCTTGCGGACGTCGAGCATGCCCATCAGGTTGCCGACCGGTGCCATGCCCGCGGGCTGCACGCTGTCGGTGAACACCTTCACGATGTCGTCTCCGCGGATGACGGTCGTCGTCCCGCCGTGTTCGTTGGCGACGAAGACGCTGCCGTTCGGCGCCTCGGACGCGTCGTGCGGAACGGTGCCGGTGATGATCTGCGGTTCGGCGGTGCCGCCAGGCAGGTCGACGCGCACCAGGGCGTTGGCGCTCTCGACCGGCACCAGAACGGGTCCGCCCGGTTTGGCCAGCTGGAGGTGTCGCACGGCGCCGGGAAGCGGGACACGGGTGGTGATCGCGCCGGTGTCGGCGTTCATCAGCACGAGCTCGTAGGGGTTGCGCGTTGCGACGGCGACCGTGCGGGTCACCGCGTCGACGACGACACCCTCCGGCGAGTCGCCGACGGGGACGACGCGACCGGGCGGGGTGGTGGCAGGCACGGGTGCCCGACCGGGTTCCGCGGGCGGTGGCAGGGCGTCGGCGGGTGGCCGGGTGCCCTCGGTCGGCACGCCGGTCGGCAGCAGGCCGGTGGTGGTGGGGGTGGTCTGGCTGGCGGTCGGCGCGGGCGGGGTGCCGCCGCAGCCGGCAAGCAGCGCGACAGCCGAGGCCAATGCCAGGAGCTTCTTCATGCCGATGGCCTACCCATCGGCGCCGAGTGTGAGCCTCCTGGCGGCCAGCGGTAAGAATTTCGCCACCAGACCTACGGTCGACGTTCAGATCGGGCAGCCGGCGGCCCGCAGCTTGGCGATTACGCGTCGGATCACTACGTCGGGGCGGGCAAGCATCTCGGCGCTGACGCGGATTACCGTCCAACCAGACTCTTCCAGCAGGGCGATGCGCTCGATGTCCCACGATCGTTGTCGTGCGTCGAGCCAGTGCTGCACGCCGTCGTATTCGACCGCGACCTTCCATTCTCGCCAGCCCATGTCCACGCGGGCGCGGACGCGTCCCCGGCGGTCCCTGAACTCGATCTGAGTCTCCGGGCGCGGTAGCCCCGCGCTGACCAGGAGCAGACGCAACCGGGTTTCCCGGGGCGATTCGGCGCCGCCGTCGGCGAGGCCCAGATGTGAGGTCAGCCGTCGCACGCCACGGGCGCCCGGCCGGGCGGCGGCCACCGCGAGCACGTCGGCCGGCGTGGTTGCCGTCGCTCGGAACAACGCGTCGAGCATGGGAATGGCGAGACGAGCAGGACGCGTGCGGCCGATGTCGAACGCCGTGCGGGCGGGCGTCGTCACCCGCATGTCTCGGACGCGCGTCGTCTCGTCGGCGCGCAGCTCGTAGTCGTGCACGACGATCCCCGACTGGTGGTTGCGGTCGGAGCGGATCACCTCGGCGGGACAGTCCGCGTCGAGCCATCTGGTGCCGTGCAGCGCCGCCGCAGACACTCCCGCAAGCGTGACGCGGTCGCCTAGGGACAGCCAGGCCGCGCGTGCTCTTGCCGCGGCGGTGAGGTCGACGTCAGCCGGGAGGTAGACGTCGCGGTACAGCCGGCGGAAGCCCGTGCGCAGCTGATGTCGGGTGAGGCGGCCGCTGGCCATGGCCGCGCTACCGAGGAACGGTTCGTCGTACATGATTGAACCGTCGTGCGCGATGCCGACGGGACCGGGCCATCGACCCGCGCCGACCGTCGGCCCTGTGGATGAATCACGGTCTGTGCATCGCCATGAGGCCCACGCTCGGCGCCTCGAAATTTGCTAACTCCGCCTTCTGCCGGTGACGCCTGCGTAACAATCCCGGAACAAGGCGTTCTTACTGTGAGCCGGTCAGTCCGCGAACCAGTTGCGGACGCGCGCGGGGAAGAGGAACTCCATTGAGCGGAAACGCAGTCCGTCTGCAGGCGATCAACAACGTCGAGGCCTACGTGCCTCCTGCGATCAGCTTCGACCCCACTGAGGCTCCTGGCGAGATCTGGGGCGCCAACGTCTTCACGCTGGCCGAGATGCGGTTGCGCCTGCCGAAGTCGGTGTACAAGTCCGTGGTGGCGACCATCGACAAGGGCGCGAAGCTTGATCCGGCCATCGCCGACTCCGTCGCCTCGGTCATGAAGGACTGGGCGCTGTCGAAGGGCGCCACCCACTACGCCCACGTCTTCTACCCGATGACCGGGCTGACCGCCGAGAAGCACGACAGCTTCCTCGAGCCCGTCGGTGACGGTCAGACTCTCGCCGAGTTCGCAGGCAAGACCCTCATCCAGGGTGAGCCCGACGCCTCCAGCTTCCCCTCGGGCGGCCTGCGCAGCACGTTCGAAGCGCGCGGCTACACCGGGTGGGACGTCACCAGCCCGGCCTACATCCTGGAGAACGCCAACGGCAACACGCTGTGCATCCCGACGGTCTTCGTCTCCATGACCGGTGAGGCGCTGGACTTCAAGACGCCGTTGCTGCGCAGCCAGCAGGCCATGGGCGCCCAAGCCGAGCGCATCCTCAAGCTGTTCGGTCACGAGGACTTCGACCACATCGTTTCCTTCTGCGGACCCGAGCAGGAGTACTTCCTCGTCGACCGGCACTTCTTCCTCGCGCGCCCCGACCTGATCAACGCGGGCCGCACCCTGTTCGGCGCGAGGCCGCCCAAGGGGCAGGAATTCGACGACCACTACTTCGGCGCCATCCCAGACCGTGTGCTCGGCTTCATGATGGACACCGAGCGTGAGCTGTTCAAGCTCGGCATCCCGGCCAAGACCCGCCACAACGAGGTCGCGCCAGGACAATTCGAGATCGCGCCGATGTTCGAGCGGGCCAACATCGCCGCCGATCATCAGCAGCTGTTGATGACGACGTTCAAGTCCATCGCCAAGAAGCACGGCATGGAATGTCTGTTCCACGAGAAGCCGTTCGCCGGTGTCAACGGGTCGGGCAAGCACGTCAACTTCTCGCTGGGCAACTCCCAGTTCGGCAGCCTGCTGGTGCCGGGTGACACCCCCCACGAGAACGCGCAGTTCCTGGTGTTCTGCGCCGCGGTCATCCGCGCGGTGCACAAGTTCGCCGGCCTGCTGCGGGTGTCGGTTGCCTCGGCCACCAACGACCACCGCCTCGGCGCCAACGAGGCCCCGCCGGCGATCATCTCGATCTTCCTCGGCGACCAGCTCGCCGACGTCTTCGACCAGATCGCCAAGGGTGCGGCGACGTCGTCGAAGGGCAAGGGCTCCATGATCATCGGCGTCGACACGCTGCCGGTGCTGCCGACGGATCCGGGCGATCGCAACCGCACCAGCCCGTTTGCGTTCACGGGCAACAGGTTCGAGTTCCGTGCGCCGGGCTCGGGGCAGACCATCAACGTGCCGATGATCATCCTCAACACGATCATGGCCGACTCGCTGGACTACATGGCGACGTGGCTGGAGAAGGCCGTAGGCGACGGCGAAGACTTCGACATGGCCGTCCAGAAGCTGCTCACCGAGATCATCACCGAGCACGGCGCGGTGGTCTTCAACGGCGACGGCTACTCCGACAACTGGCAGACCGAGGCCGCGGCCCGCGGACTGCCGAACCTCAAGACGACGCTGGACGCCATCCCGGAGTTGGGCAAGCCCGAAGCCATCGAGGTCTTCGAGAAGTACGGCGTCTTCAACGCGCGCGAGTTGCACAGCCGCGAAGAGGTCCGCTACGAGACCTACGCGCTGACGGTCAGCGTCGAGGCCAAGCTGACGTTGGAAATCGGCTCGACGGTGATTCTGCCTGCGGCAGTGCGCTATCAGACCGAGCTGGCCTCCAACGTTGCGACGCTCAAGGCGGCGGGCATCGAGCCCGACACCACCCTGTTGCAGATGGTGTCGACGCCGATCTCGGAGCTCACGGGTGCGCTGGCGGCGCTCAAGACGGCGATGGACGCGCACGGTGGCGACACCGCCGCCGAGGAGGCCGCGCATGCGCAAAGCCTGCTCGCGCTGATGGACGCGGTCCGCGCGGCCGCCGACACGCTGGAAGGTCTTGTGGCGGACGACCTTTGGCCGCTGCCGACCTACCAGGAGATGCTCTACATCCTCTGATCCATCCCGACGAGACGGGGCACCTTCTGCGGAAGGTGCCCCGTTTTGCGTCCTCCCGGGTGTCTAGCGCCCCTGATAGGTCGCCTTGCCTGGGCCGTTCTCGAGGAAGCTCGCGACGGCGCACTTCAGGTCCTCGGTCGCGAACAGCGCACCCGACACCTCCGGGGTGACGCCGTCGGCGTGGCCGACACCGCCCGTGCGCCACGCCGCGATGATCTCCTTGGTCGCCGCGTGTGCCTTCGTCGGTCCGTCGGCCAAGCGGTCAATCAACGCGCGAGCCGCCGCGTCGACGTCGTCGTGCACGGCGTTCACCACGCCCCACGCCGCCATCGTGGCCGCGTCGTACACGTCGCCCGTCATGACCAACTCCCGGGCCCGCCCCGATCCGGCCCGCTCGGCCAGCCGCTGCGGTCCGCCCATGGACGGCGTCAATCCGACCACGGTCTCGACGAGTCCGAACTTGGCGCGCGGTCCGGCCAGGATGACGTCGCACGCCAGGGCGACCTCGAACGCCGCGGTGAGCGTCAGGCCGTGAGCGGCGAACACGACGGGGCAGGGCAGCGCCTCGATTGGCGCGATGATGTGGGTCAACAGCCTGCGCCACAGGTCGGCGCCCTGCTGCTCGGTCAATCCTTCGAAGACGTGGACGTCCACGCCCGCCGAGTTCACCTTGCCCTCGGCGCGCAGCAACACGGCGCGGGGCGGGTTGGCCGTCAGCTCTGCGACGTTGGCCGTGAGCGAGTCGAACATGGCCTGGTCGAAGAGATTCAGCGGACCGTGGTCGAAGGTCAGGGTGGCCACTTCGGCGCCCGACGGGGTGGCGGATCGAACGACGGTGGAGGGGTCAGTCGGCACGGTGTCAGGGTGTCATCCCGCTCGTCGGCGTGATCGGTGAGGTCGACTCAACCGGAGACGTCCACCATCCCCTGGTGGTCCTCGATCACGACGCGTTGGCCGTGCTCGGCTTCCTGCACGTCGATCCGCACCTCGCGGCCGCACTCGGGACAGGCCACCGCGGTGTCCGGGGGCGGCTCACCCGGCAGTTCCCTGCCGCTGCCTGCGCACTGCTGATCCATGTATTCCCCACATCGCACTCGTCGTTCCAACTCCGGCAATGACGACATACCCGCCGACGGCGCGGATGACGCGCCGGTGTGCGAAGGTCGCGAGGTTCTCCCAGGTGGCCCTGGCAGCATGTTGCCGATGAGCTCGATTCAAGATCATGGCGTAGGCCGATCACTGTTCGTGTTGGCCGCCGTCGCCACGATCGGTGCGGTGACGGCCGGGTGCGGGGGGACCGTCGGAGGCAAGCCGGAGGCCAGTGCCCAACGGGCGGGCGAGACCGTGCAGTGGGGGCCGTGTCAGATCGCGGCCGAGGGAGACGACGCCGAACTGCCGGACGGTGCGCAGTGCGGAAAGCTCACCGTGCCGGTCGATTACGCCAAGCCTGACGCCGGCAACGCAACGTTGGCGTTGATTCGCTTTCCCGCGACCGGGCAGAAGATCGGGTCGCTGGTGATCAACCCCGGTGGTCCGGGCGCGTCCGGGGTCGACGCGGCGATCGGCACCGTGGACGCATTGCCCGCCGAGATCCGGCAGCGCTTCGACTTGGTCGGGTTCGATCCGCGGGGGATCGGCTCGTCGACGCCGGCGGTGCGCTGCAACTCCGACGCCGAGGCCGACGCCGCACGGGCCGACCCGCAGGTCGACTACAGCCCCGCGGGCGTCGCCCACATCGAGGACACCGAGAAGAAGTTCGTGCAGCGCTGCGTCGACCGGATGGGCAAGGAGTTCCTCGCCAACGTCGGAACCGCCAGTGTCGTCAAGGATCTCGACGCGTTGCGGGCTGCACTCGGCGACGCCAAGCTGACCTACATCGGCTATTCCTACGGCACCCTGATCGGCTCGGCCTACGCAGAGGCCTATCCGGACAAGGTGCGGGCGATGATCCTCGACGGTGCCGTCGACCCGGACGCCGACCCGATGCAATCCGACGTCGACCAGGCGGCCGGCTTCCAGAAGGCGTTCGACGACTACGCCAAGGACTGCGCCAAGAGTGCCGCGTGTCCGCTCGGCACCGACCCGGCCAAGGCCGTCGACGTGTACCACCACCTCGTCGACCCGCTGGTGGCGAAGCCCGCACCGACCCAAGATCCGCGTGGACTGAGCTATGGCGACGCGATCACCGGCACCATGAATGCGATGTACTCGCCGAGCCTGTGGAAGCACCTGACCGACGGTTTGACCGAGCTCACCAAGGGCCACGGCGACACCCTGCTGGAGTTGGCCGACGACTACTCCCAACGCGACGAGCAGGGCCACTACGCCAACATCGGCGACGCGCAGACCGCCATCACGTGCGTCGACCGGCCGCCCGTCACCGACCGCGCCAAGTTCGTCGAGGAGGATCGGCAGACGCGAAAGGTCGCGCCGTTCATGACCTTTGGGCCGTCCACGGGCCACGCGCCGATGGATTACTGCGCGTTTTGGCCGGTGCCGTCGACGAGCGCCCCGCACGCGGCGGCCGCGCCCGGCCTGCCACCGGTACTCGTCGTGTCCACGACCCACGATCCGGCCACCCCATATCAGGCGGGGGTCGACCTGGCCAAGGAACTGCACGGCGGGCTGCTGACCTACGAGGGCACCCAACACACGGTGGTCTTCGAAGGCGAGTCGTGCGTCGACGACGCCGCAACCAAGTACCTCGTCGACCTCACCCTGCCTGCCGCCGGAACCACCTGCTAGCTGGCCCCGATCTCCGCGAGCAACTCGGCCTTGCGGGTGTCGTCGGCGAAGGAGGCCGTTACGGAGTTGCGCGCCAGCGTCATCAGCGCCGCCTCGTCGAGTCCGAGTGCGTCGCGGACGGCTGTCACGTTGTCGTCCAGATAACCCCCAAAGTAAGCGGGGTCGTCGGAGTTCACCGACACGTTGAGCCCCCGCTGGAGCATGACGGGCAGCGGGTGGTCGGCGATGTCGTCGACGACGCGTAGCCGCACGTTGGACAGCGGGCACACCGTCAACGGGGTCTGCTCGATGACCAACCGCTCGACGAGGGCGTCGTCCTCGAGGCAGCGGATACCGTGGTCGACGCGCTCGACGCCGAGCAGGTCCAACGCCTCCCAGATATAGGCGGGCGGACCTTCCTCGCCGGCGTGCGCCACCAGGTGCAGACCCTCCGCGCGAGCCCTGGCAAAGACGTCGACGAACTTCGACGGCGGATGTCCCACCTCGGCGGAGTCCAGTCCGATTCCGAGGAACGGCTTGCCAAGTGCGACAACGGCGTCGAGGACCTCCATCGCCGACTGGGCGCTGTGGTCGCGCAGCATCGCGATGATCAGACCGCTGCTGACGCCGTGGGTGGCAAGGGAGGATTCGAGCGCCGTCGAGACGCCGTCCATCACCTCCTCGAGCGCGATCCCACGGCTCAGGTGGGCTTGGGGGTCGAGGAACACCTCGGCGTGCCGGACACCGGCGCGGGCGGCCCTTGCGAGGTACGCGTCGGTCATCTCGGCGAAGTCCGCCGCGGTCTGCAGCGTGGCCATGTTGGCGTAGTACAGATTCAGGAACGACTGAAGATCCGCGAAGTCGTATTGCGCCGAGAGCTCGTCGACGTCGGCGTAGGGCAGCTCGATCCGGTTGCGCTCGGCGAGGCGCAAGATCGTCTCCGGTTCGAGGGTGCCCTCGAGGTGCAGGTGCAGTTCGGCGAATGGCATGGGGACCATTGTCGCCGCATTACAGAACGGTCAGCGCCGAGTCCGCCGCGAGTCGCAGTGCCTGGTCCACCGGCAGCGTCCGGAACGACGTCGACAGGATCTCCACACCCCACGGCCCGTCGAACCCAAGATCGCGCAACGTCGCCACCAGGCCGACGAGGTCGAAGCTCCCGTCGCCGCACAGCACGCGGTGGTCGACGGTGTCGTCGAACAGCGTGCCGACGATCTCGGGTGCCGCGTCGTCGAGCTCGACGCCGAAGATCATCTCGGGTCGCAGTGCGGTGCGGAGCTCGGCCAGGGACGTGTCGGCCCGGAAGACGTGCCAGGCGTCGACGAGTAGTCCGGCCGCGGGATGACCTGCCGCCGAGACGATCTCGGCGCCCATCGGCACCGTCGCGATGGCCGAGAAGGGCATCGTCTCGATGGCGACCTTGGTCCCGTGGTCCGCCGCTTGCTCCGCGAGTTCCTGCAGAGGTGTGGCGAGGGCGAGTGGGTCCGTCGTCGGCGGCCCGTTCTCCGAGCCAATCTTGATCATCGCCGGACGCAGGACGTCGGCCGCCTCGAACAGCAGCTCGCGGACGTCGTAGGTGTGCCCCGGTGCGCCGCGCGGGATCCACCAGCGTTCGAGCAGTTCGATCTCGACGTGGGTCAGTCCCGCGTCGGCGATCACGCCCTTCAGCGCGTCGAAGCCGATGGCGTCACGGATGGCGACGAGGTCGTCGGCGATCAGCCCGAACCCGCAGAACCCCGCGTCGGCGATCGCCTGGACGCGCTCGGCGATGGGCACGGGACTGGTGGCGGGGGTACGCATCGGCGAGGTGTCACCGGCGCTGGTCCACGCGGTGGCGATCAGTCGGGCTTGGGCCACGTCAATCCTGTCGCGAGCGTGCGGATAGTCCGATCCGCGAGCGGCGTGCCGGTCGCAGACACTCACGCTCGCGGATCTGGGGGTGTGGGGTGTGGGGTGCTACGCGTTCTGGGGGAAGCCGAGCTCGATGCCGCCATGGCTCGGGTCCAGCCACCGGCTGGTGATCGCCTTGCCGCGGGTGAAGAAGTGCACGCCCTCGGTGCCGTGGGCGTGGCTGTCACCGAACAGTGAGGCCTTCCAGCCGCCAAAGCTGAAGTACGCCATGGGCACCGGAATGGGCACGTTGATACCGATCATCCCGACCTCGACCTCGTTCTGGAACCGTCGCGCGGCGCCGCCGTCGTTGGTGAAGATGGCGGTGCCGTTGCCGTAGGGATTGGCGTTGATGAGTTCCAGTGCCTCGTCGTAGGTTTCGACGCGGATCACCGACAGCACGGGTCCGAAGATCTCGTCGGTGTAGACGCTCATCTCGGGGGTGACGTGGTCGATCAGCGTCGGGCCGAGCCAGAAGCCGTCCTGCCCGCCGTCGGCGGTGACGTTGCGGCCGTCGACCACGATCTTGGCTCCGTCGGCCTCGCCGGCGTCGATGTAGGACGCGACCTTGTCGCGGTGGGCCTTGGTGACCAGTGGGCCCATGTCGGAGTTCTTGGTGCCGTCGCCGACCTTCAACGGGGTGGTGCGCTCGGCGATCTTGGCCACCAGATCGTCGGCGATCGGGCCGACCGCGACGCACGCGGAGATGGCCATGCAGCGTTCACCGGCCGAGCCGAAACCGGCGTTGACCATCGAGTCGGCCGCCAGGTCCAGGTCGGCGTCGGGCAGGATCACCGCGTGGTTCTTCGCCCCGCCGAGGGCCTGCACGCGCTTGCCCGCGGCGGTGCCGGTGGCGTAGACGTACTGCGCGATCGGGGTGGACCCGACGAAGCTGATCGACTTGACGGCCTTGTTGGTCAGCAGTTCGTCGACGACGGTCTTGTCGCCCTGAAGCACGTTGAAGACACCGGCGGGCAGGCCGGCTTCCTTCCAGAGCTCGGCCATCCACAGCGATGCGGTGGGGTCCTTCTCCGAAGGCTTGAGGATCACGGTGTTGCCCGCGGCGATGGCGATGGGGAAGAACCACATCGGCACCATGGCCGGAAAGTTGAACGGGGAGATGATGCCGACCGGGCCGACGGGCTGCCGGATCGAGTAGACGTCGACCTTGGTCGACGCGTTCTCGGTGAAGCCGCCCTTGAGCAAATGAGGAATGCCGCAGGCGAATTCGACGACTTCCTGGCCGCGGCTGACCTCGCCGAGGGCGTCGGAGACGACCTTGCCGTGCTCGCTGGTGATGATCTCGGCCAACTCACCCTTGCGGGCGTTGAGCAGTTCCCTGAAGGCGAAGAGGATCTGTGTGCGCTTGGCGAGGGAGGTGTCGCGCCAGGCGGGGAAGGCCGCGGCGGCAGCGTCGATCACCGCGCGGGCGTCCTCGACGCTGCCGAGGGCCACCTCGCCGGTGACCTCACCGGTCGCGGGGTTGGTGACGGGTGCGGTGTTGGTGCTGGTGCCGGGGAACGCTTCGTTGTTCAGCCAGTGGGTGATGGTGGTCATGTCTGTTCTCACTTCGTGTACTTGGCGACGTAGTCGGTCATGGTGGTGAGCTGGTAGCGCGACACCTCGTGCGCGTTCTCGTCCTCGGCGAACACCGACGACACCATTACGGTGTCGGGCCGGTCGTAGAACCCGATCTCGGCGAGCCCGGAGAAGAACTCGTCCCAGTCGACGTCACCGTCGCCGATCTTGAGGTGCTGGTGCACCCGGGCGGCATTGCCAGGGGGATTGGTGATGTACCGCAACCCGTGGCTGCGGTGGTGATCCATGGTGTCGGCGACGTGGACCAGCCGCAGCTTGTCGCCGGCGGCCCGCATGATGTCAATCATGTTGCCGCCCATATGGTATGTGTGACACGCCACGTACACCATGCCGAGGTTGGGGGAGTTGACGCCCCGGATGATGCGCACCGCCTCGAAGCCGTCCTCGACGAAGTCGTCGGGGTGCGGATCGATGCGGACGTCGATGCCCTCGCGCTCGAAGATCGGCATCAGTTCCTCCATGGATCTGAAGAACGCCCGCTCGGATTCCTCTGCGCGTTCCGGCCGGCCGGAGAATTCGGTGTTGATCACGTTGACGCCGAGGTCGACGGTGATCTGGATGACGCGCTTCCAGTTGCGAACGGCCGCTTCCCGCGCGTCCTCGTCAGGACCCGACCAGCGCAGCACCGGGAGAACCGATGCGATGCCCACGTTCGCGTGCTCGCACGCCTTGCGGAACTTGGCGACCAGGTCGTCGTCGGCCCGAGGGTGGTTGTAGAACGGGATGAAGTCCCGATGCGGGGTGAGCTGCAGGTGTTCGAAGCCCAATTCGGCGACTACCCGCGGGAATTCGAGCAACTGGTAGTCATGGTGAAACGGGGTGGGGTCGAGTGCAATCTTCATGGTGGGCCCCTCAGCTGTCAGACGGTCGGACGAACGGCCGCTGGATCTTCTTCCAGTCGGCGTACGTCTGGTACGCGGTTTGAGTTGACTCGAGCGTGGACGTCTCCGATACCGGTACGTCCCACCATGATTCGCTGTCCGGTGCGAAGACCAGCGGGTCGGTCTCGACGTGGATCACCGTCGTCCGGTCGCTGGCCTTGGCCACCTTGACCGCGTCGGTGAACTCGGCTGCAGTCACCACGCGGATCACGTCGGCGCCCAGACTGGCGGCATTGGCGGCCAGATCCACGGGCAACTTGTCGCCGTCGAGACGACCGTCGCCGCTGCGGTAGCGATACGCCGTGCCGAACCGCTGAGAGCCCAGCGCCTCGGAGAGGCCGCCGATGGACGCGAAGCCGTGGTTCTGCACCAGCACGACGATGACCTTGACGTTTTCCTGCACCGCGGTGACCAGTTCGGTGGCCATCATCAGGTACGAGCCGTCGCCGACCATGACGAACACGTCGCGGTCCGGCTCGGCCATCTTGGCGCCGATGCCGCCGGCGATCTCGTAACCCATGCAGGAGTATCCGTATTCGACGTGGTAACCCTTGCGGTCCCGGGTGCGCCACAGCTTGTGCAGATCGCCGGGCATCGAACCGGCGGCGCAGACGACGACGTCGCGGGCATCGGACAGGGTGTTGACGAGCCCGATCACCTGGTTCTGGTTGAGTGCCACGTCGTCGAGCTTGTACACCGCGGAGACGGTATCATCCCATTCCTTCGCGAGATCGGCGGTGCGCGTGCGGTACTCGTCGCTCACCGAGTAGTCACTCAGTGCGACGCCGAGCGCCTCGACGGCCTCGCGGGCGTCGGAGACGACGCTGACACCACCCTGCTTGACGGAGTCGATCGACGCGACGTTGACGTTGACGAACTTCACGTCGGGGTTGTTGAACGCGGTCCGCGAGGCGCTGGTGAAATCGCTGTAACGGGTGCCGATTCCGATGACGACGTCGGCCTCGGTGGCCAGGGCGTTGGCCGCGGTGGTGCCGGTGGAGCCGATGGCGCCGACCGACTGGGGATGGTCGTAGGGGAGTGCCCCCTTGCCCGCTTGGCTCTGACCGACGGGGATGCCCGTCTTCTCACAAAATGCGGCGAGGGCGTCGGACGCGTCGGAGTAGATGACGCCACCGCCGGCGACGATGAGCGGCTTCTCCGCCGCGCGGATGATCTCGGCAGCCCGCGCGATCACCGATCGCTCTGGCAGCGGACGCGCGACGTGCCACGTGCGTTCGGCGAACAACGATTCCGGCCAGTCGTGGGCCTCGGCCTGTACGTCCTGGGGGATTGCCACCGTGGCGGCGCCCGTCTCGACGGGGTCGGTGAGCACGCGCATCGCGCCGAGCAGTGCGGCGGGCAACTGCTCGGGCCGCCACACTCGGTCGAAGTATCGGGACAGCGGCTTGAACGCGTCGTTGACGGTGACGTCGCCGGAGGACGGTAGCTCGAGTTCCTGTAGTACAGGCGAACTCGCCCTGGTGGCGAAGGTGTCGGCGGGCAGCAGCAGGACGGGCAACCGGTTGATGGTCGCCAGGGCGGCGCCGGTCAGCATGTTGGTCGAGCCGGGTCCGACGCTGGCTGTGACGGCCCAGGTCTGCAGCCGGTCCTTCTGCCGCGCGTAGGCGACGGCGCTGTGAACCATGGCCTGCTCGTTGCGGGCCAGCACGTAGCGCAGGTGCGGCTCGGAGTCCGTCTCGATCGCCGTGATCTCGTCCTGCAGGAGGGCCTGTCCGAGGCCGGCGACGTTGCCGTGTCCGAAGATGCCGAAGGCTCCTGCAAAGAACTTGGTGCGGGTGCCGTCGTGTTCGACGTACTGGTTGCCGAGGAACCGAATGGTGGCCTGCGCGACGGTGAGTCGTACGGTGGGCTCGCCGTCGGCGATCTTCTCGGCCCGCTTGGGTGCGGTGGAGACCATGGTCATGCTCCCTTCGGGGCGTGTGAGGACGGAACGAGGGGCAACCTTGGATCGATACTCTGGTCGTCCCAAGTGCCGCGGAGCCATGCGTGTTCGGGGTCGTCGACGATCTTCCAGGCGCGTTCGGCGCCCGGTCCGGCCATCACGTTGAGGTAGTACATGTGGTAGCCGGGCGCGGCGACGGACGGGCCGTGATAGCCGTGCGGCACCAACACCACGTCACCGGTGCGGACCTCTTCGAGGACCTCGATCGGCCGGTCCGGCGTGCCGTAGACGCGGTGGTAGCCAAATCCTCTGGAACCGTCTGGGCCAGGGGCGATTTCGAAGTAGTAGATCTCTTCGAGTTCGGATTCGGTCGGCGTGTTCTGGTCGTGCTTGTGGGCGGGGTAGCTCGACCAGTTGCCACCGGGGGTGATGACCTCGCAAGCGATCAGCGAGTCGGCTTCGAATACGCCCGCGGTGCCGAAGTTGTGCACCTGCCTGCTGCAGTTCCCCGCGCCCCGCAACTCGACGGAGACGTCGGCAGCTGCCACCCGGCGGTTGGGAAACGACCGCTTCGCGCGGGCGCCGCAGATGGCGAACCGGCCCTCGCCGGTGATCCGATACTCCTGTTCGATGCCGAGGTAGACCATGTCGGATGGTCCGTCGAACACCGAGTTACGTTGCGCCAGTTCGAACGTCACGCCGTCACACTCGACAGTTCCACCGCCGGCCAGCGGCAGGATCATCACCTCGGTGCCGCCGGTGTGAAGCTCGGCGGATTGGGTGTCGTCCATTTCGATTACCTGCAAGGAGGATTCGGTCCAGCCCGCGGATTTCGGAGTGACGTCGACCGTGTAGGGCAGTTCGGCGGTACGGGCCGGGATGTAGAGCTTGCTGTGCATGGTTACCTCACCATCGAAACGGCGGTCGCCACCGCGGAACTCACGTCGTCGTCGGGGGGGTAGAGCAGGGTGCGGCCGACGATGAGCCCGCGCACCGACGGCAGGCCGAGGGCCTTCTCCCAGGACGCGAACGCCTCGTCGGGATCGGCGGGATCACCCCCGAGCAGCAGCGTCGGCATCGTGGTCGACTCCATGACGCGGTCCATCTCGGGGACCACGGGCAGTTTCATCCACGTGTACGCCGACGTCGAGCCGAGGCCCTGGCCGATGTGCACGGACTTGATGACGGCGTCGGGGCTCAGGTCGTTGTGGACCTTGCCGTTGACGCGGCTGGACATGAACGGCTCGAGCATGGCGATGAGGCCCCGAGCGGCGAGCTCGTCGACGGCCTGCGCACACGCCGTCATCGTCGCGACGGTGCCGGGATCGTCGAGGGCAATGCGGCACAACATCTTTCCGCCGTTCATCTTCGCGGCTGCGGTCGACTCGGCGGTGGCACCGGTCATCCGGTCGTCGAGTTCGAACGCCGCGCCGGCCAGGCCACCGCGGTTGAAGGACGAGAACACCACCTTGTCCTCGAGGGCACCAAGGAGCAGGAGGTCGTCGAGGATGTCCGAGGTGGCCAGGACGCCGTCGACTCCGGGTTCGGCGAGCGCGGCGCGCAACCGGTCGAGCAGATCGGTGCGGCTGTTCATCGCGGTGGGGCGGTTGCCAACGGCCAGCGCGCCACGGGCGGGGTGGTCGGCGGCGACGATCATCAGTCGACCGTCACCACGGATGGTCGGGCGCGTGGTCCTGGTGTCCCAGGCGCGGGCGACGGCGCCCGGGTCGGCGGCGCGCAGATCGGTGACGGCTGCGTAGTCGGTACAAAGGGCCGCAAACGTTGCATTAGACATTGACGGCATCCTCGGCGGTCTTCTCGGCCAACTCTGCGACCTCGGCGGCGGTTGGCATGGCGGTCGAGCACTCGAGCCGCGAGGCCACGATGGCCCCTGCGGCGTTCGCGTAGCGAAGGGTCTTCTCCAGCGGCCAGCCGTGTAGCAGACCGTGGATCAGACTGCCGCCGAAGCTGTCTCCGGCGCCGAGGCCGTTGACCACGTCGACCTCGTTGGGCGGCACGGTGACCGACGAGTGCTTGGTCTTGCCGAGCACGCCTCGGGGGCCCTGCTTGACGATCGCCAATTCGATGCCGAGGTCGAGCAGCGCGTCGGCCGCCTTGTGCGGGTTGGTCTCGCCGACGGCGATTTCGCATTCCTCGCGGTTGCCGACGGCGACGGTCACGTGCTGCAGCGCTCGCTGCACCTGCTCGGTCGCGGCGGCGGCGTTCTCCCAGAACATGGGTCGGTAGTCGAGGTCCAGGACTGTCAGTGGCGCCCGGGCCCGATGTTCCCACGCGGCGAAGTGCGCGCTGCGGCTCGGCTCCTCGGACAGCCCCGTCACCGTCGACCAGTACAGCCGCGCGGACCGGACGGCGTCGGCGTCGATCTCACCGGGGGTGACTTGCAGATCGGGTGCGCTTGGCTTGCGGTAGAAGTACAGCGGGAAGTCGTCCGGCGGGAAGATCTCGCAGAAGGTGACCGGCGTCGGAAACGCGTCATGCGTTGCGACGTAGCGGTTGTCGACCCCGAGCCGGTCCAATTCGGCACGGACGTACCGTCCGAACGGATCGTCGCCGACGCCGGAGATCAACGCCGCGCGGTTGCCGAGTCGGGCGGCGGCGACCGTTACGTTGGCGGCACTGCCGCCGAGGAACTTGCCGAACGACTCGACCTCTTCGAGGCCGACACCGATCTGCAGTGGGTAGACGTCGACGCCGCAGCGGCCGATGGCCAGCACGTCGAACGGCTCTGAGGTGGACAAGTCGGCTCCCTGGGCGGTTGGTGTAAGGGCTTGTCCAAGACTGTGCCCTCCGTCACTTGGGTCTGTCAAGAGTTTGTCCTGACATTCGGACTTGCGATCATGCCGGTGCTACTCTTGGGCCCAGTCTTGCCTGGTCACCCGAGATTGGAGTCGACGTGCCACTCGAGGTAGAGCTCGACCGCTCGAGCCCTGTTCCGTTGTATTACCAACTGGCGCAGGCGATCGAAGCGGCCATCCGGGACGGCCACCTGGTGCCGGGCGACCGGTTCGAGAACGAGCTAGACCTCGCCAAGCGCCTTACGCTGTCGCGGCCGACGACTCGTCGTGCCATCCAGGAGATCGTCGACAAGGGCCTGCTGGTGCGCAAGCGGGGCGTCGGCACCCAGGTGGTGCAGAATCCCGTGCACCGTCGCGTCGAGCTGACTAGCCTCTACGACGACCTCGCCCGAGCGGGCCAGGAACCGACCACCGAACTGCTCGACTACCAGGTCGGCCAGGCCGAGGACGAGGTTGCGACTCAGCTCAGTCTCGCCAGCGGCCACGAGATCGTGACGATCCAACGACTTCGGCGCGCCAACGGTGAGCCACTCGCGGTGATGGTCAACTACCTGCCGATCGAATTGGCCCCTGAGGCCGACGAACTGGAACGCAGCGGCCTCTATCAGGCGTTGCGCGCCCGCGGTGTGCACATTCGCCTTGCCAGGCAGCGCATCGGCGCCCGGCCCGCGACGCGGACCGAGGCCAAGCTGTTGACCGAGAAGCCTGGTGCCCCACTGCTGTCCATGAGCCGGACGGCTTTCGACGACTCCGGCAAAGCCGTGGAATATGGCGACCACTGCTACCGCGCGTCGCGGTACTACTTCGAGACCACGCTCGTCGATCGCTAACCGGTTCGCGTGCTGGCAAGCCCCTGGGCCCGCTGGCTAACTTCGACGCGCCTGCGACCATATGACCTGCAGTCCTAATGTCCGAACAAAGTATTGACTTTCGGCTGTGACCCGTATTACATCGTCTCAAGGCCGTGTCCCACGGCACCCGCAGACAGGAGAGACGATGAAGTTTGTTCGGCTGGCAGCCGCCGCTGGAGCCGGGGTAATCGCCCTGGGGCTCGTGTCGTGTTCGAGCACGGGCGGCAAGCCCGCGGGGTCGGGCGACGGCTCGGGTGGGGGCGGCAGCGTCGACACCCCGCGCATGACGGTCGCAATGATCACCCACGAGGTGCCCGGCGACTCCTTCTGGGACCTCATTCGCAAGGGCGCCGAGGCGGCCGCGAAGAAGGACAACATCGAACTCCGGTACTCCAACGATCCCGAGGCGCCCAACCAGGCCAACCTGGTTCAGAGCGCGATCGACAGCGGCGTGGACGGCATCGCGGTCACACTCGCCAAGCCCGACGCGATGGCCCCCGCGGTGAAGGCGGCACTGGCCAAGGGCATCCCGGTCGTGGCGTTCAACTCCGGTTTCGACAACTTCAAGGCGATGGGCGTCCAGGAGTACTTCGGCCAGGACGAGAAGTTGGCGGGCATCGCCGCGGGCGAGAAGCTCACCGCCGACGGCGCCAAGAACATCATCTGCGTCATCCAGGAGCAGGGCCAGGTGGCACTCGAATCGCGTTGCGCCGGAGTCAAGGAAGGCTTCAAGGGGGGTCAGTTCGAGATCCTGAACGTCAACAGCAAGGACATGCCGTCGGTCGAAGCGACGATCACCGCCAAGCTGCAGCAAGATCCGTCCATCGACCACGTCATGGCACTTGGCGCGCCCATTGCGCTGACCGCGGTGCAGAGCTTGACCAACGCCGGAAGCAAGGCGAAGATCACCACGTTCGACACCAACGCGGCACTCGTCGACGCCATCAAGGGTGGCCAGGTGCAATGGGCCGTCGACCAGCAGCCGTACCTGCAGGGCTACCTCGCCATCGACTCGCTCTGGTTGTTCAAGAACAACAAGAACCTCATCGGTGGCGGTGCGCCCACGTTGACAGGGCCGTCCTTCATCGACCAAGGCAACATCGACGCCATCGCCGAGCTGGCCAAGGCCGGAACTCGCTAGGAGCGGGAGGGCACATGACTACCCAAGAAGGTCTCGACGTCGCCGACCACAAGGTGGTTCGCGACGAGCGCGTGAAAGAGCGAAACCGGTTGCAAAGGTTGTTGATCCGCCCCGAAATGGGGGCGGGTATCGGCGCCGTCGGCATCTTCGTGTTCTTCCTCGTCGTCGCACCTCCGTTCCGTGAGGCAGCGTCCCTGGCGACTGTGTTGTACGCCAGTTCGACCATCGGGATCATGGCGTGCGGCGTCGCGGTGCTGATGATCGGCGGGGAGTTCGACCTCTCGGCCGGTGTGGCGGTGACGTTCAGTTCGCTTGCCGCGTCGATGCTGGCCTTCAACCTGCATCTGAACCTCTGGGTGGGAGCGGCTCTGGCTCTGGTGCTCGCTCTGGGAGTCGGCTTCCTCAACGGCTTTCTGGTGATGAAGACCAAGATCCCCAGCTTCCTCATCACGCTCAGTTCGTTCTTCATGCTGGCCGGCATCAACCTCGCGGTGACCAAGTTGGTCGCCGGCCAGGTGGCCACCCAGAGCGTCGGCGACATGTCCGGCTTCGCCTCCGCGCAGAAGGTCTTCGCGTCGTCGTTCGACGTGTTCGGGGTGGGCATCCGCGTCACGGTGGTGTGGTGGCTCGTCTTCACCGCGGTGGCGACGTGGGTGCTGTTCAAGACGAAGATCGGCAACTGGATCTTCGCCGTCGGCGGGGACGCGGATAGCGCTCGAGCCGTGGGTGTTCCGGTCACCAAGGTCAAGATCGGGCTGTTCATGTTCGTCGGGTTCTGCGCTTGGTTCGTGGGCATGCACCTGCTGTTCGCGTTCAACACCGTGCAGTCCGGCCAAGGTATCGGCAACGAGTTCTTCTACATCATCGCCGCGGTCATCGGCGGCTGTCTGCTGACCGGTGGCTACGGCACGGCGATCGGCGCGGCCATCGGCGCGTTCATCTTCGGAATGACGAACCAGGGCATCGTCTACGCCGGGTGGGACCCGGACTGGTTCAAGTTCTTCCTCGGTGCGATGCTGCTGTTCGCGGTGATCGCCAACAACGCCTTCCGTAACTACGCAGCGAAGAAGTGAGTTGATGACCACCACAGTCGAGAAGCCAAGCCACGACGCACCTTCCGGCGGCAAGGTGCCGCTGGTCGAACTGAAGAACGTCGGCAAGTCCTACGGCAACATCACCGCGCTCAAGGACATCTGCTTACGAGTGCACGCCGGTGAGGTGACCGGAATCCTGGGCGACAACGGCGCAGGGAAGTCCACGCTGATCAAGATCATCTCAGGTCTGCATCAGCAGACCGAGGGCGAATTGATCGTCGACGGGGAGTCGGTCAAGTTCGGATCACCCGCCGACGCGTTGGCCAAGGGCATCGCCACGGTGTACCAGAACCTGGCCGTCGTCCCGCTGATGCCGGTGTGGCGCAACTTCTTCCTCGGCCAGGAAATCCGCAAGAAGTCGTTCCCATTCTCGTTGGACGCCAACGCGATGCGGGCAACGACGCTGACCGAACTGTCGAAGATGGGCATCGAACTGCCCGACGTCGACGCGCCGATCGGTTCGTTGTCGGGCGGTCAGCGCCAGTGCGTCGCCATCGCGCGTGCGGTGTTCTTCGGGGCTCGGGTGCTGATCCTCGACGAGCCCACCGCGGCGCTCGGCGTCAAGCAGTCCGGGGTCGTGCTGAAGTACATCACCGCGGCCAAGGAGGCCGGCTTCGGCGTCGTCTTCATCACCCACAACCCCCACCACGCGCACATGGTGGGCGACCACTTCGTGTTGCTCAACCGCGGTCGCCAAAAGCTCGACTGCGCCTATGACGACATCACACTGGACCACCTCACTCAGGAGATGGCCGGCGGCGACGAGTTGGAGGCGCTGACCCACGAGCTGGGTCGCAAGTAACACCTCTTCTGGAACCCCGCCTGCCGCGTGAACCCGCGCGGTAGGCGGGGTTTCGTCGTCGGTGGGCGACGACTACGGACTATCAAGGGTTCCCCGCACCACGACGACGGCGACGATGGTCTGAGCAATCAACCAACGGAGGGGCTCGTGATGACGACCTGGCACGACTACATGGAGAACACCGTGACCGTGAAGGTCTCCAAGGCGCTCATCGCGGCCAACAGGGCAATTGGTGCTTCGGCTCTGCCGTCGACCGTCAACGAGCTGGTGAAGATCCGCGCCAGCCAGATCAACGGCTGTGCCTTCTGCGTCGACATGCACACCAAGGATGCGACGGCGGCCGGTGAAGACCCGCAACGACTGCATCTCGTTTCGGCGTGGCGAGAGGCCACGGTGTTCACGGATCCGGAGCGGGCGGCTCTGGAACTGACGGAGCAGGGCACCCGCATCGCCGACGTAGGCGGCGTGTCAGACGACGCGTGGGCGGATGCGCTGCTGAATTTCACGGAAGACGAGCTCGCGGCGCTCGTGTCGCAGATCGTCGTGATCAACGCGTTCAACCGACTGAACGTGATCTTCGGCCGCCCCGGAGGCGACTACCAAGTAGGACAGTTCGACTGAGGCACGACCGGCACTGCGGCTCAGCGAGCCGTGACGACGCCGGTCAATTCGAAGGCGCGCCAGGGCGTTGTCGGCGTATCGCGGTGGTCGGGGTCGACGCCGATGAGCCGGCCGCCCGCAAGGTGGACGGATTCGTGTTTGGCGTCGGCGTCGATGATGACAAGGGCTTCGATGCCGGCCGGCGGAATGGTGGTGCCGTCACCACGCCACGAGGTGAGGCCGGCGTGACCGTGAATCTGGCTGAACGGCATCTGCGTGTCTGCCCAGCCGGGAAGGAGTTCGGTCATGGTGTCCGCCCACAGCGGTCCGGCGTCCGAGGCCGTTGTTCCGTGCAGCATCACCCCGGCTCGGAACACCGTGTCGGCGTCGGCCTTCGCGAGGTGGTTGATTCGGCGGGCCGCCTCCGCAGCGGTGGGTGGACCGCCGAGGGCAGTGGCCCAGAACTCCGCGGTGATGCCAGCGTGGGTGATGAGGATGGACTCATATGAGGCTTCGACCGCGGCGGCGACGACTGCGGAACCGTCATGCCACCACCGTTTGACGATGCGAATGTGTTTGCGACTCAACGTTTCCGACCAAGCGAAGACCGGCGGCTTGAGATAGTGCGCTTCATGGTTGCCGACGAGCTGGATCCACTGGTCGGGCTGGGTGCGCAGGTAGTGGTCGACGAGGTCGACGACCTGAGCGGAGTCGGGCCCACGGTGGATCAGATCACCGACCTGCACCACGGTCAGATCATCGGGTAGCGATCCGTCGGGGCGCGCGCCGAGGCGGGCGAGCTCGTGGCGCAGCGGTGTGGCATGCCCACCGACGTCACCGATGACGGCGATCCGCATCGGGGTCAGGTTGCCTTCCGTCGGATCGGCCGGGGGAGGGTCGGGGGCCGCAGGGCTGAAGGTCGAACTGCGACGCGGTCCATCCGACGCGCGATTCCGTTGATCTCCCGCACGGCCTGGCCGATCATGCTGCGTTCGATCGGCGACAGTTCGTCGCGGTCGATCAGGTCACTGGGTGTCTTGCCCTCGTGCAGTCGGTTGAGGTGGTGACGCAGGCGCATTCGCTGAAGGATCTCGAACACTTCGATCAGGCGGCCGGCCTCCGCGCTGGGCAGGATTGCCGAACCGGCTGCGTCGCGGAGTCGTTTCACGGTCTGCAGTTCGGTGGAGCCGACGCCGAGCGCGGCCCACCGTGCGATGCTCACCACCGGTAGGAGCCCGTGGGTCTTGACGTCGAAGGCGTCGCCCTTGCCGGTGAACACGTCGCGAAGTGTGCGTTCGCGTTCCTTGGCGCGGTGCGAGATCGATTCGGACAGAAGCAGATCCATCGCGGCGGGGTGCTGCCGGAAGTCGGTGAAGACTCGCGCCACCTCTGGCAGTCCGGGTGTGCCGTGGATGGGTCGGGCGTCCACCAGAAGGGAGGCGATGACGGCCAGGCCCGTTCGATGGACCGCCATGGCGGCGCGGGAGTGCTCCCCGGGCGCGGTCAGCCAGCGCGTCGCCGCCGCTCGCCATTCACCGTTCGTCCGGGAGAAGGCCTTGTTGGTGGCGTTGGCACCGTTGACGTCGACGCCGAGTCCGGCCGCGGTGAGCAGTTCGTTGACGTCGTCAAATGCGCGGCGGAACAGCAGCATTGCCTCGGGGGACACGTCGTCGTCGAAGGCGATGGCGACGTCGAGGTCGGAGCCCGGCATTGCCTCGCGCCGGCCGTGGCTGCCCAGGAAGAGCCAGGTGAACTGGTCAAGGGAGAGGTCGGGGTGATCGGAGAAGACCAGCCCGATCGACCGGCGGACGATCGCGTCGACGATCGCGGAGTAGACCCGGATGGCGCGGTCGACGGCCAGCCCACGGTCGAGGATGTCACTCAGTACAGCCGGCGCCCGCCGGGCCCGCTCGACCAACTCGGTGCGGTCGCGGGCGCGGCGGATCTGTTCGAGCATCCCGAATCCCGCTGTCGTCGGCGCCAGGACGAAGTCACGCGCACCGAGTACGCCGCGCAGCTTGTCGGCCCGATCGACGACCGGCAGATACTCGGCTCGGCTGTCGAGCAGCGTGATCAGCGCTTCGACCGACGACCCGGTGAGTTCCACCGTCGTGGCTGGGTACACCATCACCTCGCGCGCGGGGGTGTCCCCGGAGATTCCGTCACCGACGACACGGCGACCGAGCACCGCATCGGTGACGATTCCGAACGTGCCGTCAACCGATTCCACTACGGCGCAGTGCATCTCACGGTCCGCCATTTGCCGTGCGACGACGGAGACCGGCGTCTCTGGGGCGACGACCAACGGCGTGGTCGCGATGAGGTCTTCGACCGTGCTGAACATCGGCGCCGACGTCGAGCGGCGTCGGGTCCGCGAGATGTAGTCGGCAAGGAATAGGGCCCCGCTGCGCGAGTAGAAGGCCGGCTCGACAAGGTTGCCCGGCAGGACCGCAATGCCGGCCGACGTGGTGGCCACCACCCGGGGGCCAATGGGGCGTTCGGTGAGCATCGCCGAGAACCCGAAGACGTCACCCGCGACGAACCGGTCGTCACCGGCCTTCGTCACCTGATCCTGGTCGTGCCACAGGTCGACCTCGCCGGTGAGCACCACGTAGATCTCCGTCGGTGGCGCGGTGAACGCGTCGACCACCAGATCGCCTGCGGCGAACTGGCGTACGGTCGCCGCCGCGGCGATGGCGGCCAGCTGCGCCGGGTCGAGTGCACTGAACAGCTCGATCCCGGCGAGGAACCGGCTCAGGTCCTCCGGCTCAGCGCAGGCCGACATAGATCTGACCGGTCGACACGTCCTCTTCGAGCGCCTCCAGCGAGCGGCCCCGGGTCTCGGGCACCTGGGTGTACACGAACAGCAACGCGACGACACCGATCCCGGCGAACAGGAAGAACGATCCGGTGATGCCGATGCTCGCGACCAAGGTCGGGAAGTACAGCCCGAGGAATCCGTTGGTGACCCAGCAGAAGAAGACCGCCATGCCGATGCCGAGGCCGCGCATGTGCAAGGGGAAGACCTCTGCCAGCCACACCCACACGGCGACGTTGAGGAACGTCTGCATCGACAGCACGAACCCGACCACGAGGACGAGGATTACGTACGGCCGCGCCGGGTTCCCCGCCGGAAGCAGCATCGACGCAATACCCACCAGGCAATGGAACGTTGTGGTCAACGTCAGGCCGATCATGAAGGTCTTGCGGCGGTCGATCCGGTCCATGTTGCGCAGCGCGATGATGCCACCGATCACGGCGACAACGCCGAACGCGATGTTGGCGAGGACGGCCTCCTCCTCGCCCATGCCCGATTCCTCCAGCACCCGGGTGCCGTAGTACATGATCGAGTTGATGCCGGTGAGCTGCTGGGTCATGCACACGCCGATGCCGACGAAGATGATGCGCCGCAACCACTTACTGCCCATGATCGCGCGGATCCCGATCTGGTGGCTCTCCTTCTCCTGATTGGCAATGAGTTCCACCTGAGCGATCTCCGCCAAGGCTCGGTCCTCCGAGCGAACGGTCTTCAGCACCGCGAGCGCCTCGTCGTTCCGGCCCTTCTCCACCAGCCAGCGCGGCGACTCCGGCATCCGCAGCATGCCGATGAACAGCGCGACGGCAGGGAGTGCGCACACGGCGAACATGATTCGCCAGACGCCGTCCACGTGGCCGAGGGTCGTACCGAGGATTGCGTTCACGACGAAGGCGGACAGCTGGCCGACGACGATGGCCAACTCGTTGCGCCCGGTGATCGAGCCACGGATCTCATACGGTGCCAGCTCGGCAAGGAAGACCGGGACCACCGTCGATGCCCCACCGACCGCGAGTCCCAGCACGATACGGCCGGCCACCAGCGTTGTAAAGCCCGTCGCGGAGAAGGTTCCGGTCTCGGGCCCGGCCGGCGAGAAGACCACCAGCAGGACGCCGACGAAGAACAGCACCGCCAGGATCAGAATCGTCTTGCGTCGCCCGATGGCGTCGGAGATGATTCCGCCAACCAGGGCGCCGATCGCCGCGGCGAACAACAGCGCGCTGATGACGACGCCCAGCTGGAGTAGCGAGAGTCCGAGTTCCCGCGCCATCGGACCCTCGGCGCCGTTGGCCACACCGGTGTCGTAGCCGAACAGCAGGCCGCCCAAGCAGGCGACGACGGAGATCACGCCGATCCGACTGCGATGAGGCCCGCTGGTCAGGGGCGGTAGATCGGCTTCCGCCGCCGATTCCGCGTGTGCAGTCATCTGAGGGCTCCTTCGTTGTTCGGCCGCGTGGCTCGCTGGCACTCGGTGGCGACGGTGATGCCCGTCACATCTTCTAAGACTAGCGCGCGATAGTCATTTGTAAAGTCATTCGCACAAGAGAGTGTTTGACCACTTGGGCGGCCTTGGCTGTGGGACCATGACGGTCGTGCAGGAATCCAGACCGGGGAGCAAGCACCGCCCGGTGACTCAAGGCGACGTCGCCGAAGAAGTGGGCGTATCCCGGGCCCTCGTGTCGCTGGCCTTCCGGGGTGCGCCCGGCGTCAGCCAGGAGTCGCGACGCACGATCCTCGAAGCGGCTCGACGGATGGGTTACCGGCACAACGTGGTAGCCGCCGACCTCGCCACGAAGACTCGCTCCACGATTGGCCTCTACCTTCTGGACTTCCGCAACGAGGTGTACGCCGACGTGTACCGAGGGGTGCGAGATTCCCTGGAACGCAAGGGGAATCGCGTAGTGCTGACGGTCTCGGACGCCGACGAGCCCACCGACCAGCAGGCCATGAGTTCCCTCATCGAGGCCCGTGTCGGAGTGATCATCGCCGCGACGCTGATGCTGCCCGACGTCGAGGTGCGCGCGATCGCCCAGTCCGTCCCCGTGGTCAGCGTTGCGCGAAGGGTGGCGGGAGTCGACAGCGTCTATGCCGACGACGAGGTTGGCGCGACGGCGGCGACGACTTATCTGCTCGATCTCGGGCACCGGCGTATCGCGCATGTCACCGGCGTGGAGTACGAGGGTCACCAGCTGCGTCGCCGTGCCTACGAAGCGACCATGCAGAAAGCCGGCATGATCCCGCAAACCGTTGTCGCACCGGGCTACTCGCAGGACGCCGCCGAGCGCACCGCCCGTGGCATCTTGAGTGTGACCGACCGCCCGACGGCCGTCTTCGCGCACAACGACGAGATGGCGCTGGGTGTCCGCGAGGCGGCGCACTCCCTCGGCTTGTCCATTCCGAGGGATCTGTCGCTCGTCGGCTACGACAATTCGCGGGTCGCCCGACTGCACGGGATCGATCTGACGTCGGTCGACCAGCACGCGCGTCGGCTCGGCCAGGACGCCGGTGCGGCGGCTCTGGCTCGGATGCGACTCGAGCATGGGCCCGCGGTGGACGTCCGTCACAAACCCGACCTGGTCGTGCGGGGATCCACCGCGCGGCGTTGCTCCGACACGTGACCTTTCGCGCGCTAGGTCCGAGCGGGTCTGGGGGTGCACGGTTTCTGTTGCAGGGCGGCGTCGGCAGCCTTGAGTACCTCGGCTGCCACCGCGATCCCCTCGATGCGACCCAGCTCGGTGTCCTCGTGCTCGATGTTGACCAGCATGTCCGGGTCGACCTCGTGCAGGGCCCGCAAGAACTCGGTCCAGTACGCGGTGTCGTGACCCTTGCCGAGCGCAACGAAGTCCCATGCGGACTCCTTGGGCCACTCGTTGGCCCACTCGTCGCCGCCGAGATTGGTACGGGGCTCCTCGGGTGACAGTCGACGGAAGCTGTTGTCCAGCACGCCGTTCAGCGCCGCGTATTCACGGTTGACCCGGACGTCCTTGGCCGCCGCGTGAACCACCAGCTCGCCGAGGTGACGGACGACCGCCACGGGGTCCATCTGCTGCCAGAACAGGTGCGACGCGTCGAGTTCCACGCCGATGTTGGTGGTGCCTGCGAGTTCGACGAGCTGATGCATCGTCGCGCTGTTGAACACGATGTTCTGCGGGTGCAGTTCGAGGGCGACCTTGACGTCGCTGTCGCGGGCGAGCTTGTCGGTCTCGCGCCAGAAGTCGGCGGTGATCGCCCACTGGTAGTCGAGGACGTCCAGTGCGGCGGAGTTCCAGGCGTTGACAATCCAGTTGGTGCGCGTTGCCGAGGACTCGCCGCCGGGCAGGCCGGACATGGTGACGACGCGATGCTGGCCGAGCCGCTCGGCGAGGCGTATCGAACGACGGATGTCCTCGGCGTGCTTCGAGCCGATGTCGGGGTTGGGATGCAGCGGATTGCCGTTGCAGTTCAACCCGGCGATGGAGACCCCCGTGCCCTCGAAGATGCCCAGGTAGTCGTCGCGCGCGGTGTCGCTGACCAGGATGTCGTCGAAGGTCGGGACGTGTACCGCGGGGAGGAAACCCCCGGTGTTGATCTCGATGCCGGTCAGGCCGACGTCGGCAATCGCCGCAATGGCTTCGGGCAGTGGTCGGTCGTGGAGGATGGCGTTGTAGAGGCCGAGCTTCATTGAGTCTGTGTCCCTTCGGGTTTGGTAGGAGAAGGTCAGTTGACCTTGACGGCGAGCCCGCCGCCGTTTGCTGATTCGGTGATGGCGGCGACGACCTGCAAGCCGTGCAGACCCACCTCGAAACCGGGCAGCGGGCCGAGCACGTCGATCCCGGCAATCTGGTCGAGGAACGCGCGCGTCTGGTAGTTGAACAGATCGGCAACGCCGTGGCCGACGCCGCCTGCATCCATCGGGAGACCACCGCGGATGTAGGGGTGGTCCGGTCCGATCAGCACCCGGCGTGACCCGCCGAGCTCACTGCGGACGTCGTCGGCCGAGATCTGGAACTCACCGGCGCGGTGCAGATCCCACGCCGCCGAGCCCTTGGAGGCGAACAGTTCGAATCCGAGACCGTCGGGCAGGTTGTGTGCCACCCGCGACGCCGAGAAGGTGCCGACGGCGCCGTTCTCGAACCGCGCGGTGAAGGTGGCGACGTCCTCGTTCTCGACGGGTTGGAGCTCGTCGCTGACGGCACCCTTGGTGTGGCCGTAGGTGACGCCGACCGGAACGGGCCGTTCGGTGACGATGGTGGCGAACGCAGCACCGCTGACCTCGACGATTGGGCCGCAGACGAATTCGGACAGGTCGAGCAGGTGGCTGCCGACGTCGGCGAGTGCTCCGGTGCCGGGTCCGCCCTTGTATCGCCAGGTGATCGGCGAGGTCGGATCCAGTGCATAGTCGCACCAGTAGTGACCGTTGAAGTGGACCAGGTCGCCCAGCGTGCCGGCCGCCAATTCGCGTCGGATCATCTCGACGGCGGGGGAGCGGCGGTAGGTGTAACCGACTGCTGTCACCCGGTCGGTTTTGTCTGCTGCGGCGACCATCGCCTCGGCGTCGGCGAGCGAGCCCGCCAGCGGCTTCTCGCACAGCACGTGCTTGCCCGCGGCGAGCAGTCCTTCGACGATTTCGCGGTGAAGGTGGTTGGCCACCACGACGCTGACGGCGTCGACGTCCGGTGCGTCGGCGATGGCCTTCCAGTCGTACTCTGCGCGTTCGTAGCCGTACCGCTTGGCGGTGTCGTCGGCGACGGCTTCGTTCATGTCGGCGATGGCGACCAGTCGGACGTCAGGTCGGTCCGTTCCGAACAGTGTTGTGGCGGAGCGGTATCCGGCGGCGTGCGCCCGTCCTGCCATGCCGCCGCCGATCACGGCAACGCCGATTGAGTCAGTCATCGAGCGCACTCCCTCTGAGTCTTGTTGTTCCGGTCTATTGGACCGGTCTAAGTACGCTACTATGGTCTGCGTCACGCGGGGTGTCAAGCCCCTGCGGAGTGAGGGGATGATCGTGGAGAAAGAGCCGGGCCGGGTGACGATGCAGGACGTCGCCGACAAGGTTGGCGTTTCAAAGGCATTGGTGTCGCTCGTCTTCCGAAAGGCACCCGGACCCAGTGACCAGACGAGGGCGAAGGTCTTCGCTGCTGCCGAGGAGCTCGGCTACCGCGTCAACCGCACCGCTGCGCTGATGACCGCGCGGCGTTCGCACCTGATCGGCGTCATGGCCGACATCCGCAACGGGTTCCACGCGGAGATGGTCGAAGACATCGTCGAGGCGGCGGATCGCGCCGGTTACGAGGTGGTGCTTGGCGCGGTGACTCCCACCCATGGCGAATCGAAGGTGATCGACACCCTCGTCGACTTCCGTTGCGAGGGTGTCATTCTCCTGGGCCCCGAGTCGGAGGTGACTGCCCTCTCGGCGATGGGCAGACGACTGCCGACGGTCGTCGTCGGACGACGGATGAGTTCCGCGTCCCTGGACGTCGTCCGCGCCGCGGACGCGCGGGGGATCGGCTCGGTCGTCGACCACCTCGTCGAATTGGGGCACCGGCGCATCACCCACGTCACGGGAGGTTCGGGGTCGATCGCCGCGGACCGCCGCAAGGGCTATCTGCGGGCCATGCGTCGCAACGGGTTGGACGACGACATCGGCCTCATCGAGGCGGACTTCACCGAGAACGCCGGAGTCGACGCGGCCAAGACGTTGTTGACGGCGGACCGGTTGCCAAGCGCGGTCGTCTGCGGCAACGACCGCAGCGCCGTCGGCGTCTTGGATGCCCTGCGCCGTGCCGGAGTCGACGTGCCTGGCGCGGTGTCGGTCACGGGGTACGACGACAGTGTCCTGGCTCGGCTGGGCCACATCGACATGACGACGGTCAGCCAGGCGCCACGGGAACAGGCCAATCGCGCGGTCGAAGCGATCGTTGAGCGACTCGACGCCGGACGAACCGAGCCCGTCTCGTCGGTCTTGGTACCGCAGTTGATCATTCGCGGTACGACCGCGGCACCGGCGTAACCCCCTACAACCCGGAGGAGCACGACGTGCGGATTGGTCTGGTCGGATACTCATTACGGCGGACGGCGGCTGCGAGCTGGTCGGTGTCGTGACGCGGTCACCGGAGCGTGCCGCACAGGTTGCAGCCGACCTGCCGGGCGTGCCGGTCTTCGGTTCGCAAACCGAACTCCTCGACTCCGGCGTCGACGCTGTGAGGATCACGACTCCACCGCAGACTCGGCGCGAGCTGGTGTTGGAAGCACTCGATCGACGCGATGCAGTTGTCGCGGACAAACCCTTCGCACCGACGGCGGCCGCCGGCCGAGAACTCTTCGGCGAGGCGCGCCGGGTCACGGCGAACCTGGACTGAGTCGACCTGCCGGACGGGCGGACCGACGGTGGCTTCGTGCTGACCATCGACCAGCGAGCGGAGTGCACTCGCACGTGTCGGCACAGTCGGACGTGCAGGCGCAGGCGATCTTCGGGGGGCTGCGGCCCATCGACGATCCGCGTGGCTGGGGGTATGAAGCGCCCGAACGGTGGGGAACCCTGGCCACCGCAGACGCACGTCCCAGGTGCCCTCGGAGCAGGGTGCCTACTCGGATCACCGTCCTGCTCTGAGAACGCCCGTCCCTCGAGGTTTCGACGACTAGTCGCTCGACACGGGTGGGACGAGGTTGCCAAGTTCGGCACGAACCTCGATTACCCGCCGTCTCATGGCCTTCGCCGTCAGCGTGGGGTCACACCGCCCGAGGGCGACGTCCATCCCGACCTCGCGTGACGCACATGCCAAGGCCGACAACCAGACCCGCATCACCAGCCAGGGTCCGCGGGCGTCGGGACCGACGCCCATCCGGCGCGCGACCGACTCCAGCAGGCCCTGGTGCGTGGTGCCGATCGCCAACGGGCGCAGCACGGCCGACTCGCCGATGACCAGCAGGGCGCCCGCCAGCAGGCTTGGCGTCACGGCATGTCTGCCAGCGTGTACGTCGTCGAGCATCGTTAGGTGCGACTGCACCAGGGCGTCGAGGGGGGCTACGTCGGGATCCGCGTCGTCGAGGTGGGTGAGTGCGGTCTCGGCCATGTCCTGGATGACCGAGAGGATCGCGGCTTCCTTGGTCGGAAAGTAGCGGGAGAAGGTTCGCGGCGAGACGTCGACGGCGGCGGCGATCTGTTCGACGGTCGCATTCGCGAAGCCGTGCCGTCGGCTCAACTCGACGGCCGCTCCGACGAGCTGAAAGCGGGTGCGCAGCCGCTTACGCTCCCGCAGACTCCGTGGTGCTAGGTGGGCGGCGTCGGTCACGCCTTCGAGGTTACTGGTGGGACGGGTGTTGCACGGGTGCGAGCGGGGTATATCGCCAAACATGACCGTCTCAGCCATCATTTCAGTCGACGCCGGTGCCCGGCGGGTAGCGCGCCGCGTCCTCGTCAAGGCCCCGGCGGCCGAGATCTTCGCCATCGTGGGAGATCCGCACCGCCATCCCGAACTCGACGGCTCGGGCACGGTCCGCGACGTGGACGTCAAGGGACCGCACCACCTCGCGGTCGGAGACAAGTTCACCGTGGGGATGAAGCAGTACGGTCTGCCCTACAAGATCGTCTCGACCGTCACCGAGTTCGACGACGGCAAGGTCGTCGAGTGGCAGCATCCCCTCGGGCACAAGTGGCGGTGGGAGCTGGCCGAGGCGACCCAGGGTGACGCCACGGTCACCGAGGTCACCGAGACCTTCGACTACAGCACGGCCAAGGTGCCCTTGATCATCACGGCGTTCGGCTACGACAAGAAGAACGCCGACGGCATCACCGCGACGCTGCAGCGTCTCGCCGAACGATTCGGCTAGACGGTGAACGCCGCCCGGAACGCCTCGAGCGCGTCGACGTCGTCGCCCGACGCGTAGCCCTCCAGGGCGACGGTGCCGCGATAACCCATGTCCTGCAACGTCTTCGCGATGGCGGGATAGTAGATTTCGCCGGTGCCGGGCTGGCACCTGCCCGGCACGTCGGCCACCTGCACCTCGCCAATGGCGTTGCCGCAGCGGCGAACCAGCGCGATGAGGTTTCCCTCGCCGATTTGCGCGTGGTAGAGGTCGAGCATCATCTTGACGTTGGGATGGGCCACCCCTTCGATCAGCGCGAGAACGTCCTTCGCGCGGGCCAACGGCACCCCCGGATGGTCGACGACGGTGTTGAGGTTCTCCACGCAGAACGTCACCCCCGCCGCCGCGCCCATCTCACCGAGCTTCTCCAGGGTGCGCACGGCGGTGGCCCACATCGCGCCGGTGGCGCGCAGGCGGGGGCGGGCGGGCAGGCCGTCGACGAGTTCGGCGGTGTGGAGGTTCAGCCGGGTAACCCCAAGCGTCTCAGCGGCCTTGACGCTCAATTCGGCCGTCCTGTGGACCTCGGCGGCGGTCTGCGGGTCGATCAGGTCGCCGTGCAGGTATCCCGTCATCGAGGTGAACGTGGCGCCCGTCGCGGCCAACGCGTTCAAGTCCTTGTCATGCCAACTCCAGATCTCCGCGGCGAAGCCGAGATCATGAATGCGGCGCACCCGATCGACGATGGGGAGGTCGGTGAACACCATCTCGGCGCTGACGGCCAGTTTGAAGTCACTCACGAAGTCACCCTAGTGCTCAACCGAGTTGGTCGACCGTTCATCGGCATGACGTCCTCCGGTGACCCGCGCCACCACGCGTCATTACCGCCGAGACGGCACAATCGACACATGGACGTCGACCACCAACGCGCGGTACGCACCGCGGCTTGGCGTGACCCGTTGAGCCTGTCGTTCCGCGCGCACCGCCGGGTATTGCTGCTCCGCCTGCGCTGGCACGAGCGGGCCGCCACCCGGCCGCGCACCGCCAGGCGTGATTGATTTCCCACGGCATCACCGGACAACCGCCGCCGCCCGATACGCCTCGTCGACGAACGCCATGTTGGCGACCGCGTCGGCCGTGCCGAAGGGCAGCGCGGTGCCCTGCTCGACGTGCGCGGCGAACGCCTCCAGCTGGTAGGTGTAGGACGCCGTGGTGCCAAGGTGCTCGACCGTCGTGCCGTCGGCGGTGGTGATCGTCAACCGGTCGTCGGTGCTCGGGCTGATGAAGTCGTGCACCATCAGGTCGCCCCCCGTTCCCGCGATGCGGATCGTAAACGAACGATGGTCGCCCACCATCGAATTCGCCGTCAGCCCGGTCGCGCCGCCAGGGAACCCGAGTTCGACGTCACACCAGGCGTCCACCCCTGGCGTGCGTTCCTCGGCGTGGGCACGGACGATCGACGGCCGGCCCTCGATGCCGGGAGCCGCGAGGCGGCCCAGTGACCGCATGACGTGCACGCCGTAACACCCCAGGTCCATCAGTGCCCCGCCTGCCAGGTCGAGGGACCAGCGCGGATCGTCGTCGGCCGGCGGCTCCATCGTCATCCTGACCTCGACGTGGGTGACGGTGCCGATGGTGCCGTCACCGGCAAGCTCGAATGCGCGCTGGGTGACCGGATGGAAGAAGTAGTGGAAGCCCTCGAGCACGGTGACGCCCGTGGCGTCGGCGACCTCGGCCACGTGCCGCGCCTCGGCTTCGTTACGGGCGAAGGGCTTTTCGCTCAGCACCGGCTTGCCCGCCGCGATCGCCGCGAGGTTCCACGGCGCGTGCAGCGAGTTCGCCAACGGGTTGTAGACGACGTCGACCTCGGCGTCGTCGATCACCGACTGGTAGTCGTCGAGCACCCGCTCGACGCCGTACTTCTCGGCGAACACCTCCGCCCGTGACCGGTTCCGCGCGGCCACGGCCACCAGGCGGTGGCCGAGTTCGGCTGCGGGACCGACGATTGCGGCCTCGGCGATCCGCGACGCTCCGAGGACCCCGATCCTCACGAGGTGAGCTGTCGCAGGTACGCCACACTCGCCACGACGTCGCCCACCGGGCCCTCGCCGGTGGGCTCGCCGTCGAGGATCGTGTCCTGCTCCAGCACGAACCATCCGTCGAAACCGTTGTCCCGCAACACCGAGACGATCCCGGCGACATCGACGTCACCGGTGCCGAGCGGGGTGTACATGCCCGCCTTGACGGCCTCGGTGTAGGTCAGCTCACCGGACTGCACCTTCGCCGCCAGCGCGGCGTCGACGTCCTTGAGATGGGTGTGGGCGATGCGGTTCGGCACGGCCTTCGCCAGTTCCAGCGGGTCAGTGCCGCCAATCAGCAGGTGACCGGTGTCCAGGCACAGCTTGATTGACGAGCCCTGCAGCACCCGGTCGACGTCGGCGCGCGTCTCGACGATGGTGCCGACGTGGGGATGCAGCACGGCGAGCAAGCCGCGCTCGGCGACGATGGCAGCCAACCGGTCCAGGTTGGCGACCAGCCTCGCCCACTGTGCGTCGTCGAGGACGGGCCGGGAGTCGTAACCGTCGGCTCCGGTGGCCGCGGCGAGCACCACGACGCCTGCTCCGGCGGCAATCAGGGACTCGAGTGGGCCGGCGAGGTCGTCGGCGGGGTCGTGGTCCTCCTTGAACAGCACGACGGGTACGAAGCCGCCGACGCAGGCCAGATCCTTCTCGCGCAGAACGGCCTTCAGTTCGTCGGTGTCGATCGGGAGGAAGCCCTCCGGTCCGAGTTCGGTGGCCGTCAGCCCGGCGCCGCGCATCTCGGTCAGCACCCGGTCGGGGGCCAACTGGTATCCCCAGCCGGGAACTTCGCAGACACCCCAGGAGATCGGCGCTCCGGCGATTTTGAGAGTGCTCATGCGTTTCGAACCTCCGCGATCGTCACCGGCGTCCCCCGCTTCAGGGATTCGGTGGCGGCCTCGGCCAGCCACGCGACCTCGACCGCGTCGGCGACCGTCGCGCCGAGGACCGGCCCACCCTTGGTCACTTCGACGAACGCGGCCAGCTCGGTGCGGAACGCCTCGGTGAAGCGGTCCATGAAGAAACCGTGCGACGGACCGGTTGGAAAATCGTTGTTGGGATCGGTGTTTCGCAGGGGAACGCCCTGATCCCAGCCTGCGGCGACACTGTCGTCGAAGCCGTGCACCTCGAGGCGGCAGTCATAACCGCGGGCGTTGTAGCGGGCGTTGGACACCACGCCGAGCGCTCCGCCGTCGAACTTCACGATGACCGCGGCGGTGTCGACGTCGCCGTACTCGGCGAACAGCGGGTCACCCTGCACGGTTCCGGTGGCGTACACCTCGACGGCGCGCTGCCCGGTGATCCAGTTGATCACGTCGAAGTCGTGCACAGCGCAGTCGCGGAAGATGCCGCCCGAGCCCTTGATGTAGTCCAGTGGCGGGGGAGCGGGGTCCATCGTGGTGCTGCGCACGGTGTGCAGCTTTCCGAGCGACCCGTCGTCGACGGCACGCTTGGCCGCCGCGAACGCCGCGTCGTACCGGCGTTGGTAGCCGACCTGCACGGGGACGCCGGAGGCCAGGATGGCCTCGGCGACGCGGGCGCTCTCGACGGCCGTCGACGCGATGGGCTTCTCGCAGAACGTGGGGATGCCACGCGCGACCGCGGCCAGGGTCAGCTCGGCGTGGGCGGGCGTGGCCGCCGCGACGACCACGCCGTCGACGCCGGAGGACAGCAGCTCGTCGACGGTCGCCACGTACTTGGCACCGTGCTTGGCGGCGACGGCCTCGGCCACGTCACCGCGCTCGTCGGTGATAACTAGTCCGTCGATGCCGGCGAGCCCGCTGAGGGTTTCGGTGTGGAAGGCGCCGATGCGGCCCAGTCCGATTACGCCGAGGGTGGTCATGCATTTCTCCTTGTCGTGTGGTCGTCGAGGACGACGTCGAGTGCTTCTGGGGTGAGGCCGTCGGCCAGGGCGGCCAGCACGGTGTCGACCTGGCTCGGCGGCGCGAGGCTGCCGATCGGTTGGTCCCGGTCGAGGTTGGTGGGGAACGCGTAGCCCTCGGCCGTCGCGTTGACCGAGTTGCGGATCTCGCGATCGGAACGTCCGGCGGCCTTCATGGCGAGCAGGGCCGGGTAGGTGGCGCGGATCATCGCGGCGCGGTCCATCGCCTCCATGGCGCGCCCGAACGGCGAAGAAATTTGCAGCAGATTGGCCATCCGGCGAATGTCGGTGGAGGTGTTGGCACCGGCACCGTGCATGAGTGCGGGGTTGAAGAACACCGCGTCCCCCTTGCGCAGGGGCACCTGCACCATGCGGGTGGCGAAGAAGTCGATGAACTCCTGGCCGTAGAACGCGATGTAGCCGCCCGCGAACTTCTGCGAGTGGGGCAACAGCATCGTCGGGCCGCTCTCCAGCGGCATGTCGCAGTGCGCGACGGCGCCCTGCAGGGTCAGGGCGGCCGACATGCGGTGCATGTGGGCGGGATAGGCCGCGAGTTGATCGGCGTCGACGAAGCCAAGGTGGTAGTCGCGGTGCGGAACCTGCGGGGCGCCACCGGGATTGACGACGTTGACCTGTGAGGTGACCTGGTAGCGCGGGCCGAGCCAGGCTTCGCACACCAGGGCGAGGGTGTCGTTGGCGTAGTACTCGGCGAAGACCTCGGGGTCGTGCAGCGCCAGCTTCTGGGCGGCGTTCCAGATGCGGTCGTTGACGCCGGCCTTGCCGAAGTGGTCGCCGGCCGCCGAACCGGTGGCGCGCTGCGCCTCGATGAGCGTTGTGAACGCCTCGCTGGCCCGGTCCACCGTCGGGTGGTCGAATGCGCCCTCGAAGACCACGACGCCGGGTCCGTCGGCGAGAGCGTGGATCAACTCGGTCTGCAGGGCGCGGCGATCGGCGTTGGCGACGGTCTGGGCGGAGTAGACCAGGACGCCCTGGCGGACGTCACTGGCGAGCGGGTAGTCGCCGGCGTCGGTCGTCGTGGCCACCAGTGCGCGGAAGTCGTCGAGGTCGCAGTCGGCGTCGTCGATCCACGCCCGGTGCGTGGTGGAGGTGGGAGCAGCCATGCCCGTTAGTCTTGTTGTGACCCGCGCCGCAATCAACACCAAAAACCCGTCAAAAACGCCTCAGCCCATTCGCGATTTGGGCGCGCAAACGTTCGCGTGACGACAGTTTGCGCGCCGAAATCGCACAGGGGGAGGGGGAGAGGAGAGGGGTGACATGCCGCATCGCTACAAGGTCCGCGAGATCGCCCAGCAGTCCGGCCTGAGCGAAGCGACCGTCGACCGCGTCCTCAACGACCGGCCCGGCGTGCGCGAGAACACCCGGGCCGAGGTCGCCCAGGCCATCGCCGACCTCGACAAGCAGCGCGCTCAACTCCGCCTCAACGGCCGCCGCTTCCTGGTCGACGTGGTGATGCAGACCCCGGAGCGGTTCTCCGACGCCTTCCGCGCCGCGATCGAAGCTGAACTGCCCGCGTTCGCCCCGGCCATGCTGCGGGCCCGGTTCCACCTGTGGGAGTCCGGGTCGACGGCGCAGATGGCCGAGGAACTCGGCAAGATCCGCGGCAGCCACGGCGTGGTGTTGAAGGCGCAGGACGCCCCCGAGGTCACCGAGGCCGTCGACCGACTCGTCGGGCAGGGCGTCCCCGTCGTCACCTATACGACCGACGTGCCGAACAGCGCGCGGTGCGCCTACGTCGGCATCGACAACCACGGGGCGGGCGTCACCGCCGCCTATCTGATGGACCAGTGGTTGGGATCGTCGACCTCAGGTGTCCTGATCACGTTGAGCGGCACGGTCTTTCGCGGTGAGGGCGAACGCGAAGTCGGTTTCCGGTCCGCTCTGCGCGGTTCCGGACGCGAGGTCGTCGAGGTCAGCGACAGCGACGGCATCGACGCCACCACCGAGCGACTGGTCCTCGACGCCCTGCAGCGGCACCCCGGTGTGGAGGCCGTCTACTCACCCGGCGGCGGCAACACCGCGACGGTCGCCGCGTTCGAGCGCTCGGGCAGGGTCTGCAGAGTCTTCATCGCCCACGACCTCGACGCCGACAACCGACGGCTGTTGCGCGACGGGCGGATCTCAGTGGTCCTGCACAACGATCTACGCGCCGACGCCAGGGTGGCGATGCGGCAGATTCTGCAGCAGCACGGCGCCCTTCCCGCAGAACCGTCACGGCCGACGCCGATCCAGGTGATCACCCCGTTCAACCTGCCCGTCTGAGCGACGAGTCGTCGATTCCCAGCGTGGCCAGATACCATTTCGCCTCACGGCGACTCTGGTGCGCCGACGAAGAGCAGGAGATTCGAACGGTGCGGCCACAGCTCGTCGACGGCGTCACCGTCCTCGGCAACCTCGCAGTCGACCAGATCGACGGCGCGCCCCCCAGCCCGGGTGGCTGCGCCTCGTTCGCCGGTGTGGCGCTGGAGTACGCGGGCGGAGCCGGCCAGATCGTGGCCATGGGCGCCCAAGAAGACCATCAGTTGTTCACCGGGGTGCTCGACCGGTTCGGGTCGCTCGTCCGGATCATCGACTCCGACCGGACGGCCGGCTTCCGGCTGGACTACGTCGACGTCGACCACCGCGTCATGTCCGTCACCGCACTCGGCCCCATCTGGGGAACCGACGAAATCGAGACGGCCAACCCGGAGACCACCTGGGTGCACCTCGCGCCGCTGCTCCGCGCGGACTTCCCCGAGGCGACGCTTGCGCTGCTCGCCGAACGTGGTCACCGCGTCGCCTACGACGGTCAGGGCCTCGTGCGCGCCGACCGCGTCGGGCCGCTCGCGGTGGACCGCGACTATCCGCACAGCCTGCTGCGCGACATCAGCGTCCTCAAGTTGGCCGAGGACGAAGCGGTCATCGTCGCCGACGGCGAGTTCGACGCCGCGACGGCCGAACGGCTGGGCGTTCCGGAGATCCTGGTAACCCTTGGCTCCGAGGGCTGTGACATCTACACCGAGGGTGACGTCGTCAGGGTGCCTGCGGCGTGGCGGGTCACCGGAGTGCAAGCCACGGGCGCCGGGGACATGTTCACGTCGTGCTACGTGGCCAACCGGGCGGCCGGTGCCGGTCCGGTGGCCGCCGCGGAGCGCGCCAGCGAACTGGTCGCCCGCGAGCTCGAGAAGCGGCTGCCCGTCCCGTCGCCCGACAGGGTGTAGGCGCAGGTCGCAGCGGGTCAAACTCGACACCCGTCAAGTTTCTACCGGCGGGTAGCTTGGTTCTTAGGATTCATCTCGCGTTCAACGTGACGAAAACCACAAAAACGCTGCGGTCCTGTCGGCTTCACGGTTGTGAACTGGCGCTTTGCGTCCCCCTGTCGGACGGCATGCGTGGCTGGTCGGTAAAGCCCAGCCTAAGAGCAGTGCAATAATCGGTACTGCTAGTGACAGATAAGAAGAGGTTGACGTCGACCCGGCGGCCCGGGCGCGCAAGCGCTCTACCCAGCGGCACGGCAATCCCTCTACTTCGTGAAGTGTGAAAGGCGGGGGTCGTGACTCTCAGCGGCAGCGAAGCCGGTACGAGCTCCTCCACTCGGCAGAAGCTCGAGAAGGTCGTCATCCGCTTCGCCGGTGACTCCGGCGACGGCATGCAGTTGACTGGTGACCGGTTCACCACGGAAGCTGCGTTGTTCGGCAACGACCTTGCGACACAACCGAATTACCCCGCCGAGATCCGGGCACCACAGGGCACGCTGCCCGGCGTCTCGTCGTTCCAGATTCAGATCGCCGACTTCGACATCCTCACCGCGGGCGACCGCCCCGACGTTCTGGTCGCGATGAACCCGGCGGCGCTGAAGGCCAACGTGGGCGACCTGCCGCGCGGCGGTCTGGTCATCGCGAACTCCGACGAATTTACCAAGCGCAACCTCGCGAAGGTCGGTTACGAGGCCAACCCGCTGGAGACCGACGAACTGTCCGACTACGTCGTGCAGGCCGTTCCGATGACCACCCTGACGCTGGGCGCCGTCGAGAAGATCGGCGCCACCAAGAAGGACGGCTCGCGGGCCAAGAACATGTTCGCGCTGGGTCTGCTGTCGTGGATGTACAACCGCGAACTGGAACAGAGCGAAGTCTTCATTCGTGAGAAGTTCGCCCGCAAGCCCGAAATCGCCGAGGCCAACGTCCTCGCGCTCAAGGCTGGCTGGTACTACGGCGAGACCACCGAGGCGTTCGGCACCACCTACGAGGTGTCGCCGGCCAAGCTCAAGTCCGGTGAATACCGTCAGGTGTCTGGCAACACGGCGCTGGCCTACGGCATCGTCGTCGCGGGTCAACTGGCCAACACGCAGGTGATGCTCGGCAGCTACCCGATCACGCCGGCGTCGGACATCCTTCACGAGCTGTCCAAGCACAAGAACTTCAACGTCCTCACCTTCCAGGCAGAGGACGAGATCGCCGGCATCGGCGCGGCCCTCGGGGCGTCCTACGGCGGCGCGCTCGGCGTCACCAGCACTTCGGGTCCCGGCGTTGCGCTGAAGGCCGAGGCGATCGGCCTCGGTGTGATGGCCGAACTCCCGCTGCTGGTGGTCGACGTCCAGCGTGGCGGCCCGTCGACCGGGTTGCCGACCAAGACCGAGCAGGCCGACCTGATGCAGGCGCTCTACGGCCGCAACGGCGAGTCCCCGGTCGCGGTGCTCGCACCCCAGTCGCCGTCGGACTGCTTCGAGATCGCCGTCGAGGCGGCCCGAATCGCGCTGACCTACCGCACGCCGGTGATCCTGCTGTCCGACGGCGCGATCGCCAACGGCTCCGAGCCGTGGCGCATCCCCGACGTCACCACCTTTGAAGCGATCGACCACACCTTCGCCAAGGAGGGTGAGCCTTTCCAGCCCTACGCCCGTGACCCGGAGACACTCGCGCGGCAGTTCGCAGTCCCCGGTACGCCCGGTCTGGAACACCGCATTGGTGGCCTCGAGTCCGCCAACGGCTCCGGCAACATCTCCTATGAGCCCAAGAACCACGATCTGATGGTGCGTCTGCGCCAGGCCAAGATCGACGGCATCACCGTTCCCGATCTGGTCGTCGACGACCCGAGCGGCGAGGCGGAGCTGCTGATCGTCGGCTGGGGCAGCTCGTACGGTCCCATCGGCGAAGCGTGCCGTCGCGCACGGCGCAACGGCGTCAAGGTCGCCCACGCCCACCTGCGGTACCTGAACCCGTTGCCCGGCAACCTCGGTGACGTCCTCCGCAAGTACCCGAACGTGGTGCTGCCCGAGATGAACCTCGGCCAGATGGCGCTGCTGCTCCGCGGCAAGTACCTCGTCGACGTGCAGTCGGTGACGAAGGTGGAGGGCATGGCCTTCCTCGCCGAGGAAGTGGAGGGCATCATCGAATCGGCCCTCGACGGAACGTTGCGGGACAAGGAAACCGACAAGGCCAAGTTCGCCCGGCTGGCAGCGGCCACCATCGAGATTCCAGCGACGGCGCAAGGAGCTGAAGCATGACCGACTTGATTGGTTCGGATCTGGGACTGACGGCGCTCACCAAGATCAGCGGTGTGCCGACGACCGACCAGCCGCAGAAGTCCAAGGACTTCGCCAGCGACCAGGAAGTGCGCTGGTGCCCCGGCTGCGGTGACTACGTCATCCTCAACACCATCCGCAGCTTCCTGCCCGAGCTCGGGCTCAAGCGCGAGAACATGGTGTTCGTCAGCGGCATCGGCTGCTCCAGCCGGTTCCCGTACTACCTCGAGACCTACGGCCTGCACTCCATCCACGGCCGCGCCCCGACCTTCGCCACCGGCCTGGCACTGGCCCGCGACGACCTGTCGGTGTGGGTCGTCACCGGTGACGGCGACGCGCTGTCCATCGGCGGCAACCACCTGATCCATGCGCTGCGCCGCAACGTCAACATCACGATCCTGCTGTTCAACAACCGGATCTACGGCTTGACCAAGGGCCAGTACTCGCCGACCTCCGAGGTCGGCAAGGTCACCAAGACCTCGCCCATGGGCTCAATCGACCACCCATTCAACCCGGTGTCGCTGGCACTCGGGGCGGAGGCGACGTTCGTCGGTCGTGCGCTTGACTCGGACAAGAAGGGCCTGACCGAGGTGCTGCGCGCGGCCGCCAGCCACCGCGGTGCGGCGCTCGTCGAAATCATGCAGGACTGCCCGATCTTCAACGACGGCTCCTTCGACGCGCTCCGCAAGGAGGGCTCCGAGGACCGGCTGGTCAGTGTGAAGCACGGAGAACCGATCACCTTTGGCACCGACGGCGCGTACTGCGTCGTGAAGTCGGGCTTCGGCCTCGAGGTCGCCAAGACCGCCGACGTGTCGGCCGACGAGATCGTGGTGCACGACGCCACGATCGACGATCCCGCGTACGCGTTCGCGCTGTCGCGCCTCTCCGAGCAGAACCTCGAGCACACGGTCATGGGCATCTTCCGTCAGGTGAGCCGCCCGACGTATGACGAGATGGCACGCAATCAGGTGACCTCTGCGATGGAATCCAGGCCCCACGACACCTCCGCTCTGCAATCCTTGCTTCGTGGCAAGGACACCTGGAACGTCGAATAGCAGTACTCCGCTCGCCGGCATCGTCCTGGCGGGCGGAGCCTCGAGGCGAATGGGGCGCGACAAGGCGACGCTGGAGATCGCCGGTCGCACCTTTGTCGAACAGGCGGTGCTGACGCTTTCTGCCCGCTGCTCGCCGGTCTTCGTGGTGGCGGCACCAGGTCAGCCGTTGCCCACCCTCGACGCCGAAGTACTTCGCGACGACGTGCGTGGCGTCGGACCTCTCCTGGCCACGGCCAGGGGGCTTCGCGCCGCGGCCGACGCCGGCCTGGAACGCGCCTTCGTCTGCGCGGTCGACATGCCGCATCTCACCGTTGACCTGATCGAGGAGCTGGTGGGGCCGTCGGTACGGCTGGGCGCCGACGTGGTGCTGCCGTGGGACGGCCGCGACCACTACCTGGCCGGTGTCTACCGGACCGACCTCGCGGGGCGGGCCGACGCGCTGGTGGCCGCCGGCGAGCGCAGCATGCGTGCGCTGGTCGACGTCGTCGACACTCAGCGCGTCGTGATGCCCGAGCAGCGCGCGTTGGCCAACTTGAACGCTCCCGCCGATCTGGGGTGACGACCCAGCAAATGGTCAATTGTGACGGCAACGGTGGCCCATTTCTCGGCAAGCGTTCTGATTTGCCAATCACGTGACGTAATTGCGCGTTATTCGTGCGCTAATTCGTGATCTGCACGTGACGAGGCTCCGGGATGCTTATTCCGGTTCTCCATCGTAGATCGTTGTCGTACAACGAATTTGATGATCTAGCCATGCAAGTATTGAGCGAAAGTCGGAGTGGCGCATTGGCTTCCCGGATTCCCGTGTTTGTGGGTACGGGCTTTCCCGGTCTCCGTTCGGAGGTGCGGGGGCTGCGGCGGTCACGAAACGGTCGATGTCGAAGCGGACGCCGTGCGCGTTTGTTTCTTCAAAAACGTTGTTTATCAGTAGTTTTCATGGACAGTCAAGCCCCAGGTCGACGTCCGCGGCCACGGCGTCGTCTGTCCGGTACGCATGTAATCCATTGTCCGACATGATGTTTAGATCAGCGCTGCCGTACATGGTCCCGCAAGCTTCAGCGAACGATTTGGGCGCCAAATCCCGTGCTGTAGTCAATCATGCTGCTAGAGAGCCATTCTGAGTGATGGATGTGGCGTGTGTGGTTGCGAATGCGTGCGCCAGATCACATTCACGGCATGATTTGGGTCACGATTCCCGTATCGTGTAACGGTTTGCGCCGGTCCGCCGATCGCCGCGATGACCTGCAACGATGCCGGCGACATCCGCCGTTATCGGATCGTTATCGAACGGCGACGCCCGCCTAGGCAGGTTTCGTTTTCGAAGGGATCGTTTGTACCTTTCATGTGTCTCCTGAAACGGAGCAAATGAAACACAAACCACGAACCAGCGTGTGAGTGGGGCGGCACAGGGCCCGGGAGCACTTCCGGTGTCGTGACCGCCGCCGGGTGAACTCCCGGCGTGGCCCTTCGAGCCGCCCGCTGTCGTGCCCGACCGAGACGGCCCGACCCAACCTCTCGCCTGTCTGACAGGCATTCACGCCCGCGCATGCCGCGGGTGTCCTTGGTGCGCGCGTGGCGAAAGGACAGAAGTTGAAGTTCATCCGCAAGACGTTTGGTATGGCCACCATCGCCGGGGCGCTCACCGTGGCTCCGATGGCGTCAATGCTGATGGGAGCCGGTACCGCGAATGCGGACGGCGGAGTGAACTGGGATGCCGTCGCGGCCTGTGAGTCGGGTGGCAACTGGTCGACCGCCACGGGCAACGGTTACTACGGAGGCCTGCAGTTCACGATGAGCACCTGGCGCTCCAACGGAGGCAACGGATCGCCGCATCAGGCCAGCAAGGACGAACAGATCCGGGTGGCCAACAACGTGCTGAAGAGCCAGGGCATCGGCGCCTGGCCGGTCTGCGGACGTCGCGGATAGCTCGACCTACGAGCTTGCGAGAGCGGCGCTGGGCGACACGCCCGGCGCTGCTTTCTCGTTTGACCCTCCTACCTCAGCTTTCTCTGGCTTCCATCACGTCTCGGTAAAGAACTTTCGTCGCTTCTGTAACGCATGTGATCGACCCCACGAATTACCCGTTGACCGCGTCAATTAGCCACGGGCTACCGCGGTCCTCGTGTCAACCGGTCGGGGAAGGACCGCACTCGTGAAGATCCAGGGACACCGCACCTCAGTGGTCAGAGGCCTGAAGCTCGTTCTGCTGACCGGCGCATTCGCGATCGTCATCATGGCGATATCGACTGGAATGTCCGCAGGCAACGCACATGCGGATTCGATGAACTGGGACGCCGTCGCACAGTGCGAGTCGGGCGGAAACTGGGCTGCCAGCACGGGGAACGGACACTACGGCGGGCTGCAGTTCAAGCCGGCCACCTGGAGCTCCAACGGCGGCGTCGGGTCGCCCTCCTCGGCGTCGCGCGCCGAACAGATCCGCGTCGCCGAGAACGTCCTGGCCAGCCAGGGACCGGGCGCCTGGCCCAAGTGTGGCGTCAAGGGCGGGACCCCCGCCGTGTGGAACGTGTCGTCGATCAGCCCCGCGCAGCCGGCGACCGGATGCCAGGCGATGCCGACCACGGGATTGCTCGGCTTCATCAACCCCCGCCAGATGTGCTCTGCCCTGCTCAACCCGATGGGCGCTCTGACCGGTCGGAGCTGAGAACGAAGGCCGCGCGGCCTGCCACCGAGGCCAGATGCCGCCGAAGGACTGCCTCGGGAACGACCGCCGACGCGCGCATCGCCGCGGCGCCGAGGAGCGCAGGCCGCGCGTTGACGATCCGGCCGAACAATCGTGACTCGCGGGCCAACGCCGTCGTCCGCGGACGCCGCAGCTCGGTGAACCGGGCGAACGCCCCCGGCAGATCGTCGACCGCGTCGACGCAGTGCGCCAGCGTGGCGGCGTCCTCCAAACCCTGACAGCCGCCCTGGCCGAGGTGGGGTCGCATCGGATGCGCGGCGTCGCCGACCAGGACGACGGGACCGCGCCACCATTGGCGCGCCGGCTCGCGGTCGTAGAGGTCGTTGCGCAGAACGTCGGCCGGGTCGGTGGCCGCAAGCAGCGAGGGAACGGGGTCGACCCAGCTGCCGTACCTGGATTGCAGATGGGCGAGTTCGCCCGCGGGGGAGACGCTTCCCTCGGGTTGACGTTCGGTGCCGAACCAATAGGTGTGCGTCGCGCCGAGCGGTACGTGCCCGAATTCGGTTCCCACGCCCACTGTTTCGCCGGCAAGATCGGGGTCCAACGCGTACTCGGCGATGCCGCGCCAGGCGGTGTAGCCGGCGTATCGGCGGCGGAGGGTTCCGTTCAGATGGCGGGCCACCACGGAACCGATGCCGTCGGCGCCGATGACTGCGGCAACCTCACGGGTGCCACCGTCCGACGTCGTCACCCTGACGCCCGTGGAGGTGAGGACGAGTTCGCTTGCCGCCACGCCTGATTCGACGGTGCCCTCGGTGAGCGCATCCGCAAGGATTCGGGTCAGCACCGACCGCCGCACCACCACCAACGGCTCACCGAGTGCGGCGACGATCCGTTCGGGGGAGGGCCGCCGCAGCCACGTGCCATCCGACCATCGCATCGCACCGGCGGACACCCGGCCACCCGACTCGCGGACGGCGTCGCCGAGACCGATGCGGTCCAGGGCGGCCAAGGCGTTGGGCCAAATGCTGATCGCCGTGCCCGACGAGGCGTCGACGCGTTCCTCGAGGACGGTGACGTGATGGCCTCGGCGCTGCAATGCGACGGCAGTCGCCAATCCGGAGATGCCGGCGCCGATGACGAGGAAGCGTCGGCTCACGCCTCGACGCTAGCCCGGCGTCGGGAGGTCGAACACCAGCAGGGTGCTCGTCGCCGTCGCGACGATCGCGCCGGACGCGTCGGTGACGACGCCTTCGGTGAAGCCGACGCGCGACCCGGCCTTGACGACGGTGCCGGTCGCGGTCAGCGGTCCGCTGGAGGTCCGCACGCCCTTGAGGTAGTTCACCTTGATCTCGATGGACGTGTAGCCCTTGCCCTGCGGCAGCGTGCTGTGCAACGCGCAGCCGGCCACCGAGTCCAGCAGGGTGCAGACCAATCCGCCGTGCACCGCGCCGATCGGGTTGTAGGCCGA
>Ga0247732_10000075_pt1 | contig 68015 bp, 63 predicted proteins | sample UWRJL163409C2_FD_180940 | JGI IMG/M metagenome (GOLD analysis project Ga0247732, IMG submission 180940) | Plant litter microbial communities from Arlington Agricultural Research Station in Wisconsin, United States - UWRJ-L163-409C-2 | ecosystem: Environmental > Terrestrial > Plant litter >... | reverse complement strand
GCGTCGCCCCCGGCTCAGCTCGCGATGAACCGCGCGTCGACCACCGCGGAGACCTCGATGTCCTCCGGCTTCAGCGACAGGCTCGGCTCGCTGCCGCCGCCCGCCACCGACTTCGCCCGCATGAAGCTCGCCTCGGCGGGCCCGTTGCCGCGCACCTGGTCGCCCAGCATTCCCGGGTCGGCGATCGCGACCGCGACCACCGAGCCGAGGCCGATGCTCTGCGCGTACACGCTCGCCTTGGCCACGGCGTCCTTCACCGCGCGCGAGCGCACCTCGGCGGTGATCCCGGTGGTGCGTGCCTCGGTCAGCGCCCAGGAGATCGAGCCGACGCTCACGCTGCCGCTGCTCGAGACGGACTCGATCCAGCCCGCGAGGGTGGCGAAGTCGCTGAACTTGACGGTGAAGCCGACGCGCGCGTGGAAGACGGGCGGCAGCTGTTTGCCCTCGTTGTTCCAGGGCTTCTCGTTCCACACCTGCACGGTGTCGCTGGCCCACCAGGTGACCGGGCCGGCGGCGGGGTCGTGCAGAGCGACGATCGAGCCGCGCACCACCTCGGCGGCGGCCACGGTGGCGTCGAACGCCGGCTGCCGCTTCGACGCCTCGTGGTGCACCGACACCTCGACGGTGGCGCGCTCGGCGGGGTAGAAGGCCGAGAATCTGCCCTGCACGGTGATCATGGTTTCGCTCACAGGGGATCCTCTTTCGTTCACTTCGGGCGGGGATTGTTCTACACTAGAGGGCTGCGTCTTATGGACGCGGCTTTGATAATTCAACAGCGCGCGACAACTGCCACTCTTCACAGGAGTGAACATGGGGATGATCGGTTTCGACATTGCCTGCAAAACTGTGAGAAGCGGGTCGAGGATGCAGGCTTATCTCGTAAACGATGTCTGCAAACTATAAGTGCCGATTCCAAGCGCACTGACTTCGCCCTCGCTGCCTAAGCGAGCGCACTAAAGAAGTCCGTCAGTCCGAGGATGCTCTCTACTCGGGTCCTGGCGTAATTTAGAGAGATTGCTGCGTAGTTACGCCTTAGGGCTACGTGGGACTTGCACTATGGCTGGGCTCGTTGACCTAGATGCTCGCAGCAAAGGTCAGAGCCGAGTAGAACGTCTTTGCGAGCTACACCCGTAGAAGGCACAGAATTACAGCAGTGGACCGGGGTTCAATTCCCCGCATCTCCACCATGTGGTTTGGCGCGCGCTGTTGCATCGTCCCTGTGCGGTATCACGCTCAGGCGGCTGATCCCTCGACTCCCCAGTCGGGGGATTTTGTCGTTAATCCCAGCAATCGTGCCGATTCGAAAAAAATGTACCCCCATCAGGGGGTCACGGTCGGGATACCTTTGTCGAATTCCCTCGGGATTCCGCATCGACGCGGCACTCACTCCTGCCCCTCGATTGCAAAGGATCCTCTCGTGACCGACGTCATCCGACCCACCACGCCAGCCGCGCCGGCCGCGTCCCCCCGCGCCCACGCCCTGGCGATGGACGAGCAGGGCCGCCCGGTCTTCGTGCGCGACGAGAAGCCGAAGAAGACGAAGTCGGCACTGCGCCCCGAGATCCAGGCGCTGCGCGCGGTCGCCGTGCTCGTGGTCGTCGTCTACCACCTGTGGCCCAAGACCCTCACCGGGGGATTCGTCGGCGTCGATGTGTTCTTCGTGATCTCCGGCTTCCTGATCACCGCGCACCTGCTGCGGGAGGTGGACCGCACCGGTCGCGTGTCGCTGCCGCGGTTCTGGGCCAAGCGCATCCGCCGTCTGCTGCCCGCGTCGCTCACCGTGCTCGCGGCATCCGCTCTCGGCGTCTTCTTCATCGTGCCGCAGATGTACTGGGAGCAGTTCTTCCACGAGATCGCCGCCAGCGCCGTGTACGCGCAGAACTGGGTGCTCGCCGCGAGCAGCATCGACTACCTCGCCGCCGAGAACGTGGCCTCGCCGGTGCAGCACTTCTGGTCGCTGTCGGTGGAGGAGCAGTTCTACCTGGTCTGGCCGATCCTGATCGGGGCGATCGCCCTCGTCGCGGGACGCCTGAGCGCGACCGCGCGACGCACGCTGGTGTTCGTGGCCCTCGTGGTCGTTGCCGCGGCGTCGTTCGCCTACTCGGTGGGCTACACCGCGAGCAACCCGGGCGAGGCCTACTTCGCCACCACCACCCGCGCCTGGGAGTTCGCGGCCGGCGGCCTCCTCGCCGTCGTCGGCGCCACGGCGCAGCGGGTCCCCGACGCCCTGCGCACCCTCGTCGCCTACGCCGGCTGGGCGGGCATCGCCTACGCGGTCGTCACCTACTCCGGGCAGACTCCGTTCCCCGGATCGGCCGCGCTGCTGCCCGTGCTCGCCACCATCGCGGTGATCTGGGCAGGGAACCCCGCCTCGGCGCTCTCGCCGAACCGGCTGATGGGCCTGCCGCCGATCCAGTTCGTGGGCAACATCTCGTACTCGGTGTACCTCTGGCACTGGCCGATGATCGTGTTCTTCACCTTCTTCTTCACCGAGCTGGAGAACAGCACGCGGATCGCGATCATCGTGGCCTCGATCGCGCTGGCCTGGCTCACCACCGTGCTGATCGAGAACCCGGCCCGCGACTGGAAGGTGCTCGTGAACCGCAAGCCGCGCTACACCGCGCTGGCCATGGTGGTGGCGATGATCGCCGTCGCCGTGCCCGCGACGCTCGGCTCGCAGCAGATGGCGCAGCAGGCCACCGTGGAGACGGCGCGCGCCGCGACCGCCGTCGCCTCCGCCGACGAGTGCTTCGGCGCATCCGCTTTCGCCGTGCCCGAGGGCGCCTGCGACTCGGTTGAGCACGCCGAGCTGACCCCGGCGGCATCCTTCGCCGTCGACGACGAGGCCGAGGTGTACACGAACGGCTGCTACTCCGACCTGGTGACCGCCGACCTGAACACCTGCGTGGTCGGCGACGCGGCATCCGCCATGGACGTCGCCCTGATCGGCGACTCGCACGCCGCCTCCTGGTACCCCGCGATGAAGGCGATCGCCGACGAGAAGTCGTGGTCGCTCTCTCCCTACATGAAGTCGTCGTGCCCGATGTCGGTGGCGACCAAGGAGGACGACACCGCAGACGTGGAGCGCTCCTGCTCCCGCTGGAACGACTCGCTCGCCGAGGAGCTCGCCGCACAACCGGAGCCGCTCGACCTGGTCGTGCTCGCGCACAGCGCCGTCGGCGACAAGTACGGCAGCGACAAGGACGCGATCGAGGGCTTCCGCGAGGCGTGGGCCCCGCTGGTGGCGCGAGGCACGCAGGTGGTCGTGATCCGCGACATCCCGCAGATGGAGGAGAGCACCAACCTCTGCATCTCGAAGACGTCGGGGGCGGATGCCGCGTGCGACCGTCCGGAGAGCGAGGCGGTGCACGACGACCTGATGGTCGAGGCCGCGCAGGACCAGGCGGGTGTGACCGTCGTCGACATGAACGACTTCTTCTGCCAGGACGGCACGTGCACGCCCGTGGTCGGGGGAGTGATCGGCTACCGCGACAGCCACCACATCACCGCCACCTACGCGTTGACGCTCGCGCCGTACCTCGACGAGCGGCTCGAGGCCGCGGTCCCCGCCGCGGCGCAATAGCGCGGCCGCGCGCGCGGGCGCCCACGTTCCGTGCGGCAGCGGATGCCCGCATCCGCCCCGGAGCCCGCCCGGAGTCTCTAGCCTGAGGGTATGACGATTGCTCTGCTCGGCGGCCTCGCCGTGCTCGCCCTGATCGACTCGACGAGCTTCGGCACGCTGGTCATCCCGCTCTGGCTGCTGGCGAGCCCGGGACGGGTGCGCGTGGGCAGGGTGCTCGTGTTCCTCGCCACTGTGGCGCTCTTCTACTGGTCGGCGGGGCTCGTGCTGCTCTGGGGCGCCGGCTGGGCCTTCGACCCGGTGGTGGCCTTCGTCGACTCGCCCGCCGGCGCGATCGCGGTGGTCGCGGCGGGCGCCGCCCTGATCGTCTGGAGCTTCCGACTGGAGAAGGCGGCGAAGCAGCGCAAGCGCGATGGGGTCGTGGTCTCGGGCCGCATCTCCCGCTGGCGGGCACGGGCGGTCGGCGCGGAGGGCGGCGGCGGACTGCTCTCGCTGGTCGGCCTCGCGCTCGCCGCCGCGCTCGTCGAGGTCGGGTCGATGCTGCCGTACCTGGCCGCGATCGGCACCATCACCGCGCTCGACCTCGCGACGCCGGCGCGCGTCGCCGTGCTCGCCGGCTACTGCCTCGTGATGGTGGCCCCCGCGCTGGTGCTGCTCGTGGCCCGCGTCGCGGCGGCGGGCCGGATCGAGCCCGCGCTGGGACGGCTCGAGGGCTGGCTCACCCGCAACGCGGGGGAGACCCTCTCCTGGATCGTCGGGATCATCGGCGTGCTGCTGGTGGTGAACGCCGCGGGCGCGGTGGAGCTGCCGTTGTGAGCCGGCACAACCCCTATTGACTTTCTTTGTTTCGTTGGTATTGTTTGGTTATTATCTGGTTCGGTCCGGTAGAGGCCGCACAAACACAGAATTAACGACATCAGCGGAGATGACATGTACGCAACGGAGCGCCAGGACCGCATCGCGCGCGCCCTCGCCGCAGACGGCCGGGTCTCGGTGTCCGGCCTCTCCGCCGACATGGACGTGACCGCCGAGACCGTGCGCCGCGACCTCGACGTGCTCGAGCTCGCCGGGCTGTTGCGCCGCGTGCACGGGGGAGCGGTCGCCTCGTCCCGCGGCAGCGTGACCGAGATCGCCATCGGCGAACGCCGGTCCGAGCACCACGCCGCCAAGTCGGCCATCGCCGAGATCGCCATGCGGATGCTCCCGCCGACGTTCCGCGGATCGGTGCTGCTCGACGCGGGAACCACCACGGCCCTCGTCGCCGAGCGCCTCGCCGCCTGGACGCCCTCCGACGGCCAGCAGCTGACGGTCATCACCAACTCGGTGCAGAACCTCGTCGCGCTGGACAAGAGCCCGCACCTCGACCTGCACCTGATCGGCGGCCGGCTGCGCGGCATCACCGGCGCCCTCGTGGGCAACGCGGCCGTCGCCCAGCTCGAGGCGCTGCGCCCCGACATCTCCTTCCTCGGCGCCAACGGCATCAGCGCCGGCTTCGGCCTGAGCACCCCCGACGAGATCGAGGGCGCCGTGAAGAGCGCGATGGTGCGCTCCGCCCGCCGGGCCGTGGTGCTCGCCGACGCCACCAAGCTCGGCCAGGAGGCGCTCGTGCGCTTCGCCGCGCTCGACGAGATCGACACCCTCGTCACCGACAACCGTACCCCGTCCGCACTGAGCGACGCCCTCGAGCTCGCCGAAGTCGAGGTGCTCTGCGCATGATCCTCACCCTCACCGTCAATCCCTCGCTCGACCGCACGGTCGAGCTGCCCGACCGCATCGAGCGCGGCGAGGTGCAGCGCGCCGTGGCCTCGCACCAGGAGCCGGGCGGGAAGGGCATCAACGTGACCCGCGCCCTCGTGGCCTCGGGCATCCCGACCCTTGCCCTCTTCCCCGCGGCGGACACCGACCCGATGGTCACCGCGATGCGCGCGTCGGAGCTCCCCTTCGAGAACCTCCCGATCGCCGGCGCCGTGCGCTCCAACATCGCCCTCACCGAGCCGGACGGCACCACCACCAAGGTGAACGAGCCGGGCCCGGAGCTCAGCGAGGACGAGCTCGACGCTCTCAGCGACCGGGTGTGCTCGGCGGCGGCGGGCGCCTCCTGGCTGGTCATCGCCGGGTCGCTTCCGCCGAGCATCCGCCAGGACTTCTACGTGCGCCTCGTGCGAACCCTCCGGGAGCACCTCGGCAGCGAGGCACCGCGCATCGCCGTCGACAGCTCCGGCGAGCCGCTCCGCCTCCTGCTGGCCAGCGAGGTGTCGATCGACCTGATCAAGCCCAACGCCGAGGAGCTCGCCGAGCTCACCGGGATCGGCAGCGGCGAGGCCTTCGAGCGCGACCCGGCCATGGCGGCCGAGGCCGCCGCCCAGCTGTTCGCCCGCGGCGTCGGAGCGGCGCTCGTCACCCTCGGCAGCCGCGGCGCCGCCCTGGTCACCCCGCACGGCACCTGGTTCGCGGCCGCGCCGCGCATCGAGGCGCGCAGCACCGTCGGGGCGGGCGACTCCTCGCTCGCCGGCTACCTGCTGGCGCAGGCCGACGGCCGCACGCCCGGCGAGAGCCTCGCCCAGGCCGTCGCCCACGGCGCGGCCGCCGCATCACTGCCCGGATCCACCGTCCCCACCCGCCAGCAGGCGGACCGATTCAGTATCACCGTTACCCGCGACGCCAGCAGAGACGCCCGCCGCGAATCCACGAAGGAGACACACCATGGCTGAACTCATCACCGCGAGCCTCGTCACACTCGATGAGGCGATCGGAACAGACAAGAACGAGGTGATCCGCTCGCTCGCCGCGCGCGTGGTCGCCGAAGGACGGGCAACGGATGCAGCGGCTCTCGCCGCCGACGCCCTCGAACGGGAGGGCAAGTCCGCCACGGGCATGCCGGGCGGCATCGCCATCCCGCACTGCCGCTCGAAGGCGGTCACCGTGCCGACCCTCGCGATGGCGCGACTGAAGCCCGGCGTCGACTTCGGAGCGAAGGACGCCGGGGCCGACCTGGTCTTCTTCATCGCGGTGCCTGACGGCGCGGACCAGGCCCACCTGGTGCTGCTGGCCAAGCTCGCCCGCTCCCTGATCAAGCCGGAGTTCACCGAGTCGCTGCGGAACGCCGCGACCCCCGCCGACATCGTTCGGCTCGTGAACGAGGCGATGAGCGACGAGCCGCAGGCCACGGCGCAGGCCGCCCCCGCGGCATCCGCTGCACCCTCGGCTCCGAGCGACCTCCCGGTGATCGTGGCGGTCACGGCCTGCCCGACCGGGATCGCGCACACCTACATGGCCGCCGACGCCCTCGTCGCGGCAGGCAAGCGCGCGGGGGTCGAGGTGCACGTCGAGACCCAGGGCTCCTCCCAGGTCACGCCGATCGACCCCGCCCTGATCGCCCGGGCGGGAGCGGTGATCTTCGCCGTCGACGTCGACGTGCGCGACAAGGGACGCTTCGGCGGCAAGCCACTGGTGCAGGGCCCGGTCAAGCGGGGCGTCGACGAGCCGGACGCCATGATCGCCGACGCGATCAAGGCGTCGACCGATCCGAACGCCCGACGCGTCGCCAGCGGCGGAGCGGTCGCAGACACCTCAGGCGTCAACGAGAGCTTCGGTGCGAAGGTGAAGCGCGTGCTGCTCACCGGTGTGAGTTACATGATCCCCTTCGTGGCCGGCGGCGGACTGCTGATCGCCCTCGGGTTCCTCTTCGGCGGATACCGGATCACCGACAACGCGGCCGACATCATCGTGAACAACAACTTCGGCAACCTGCCGGAGGGCGGCCTGGCCATCTACCTCGGTGCCGTGTTCTTCATGATCGGCTCCACCTCGATGGGCTTCCTGGTGCCGGCCCTCGCCGGCTACATCGCCTACGCGATCGCCGACCGCCCGGGCATCGCGCCCGGCTTCGTCGCCGGATCGGTCGCGGGCCTGATGGGCGCCGGCTTCATCGGCGGACTCGTCGGCGGTGTGCTCGCCGGACTTGCCGCCTACTGGCTCGGAACGCTGAACGTGCCGCGCTGGCTGCGCGGCCTGATGCCCGTCGTGGTGATCCCGCTGCTCGGCTCGATCTTCGCCTCCGGCCTGCTCATCATGGTGCTCGGCGGCCCGATCGCCCTGCTCTCCACCGGACTGAACGACTGGCTGAACAGCCTCACCGGCGCCTCGGCGATCCTGCTCGGCGTGATCCTCGGCGCGATGATGTGCTTCGACCTCGGCGGCCCGCTGAACAAGGTGGCCTACTCCTTCGCGGTCGCCGGCCTCGGCGCCGGCGCGATGGACAACCAGGCCCCGTGGATGATCATGGCCGCCGTCATGGCGGCCGGCATGGTCCCGCCGATCGGCCTCGCGCTCGCCTCGACCGTGCTCGCCCGCGGTCTGTTCACCCCGATCGAGCGCGAGAACGGCAAGGCGGCCTGGCTGCTCGGCGCCTCCTTCATCACCGAGGGCGCCATCCCGTTCGCGGCCGTCGACCCGCTGCGCGTCATCCCCTCGGCCATCCTCGGCGGATCGGTGACCGGTGCGCTCTGCATGGCCTTCGGCGTCTACTCGCAGGCCCCGCACGGCGGCGTGTTCGTGTTCTTCGCGATCGGCAACTTCGGCGGCTTCCTGCTGGCCATCGCCGCCGGCGCCGTGGTGATGGCGCTCTCCGTCATCGCCCTCAAGCGCTGGGTGCGCAAGGCCCCCGTCGCCGACACGACCGTCGCTCCCGCCGCGGTCGCCGTGCCCGCCTAATCTAGAACCACCCACCACGAGAAGTAAGGAACCATCCCCATGGCAGAACGCACCGCGACCATCGCCTCGACGGCAGGTCTCCACGCCCGCCCCGCGACCCTCTTCGTCGAGGCCGTGCAGAAGCTGCCGGTGGAGGTGACCATCGCCCTGGGCGAGGGACAGCCGCTCAACGCCGCGAGCATCCTCTCCATCATGAGCCTGGGCGCCGGCCCCGGCGCGGTCGTCACGCTCCGCGCGGAGGGCGAGGGCGCGGACGAGGCGCTGGCCGGCCTGGTCGAGTTCCTCGAGACCAACCACGACGCGTAGAGGGCCCGGAACACCGCCGTGCTGAACAAGGACACCACCCTGTGCATCTCGCTGTCTGCTCGCCCGAGCAACATCGGCACGCGGTTCCACAACTACCTCTACGACGCGCTCGATCTCGACTACGTGTACAAGGCGTTCGCGCCCACCGATCTGGCCCAGGCCATCGCCGGTGTGCGCGGACTCGGCATCCGCGGCTGCGCCGTGTCGATGCCCTACAAGGAGCAGGTGATCGCCCTCGTCGACGAGCTCGACGAGAGCGCCAGGGCCATCGACTCGGTGAACACCATCGTGAACACCAACGGGCGGCTGGTGGCGTACAACACCGACTACCTGGCCATCGTGCGGCTGCTGCGCAGCCACGAGGTGGCCACCGGGTCGGTGCTGGTGCGGGGCAGCGGCGGCATGGCGAAGGCCGTCGTCGCCGCCCTGCGCGACACCGGCTTCAGCGACGTCACCGTGGTGGCCCGCAACGAGCGCAACGGCCGCGCGCTGGCCGACCTCTACGGCTTCGCCTGGGCCCCCGAGGTGGGGGACCTGCGCGCCGACCTCGTCGTCAACGTCACGCCGCTCGGCATGGCGGGCGACCAGGCGGATGCGCAGGCCTTCGACGACGCCACGATCCAGGCGGCGTCGACCGTCTTCGACGTGGTCGCCCTGCCCTCGGAGACCCCGCTGATCGTCGCCGCCCGCGCCGCGGGCCGCGCGGTGATCACCGGCGCCGAGGTGATCGCGATCCAGGCCGAGGAGCAGTTCGTGCTGTACACCGGTGTCCGCCCCTCGCCGGAGCTCGTCGCCGCGGCATCCGCCTTCTCTCGTTCGTAATCTGGAGCCGCGCCGCCCCGGCGGATGTCAGGATAGAGGCATGACCTACACTGCCGACGCTGCCAGGTACGACTCCACCGACTATCGCCGCACCGGGCGCAGCGGGCTGCTGCTTCCCCCGGTGTCGCTAGGCCTCTGGCACAACTTCGGCGACACCACGCCGATCGAGACCCAGCGCGCGATCATCCGCCGCGCCTTCGACCTGGGTGTGACCCACTTCGACCTCGCGAACAACTACGGCCCGCCCTACGGCTCCGCCGAGACGAACTTCGGCCGCATCTTCGCCGAGGACTTCCGCCCGCACCGCGACGAGATGGTGATCTCGTCGAAGGCCGGCTGGGACATGTGGCCCGGCCCCTACGGCGGACCGAGCGGCTCGCGCAAGTACGTGCTGGCGAGCCTCGACCAGTCGCTCACCCGCCTGGGACTCGACTACGTGGACATCTTCTACTCCCACCGCCCCGACGAGGACACCCCGCTCGAGGAGACCATGGGCGCGCTGCACACCGCGGTGACCAGCGGGAAGGCGCTCTACGCCGGCATCTCCAGCTACTCGCCGGAGCGCACCAGGGAGGCGGCCCGGATCCTCGCCGACCTCGGCACGCCGCTGCTGATCCACCAGCCCTCCTACTCGATGGTGAACCGCTGGATCGAGGACTCGCTGCTCGACACCCTCGAGGAGATCGGGGCCGGCTGCATCGCCTTCTCGCCGCTCGCCCAGGGCCTCCTCACCACCCGCTACCTCGACGGCATCCCGGCCGACTCCCGCGCCGCCCGCGGCACGTCGATGTCGAAGGACACCATCACCGAGGAGACTCTCGGCAAGGTGCGCGCCCTCAACGAGATCGCGGCGGGCCGCGGGCAGTCGCTCGCGCAGCTCGCGATCTCCTGGGCGCTGCGCGACAAGCGGATGACGTCGGTGATCATCGGCGCCTCGAGCGTCGAGCAGCTGGACGACAACCTCGCCGCCACCGACAACCTCGCCTTCGCCGCCGACGAGCTCGCGGCGATCGACGAGCACGCCACCGAGGCGGGCATCAACCTCTGGGAGGACGTCTCCAAGATCTCCTAGCGCTCGGAGCAGAGGTGCAAGGTTTCGACGTTCCGGGTCGCCCGCAGGGTCGTTTGCCTGCCCCACTGCTCTTGGCAGGGGAGGGGCTACCTCTTCAGGGCCGCCAGGGCCGCCTCGTGCAGCACGCCGTTGGTGGCGAGGGCGTTGCCGTGCCACGGCCCGGGCTCGCCGGTGACCGAGCTGAAGCGGCCGCCGGCCTCCTCAACGATCGGGATGAGCGCCGCCATGTCGTAGGGCTGCAGATCGAACTCGCCCACCAGGTCGAGGGAGCCCTCCGCGAGCAGCATGTAGGCCCACATGTCGCCGACGGCGCGGGCGCGCCACACGGTGCGGCTGAGCTGCACCAGCTCGTCGAGGTAGCCGGCGCCGTCCCAGCCCTGGATGCTGTTGTAGCTGATCGAGGCGTCCGCCAGCTCGGCGACGGCGCTCACGCGGATCCGCTTCGCGTCCTCGCCGTGCACCTGCGCGAAGGCGCCGTGGCCGCGGGCCGCGTACCAGCGCTTCCCGAGCGCGGGGGAGCTAACGACGCTCACCACAGGCACGCCGTCGATGGCGAGCGCGATGAGGGTGCCCCAGATCGGGAGTCCGCGCATAAAGCCCGCGGTGCCGTCGATCGGGTCGATGATCCACTGTCGGTTCGACTCGCCCTCGGTGCCGTACTCCTCGCCGAGGATCGAGTCGCCGGGGCGCGCCGCCTGGATCCCGGAGCGGATGGAGCGCTCGACGGCCTGGTCGGCATCCGTCACCGGTGTGCGGTCGGGCTTGGTGGTCACGACCAGGTCCTGGGCGTGGAAGCGGTCGATCGAGATCAGGTCGGCGTCGCCGGCGAGGGCGAGGGCGAGCGCGAGATCGTCGCTGTAGCTGAATTCGTGCCCGGTATCGGTCATCGGTTCTCCGTGCTCTTCGAGGCGAGGGTGGTGAGGAGGCGCTGCAGGCTGTCCAGGCGCAGACGGCCCATCTCGCCGAGCTCGCCCGACTCCACGCTCTCGACGATCGCGCAGTCGGGGGAGTCCGGCAGGTGGGTGCAGCCGCGCGGGCAGTTCTGCGAGATGGCGGCGAGGTCGGTGAACGACTTCAGGATGTTGGCCGGGTCGACGTGGCCGAGGCCGAAGGAGCGCACGCCGGGGGTGTCGACGATCCAGCCGCTGCCGATGCGCAGCGAGACCGTCGACGACGAGGTGTGCCTGCCGCGGCCGGTGACGTCGTTCACCCGGCCGATGGCGCGGTTGGCGTCGGGCACGAGCGCGTTGACCAGCGTCGACTTGCCCACGCCGGAGTGCCCGACGGCGACGGTGGTGTGCCCCTGCAGGGACGCCGAGATCGTCTCGATCGGGAACTCGTCGCTGCGGCTCTCGATCACCGTGAACTCGAGGCCGGCGAAGTTGGCGAGGAAGTCGGCCGGGTCGGCGAGGTCGGTCTTGGTGATGCAGAGGATCGGGGTGATTCCCGCGTCGAAGGCCGCCACCAGGTAGCGGTCGACGAGCCGGGTGCGCGGCTCCGGGTTGGCGGCGGCCACGACGATGAGCATCTGGTCGGCGTTGGCGACGATGATGCGCTCCACCGCATCGGTGTCGTCGGCGCTGCGGCGCAGCAGTGTGGTGCGCTCCTGGATGCGCACGATGCGGGAGAGGCTGCCCTCGTCGCCGCTGGTGTCGCCGACCAGCTCCACCCAGTCGCCCGTGACGACCGACTTCTTGCCGAGCTCGCGGGCGCGCGTCGCGATGAGCTGGCGCTCCTCGGGGGTGTTCTCGGCCACCCAGACGCCGTAGCGTCCGCGGTCGACGCTGAACACGCGTCCGCTCACCGCGTTCTTGTGCTCCGGGCGGATCTTGCTGCGCGGCTTGTTGGCCTTGGGGTTCGGACGCGTGCGGATCGAGGCCTCGTCGTACTCCGAGTACGCCTCGTTGCTATCGTCGTCCGGGTCTGACATCCAGCTCATGCGGTCACAGCAGGATGTTCTCGGTGGCGCCGACCGCGGCGTCCTCGCCGGGGTCGCGCAGCAGGGCAGCCCACAGCTCGGGGAACTGGGGCAGCGTCTTGGCGGTGGTCGCGATGTCGTCGACCAGCACGCCCTCGACGGCGAGCCCGATGATGGCGCCGGCCGTGGCCATGCGGTGGTCCTCGTAGCTCTTCCAGACGCCGCCGTGCAGGGGGCGCGGGGTGATCGCGAGGCCGTCGTCGAGCTCGCTCGCCTCGCCGCCCAGCGCGGTGATCTCGGCCGCGAGGGCCGCGAGGCGGTCGGTCTCGTGCCCGCGCAGGTGGCCGATGCCGGTGATGCGGCTCGGGGTGGAGGCGAGGGCCGCCAGGGCGACGAGGGCGGGGGCGAGCTCGCCGCCGAGGGAGAGGTCGAGGTCGACGCCGGGCAGCTCCAGCCCGCCGCGGATGCCGGTGCCCCCGTCGACGACGAGAAGGTCGCCTTCCCGACGCGCCTGGGCGCCGAACAGCGGCAGCAGCGTCTCGAGATGGGCGCCGACCTGCGTGGTCGACCACGGCCATCCGCCGATGCTCACGGTGCCGCCGGCGACGAGCGCGGCGACGAGGAAGGGAGCGGCGTTGGAGAGGTCGGGCTCGATGTCGACCTCGATGCCGCGGATCTCCGCGTGGGGCACCACCCAGACGCCGGGCTCCGGGCTCTCGACCACCACGCCGCGGGCGGCGAGGGTGGCGATGGTCATCTCGATGTGCGGCATGCTCGGCAGCGTCGCGCCGGTGTGCCGGAGGGTGAGGCCCGAGGTGAAGCGCGGCGCGGCCAGCAGCAGCCCGGAGACGAACTGGCTGGACGCGGATGCGTCGATCGACAGCTCCCCGCCCTCGACGGAGCCGGTGGCGTACAGGCTGAACGGCAGCGATCCGCGGCCGTCGTCGTTCACGTCGACGCCGAGTCCGCGCAGCGCCTCGACGGTGGTGCGCATCGGGCGGCGGCGCGCCCCCTCGTCGCCGTCGAAGGCGACCGGCCCGAGGGCGAGGGCCGCGACGGGCGGCAGGAAGCGCATGACCGTGCCGGCGAGGCCGCAGTCGATCGAGGTGCCGCCGAGCAGCTCCTCGGCGGGGGTGATGCGCAGGTCGGGGCCGTAGCCGCCGTCGCCGGGCACTTCCTCGATGACTGTGCCGAGCGCGCGGAGCGCCTCGATCATCAGGGCGCTGTCGCGGGAGTGCAGGGGAGCGCGCAGCAGCGACGGCCCGGACGCGAGCGCGGAGAGCACCAGCTCGCGGTTCGTGAGGCTCTTCGAGCCGGGCAGGCGAACGGATGCCGCGAGGGCGCGCTGCGCCACGGGCGCGCGCCACGGCCCCGGGTCGTCTCCGACGACGAGCGTGTCGTCGTCGTAGGGGCTGAACTCTGGCTGGGAATACTTGGATACCAACATCGGTTACCAGAGTATCGGCTTCCGCGGCCGGTGGATGGGAACGGTGGGCATGACAGTACTGCTCGAAGCACGGGAGAAGGTCGCGCTCAGCGACCTAGAATTGTCCCTGATGACTATCGATACCCCCCCCGAGCCAGCGACTCCCGACGACACGGAGGCCGCGGCTTTGGCGGCGCCCGAGTCGGAGACCGTCGAACCCGGCGCCGAGAGCGCCCCGGCCGACGTACGCGACCTCTTCGAGGAGCAGGCCATGCAGTACATGGACCAGCTCTACGCGGCGGCCATGCGCATGACCAAGAACCCGGCGGACGCCGCCGACCTCGTGCAGGAGACCTTCGTGAAGGCCTACACGGCGTTCGGGCAGTTCCAGCAGGGCACGAACCTGAAGGCCTGGCTGTACCGCATCCAGACCAACACGTTCATCAACAACTACCGCAAGAACCAGCGCAACCCCTACCAGGGCACCATCGACGACCTCGAGGACTGGCAGCTGGGCGGCGCCGAGTCGGTCACCCAGCACACCTCGACCCGCTCGGCCGAGGCCGAGGCGATCGACCACCTCCCTGACAGTGCTGTCAAGGACGCCCTTCAATCGATTCCCGAAGACTTCCGCCTCGCGGTGTACTTCGCCGACGTCGAAGGCTTCTCCTACCAGGAGATCGCCGACATCATGAAAACCCCCGTGGGAACCGTCATGAGCCGCCTGCACCGCGGCCGACGCCTCCTGCGCGGACTACTTGCTGAATACGCGAGCGACCGAGGAATCGTCGCCGCCGAATCCACCACCGGGAGCAAAAAATGACCGACTGCGGTTGCGACAAAGCGAAGGCAGAGCTCGAGGAGTACATCCACAACGAGCTCACACGCGGCGAGGCGGAGGACATTGCCGAGCACATGAAGAACTGCGACTCGTGCAGCGGCGACCACCTGGTGGGCCTGACGCTCACCAACAAGGTGAAGAGCGCCTGCAACGAGAAGGCGCCGGTCGACCTGCGCGCCGAGGTGCTGCTCAAGCTGCGCAACCTGCAGGGCGTCAACTAGCCGTATCGACACACGAAGAAGCCCCGCCGACGTTGCCGTCGGCGGGGCTTTCTCGTGAACGCCGCCCTAGAGGGTGAGCGCCCGCTTGATCAGTTCGACCTGCTCGAGACCGCTGCGCTTGTTCGACCCGGTGGCCGGTGAAGCGGATGCGGCGCGAGACGACACCGTGATCGTGCGGCCGTGCAGGTGCTTGGCCAGCTCGAGGCAGATGAACGGCCAGGCGCCCTGGTTCTCGGGCTCGTCCTGCACCCAGACCAGGTCGGCGTTCGGGTAGCTGTCGAGCACCGCGTTGATCTCCTCGATCGGGAGCGGGTAGAGCTGCTCCATCCGCACCACCGCGATGTCCGTCTCGCCGCGCTTGTCGAGCTCGGCCCGGATGTCGTAGAAGATCTTGCCCGAGGTGAGCACGACCCGCTTGATCGCGGAGCGGTCCTCGACGCGCGCGTCGTCGATCACCGTGAGGAACTTGCCGCTGGTGAAGTCGGCGATCTCGCTGGTCGCCCCGCGCAGTCGCAGCATCGCCTTCGGGGTGAAGACGACCAGCGGGCGGCGCGGCCGGGCGTAGGCCTGGCGGCGCAGCAGGTGGAAGTACGACGCCGGCGTCGACGGACGCGCGATCGTCATGTTGTTCTCCGCGCACAGCTGCAGGAACCGCTCCATGCGTGCAGAGGAGTGGTCGGGGCCCTGGCCCTCGTAGCCGTGCGGGAGCAGCATAACGACGCTCGAACGCTGTCCCCACTTCTGCTCGGCCGAGGAGATGAACTGGTCGATCACCGTCTGCGCGCCGTTGGCGAAGTCGCCGAACTGGGCCTCCCAGAGCACGAGGGCGTCCGCCCGCTCCACCGAGTAGCCGTACTCGAACCCGAGGGCGGCGTACTCGCTGAGCAGCGAGTCGTAGATCCAGAACCGGGCCTGCGCGTCGCTGAGGTTGCCGAGCGGCAGCCACTCCTGGCCGTTGAGCCGGTCGTGCAGCACCGCGTGGCGCTGCACGAAGGTGCCGCGACGGGTGTCCTGTCCTGCCATGCGCACCGGGGTGCCCTCGAGCAGCAGCGAGCCGAGTGCGAGCAGCTCCGAGAAGCCCCAGTCGACCGAGCCGGAGCGGCTCATGTCGACGCGCTTCTTGAGCATGGCCTGCAGCTTCGGGTGCACGGTGAACCCGGCGGGCGGGTTGTTGTGCGCGTCGCCGATGAGCTGGATGACGCTCTCCTCGACGCCGGTGGAGGCGAGCTCGCCGACCGCGTCGTCCTGCTGGGACTCCGGTCGCTCCAGGTCGGAGACCGCGTTGTCGTCGTCGGGGACGACCGCGATCGAACCGGTCTGGGCGGCGTGCGTCTCGGCGAACGCGCGCTCGAGGCGGTCCTGGAAGTCCTCGTGCGAGGCCTCGTACTCCTCGGCGGTGATGTCGCCGCGGCCGACGAGCGCCTCGGTGTACAGGGTGCGGACGCTGCGCTTGGCCTCGATGAGGTTGTACATCAGCGGCTGGGTCATCGAGGGGTCGTCGCCCTCGTTGTGGCCGCGTCTGCGATAGCAGACCAGGTCGATGACGACGTCGCGGTGGAACTCCTGGCGGTACTCCAGTGCCAGCTGCGCGACGCGCACCACGGCCTCCGGGTCGTCGCCGTTCACGTGGAACACCGGCGCCTGGATGGTCTTGGCCACGTCGGTGGAGTAGATGGACGTGCGGCCCTCGCCGGGGGGAGTGGTGAAGCCGACCTGGTTGTTGACGACCAGGTGGATCGTTCCGCCCGTGCGGTAGCCGCGCAGCTGCGACATCTGCAGGATCTCGACCACGATGCCCTGCCCGGCCATCGCCGCGTCGCCGTGCACCATGACGGGGAGCACGCTGTAGCTGCCGATCGGACGCCTGTCTTGCTTGGCGCGCACGATGCCCTCGAGCACGCCGTCGACGGCCTCAAGGTGCGAGGGGTTGGCGGCGAGGTAGACGGGGATGGTGGTGCCGTCGGCCGCGGTGAAGGTGCCCTCGGTGCCGAGGTGGTACTTCACGTCGCCGGAGCCCTGCACGGTGCGCGGGTCCTGGGTGCCCTCGAACTCGCGGAAGATCTGTCCGTAGGTCTTGCCCGCGATGTTCGTGAGCACGTTCAGGCGGCCGCGGTGCGCCATGCCGATGGCGACCTCCTCGAGCCCGTCCTCTGCGGCGCCCTGCAGCACCGCGTCGAGCACGGCGATGGTGGACTCGCCGCCCTCGAGGCTGAAGCGCTTCTGGCCCACGTACTTGGTCTGCAGGAAGGTCTCGAAGGCCTCGGCCTCGTTGAGCTTGCCGAGGATCCGCATCTGCTCGTCGTGGCCGGGCTTCGTGTACGGCATCTCGACGTGGTCCTGCATCCACTTGCGCTGCGCAGGGTCCTGGATGTGCATGTACTCGATGCCGATGGTGCGGCAGTAGGAGTCGCGCAGCAGCCCGAGGATGTCGCGCAGCAGCGCGGAGTCCTTGCCGCCGAAGCCGCCGGTGACGAACTCGCGGTCGAGGTCCCAGAAGGTGAGCCCGTGGCTGCCGATGTCGAGGTCGGGGTGGCTGCGCTGGTGGTACTCGAGCGGGTCGACGTCGGCCATCAGGTGGCCGCGCACGCGGAAGGAGTTGATGAGTTCCTGCACGCGGGCGGTCTTGTCGACCTTCGACGCGAGGTCGACGCTGATGTCGGTGGCCCAGTGGATCGGGTCGTAGGGGATGCGGAGCGCGGCGAAGATGCTCTCGTAGAAGCCGTGCTGCCCGATGAGCCGCTCGTGGATCTTCTTGAGGAACTCGCCGGAGCCCGCGCCCTGGATCACCCGGTGGTCGTAGGTGCTGGTGAGCGTGATGGTCTTGCCGATGCCGAGGCCCGCGAGCACCTCGGGCGACGAGCCCTGGAACTGCGCCGGGTACTCCAGCGCGCCGGCGCCGACGATGGTTCCCGCACCGCGCATGAGGCGGGGCACCGAGTGCTCGGTGCCGATTCCGCCCGGGTTGGTGAGCGAGATCGTGTTGCCCGCGTAGTCCGCGCCGGTGAGCTTGTTGTTGCGGCCGCGGAACACCACGTCCTCGTAGGCGGAGAGGAACTCGCCGAACTCCATGGTGTCGGCGCGCTTGATGCCGGGCACCACCAGCGAGCGGGTGCCGTCCGGCTTGGGGATGTCGATCGCGATGCCGAGGTTGATGTGCGCGGGAGTGACCACGGACGGCTTGCCGTCGACCTCGTCGTAGAAGACGTTCTGGCTCGGGAACTCCTTGAGTGTCTCCACGATCGCCCAGGCGATGAGGTGCGTGAAGGAGACCTTGCCGCCGCGCGCACGCTTGAGGTGGTTGTTGATCACGATGCGGTTGTCGATCATCAGCTTGGCCGGGATCGTGCGCACGCTGGTCGCGGTGGGGACCGTCAGGCTGGCGTCCATGTTGGCCGCGAGCGCCTTCGACGCGCCCTTGAGCACGGCGGAGACGTTGGCGTCGGGGGCGGGGGAGGCCGTCTCCGACTTCGTGGCGACCGGGGTGGTGCCGGTGGACGGGGCCTGGGCGGGGATGGGCTGCGGCTTCGCCTGGATCGACGTGGTGCGCGCGACCGGCTGCGAGCTCGCGGGCAGCACGGGGGGCGCGACGGGTGCGGCGTCGGTGATCTCCGCGGGGATCTGAGCCTCTCCGCCGGACTGGGCGCTCTCGCCGGACTGCGCCTTCTCGGACTTGGCCTGTGCAGACTCGGCTGGGGGGATCACGGTGATCGCGCTCGTCGGCGTCGGATCGGTGTGCGGGGCTTCGCCGTGCTCGGTGTCCGTGGGCTTGTAGCTCTCCAAGATCGGCCACCAGGACGCATCGACCGAATTCTTGTCGATCACGTACCGTTCGTACATTTCGTCTACGAGCCATTCGTTGGCCCCGAACTCGCCAGAAGATCCGTCTTCTGCTGCAAGTCCGGTCACTTGGCTTGACACAGCCGACCGCCCACTCTCAGTTCACTTGAGTTTCGAATACGTACTGAACGACCGCCTCTGGCCGAACCACTGTCCAGCGTAATCACATTCCGATCGCCCCGCAGTCACCCCGGCGGTACTAGCGTGAATTTCATGAAGTTCTACGAGACGGCGCCCCGGCACGACCTCACCTATTCCGACGTGTTCCTGGTGCCGAGCCGGTCCAGCGTCAAGAGCAGGCTCGACGTGTCGCTCGCGCCCGGCGACGGGACGCGCGCCACGATCCCGATCGTCTCGGCGAACATGAACTCGGTCACGGGCCCGCGCCTGGCCGCCACCCTCGCGCGGCGCGGCGGCCTCGGGGTGCTGCCGCAGGACATGCACCTGCAGGACCTCGATGCGGCCATCCGCTGGGTGAAGATCCAGCCGGTCGACTGGGACACACCGCTGCAGCTCGCAGCCCACGACACCGTCGCGACCGCGCTCACCCTGCTGCCGCCGGTCGCCGGCCAGGGCATCGTGGTGCGCGACGAATCGGGCGCGCTGCTCGGCTTCGTGCCCGCCCAGCGGCTGGCCACGGCCCTCCCCGACGCCCGGCTGGGCGACCTGCTGCACGGCACCCTCGCCTCGATCGACGCCGACGACATCGACAGCCCGCGGGCCGCCTTCGACCTGATGGTCGCCGCCGAGCTCGACTTCGCCCCGGTGCTGCGCCACGGCGCGCTCGTCGGCACGATGAGCCGCACCGGCGCGCTGCGCTCCACGATCTACCGGAGCGCGCTCGATGCCGACGGGCGCCTCGTGGTGGGCGCGGCGATCGGCATCAACGGCGACGTCGCGGCCAAGGCCAGGGCGCTCGTGGCGGCGGGCGTGGACGTGCTCGTGATCGACACGGCCCACGGCCACCAGCGTGGGATGCTCGAGGCCATCGCGGCCGTCTCCGCCCTGAAGCTCGGCGTGCCGATCGTGGCCGGCAACGTCGTCACCAGCCTCGCCGTGCGCGACCTGGTCGGCGCGGGCGCGGACATCGTGAAGGTGGGCGTCGGCCCCGGCGCGATGTGCACGACGCGCATGATGACCGCCGTCGGACGCCCGCAGTTCTCCGCCGTGCTCGAGACGGCGGACACCGCGCGCGAGCTCGGCGCGCACGTCTGGGCCGACGGCGGGGTGCGCTACCCGCGCGATGTGGCGCTGGCGCTCGCGGCCGGGGCGGCATCCGTCATGATCGGATCCTGGTTCGCCGGGACGATCGAGGCCCCTGGCACGCTGGCGGCGGATGAGGACGGCCGGCTCTACAAGGAGAGCTGGGGCATGGCGTCGACCAAGGCCGTGCAGGAGCGCTTCGACCGGCTCGACGCCTACGAGCTGGCCCGCAAGACGCTGTTCGCCGAGGGCATCTCGAGCTCGCGGATCTACCTCGATCCGCTGCGCCCCTCGCTCGAGGACCTGCTCGACATGATCACCTCCGGCCTGCGCAGCTCCTTCACCTACGCGGGCGCCACCTCGCTCGCCGAGTTCCGCGAGCACGCGCTGGTCGGCATCCAGTCGGCGGCGGGCTACGAGGAGGGCAAGGCGCTGCCGGTGAGCTGGTGACAGACACGCGAGCGCGCGCCGGAATGACCGTATAGTTGTGCGGATAATGGACGACCCCCCTTCATACACGCCCGTTCCCCCCTCCTCCTCCGGCGGACGCCATGTCTGAGTGGCTCCTGCTCGCCATCGGCCTGCTCCTCACCGTGGGCACCGGCCTCTTCGTCGCCTCCGAGTTCTCGCTCGTCAACCTCGACCGCTCCGATCTCGAGGTGCGGCAGTCGAAGGGCGAGCGCGGCCTCGGCATGACGATCGGCGCCCTCAAGCGCACGTCGACGCACCTCTCCAGCGCGCAGCTCGGCATCACCCTGACGACGCTGCTCACCGGCTACACGCTCGAGCCCGCGTTCAGCGTGTTCCTCACCCCCGCGCTCACCGCGATCGGCCTGCCCGAGGTGGCGATCCCCACCACGGCGACCATCGTGGCGGTGTTCGTGGCCACGCTGCTGTCGATGATCATCGGCGAGCTCGTGCCGAAGAACTTCGCCCTGGCACTTCCGCTCAAGACTGCGAAACTCGTCATCCCCTTCCAGGTGGGCTTCACCATGGTGTTCCGGCCGGCCGTCGCGCTGCTGAACAACACCGCCAACACGATCATCCGCAGCTTCGGCATCGAGCCGAAGGAGGAGCTCTCCGGGGCCCGCACGGCCGAGGAGCTGTCGTCGCTCGTGCGCCGCTCGGCGCAGGAGGGCAGCCTCGAGACCGACACGGCCACGCTGCTCGCCCGCACCCTGGTGTTCTCCGACCACACCGCGCAGGACGTGATGACCCCGCGCCCCCGCGTGAAGAGCGTCGAGCGCACCGACACCGCCTTCGACGTGATCGAGCTCGCCCGCACCACCGGCCTCTCCCGCTTCCCGGTGACCGACGACGGCATCGACGACGTGGTCGGCATCGTGCACGTCAAGCAGGCCGTGGCGGTGCCGCGCGAGAAGCGCCACGACGTGCCCGTCTCCGCGCTCCAGTCCGATGCGCTGCGGGTGCCCGAGACGATGAAGCTCGACTCGCTGCTCGGCGAGCTGCGCGGACGCGGCTACCAGATGGCCGTGGTGCTCGACGAGTACGGCGGAACCGCCGGCGTCGCCACCCTGGAGGACCTGGTCGAGGAGCTGGTCGGCGAGGTCTCCGACGAGCACGACCGCACAAAGGCCGACGTCGTGCGCTCGCGCGACTGGTTCACCTTCCCCGGCATCCTGCGCCCCGACGAGCTGCTCGAGCGCACCGGCGTCGTCGTCCCCGAGGAGGGCCCGTACGAGACCGTGGCCGGCTGGCTGATGAGCGAGCTCGGGCGCCTCCCCGAGATCGGCGACTCCGTCGAGATAGCGGATGGGGTCTTCCGCATCGAGCGCCTGGACGGTCGCCGCATCGACAGGGTACGCTACACCCCCACGCCGCCGGAGGAGCCGGAACCGAGCGACGCGCTGAAGAGCCGGGAATCGAAGAGCACGGTGGCCAAGAGCGCGGCATCCAGAAGCACGGACGGGAGGAGCGCATGAGCGAGTCACTGCCCGGGATCCTCTGGCTGGTCGTCCTGCTGCTGGTCAACGCCTTCTTCGTCGGCGCCGAGTTCGCCGTCATCTCCGCCAGGCGCTCGCAGATCGAGCCGAGGGCCGAGGCCGGCTCCCGCGCCGCCAAGACCACGCTGTGGGCCATGGAGCACGCCACGCTGATGCTGGCGGTGAGCCAGCTCGGCATCACCGTCTGCTCGCTGCTGATCCTCAACGTCTCCGAGCCCGCGATCCACCACCTGCTCGAGGTGCCGCTCGGGCTCACCGGGCTGCCGCACGAGGTGAGCGGCGTCGTCGCCTTCATCCTCACGCTGCTGCTCGTGTCGTTCCTGCACGTCGTGATCGGCGAGATGGTGCCGAAGAACATCGCCTTCTCGGTGCCCGACCAGGCCGCGCTGCTGCTCGCGCCGCCGCTGGTCTTCGTGGGCAACGTCTTCAAGCCGGTGATCGTGTCGCTGAACGCCACGGCCAACGGCGTGGTGCGCCTGTTCGGGGTCACCCCGAAGCACGAGGCGAACAGCGTGTTCACCCTCGGCGAGGTGGCGAACATCGTCGCCCAGTCCACCAAGGAGGGCGTGCTCACCGACTCCACCGGGGCGCTGCTTGCCGCATTCGAGTTCACCGAGAAGAAGGTGGAGGACATCGCCCTCGGCATGGACGCTCTGGTCACCCTGCACGAGGACGCCTCGCCCGCCGACGTGGAGCGCGCGGTGGCCCAGCGCGGCTTCTCCCGCTACATCCTGGTGAACGACGAGGGGGAGCCCACGGGCTACCTGCACCTCAAGGACGTGATCGACCTCGACGGCGACGAGTTCACCGAGCCCGTGCCGCCGAAGCGCATCCGCCAGTTGATCTCGATCTTCCGGAGCACCGACCTCGAGGACGCCCTGGCCACCATGCGCCGCTCCGGCGTGCACGTGGCGCGGGCCTTCGACGAGAACGGCGCAACGCGCGGCGTGCTGTTCCTCGAGGACATCATCGAGGAGCTGGTGGGCGAGGTGCAGGACGCCACGCGGCGCATCTAGGAGAGGCCGACCCGCTGGTTGAGTAGCAGGCGAGCTCTGCGAGTTCGCGTATCGAAACCACGCCCGCGCGGGGTTTCGATACGCCTGCTCCTTCGTCGCGGGCTACTCAACCAGCGGTTGTTCGCTACTTCCAGCGCGCACGCACGTAGGGCTCTGGCCAGTAGTCGAGCTCCACACCGAGCTCGTGCGCGGCGCGCAGCGGGAAGTGCGGGTCGCGCATCATCTCGCGCCCGAGCATCACGGCGTCGGCCTGGCCGCTTGAGACGATCTGCTCGGCGTGCGCCGCATCGGTGATCAGGCCGACCGCGTTCACCGGCACGCCCGCCGTGCTGGCCACGAAGTCCGCGAAGGGCACCTGGTAGCCGGGGCTCAGCGGGATGGTGACGCCGGCGATGTTGCCGCCGGTGGAGATGTCGAAGAAGTCGGCGCCCGCCTCCTGCGCCCAGCGCGAGACGGTGGCGGTGTCCTCGCGGTTCCAGCCGCCCTCCGCGTAGTCGGTGGCGGAGAAGCGCACGAACACGGGCATCTCCTTGCCGACCGCGGCGCGCACGGCGCGCACGATCTCGAGCACGAGGCGGGCCCGGTTCTCCAGGCTGCCGCCGTACTCGTCGGTGCGCAGGTTCGACAGCGGCGAGAGGAACTGGTGCGCCAGGTAGCCGTGCGCCGCATGGATCTCCACGAGGTCGAAGCCGGCCGCGACGGCCCGCGTGGCGGACGCCGCGAAGTCGGCCACGACATCCGCTATCTCGTCCGTCGTGAGGGCGCGCGGTGCCGCGTAGCCCTCGAAGGCGATGTCGGAGGGGCCGACGGTGGGCCAGCCGCCGTCGTCGGCAGAGACGGTGCCGCGCTTCTCGGGGGCCCAGCCGCGGTGGGTGGATGCCTTGCGCCCGGCGTGGGCGAGCTGCACCCCGGCGACGGCGCCGCGCTCGTGCAGGAAGTCGGTGATGCGCGACCAGGCCTCGACCTGCTCGTCGTTCCAGAGCCCGGTGTCGTGCGGCGAGATGCGGCCCTCAGGGCTGACGGCCGTGGCCTCGCTGACGATGAGGCCCGCGCCGCCCATGGCGAAGGCGCCGAGGTGCACGAGGTGCCAGTCGGTGGGCACGCCGTCGCGCTCCTCCACCGAGTACTGGCAGAGCGCCGGCACCCAGAGCCGGTTGCGGAAGGTCGTCGAGCGGATGCTGAGCGGGCTGAAGAGAGTCGAAGAGGTCACCGAGACCTCAAGTCGATCGGGCGCGGCGGTATTCCCGGGCTAGCCTGATGCGATGACCGACTTCACCCCGTTCACAGCGGATGACGCGGCAGCGCAGATCGCGGTGCCCGTCTCGACCGACGACAAGTACTCGCGCGGCGTGCTCGGCGTGATCACCGGCAGCGACCAGTATCCGGGCGCCGCGGTGCTCGGCGTGGAGGCCGCGCTGCACACCGGAGTCGGCATGGTGCGCTACCTCGGCGGGGAGCGGGTGTCCGGCCTGGTGCTGCAGCGGCGGCCCGAGGCGGTGGTCGGCGAGGGGCGCGTGCAGGCCTGGCTGATCGGCTCGGGCATGGACCACGCGGGGCGCGACGAGGCCACCCGCGCGCAGACGACCCTCGCCATGGCGCAGGCGCTGCCCACGGTGCTCGACGGCGGCGCCCTTGACCTGCACGAGGGGGCGGCCGGGCCCGTGGTGATCACGCCGCACTTCGGCGAGCTCGCCCGCGTGCTCGGTGTGCACAAGGCCGACATCGCGGCCGACCCCGCCACCTGGGCGCTGCGCGCCGCCGACCGGCTCGGCGTCACCGTGCTGCTGAAGGGGCACAGCAGCTACGTCGCGGGTCCCGGCATCGCGCTGGTCGCGTCGAGCGCTCCGAGCTGGCTCGCCACCGCCGGCGCCGGCGACGCGCTCGCCGGCGTGCTCGGCGCGCTGGTGGCGACCCACTCGCAGGCCGTCGCCTCCGACCCGCAGGCTCTGGCCCGCCTCGCGGCCGCCGCCTGCGTCATCCACGGCATCGCCGCCGAGAGGGCGAGCGGGGGAGGGCCGTTCACCATCCTCGACCTCGTCTCCCGGGTGCCTCGCACCATCGCCGAGCTGCTCTCCGACGCGCAGCGCACCGGGGCCGTGTCGTTGTGACCGACGCCCCGCCCGGGCACCGTCGCGCGCCCGCGTCGTTGATCACGGGACGCGTCGTTCTCTGGGCCGCCTTCGCGCTGGTGCACCTCTGGCTGGCCGTGCTCGCCCTGCACGCGCCCGGGTACCCGATCGGCGACGTCACCCTGGTCTACAAGACCTGGTCGGAGCAGGCGCTTACCGCCGGCTACTGGATGGGCGTCGACGGCCCGTTCGTCTACCCGGTGCTCGCACTGGCGCCGATGCTGGCCGCATCCGCCCTCGGCCCCGCCCACTTCGCGACGACCTGGCTGATCGTGGTGACCCTGGTGAACGCGGTGGGATTCGGCGCGGTCGTCGGCTGGCGGAGGCCGGCCCAGCGCGCATCCGTCGCCTGGTGGTGGCTGGCTTTCCTGCTGCTGCTCGGGCCGATCGCGCTGGTGCGCATCGACTCGATCACCGTGGCGCTGGCGCTCGTCGGCGTGCTGATGCTGGCGACGCGGCCGCGCGCCGCCGCACTCGTGCTCACCGTCGCGACCTGGATCAAGGTCTGGCCCGCCGCGCTGATCGGCGCGATCCTCATCGCGAGCAGGCACCGCGGGGCCGTGGCGGGCACCGCCGCTGCGGCCAGCGCCGTCGTCGTCGCCGGCGCGCTCGCGCTCGGCGGCGGCGCGAACGTGTTCAGCTTCGTCACCCAGCAGACCGGCCGCGGCCTCCAGGTGGAGGCGCCGGTGACCACCCTCTGGCTCTGGCTGGCCGCGGCGGGGGTGCCCGACACCTTCGTCTACTACGACACCGAGATCCTCACCTTCCAGGTGCAGGGCGGCGGTGTCGACGTCGCGGCCGCGGTGATGACCCCCGTGCTCGCCCTCGCGGTGCTGGCGGTCGCGGGGCTCGGCGTGCACGCCGCGCTCCGCGGGGCGCCCGCCTCCGCGCTGCTCCCACCGCTCGCCCTGGCTCTCGTCACCACCCTGATCGCCGTGAACAAGGTCGGCTCCCCGCAGTTCATCGGCTGGCTCGCGGTGCCGGTGGTGCTCGGCCTCGCCACGAACGCGGCCGGCCGCGGCACCTCGTTCCGTGTGCCCGCCGCCCTCGTCCTCGTGCTGGCCGCCCTCACCCAGGTCGTGTACCCGTACCTCTACACGAACCTGCTCGGCCTCGACCGGGGGATGCTGCTCGTTCTGAGCGTGCGCAACCTGCTGCTCTTCGTGCTGCTCGGCTGGGCCGTGCGCGCCCTGGTGCTGCTGAGGTGGCGCGTCGGGCACGGACGGGGCGGCCGGGGCGATAATGGATTCGGCCACAGTGAGGCGACCGATCCGGTCGAACCCGCGACACCGTCGCCGGCCACCCCCTCCCAGCAGTAAGAAGGATCCCATGCTCGTCGCGTTCTCGGTCTCCCCAGTCGGCTCCAGCGGAGACGACGGCTCGGTGCACGAGGCGGTCGCCGCGGCGGTGCGCGTGGTGCGCGCGTCCGGCCTGCCCAACCAGACCGACGCGATGTTCACCACGCTCGAGGGCGACTGGGACGAGGTCTTCGCCGTGGTGAAGGCCGCGACGGAGGCCGTCGCGGCGTTCGGGCCGCGCGTGTCCCTGGTGCTGAAGGCGGACATCCGCCCCGGCCACAGCGGCGAGCTCACCGGCAAGGTGGAGCGCGTCGAGCGCGCCCTCGCCGAGTCGGCCGACTCCGAGTGAAGGACATGTCCCCGGCGAAGGCCCTGTCGCCCGCGCGCGTGCGGTTCGCGCTGCTCGCGCTGGCGCTCGGCGGCTTCGGCATCGGCACCACCGAGTTCGTGGCGATGGGTCTGCTCGAGAACCTGGCCGAAGACCTCCTGCCCGCGCTCTACGCGAGCTCGCACGAGGCGGCCATCGCCCAGGCCGGCTGGCTGATCACCGCCTACGCGCTCGGCGTGGTGGTGGGCGCGCCCACGATCGCGGCGCTGTCCGCGCGCTTCCCGCGCAAGAAGCTGCTGCTCTGGCTGCTCGTGGCCTTCACCCTGGCCACGGTGCTCTCGGCCGTGCTGCCGACCTTCGGGCTGGTTCTCGCGGCGCGCTTCATCGCCGGGCTGCCGCACGGCGCCTACTTCGGCATCGCCACACTGGTCGCCGCCTCGCTGATGGGGGAGGGCAAGCGCGGGCGCGGTGTGGCCATCGTGCTCGCCGGCCTCACCATCGCCAACGTGATCGGCGTGCCGCTGATCACCCTGCTCGGCCAGAACGCCGGCTGGCGGATCGCCTACCTGGCCGTCGCCGCGATCTTCGCGCTCACCTTCGTGGCCGTCGCCGTCGCCGTGCCCTTCCAGGCCGGCGACCGCACGGCCACCCTGAAGCGGGAGCTGCGGGCCTTCTCGCGCCCGCAGGTCTGGCTCGCGCTGCTCACCGGCGCCATCGGCTTCGGCGGCTTCTTCGCCGTGTACAGCTACGTGAGCCCCGTCGTCACGCAGGTGACCGGACAGAGCGAGAGCTTCGTGCCCGTCGCGCTCGTGGTGATCGGCCTCGGCATGACCCTCGGCAACCTCGCCGGCGGACGGGCGTCCGACCACCACGTGATGGGCACCGTCTTCGTCTGCTTCGGGCTCTTCATCGTCTCGCTGGCCGGATTCGCGCTGTTCGCGCACACGACGGTGGGCCTGCTGGTGTCGCTGTTCCTCGTCGGCGGGGCGTCATCCGCTCTCGCACCCGCTGTGCAGTCCCGGCTCATGGACGTGGCGGGCGACAGCCAGACGCTGGCGGCCGCGGCCAACCACGCTGCGCTCAACATCGGCAACAGCCTGGGCGCCTACCTCGGCGGCCTCACCATCGCCGCCGGCTACGGCTACCTGTCGCCCACCTGGGTGGGGCTGGCGCTCTGCGTGCCCGGCATCGCGCTGGCGTACGTGAGCGTGCGGATGCAGCGCAGGCGCCCGATCCGGCTGTAGCGCCCGCACCACCGCGGCGATAGTGCAGTTCGGCCCGGAATCGCGCGCGAAATCGGCCCGAACTGCACTATCGCGGGCCGCTCGCCGTCCTTGAGACGTGGCCCGCGGCATCCGCTGCCCGAAGCCGGACTCGACCGGCGTGTTCGGGCTAGAGAGCGGCGGGGGCCTGGTCGGACTCGATCAGGATGCCGTCCTCGATGGCGCGCTTGCGCAGCGCCACCTTGGTGCCCACGTCGAAGCCGGCGACGCGGTACTTCTCGCGGATGCGCTTGAGGTACGACTTGGCCGTCTCCTCGGAGATGCTGAGCTGGAAGGCCACGGCCTTGACCGGCTCGCCGCCGCCGTAGAGGGCCATCACGCGGCGCTCCTGCGCGCTGAGCTTGGGGGAGCCGCCCACCTCGCCGGCGTTCAGGGCGAGGTCGAGCTCGGCGGAGACGAAGGCCTCGCCCACCGAGGCGGCGCGCAGGGCCTCGATGATCATGCTCGCGTCCTCGCTCTTCACCAGGTAGCCGAGCGCACCGGCGGCCAGTGCCTCGCGCACCACGTTGGGCTCGGAGTAGGTGCTCATCAGCACGACCTTCACGGCCATGGTCTTGAGCGTCGCGATCTTGAGCGAGATCGGGATGTTGTCCTTGAGATCGAGGTCGAGCAGCACGACGTCGACCGGGAACGCGTGGCTGGAGAGCAGCTCGGGCCAGCTGGCGACCGCCGCGACCATGTCGATGTCCTGCGCGCTGCGGATCCACTCGGTCAATGCACCAAGCAGCATCCGGTGGTCGTCTACGATTGCGACGCGGATGCGGCCACTGGGGTCAGTCACTAGGAATCCCTATCTGTAGGTCTGGTGTCACAAGTCGGCGGGGTTGTCGACGAAGCACTCGATGTCGACGCGCAGACTCGCGTTCTGGCTCGAGTCACTGTATCGCCCTACCCGGCGGATGGCATCCCACGTCGACGGGTCGACCCGGTTTCGCGGCACTCCCGTGGTCGTGATCGCGATCGGCACCCTCAGTTTATGTCCGACCGCGGCGACGCCCGTGGCCACGATCGGGCCGACCACGACCTGCACGGTGCGCACGGCGGTCTTCTTGGCGTGGTCGTTGACGAGCAGCCACACGGCGGCCAGCAGTCCGTCGCGCTGGTTGGCGTCGAGCAGGCCCGCGAGGCTGCCGCGGTCGGTCAGGGTCACGGAGCGCCCGAGCAGCTCGGACTCGGTGATGGCGTGGTACAGCCAGGTCTCGCGCCGGCCCTCGATCAGGTGCAGGCGCAGCTCGGTGGCGAGGGAGGCGGCGACGGAGGCCGTCTTGGGCTGCAGCGGCAGCGCGATCTCGCCGTTGGCCACGGAGTCGAGCAGCTCCTCCGCGGCGAGGTCGAGGCGGGCGAGCTCCTCCGAGGCCATCATGCCGACCGCGAAGCGAGGGGCGGACACCGTGCTCTGCACCATCACCCGGTCGAGCTCGACCTGCACCATGCTGCGGAAGCCGCGCACGATCACGATGCCGATCAGCACGGGCAGCACCGCGAAGGCCAGCGAGGTGATCTGCGAGGAGGCGTTCTCGGGGGTCAGGCGGGTGTTGACGGCGATCGCCGTCAGCAGCCCCAGGCCGATGGCGACGATGCACATCAGGATCTCCACCGGCCGCCGCAGCGTGATCACCAGCAGCAGCGCCATGGCCGCGGTGAGTGACGCGGTGGCGTACCTGCCGATGTCGTGCAGGTCCCAGATGGCCACGAGGTCGAGCACGATCACCGCGGCGAGCAGCACGAGGTAGACCGCGAACATCCAGTCGGGCAGGCGGTCGCCCACGATGCTCGCGGTGATGAACGCCGCGGCGAGCACGATGATCAGCAGCACCCAGGCGGCCAGGGCGGGCAGCGGGTTCTCGTAGCTGGGCCAGTAGGCGACGAACCAGCTGAAGCCGTAGATGGCGCGGATGCCGCAGATGAGCGCCGCACCGACACCGATGAACGCGGTGCCCAGGCTCGCGCGGTGCGGGCTCTCCGGTCGCACCAGGCGCCGGGCGCCGCCGACGAAGCTGCGGTTGGCGCGCACCTCGGCGAGGAGTCCGAGCGTCTGCTCGCTGGCGGGGGGAAAGCTCATCTGGGCACCTCGAGAACTACGGTGGTGCCTGACCCCGGTTCGGAGAACAGGCGGGCGTGGCCGCCGACGTCCTTGAGCCGCGCCACGACGGACTCCTTGAAGCCGAGGCGCGCGGAGTCGACGTCGTCGAGGGTGAAGCCGACCCCGGCGTCGGTGATCATGGCGCGCACGGTGGTGGCGTCGTCGACGATGGTCACGTGCGCCTCGGTCACCCCGGAGTGCCTGCGCACGTTCTCGAGACACTCGGCGAGGGCGAGCAGGAAGGCGTCGAGCACGTCGCTGGGGAGCAGCACCTGCCCGGTGCCGTGCCAGCTGACCTCGAGCCCCATGCGCCCGAAGCGCTGCTTCACCGACTCGAGGGTGGTGCCGAGCACCGTCTCCTCGACCGGCTCGAGATTGTAGCCGCCCGACGAGAGCGGCACCGGGGTGGCACCGAGGCGCAGCTGGCGCAGCAGCTTCGCGTCATCCGCTGCCTGCTGCTGCATCGCGGCCGGCGCGACGCCGACGCCGGAGTGGGCGAGGAGCGTGAGGGTGGCGAGCACGGTGTCGTGCAGCAGGCGCGCGGACTGGCGTCGCTGCGCCTCCATCTCGCTCGCCTGGCGCTCGGCGCGGTGCGCCCTGCCGATGCTCGCGATGCGCCTCGCCGCCTGGGGCACGCCGGCGTTGATCCAGATGCCGACGATCGAGGAGAGCACCCAGCCGAGGGTGATCAGGCCCACCGTGGAGACGGGGGACTGCGAGTCGGCGGTGGCGACCGCCGTGACCGCGGAGAGGGTGGCGAAGGAGAACCCGAGGACGGCGATGCGGGTGGTGTCCGTGGTGAGCACAACGGCGATCGAGGCGACCGCCGCGGCGGTGAGCTGCGAGATGGTGCTCATCGCCGCGTGCCCGAGCTCGCCCGGGTTGAGCAGGGAGATCGAGAGCACGACGCCGATGCCGCCGAGCAGCTGGGCGAAGACCCAGACCAGCGAGCGGCTGACGCCCACCCGGTACTGGCCGACGACGAGGAGGGCGAAGAAGGGGAGAGCGGCGAGGTAGGTGCCGGGGGTGACGGCGCCGGGCACGAGGATGCAGAGCAGCGCCACCGCGGAGAAGCTGAGCCCGTAGACCCGCGCCGTGCGCTGCAGGAGTCGGTCACGTTCCTTGAGAATATGATCCATCGAGCCCCCGCCGATCAGCGCCGTACCATCCGCTTTGTATCTTTACCTGAATCGTCGCACAGATTGCCACCACAAGTGGGGGTGCCTCCGCTCTGGGTGGGGCACAAGGCCCGGGGTACAGTCGAATCCAGAGGGACAAACCGGGGGATGCTGGGGCCGCAGAGGAATCTGCGGCCCCGGCGCGGTTAATCTGCTGCACGCGGCGCGTCGCGTCAGCTCGCGAGCAGACGGGCCAGGTGCGGGCCCACCACGGCGTGCTCGATCAGGAAGCCGTCGTGGCCGAACTGCGAGCCGATCACGGCCGTGCGGGTGCCGTCGATGTTGCCGGAGAGGTGCTCGGCGATCAGCACCTGGTTCTCGAGCGGGAACAGCCGGTCGCTGTCGATCCCGAGCACGAGCGCCTTCGCCGAGGCCCGGCCCAGCGCCGCGACGACGCCTCCGCGCCCGCGGCCCACGTCGTGCGAGTTCATCGCCTCCACCAGGGTGATGTAGCTGTTGGCGTCGAAGCGGCGGCTGAACTTGTTGCCGTGGAAGTCGAGGTAGCTCTCCACGGCGAACCTGCCGCCGTCGCCGAGGGGGCTGAGCACGCTCTGCCAGCTGCGTTCGAAACGGTCGTTCAGCTCGTCGGGGGAGCGGTAGCTGAGCAGCGCCATCCGCCGCGCGAGAGCGAGGCCGCGGTGCGGGCCCTCACCGTCGGCCGACTCGTAGTAGTCGCCGTCTGCGAAGGCGGGGTCCATGCGCACGGCCTCGATCTGCACCGAGTTGAGCGCGATCTGGTCGGCGCGGCTCATCGGCGGTGCGGCGAGCACGGCCACCCGCTCGAGGCGGTCGGGGTGGCCGACCGCCCACTCGAGCGACTGCATGCCGCCCATCGAGCCGCCGATCACGGCGGCCCAGCGGTCGATGCCGAGGCGGTCGCTGAACGCCACCTGCGCGGCCACCTGGTCGCGGATGGTGACGTAGGGGAAGTCGGGCCCCCACTCCCGCCCGAGCGGCGAGTGCGACGCGGGTCCGGTGGTGCCCTGGCAGCCGCCGAGCATGTTCGGGGCCACCACGAACCACTCGTCGGTGTCGACGCTCCGCCCCGGCCCGACGGTGTCCGACCACCAGCCGGCCATCGGCTGGCCGGGGGTGGGCGGCCCGGTGACGTGGCTGTCCCCGGTGAGGGCGTGCAGCACCAGCACGGCGTTCGAGCGGTCGGCGTTGAGGGTGCCCCAGGTCTCGTAGGCGACCCGCACGGCAGGCAGGCGGCCGCCGCCCTCGAGCTCGAGGGCGCCGATGGAGAGGAACCGGCGGTCGCCCGCCCGGTCCCCCTCGCGCCAGCCGCCGGTGGCCGGCGGCTTGCCGAGCATCGATCGGGTGTCCGCCTCGGTCACGAATGCGGAGGGGACGGTGTCTTCGTGTGTCTGCCAGTCCATGTTCTAGCAAGTATCGCCGACCGCCGCGGGCGCCCGGGAATTGTTACGCCTATGCCACCGCGTTCGACGCCGACACCAGGCGGGCCGCGGCGAAGCCCGCCCCGAGATCGGCCAGGATGTCGGCGATGTTCTCGATGCCGACCGAGAGGCGCACCAGCCCGGGGGTCACCCCCGCCGTGAGCTGCTGCTCCGGGGAGAGCTGGGAGTGGGTCGTCGAGGCCGGGTGGATGATCAGGCTGCGCACGTCTCCGATGTTGGCCACGTGGCTGAACAGGGTGACGCTGTCGACCAGCGCCCGCCCGGCGTCCACGCCGCCCTTGAGCTCGAACGACAGCACCCCGCCGACCCCCTTGGGCGCGTACTTGTTCGCGGCCTCGTACCAGGGGCTCGACGGCAGGCCGGAGTAGTTCACCGAGGCGATGTCGTCGTGGTTCTCGAGCCACTCGGCCACGGCCTGGGCGTTGGCCACGTGGCGCTCGACCCGCAGGCTGAGCGTCTCGATGCCCTGGATCAGGCTGAAGGCGCTGTCGGGGGAGATGGAGGAGCCGAGGTCGCGCAGCAGCTGCACGCGGGCCTTGATGATGTAGGCGAGCGGGTCGCCGACCGCGGCGGTGTAGCTCGCGCCGTGGTAGCTGGGGTCGGGCTCGGTGAGGCCGGGGAACTTCCCGACGTTCTTCGACCATTCGAAGACGCCGCCGTCGACGATCACACCGCCGATGACGGTGCCGTGCCCGCCGAGGTACTTGGTGGCGGAGTGCACAACGATGTCCGCCCCGAACTCGAAGGGCCGGATCAGGTACGGGGTGGCGATCGTGTTGTCGACGATCAGCGGCACGCCGTGCTCGTGGGCGACGTGCGCAACCAGCGAGATGTCGAGGATGTTGATCTTCGGGTTGCCGATGGTCTCGGCGAAGAAGAGCTTCGTGTTGGGCCGCACCGCGGCCGCCCACTCCTCGGCGTCGTCCTGGTTCTCGACGAAGGTGGTCTCGATGCCGAGCTTCTTCAGCGTGTACTTGAACAGGTTGTAGGTGCCGCCGTAGATCGACGACGAGGAGACGATGTGGTCGCCGGCCTGCGCGATGTTGAGCACGGCGATGGTCTCGGCGGCCTGCCCCGAGGAGACGACGAGGGCCGCCGTGCCGCCCTCGAGCGCGGCGACGCGCTCCTCGACCACGGCCTGGGTGGGGTTCTGGATGCGCGTGTAGATGTTGCCGAACTCGGCGAGCGCGAACAGGTTCTTGGCGTGCTCGGAGCTGTTGAACACGTAGGAGGTGGTCTTGTAGATCGGCGTCGCCCGGGCGTTGGTCGCCGGGTCCGGTGCCGAACCCGAGTGGATCTGCTTGGTCTCGAACTTCCAGTCGCTCATCGGGGCAACCCTTCATCGTAAGAATGCCTGGGCGGATCGAGCGATCCGTCGAGACGAGACTAGGAAGCAGCCTCCGGGCGCGGCAACCGGTCCCGACACACTGCGTCACACCTTGCAATCACAGGACTAGTCATGCGAGAGTAGTGCGATGTCGTCCGTCCGCCTCTATATCCTCGGCGCGCTCGCGGTCGAGGGGCCGATGCACGGCCACCAGCTGCGACTGCTCGCCGAGAAGGAGCACATCCACTACTGGACGGACATCTCGGTCGGATCGCTCTACGGGGTGATCAAGCGGCTGGTCTCCGAGGGGCTGATCGCCGAGCTGCGGGTCGAGCGCGAGGGCAACTACCCCGAGCGGCAGGTCTACGAGATCTCGCCGACCGGGAGGACCGCCCTCGCGGTGCTGCGGCAGGACGGCCTGGACACCGTGGTGTTCCGGCCCGACCCCTTCGACCTCGCGATGTCGCGTCTCGACCCCGACCGTCTCGACACCGTGGCCGACTCCCTCGAGAGCCGGCTCGCCACCCTGCGCGCCATGCTCGCCGAGAGCGAGGCGCAGCGCGCGCGGGCCGACCAGTACCTCACCCTGAACGAACGGATGGTGCTGTCGCACAAGACCGCCCGGCTGACCGCCGAGATCGACTGGCACAGCGCCCTCCTCTCCCACCTCCCCGCCATCCTCGCCGACGAATCGGCGCGAACGAAAGCATCCTCGTGACCCAGACCACCCCCGCGAGCTCAGCGCCCGCCATTCCGAAGCGCGCCTGGCAGGTGCTCGTCGTGCTCCTCGCCGGCATGTTCATCGCGCTGCTTGACACCACGATCGTGAACGTCGCACTCCCCAGCATCCGCACCTCTCTCGACGCCTCGGAGGCGACGCTGTCCTGGATCATCTCCGGCTACGCCCTCGCCTTCGGCCTGGTGCTCATCCCGGCCGGCCGCCTCGGCGACCGGATCGGGCACAAGTGGGTGTTCGTCATCGGCCTCGCGCTGTTCACCCTGGCGAGCGTCGCCTGCGGCGTCGCGCAGAGCGACCTGCAGCTGATCGTCTCGCGCGTGCTGCAGGGCCTCGCGGGCGGCCTGTTCGTGCCGGCCGTGACCGCCTTCATCCAGCTGCTGTTCCCCGCCGCCTCGCGCGGCAAGGCCTTCGCGATCATGGGCGCCGTCATCGGCGTCTCCTCGGCCCTCGGCCCGATCGTGGGCGGCCTCATCATCGAGGCCTTCGGCGAGGAGAGCGGATGGCGCCTCGTCTTCGGTGTGAACCTGCCGATCGGCATCGCCGCGGTGATCGCCGCCGCGATCCTGCTGCCCAACGGCAGCGACGTGAAGAGCGCCCGCACCGCGAAGTCGGGCATCGACGGCGTCGGCCTGCTGCTGCTCTCCGCCGCGCTCGTCGCGCTCCTCGTGCCGCTGATCGAGGGGGAGGAGCAGGGCTGGCCGCTCTGGACCTTCGTGACCCTCGTCGCCGGCGCCCTGCTGATCGTGGCCTTCGCCTTCTGGGAGATCTCGTACACGAAGCGCGGCAGGAGCCCGCTGGTTCCCCCTCGCCTGTTCAGCCACCCGGCTTTCACCGGCGGCACCATCCTCGCGCTGGTCTACTTCGCGGCCTTCACCAGCATCTTCTTCACCATCTCGATCCTCTGGCAGTCGGGTCTGGGGCACACGGCGCTCCAGTCGGGCCTGGTCTCCATCCCCTTCGCCATCGGCTCGATCATCGGGTCGTCGCAGAGCAACCGCCTCGCCGACCGCCTCGGACGCTCGGTGCTCATCCTCGGCACTGCCCTGCTCACCGTGGGGCTGGTGGCGGTCTTCGTGCTGCTGCTCACGGTGCCCGGCGCCGACCTCACCAACTGGATGCTGCTCGGACCGCTGCTGATCGCCGGACTCGGCAACGGGCTGTTCATCGCCCCGAACCAGCAGTTCATCGTGGCCACGGTCGACCGCTCGGAGGCCGGCGGCGCCAGCGGCGTGGTCGGCGTGATGCAGCGGATCGGCAGCGCCGTCGGCATCGCGGTCGTCGGCAGCGTGCTCTTCGGCGGCATCGCCCGCGCGAACATCACCGACCGGAGCCAGGTTCCCCAGGCCTTCACGGATGCCGCGGCGTGGGCCATCGGGCTCAGCGCGGCTCTCAGCGTGGTCGCCTTCGTTCTCGTCTTCGCCCTGCCGAAGCGCGTCGCCGGGCACGGTCCGGCCGCGGGCGGGAGCGCGGCCCCGGTGATGGCCGCGAAGTAGCCTCAGTCCCGACGGGACCCGGTGGGGTCGGTGCGCGACTCGCGCATCGGCCCCTCCTTCGGCTTCACGAACAGCCAGCGCGGCTTCGGCTCGACGATCGGGTGGAAGACGCGGCGCACCAGCTGCGACGACAGCGCGATCGAGATCGCGATGCAGCAGAGGATCATGCCGAGCAGCCAGACCGCGGAGGTGTGCTCGTCCTTCAGGATCCCCGCCTCGCGCAGCGGGTAGAGGATGAAGCTGTGCAGCAGGTACACGTACATGGTGCCGGTGCCGAGGGCGGTGATCCAGGTCTCTCCCCGCGGGATGAGCACGAAGAAGGCGGCGGTCAGCAGCACCGCGAGCACGATCAGCCCGAGGCGCACGAGGCCCGACCACCAGGCGCCCTGGCCGAGGCCGTCGTAGGAGTCGTCGTAGAAGAACCAGAAGCGCAGGTCGATCTCGCGCCACACCTTGATGTTCAGCACCACCACCGCGAGCCAGGCGGCGAGCACGGCCACGGCGATGCCGCGCACGACCCAGCGCTTGGTGACCACCGCGCGCCAGCGGTCGACGATGCCCCACTCGTTGGCTTTCCAGCCGAGAACGAAGAAGGGCAGGATGCCGATGGCGCGGGAGAGCGAGAAGGTGCTGTCGACGTTGCCGAAGTAGCCGACGCCCACCGAGAAGACCACCGCGAGCAGCAGCGGGAACTTGAGCAGGGCGAGATACGGCAGGATCAGCCGGAAGATGCCGAGCGCGAGCAGGAACCACAGCGTCCAGCTCGGCTTGGTGGGGTTGATGGCGGTGGACCCCTCGGCGAGGAACTTAACCAGGGTCCAGATCGTCTCCATGATCACGTAGGGCACGAGGATGTCGGTGATCACCTTGGTCATCTGGCGCGATCCGGGAGGTCCCGGCTTCGAGAAGTAGCCGCTGATGATGGCGAAGGCCGGCATGTGGAAGGCGTAGATGAACAGGTAGACGATCAGCGCGTTGTCGGAGTCGGCGGTGAGGCGCTGGATGCCGTGGCCGATCACCACCAGCGTCACGCAGAGGAAGCGGGCGTTGTCCCAGAACGGCACGCGCACCCGCGGCGCATGCGGCGCCTTGGTCTTGCCAGGGGGGAGTGCGGTCTCTGCGGTCATCGCTGCCAGTGTACCGAGGGTATTTTTGAGGCATGACCTCTCGACGCGTTGTAGTGACCGGTGCCAGCTCAGGGATCGGCGCGGCCACCGTGCGCCGGTTCCGCGAACACGGCTGGGACGTGGTGGGCGTCGCCCGCCGCGCCGACCGGCTCGAGGCGCTCGCCGCGGAGACCGGGGCCGACGTCTTCGTGGCCGACCTCACCGTGCAGGCGGAGGTCGACGCCCTGCGCGACTTCGTCGCGGGTCTCGGCCCGGTGCACGCCCTGGTGAACAACGCCGGCGGCGCCCTGGGCCTCGCCTCCGTCGAGGACAGCGACCCCGAGGACTGGGTGCGCATGTTCGACGTCAACGTCGTCGCCGTGAAGCGGGTCACCAGCGCGCTGCTGCCCCTGCTCCGACTGGCCGCAGCGGATGGGGATGGTGCGGACATCGTCACCGTCACGTCGATCGCGGGTCACGTCGCCTACGAGGGCGGGGGAGGCTACAACGCCTCGAAGTTCGCCGCGCGCGCCCTGGTGGGCGTGCTGCGCCTGGAGCTCGCGGGGGAGCCGATCCGCGTGATCGAGGTCGCCCCCGGCATGGTGAAGACGGAGGAGTTCTCGCTGGTGCGTTTCGGGGGCGACCAGGCCAGGGCCGACGCGGTGTACGACAACGTCGCCCATCCGCTTGTCGCCGACGACATCGCCGAGGCGATCGTGCACGCGGTCGAGCTGCCGTTCTACGTCAACCTCGACCTGATCACCATCAAGCCGGTGGCCCAGGCCGCCCCGCACAAGGTGATCCGCGGCGAGCTGAAGCCGCGCGCCTGAGTCACAGCGCCGCGACCTCCTCCGGATCGGACGCCACGCCGGCGTCGGCGAAGGCGTTCCTCGGCACGAGGAACAGCGCCGCCGCCGCCAGCAGGGCGCCCGCGCCGCAGACGCCGAAGACCGTCAGGTAGCCGGCCAGGCTCGAGGCCGTGCTGCCGGCCGCCTGCAGCGCGCCGGCGGCGAGCACGACCGCGAAGACCGACGACGCGAAGGAGCCGCCGATGGTCTTCGTCGTGTTCGTGAGGGCCGCCGCGATGCCGGTCTGGCCGCGCGGGGCGGCCGCCGCTGCAGCCGCGGGCAGCGCCCCGACGAGCGCGCCGCAGCCGACACCGGCCACGACCATGTTCGTGACGACCTGCAGCACGCTGTCGTGGAAGGGCAGGAAGAGGAAGTACCCGCCGGCCACCAGGAAGGCGGCGACGATGAGCGCGATCCGCGGGCTGAGCGCGCGGGCCAGCGGCGGGTAGAGCAGCGCGCCGACGATGAGCGACACCAGGTAGGCGCCGATCAGGTACGAGATGCCGGCGGCGTCGAGCCCGAGCCCGTAGCCCGTGCTCTCGCGCTCGGTGCCCGCGAAGGTGGACAGCGGGGCCTGGGCGCCGAGCAGGCTGATGCCGATCAGCGCGGCGGTGAGCTGCACCGGCCACATCGTCGGCTGCCGCAGCACGCGCAGGTCGATGGCCGGGTCCTTCCGCCGCAGCTCGTAGCGGCCCCAGGGCAGGAAGACGGCCACCCCCGCCGCCATCAGCAGGTAGACCCACCAGGTGCCCGCGCCGTTGATCCGCAGGAAGGTGAGCCCGGAGGTGATCAGCAGCAGGCCGAGCGAGAGCACGGCGAAGCCCGCGATGTCGAGCGAGCGGCCGGGCAGCGGCTCGGACTCCGGAACGCCGAACAGGATCGCGAAGAACACCAGCGTCACGGCGACCGCCGGGATCATCAGGGTGAGCGTCACGTCGCCGTCGAGCGCGGTGAACACGCGCCCGCCGGCCAGCGCGCCGACGATCGCGCCGGTCTGCAGGGCCACCACCAGCAGCCCCGCCGCCTTGCGGGTGGCCGAGGCGGCGGCGCCCGAGCGGCGGCCGCGGTCGAAGATCAGCGCCACCTCGAGCGGCAGCCACACCGTGTAGAAGCCCTGCAGCGCCCAGGCGACGAGGAAGCTGGTGAAGTCCCCGGTGAAGGCGAGCCACCAGGAGGCGCCGGCCGTGAGCACCGTCGAGACGAGCAGGATGCGCTTGTGCCCGTACATGTCGCCGAGCTTGGCCAGCACGGGCACGGAGAGGGCTGCCACCAGCAGCTGGGCCGCCTCGAACCAGTTGAAGTCGGCGTCGCGGATGCCGAGATGCTCGACCAGGTCGGGGATGAGGGGGATGTAGAACCCCTGCAGCACCCCGCTCACGATCTCGACGAGGAACAGGTACCCGATCAGGCCCGCCGTGATCGCTCCGGCGGTGCCGCGAAGTGCTCTCATGCACGGATGCTAGCGGCTTGCGACCGGACGCGGAGGCGCGGGATGCCGCGGGCGGGATACCGTGTAACCATGACTCTCCCCGCCCACGATGTGCCGCCCGCCGCCGAACTCACCCCCGAGCGCGAGGTGCTCAGCTGGGACCAGTTCGGCGTCGCCTCCCGCGAGCTCGCCCGCGAGGTGCTCTCGAGCGGATTCGTGCCCGACGTGGTGGTCGCCATCGCGCGCGGGGGACTGCTGCTCGCCGGCTCGATCGCCTACGCGCTGGGCGCGAAGAGCTGCGGCGCGATGAACATCGAGTTCTACACCGGCGTGGGCGAGCGCCTGCCCGAGCCGGTGATGCTCCCGCCGATGTTCGACGACTCCACCCTCGACGGCAAGAACGTGCTGCTGGTCGACGACGTCTCCGACTCCGGCCGCACGCTGGCCATGGTCGACCAGCTGCTCAAGGCGAGCGGCGCCACCGTGCGCACCGTGGTGCTCTACACGAAGCCGGGCACCGTGCACGTGCCGAACTACACCTGGAAGAACACCGACCGCTGGATCAACTTCCCCTGGTCGGTGCTGCCGGTGGTCGAGGTGGAGGGCTACACGCCGAGCCGGGGAGCGGACGCGTGAGCATCCACCTGGTCGGCGGCGGATGGGACGAGGACTACGACGGCGAGGTCTACCGCGACTTCCTCGCCGAGGCGACGGCACGTGCATCCGCTGGAGGGCGCGCCCTGCCCCGCATCGCGGTGCTGCTCGTGCGCGAGGACGAGGAGACCGTGTCGCTGCGCGCCGGGTCGTACACGCGCCAGCTCACCCGGGTCGCCGAGTGCGAGCCCGTTGTCACGGCCGTGCTCGAGGACGGCGTCTTCGCGTCGCCCGTGCTCTCCGGCATCGACGGCCTGCTCATCGGCGGGGGACTGACCCCCGCCTACCTCGACGCGGTCGCGCCGCTCGTCGACGAGATCCGCATGCTGGTGGCCGACGGCCTGCCGTACCTCGGTTTCTCCGCCGGCGCGATGATCGCCGCCGACTCCGCCATCATCGGCGGCTGGAAGATCGGCGAGGTTCCGGTGTGCGCCGAGCACACGGGCGAGGGGCTGGAGGACGTCACCGTCGCCCAGGGCCTCGGACTCGTCGACCTCGCGATCGACGTGCACGCCGCGCAGTGGGGCACCCTCTCCCGGCTCGTCGCCGCCACCGAGGCCGGTCTCGTCGACGGCGGCATCGCGATCGACGAGTACACGGTGCTGATCGTCGGCGACGACTCGCTGCGGGTCGTCGGCACGGGCAGCGTCTGGCAGGTCGACTCGGGCGACGAGGGCGTGCTGGTCAGCACGCTCGGCGCCTGAGCGGCGCCCCCGCCGTGGCCCTCGCCCTCGACGGCCTCGACCCGGGCTGGGCGCGCGCACTGGAGCCCGTGGCGCCCCGGCTGGCCGAGCTGTCGGGCTTCCTCGCGGAGGAGGACGCCGCCGGCCGCGGCTACCTGCCCGCGCCGGGCGACGTGCTGCGCGCCTTCAGGCAGCCCCTGGCGGATGTGCGGGTGCTGATCGTCGGCCAGGACCCCTACCCGACACCCGGCCATCCGATCGGGCTGTCGTTCGCCGCGGAGCGCCACGTGCGCCCGCTGCCGCGCAGCCTCGCGAACATCTACCGGGAGCTGCGCGACGACCTCGGCATCGAGCCGGCGGCGCACGGCGACCTCTCCGCGTGGAGCGACGCCGGCGTGCTGCTGCTCAACCGGGTGCTCACCGTGCGGCCGGGCGAGGCGGGGTCGCACCGCGGCCGGGGCTGGGAGGCCGTCACCGACGCCGCCATCCGAGCGCTCGCCGCGCGCGGCACCCCGCTCGTGTCCATCCTCTGGGGGAGGCAGGCGCAGGGCCTGCGCGCGCTGCTCGGGGATTCCCCGGTGATCGAGTCCGCCCACCCGAGCCCGCTGTCCGCCTCTCGCGGCTTCTTCGGCTCGCGGCCGTTCAGCCGCGCGAACGCGGCGCTCGCCGCCTTCGGATCTCCCCCCGTCGACTGGCGCGTAGACCCTGCCAAATGAAGGAGATCTCGGCGACGCGGCCCTCGCATCCGCTTGCCGCCGTCGGCGGGGGCCGCTTTCTCCTTCATTCGGCAGTCACTCCGCCAAAGGGATGAAATCCCGATATATCGTCGTCTCCCTCTCGCCTCACGCACCCGCCCGGGGGTACGGTCTTGAGCTATGGCCCTCCCCACGACCATCGACGTCGCCCACCTGTCCAAGAACTTCGGCGCTGTAGCCGCCGTCTCCGACCTCAGCTTCTCGGTGCAGCCCGGGCGGGTCACCGGCTTCCTCGGGCCGAACGGAGCGGGCAAGACCACGACGCTGCGGATGCTGCTCGGGCTCGTCGCCCCCAGCTCGGGGAGCGCCACCTTCGGCGGGATCGTCTACCGCGACCTGCCCCGGCCGCTCGCCACGGTGGGCACCGCCCTCGAGGCCTCCAGCTTCCACCCCGGTCGCACCGCGCAGAACCACCTCGCCATCTACGCCAGGGCGGCCGCGATCGACCCGTCCAGGGTGGAGCGCGTGCTGCGCCAGGTCGGGCTCGCCGAGGTGGGCAACCGCCGCGTCGGCGGATTCTCGCTGGGCATGCGCCAGCGCCTGGGCCTGGCCTTCGCGCTGCTGGGCGACCCGCCCGTGCTGGTGCTCGACGAGCCGATCAACGGCCTGGACCCGGAGGGCATCCGCTGGATCCGTGTCTTCCTGCGCGAGCTGGCCGAGGAGGGCCGCACCGTGCTGGTCTCCTCGCACCTGCTCAGCGAGGTGCAGCAGAGCGTCGACCACGCCATCATCATCGCGAAGGGGCGGCTCGTCTACGACGGCACCCTCGACGGCCTCGAGACCGGGGCGCGGGTCGACGTGGACGCGCCCGACCGCGCCGCCCTGTTCGCCGCGCTGAGCGCCGCCGGTGTGGTGGTCGAGCCGGCCGAGCACGGCTTCACCGCAGCCGCGCCCGCCGGGTTCGAGCTGAGCGCCGCGCAGGTGGGCGAGATCGCCCTGCGCGCCGGCGTGCCGCTGAGCCTGCTCAGCGGGGAGAAGGGCGGCCTCGAGGAGGCCTTCCTGCGCATCACCGGCGTCGAGTCGCCGCCGGATACCGCCGAGGCGACGCCGGAGAGGGGACGCGCATGAGCATCGTGAGCGCCATCCGCGCGGAGATCTCGAAGCTCCTGACCACCCGCCTGTGGTGGATCCTGCTCATCGTGCTGTTCGTCTACGTCGCCTTCGTCGCCGGGATCCTCGCCGGGGTCTTCGGGGCGCTGGCGAACACCGACCCGGTGGAGGGGGCGCCGGCGCCCGTCGCGCCCGGCAATCTGCACCTGATCGTCTACAGCAGCGCCACCGCCATCGGCTACGTCTTCCCACTGCTGCTCGGCGCGCTCGCCACGACCTCCGAGTTCCGCCACCAGACGCTCACGCCCACCTTCCTCGCCAATCCGAACCGCGCGCAGGTGCTGGTGGCCAAGGCGGTGGCGCTCGCCGTCGTCGGCGCGGTCTACGGCGCGATCGCCCTGCTCGGCTCCATCGGCGGCGGCGGGCTGGTGCTCGCGATCACCGGGCAGGAGCTCCACCTCGCCGACAGCGAGACCTGGGTGCTCGCCGCCCGCGTGCTGCTGGCCATGGCGCTCTGGGCCGTTATCGGCGTCGCCCTCGGCGCGCTCATCCCGAACCAGGTCGCCGTGCTCGTCATCGTGCTCGCCTTCACCCAGTTCCTCGAGCCGATCCTGCGCTCCCTGTCGTTCATCGCGGAGTGGACCGCGCAGGTCGGCCAGTTCCTCCCGGGTGCCGCGGGCGACGCCCTGGTCGGGTGGAGCCCCTTCACCGCATTCGCCGGAACGGGCGTGGTCCCCACCCTGGAGTGGTGGCAGGGCGGCCTCGTGCTGCTCGCCATCGGGCTGGTCGCCGGCCTGGTCGGATACCTCACAACCTGGAAGCGCGACGTCACCTGAGCCGCACCCGCCGACGTGATTGACTTGGGGGGAATGGAGGGCCCATGCTCGAAGAGGAATACCAGCCGCGGCGCGTTCTGCCGCCCCACCTGAAGACCCCTCCGACGCCCGAGGCCCCCTTCCAGTACGCGATCCGCCCGGCGGTGGCGGCCGACCTGCCGCACGTGCGCGAGATCTACAACCACTACGTGCGCAACTCCACGGTGACCTTCGACGAGAAGCCCATCACCCTCGCCGGCCTCCGCAAGAAGTTCGCGGCCGTGGAGCGCCTCGGCTTCCCCTTCATCGTCGCCGAGAGCCCGAGCGGCCAGATCCTCGGCTACGCCTACGTCTACCCGTGGAAGGAGAAGGCTGCCTTCCGCTACACCGTCGAGAACTCGATCTACCTCGGCCCGGCGTCCACCGGCAAGGGCCTGGGGCGGGTGCTGCTCGGCGAGCTGATCACCCGGTCGAAGGCGGCCGGCATCAAGGAGATCATCGCGATCATCGCCGACAAGGGGGCGGATGGCTCGATCAAGATCCACAGGGACTTCGGCTTCAAAGACGTGGGCCACATGGGCAGGGTCGGCTTCAAGTTCGGCCGCTGGCTCGGCACCTACATGATGCAGAAGAGCCTGAAGTAGCGCGTCCCGACGGCTAGTGCCTGCCGCCGAGCTCCAGCAGCGAGACGCCGGCGATCACCAGCACCATCCCGGCCAGCTGCATCCAGGTGAGCGACTCGCCGAAGAACAGCCAGCTGATCGCGGCGACGAGCACCACGCCGACTCCGGCCCAGATCGCGTAGGCGATGCCGAGCGGCACGCCCTTCGACAGCGTCTGGGAGAGCATCGCGAAGGCGAACACGTAGCCGGCCACCACGATCGGGTAGGCCCACCACACCGCCTTCTCCCCGCTGGTGAGCTTGAGGAAGGTGGTGGCGACGACCTCGCCGAGAATGGCGAGCGCGAGGAAGAGGTAGCCCATGGTGTCGGTCCGCCTTCCGTGCGGCTCAGCCGGCGGTGTAGACGAGGTTGGTGACCTCGTCGGCGATGGCCAGCGACTCCGCGTAGGCCTCGGGGCCGCCGATCGTGGCGAGCACGGAGATCCATCCCTGGCCGAGCAGCCGGTTGAAGACGGCCGGGTTCAGAGTCGTGTCGCCCTGCACCGAGAAGACGGTTCCCGACGCATCCGTCGCCTCGTTCAGTCCCTGCTGGGTGAAGCTCTCGACGATGTCGGCGCGGGTCTCCTGGGTGAGGGGCGCCACCGAGACGGTGTAGCTGCTCACCTCGCTGTCCTCGTAGCCCCAGATGCAGCTGATACCGCCCGCGCGCTCCTCCGGGGTCTTGTCGTTCAGGTAGGCGTTGCCGTACTTGCCGTCGGGGCCGCCGAGCAGCACGATCCCCTCGGCGTCCCAGGAGTCCACGCGGGACTGCGGGAAGATCGCGTTGCACGAGTCGGGCTGCGTGAAGACGCGCGGCTCGGGCGTGGGAGTGGAGGTCGGGGTGACCACCGGGGCGGGCGCGTCGGGCGTCGTGGTCGGCGCGGGTTCGGCGGCGGAGCACCCGGCGAGGGCGAGCAGCAGGACGACCGAGCCGGTCAGAGCGGCGAGGGGGATCGAAGAGCGCATGGGCAAAAACCTAACAGCACAGCGGGATGCCCGGCTCCATCCGATGGGGGAGCCGGGCATCCGTTGCGCTTTCGAGACGTGCCTCACTCCCGCGGAGTCGCCCTCCGCAGGATCAGCCAGCCGAAGACGGCGGATGCCGCGGTCGGCACCAGGCTCCAGAGCACGAGCCCCTCGACCCCCGTCGCGACGAACCAGTCGCCGACGGCGGGCCAGCTCCTCGTCAGCGTGGCGACGGCTGCGGAGCCGATGACCAGCAGGCCGAGCACGGCGAAGAAGGCGTACATGCCTTTGGTGTGCCAGCGCACGTAGATGGCCGCGGTGGCCGCCCCGATGAAGAAGAAGAACAGGAACACGACGAGGAACATCCACAGCCGCTCGTACCAGACGTCGCCGCCGAAGTAGTTGAGCGTGAACATGCTGCCTCCTACGCCCCAGCCGTCCGTCGCCTCCTCGACGAACGCCAGCACGGTCAGCACCAACGAGAACGCGACGGCGAGCATCACGAACGCGAGCGAGGTGCCGAGGTAGAAGTCGCGCCTCGTGACGCCGTAGCCCTGGGCGAGCGGGAAGGTGAGGTTCACCGCCTGCACCGCCACGACCATCATGTAGACGAAAATGAAGAACATCGCGCCGCTCCAGCCGAAGCCCTCCCGCGCATCCGCGAGGTCGGTGGCCGAGGTGAGCGAGCGGGTGATCATCCACCAGATCATCCAGTTGACGAAGAAGATGAACGCCATGATGAGCCAGGGGAGCACGACCACTGTCTCGTAGTTGACGAAGTGCAGTCGGAAGGTCGCGAGGACGCGATTCGACGACGGGGTTCTCGATGCTGATCTGCTCAGCGCGATGGTGGTCATGCGCTGCGCCTCCCTTCGGATGTGTCGGTGGTGGTGGTTCTGATCACGAGCTGCTGCAGGGAGACCCCCGCGAGCTCGAGCCCGGCGGCGCTCGCGGCCTTCCGGTCCGCGGCGTCGAGGCGCCCGACGGTCACGGAGGCGAGTCCGCCCAGCTCCTCGCGGTGCAGCACCCGCCTGCCCGCGACGAAGGCGTCCACGGCGGTGCGGGCGCCGGCGACGGTGCTTGCCGAGTCGCGCAGCTCCTCGGCGCTGCCGTCGATCACGATGCGCCCCTCGTCGATTACGACGACATGCTCGAGCAGGTCGCTCACCTCGTCGATGAGGTGCGTCGACAGAACAACGGTGCGCGGATGCTCGGCGTAGTCCTCGAGGAGCCGGTCGTAGAAGGTCTGCCGCGCCACCGCGTCGAGGCCGAGGTAGGGCTCGTCGAAGAACGTCAACGGCGCGCGGGAGGCGAGCCCGACGATCACGCCGATCGCCGACAGCTGGCCGCGCGACAGCTTCTTGATGCGGCGGGTCAGCGGCAGGCGGAAGTCGGCGACGAGGCGCTCGGCGAACCCGGCGTCCCAGTTGGGGAAGAACCACGGCGCGCTTCGGAAGACGTGCACGGGCTTGTAGTCGTCCGGGTACTTCTGGCTCTCCTTCACGAAGCACGTGCGGGCGAGCACACCGGAGTTCTCCACCGGATCCTCCCCGAAGACGCGGATGCTGCCCGAGCTGCGGAACTCCTGCCCGGTGAGCAGCTGCATCATGGTGGTCTTGCCCGCGCCGTTGCGGCCGAGCAGCCCGGTGATGCTGTTCTCCTCGATGGCGATGCTCACGTCGTCGATGGCGGTGAAGCCCCCGAAGCGCTTGCTGAGGCCGGCGACCTCGATGACGGTGTTCATTTACGATCCCTCCTTCTGGATCATGGTGATCAGCTGCGCGGGCGAGATGCCGAGCTTCACGGCCTCCGCGAGCAGCGGGCGTACGAATTCCTGACTGAACTGCTCGCGGCGCTTGGCGACCAGGCGCTCCCTCGAGCCCTCGGAGACGAACATTCCGATGCCTCTCTTCTTGTAGAGGATCCCGTCGTCGACGAGCAGGTTCACGCCCTTGCCTGCCGTGGCGGGGTTGATGCGGTAGAACGAGGCGAACTCGTTCGTGGAGGGAACCTGCCCCTCCTCCGCGAGTGCGCCGCCGAGGATGTCGTTCTCGATCCGCTCGGCGATCTGCAGGAAGATCGGCCGCGACTCATCCACGACGCGCCTCCTTCGTTGGTTCATTACTCATGCAACTAACCAACCAGCCCGGACCGGCCGTGTCAAGACCCTAGGCTCGGAGGATGTTCGAACTCCACCACCTCAGCGCCCAGGAGCAGATGGACTGGCTGCGCCGCGGCGACGTCTCGCCGCTCGAGCTCACCAACCACTACCTCGACCGCATCGAGCGGCTGAACCCCGCGCTGGGCGCGTTCACGACGGTGACAGCGGATGCCGCGCGCGAGCGCGCGGAGCACGTCGGCTCCTCGCTCTCCCGCGCACTCGCCCTCTGGGCGCTGCCGCTCGGCGACAAGGACCTCAACGCCCGTGCCGGTGTGCGCACCACCTACGGCTCCCGGCTGTTCGAGAACTTCGTGCCGGAGACCTCCGACGAGATCGTTCGGGTGCTCGACGACGCGGGGGCGGTCAGCCTCGGCAAGACCAACGCGCCCGAGTTCGGCATGCCGAGCTACACCGAGTCGCTGGTCGCCCCGCCCGCCCGCAACCCCTACGACCCGACGCTCGGGGCGGGCGGCTCCAGCGGCGGAGCGGCGGGCGCGGTGGCGGCCGGGATGCTGCCGGTCGCCCCCGGCTCCGACGGTGGCGGGTCGATCCGCATCCCGGCGGCCGCGACCGGGCTGGTCGGCCTCAAGCCCTCGCGCGGGCGCGTGCCCGCGCACGCCGGCTTCACCTCGCTGGGCGGCCTGGTCGCGCCCGGCCCGCTCGCCCGCACCGTGGCCGACGCCGCGATGCTGCTCGACGCCATGATCGAGGGCGGCGACTACCAGTACGCCACCGCGGCGCCCGCGTGGGACGGCGGCGCGCTGCTGAACGCGGCCGTGCGGGGCGAGGGCCGTTTCGAGATCGGCGTGATGACCACCTCGCCCTGGGACGACGCCTACGAGATCGCGCTCGCGCCGGAGGCCCGCGCCGCGCTCGAGATCGCCATGGGCGAGCTCGCCGTGCTCGGCCACGGACTCGAGGAGCTCGTGCTCGAGCCCGACGACAGCTACAGCGGCGCCTTCCGCTCCGTCTGGCAGGCCGGCGCCGCCGGGATCGCGGCGGAGGGCGACGACCTCGAGCTGCTCGAGCCGCTCACGCGCTGGCTCGTGGCCCGCGGGCGCGAGCTCGGTGCCCGCGACCTGGCCCGCGCGCTGTCGACCCTGACCGCCTACGAGCGGAGCGTCATCCGCCAGTTCTCGCACGTCGACGCGGTGCTCACTCCGGCGCTCGCCCTCACGCCGCGCCCGGTCGGCTGGTACTCGGACGACGATCCGGAGCTCAACTTTGCGCAGCAGGTGCAGTACACGCCGTACACCTCCTTCGTGAACGTGAGCGGACTGCCGGCCATCACGCTGCCGGTGGCGGTCACCGAGTCGGGACTGCCGATGGGCGTGCAGCTCATCGGCCGGCCGGGCGGGGAGCACACGCTGCTCGCGATCGGGGCGCAGCTCGAGCGCCGCTTCGCCTGGCAGCGCAGGCACCCGCCGCAGTGGTGAGCCGCCCCCGCTAGTGCGCCAGCACCGGCTCCGCGCCGACTGCGGGCGTCGCGACCGAGAGGCCGTGGCCCTTGCGGCGGAACAGGAAGGCCGCGAGCACCGCCCCGAAGGCGAAGAAGCCGGCGCTCCACCAGTAGGCGGTCGCGTAGCTGTGGATGGCGGCCTGCGCCGCGGCATCCGCTGCACCCGTGTTCGCCGTCAGGTAGTTCGTCGCAGCGGTCGCGGCGAGCGTGTTGAGCAGCGCGACGCCGATCGATCCGCCCACCTGCTGGCTGGTGTTGACCATCGCCGAGGCGACGCCCGCGAACTCGCGGTCGACCCCGAGGGTGGCGGTCTGCATCGCGGCCGGCATCGTCGAGCCCATTCCGAAGCCGATGATCATCAGCGGCACCAGGATGTCGGGCGCGTAGCTGCTGCCCAGGTCGAGGCGGGTCAGCAGCACCATGCCGATCGCCGAGACCGTCATGCCGAAGGGCACCATGATCTTCGGGCCGAAGCGCGGCAGCAGCAGGTTCGTGCCCAGCTGCGCGGCCACCACGAGCATTCCGATCATCGGCAGGAACGAGAGCCCGGTCTGGATCGGGGAGTAGCCGAGCGACGCCTGCAGGAAGTAGGTGACGAAGAGGAAGATGCCGAACATGCCGGCGCCCGCGATCAGCACCGCGGCGTAGGCGGCAGCGCGGTTGCGGTCGAGCACGATGCTCAGGGGGAGAAGCGGATGCGCGGCCCGGCGCTGCCAGAGCACGAACGCGGTCATCAGCACCACGAAGCCGGCCAGCATGCCCCACGTCAGCGGCGACTCCCAGCCGTCGGACTCCGCGGTCGCGAGTCCGTAGACCAGCCCGAAGAGCGCGCCGGAGACGAGCACGGTGCCGGGGATGTCGAGCCGCGGGCGGGGACCTGTGCGCGTCGCGTTGGTCACGAAGACCAGCGCTCCCGCCACGGCGACGACGGCGATGACCACGTTGATGTAGAGGTTCCAGCGCCAGTCCAGCTGCTCGGTGAGGATGCCGCCGAGCAGCAGGCCGACCGCGCCGCCGGCCCCGGCGATCGCGCCGAAGACACCGAAGGCGCGGGCGCGCTCCTTCGGGATCGTGAAGGTCGTCGTCAGCACGGCGAGGGCGGTCGGGGCGAGTAGCGCCCCGAACGCGCCCTGCAGGGCGCGCGCGGCGACCAGCAGGCCGAAGCTGTCGGCCGCGCCGCCCAGGGCCGAGGCCACGGCGAAACCGACGAGGCCGATGATGAAGGTGCGCTTGCGCCCCATCAGGTCGGAGAGGCGGCCGCCGAGCAGCAGAAGGCTGCCGAAGGCGAGCGAGTAGGCGGTGATCACCCACTGGCGGTCGCCGTCGGAGAAACCGAGGTCGGCCTGCGCGGCGGGCAGCGCGATGTTCACCACGGTGGAGTCGAGCACAACCATCAGCTGTGCGAGGCCGACGGTGATGAGTGTCCACCAGCGGCGCGAGGGGGCCGCGATGGCGGCGGGGGGAGTCGAGGTCATGCCGTCACTATATACGGAACTGCACAGTTTCGGATATTAATAGTTCCGGAACGACTCGTAACCTACAATAGACCCATGCCAGAGTCAGGGACAGCCGCAACGATGCAGCTCGACGCACGCGAGCCGAAGCCGAAGCTCGGGAGGAAGCGCGACCACACCCGAGACCCCGAGATCCTCGAGGCCGCCCTCGACGTGCTGGCGGAGACCGGGTACGACGGCATGACCATCGACATGGTCGCCGCGCGCGCCAAGGCCGGCAAGGCGACGCTCTACCGCCGCTGGTCGTCGAAGGGCGAGCTGGTGATCGAGGCCGTCGCCTGCATGAAGCAGATCGACCTCGGGAGCCTCCCCGACACGGGCACGCTGCGCGGGGACTTCGTCGCCATGATCAAGCCGCACTCGATCGAGGACAGCCAGCGCAAGCTGAAGATCATGACCGGGCTGCTGGCGATGCTGTCGAAGGACCCGGAGCTCGCCGACACCGCGCTCGAGTCGATCATGGAGCCGCGGGTCGCGGCCAACCGGATCTTCCTGCGCCGGGCCATCGACCGCGGCGAGATCGCGGCGGGCACCGATATCGAGGCGATCGCGATGCTGAGCCAGGCCATGGCCACCTACCGCGTGATGATCCTGCGCAAGCCGGTGGATCGGGCCTTCATCCTCTCGGTGCTCGACGGCGTCGTGATGCCGGCGGTGGGCCTCAGCGCCGAGTGATCGCGTCCGCCCGGGCGGCGAGGCCGTCCAGGCAGTCGACCTCGGAGGCGTAGAAACTCGCGTCGTCGCGCACGAGGTAGCCGTAGACGCCGCTGTCGAAGGCGTTCTCGTGGCTGTAGACGGTGCCGCCGGCGGTCGGCGCCGCCACCGAGCCGTCCCCCTCGACCGTCGTGAGCAGCGCCGCGCGGTTCTCGGGCGAGAGTCTCGCCCAGGCGAGCACGGTCGGCTGCTCGGGGTACGCCGGGTGGCCCCAGATGCAGACCACCCCGCCGTCGTTGTGGAAGGGGTGCAGCACCTCGAAGTTCTCCGCGGTCGTGGGCGACCAGTCCGCCTGCAGGGTGAAGTCGGCGGAGACGAACGTGGCGAGCAGCTCCGCGCCCGCGAGGTCGTCGCAGGTCGGCGAGGCCGCCGCGGTGGGGGCGGGCGAGGGCTCCGTAGGCGGGGTCGCAGAGGGCGTCGACGCGGCAGGTGCCGCCGTCTCGACCGGGGCCTCTGCCGCCTGGCACCCGGCGACGGCGACGAGGATCGTCACGGCGACGGCCGCGCGGGCAAGAACACGACGGGAACTCATGCTGCCGAGCGTAGTAGAGGAGTCCCGTGCCCCGGGTCACGATTGAGCATCCGTCACGCGGTCGGGCGCGCTTGCGACGAGAGCGGATGCGCGCGAGGCGCTCCCGGTCGGAAGAGCCGGCCGCGGCGGGCTCTTCTGTCCGGCGGGGGCTCATGAGGCGATTCCGGCGGCTGGCTCCTCGCCGCAGCGGCTACCCCGCAAGCCCCTAGGCCGCCAGCGCCTTCCGCACCCGCGGCGCCACCTCGGTCGCGAAGAGCTCGATCGACTCCAGCACGAGCGGCTGCGGCACGCCCGACCAGTCCATCTGCAGGCCGATGCGGTCCATGCCGAGGTGTCCGTGCACGCGCACGATCTTCTCCGCGACCTCGTCCGGGCTTCCGGCGAAGATGGCGCCGCCCTGGGCGGTCATGTCGTCGAAGGTCGCGCGGGTCGGCGCGGGGAAGCCGCGCTCGGCCGAGATGCGGGCCATCGAGTCGATCCAGTACGGGTAGAAGACATCCTTCGCCTGCTGCGAGTCGCGGCCGATGAAGCCCGGGGCCGCCACCGCGGTGCGCAGCCCGGCCGGGTCGTGCCCGGCCTGCTTCGCCGAGCGGCGGTAGAGGTCGAACAGGGGAGCGAAGCGCTCCGGGTGCCCGCCGATGATCGCGTAGCTGACGGGCAGGCCGAGCGCGCCCGCGCGGGCGGACGACTCGGGGTTGCCCCCGGTGGCGATCCAGATGTCCAGCCGACCGGGCTGGTCGCCGTTCAGGCTCGGCCGGGGGAGGATCTGCTGGTTGTCGAGGGGCGCGCGGAACCGGCCGCTCCAGGTGACGAACTCGCTGTCGTTGAGCGCGAGCAGGAGGTCGAGCTTCTCGGCGTAGAGCGCGTCGTAGTCGCCGAGGTCGGCGCCGAAGATCGGGAAGGACTCGATGAACGAGCCGCGGCCCGCCACGAGCTCGGCCCGCCCGTGGCTGAGCAGGTCGATGGTGGCGAACTGCTGGAAGACCCGCACCGGGTCCTCCGTGCTCAGCACGGTCACGGCGCTGCCGAGCCGGATGCGCTCGGTCACGGTCGCCGCGGCGGCCAGGACGGTGGCCGGCGCCGAGATGGAGTAGTCGGGACGGTGGTGCTCGCCGAGTCCGAAGTAGTCGATCCCCGTGGCATCCGCCAGTCTGATGCGCTCGATGGTGTCGGCGAGGTTCTGCTCCACCGAGACGCGGTCGCCGGTCTGCGGGTTCTGGTGCACGTCGCCGAAGCTGTAGATTCCGAATTCCATAGTTATGCATACAATCCGCTTGCTGGGAGTATTCCCCCTGATCCGCTTCACACCCTATGGCCATTAGGTTAGGCATGCCTATACTGAGTGCATGACCTTCCTCGACGAGAACACCGCGTCGATCGGCTGGAACCCGGACGCGAGCGACAGGATCCTGCTCGCCGGCGACGAGGCGGCGCTGCCCGTCATCCAGACCATCCTCGCCACCCTGCCGGCCAAGGCCCGCGGCCAGGTGTTCGTCGAGGTGCAGAGCGACGACGACATCGTGGCCCTCACCGCCCCCGGCCGCTTCGCGGTCTGCTGGCTCGTGCGCGACCGTGGGCAGGCGCTCCGCCGCTCGGTCGACGCCTGGCTCAGCGAGATGCTGCCGTCCTCGGCGTTCGACGACCACCAGGTCTACGCCTGGATCGCGAACGACGGCGCCGCGCGCATCCTCAGCTCGAACTGACCCGCCCTTCGACAGGCTCAGGGAGCGCGGGCGGGCTCAGGGAGCGCGGGCGGGCTCAGGGAGCGCGGGCGCGCTTAGGGAGCGATCCCCACCAGCTGCGCGGACTTGATCCAGAGGCCGGCGGCGAGGTCCGCGTCATCCGCCTGCCTGCGCGTCGCACCGTAGGGCTTCAGCTGGTCGTAGTAGGTGCCGCTCGGCGCGGGCAGCCCCGCACCGGTGGCCAGCAGCACCAGGGTCTCGGCGCCCTGCTCCACCGGGATGCCGAAGCCGCCCGGCCGGATCGCCTGCGACGCCTTCATCAGGGCGTTGTCCGCGGCGAAGCCGGTGGAGACGTAGCCCGGGTGGAAGGAGTAGGCGTCCAGCCCGGTGCGGCGGGCCAGCTCCCGGGTGAACAGGATCGTCTCCAGCTTGCTCGTGCCGTAGGCCCGCCATCCGCCGAGCCAGGCGCGGGCCTCCCAGTCCATGTCCTCCAGCCGCACCCGGCCGACGAGGTTCATCAGGCTGGCCGTGTTCACCACACGCGCCTCGCTCTGCACGAGACGCTCGAGCAGCAGGTTCGTCAGCAGGAAGGGCGCCAGGTGGTTGTGCTGCAGCGTGCGCTCGTGGCCGTCGGCGCTGAGCCCCCTCGTGCTGACCAGCCCGCCCGCGTTGTTGGCGAGCACGTCGATCCGCGGGTAGTGCTCGAGCAGCCCAGCGGCCAGGTCGCGCACGTCGTCGAGCCGGTCGAAGTCGGCGACGAAGGGCGTCCCTCCGACGGATGCCGCGACCCGCGTCGTGCGCTCCCGGTTGCGCCCCACAACGGCGACGTCCCAGCCCTCGTCGGCGAGCCGTGCCGCCGCGGCCGCGCCGATGCCGGCGCTCGCGCCCGTGATCACGATGGTCTTCATGCGTATCCGCCTTTGGTCAGTCCCGCCTCGATCTCGAAGCGGTTGGTTCGCGCGTCGGTGCCGGCGGCGATGTAGAGGGGGATGAAGGCGAGGCCGTACCGCCTCCACTGCGCCCGGTGCACGGCCTCGTGCTCCAGCACGGCAGGCCCGAGGTTGCTGTGCGTGAGGTAGACCGCGCCGATGGTGGTGCCGCCGCGCCCGAAGGCCCAGCGCGGGCAGCGGCGCGCCACGATCACGCCTCCCATCGGGCGGATGCGGCCGAGACTCGCGGCGCCGCCCCAGAGAAGGCCGGCACCGGTCGCCGCCCAGTAGCCCGGCCGCGCGACCCCGGGGTGCAGCAGCACGCGCCTGGCCCACGCGACGCGGGCCGTCGCATCCGCCCATCGCTGGAAGAGCAGCACGATGCCCGTCGGGTGGTTCGGGCGCACCTGCGGCATACCCCGCAGAATACAGTGGCTGTATGGCAGGAGACATTCGACGGGTCGCGATGGTGTCGATGCACACCTCGCCGGCGGCGGTGCCGGGCACCGCCGACGCCGGGGGCATGAACGTCGCGATCCTGTCGCTGGCCAGGGAGCTGGCCGGGCGCGGCGTGCAGGTGGACCTGCTCACCCGCGCGTCCGGTGCGGCGCGGGTCGTCGACCTCGAGCCGGGGATCACGCTGCACGAGCTCGCCACGGGCGCCACCGGCGTGGTCGACAAGGCCGAGCTGGCATCCGTCGCCGACGACTTCGGCGAGGCGGTAGCCCGGCTGGCCCGCGAGGGCGGCGGCTACGACATCGTGCACGCCCACTACTGGCTGAGCGGGATCGCCACCCTGCCCGTGGCGATCGAGCTCGGCATCCCCTTCGTGCAGAGCTTCCACACCCTCGGCGACATGAAGCACCGGGCGATGCCGGCGGGCGAGGCCGGCGACCAGGAGCGCCGGGTGCGCAGCGAGAGCTACCTCGCGCATCAAGCGGATGCGGTGCTCGGCAGCTCGACCGCGGAGGTGACCAGTCTCATCGAGCAGGTGGGCGCGAAGCCCGACCGGGTCTGGATCATCCCGCACGGCGTCGACATCGCGCTCTTCTCCCCGCAGCCGCTCGCGGGCGACGCCGTGCGCCGGAGGCTCGACGTGGAGCCGGGGCGCCCGATGCTCGCCGTGGTCGGCCGGGTGCAGGAGCTGAAGGGCCAGCGCCTCGCGGTGCGTGTGCTCGCGGCTCTGCCCGAGCCGCGGCCGGTGCTGGTGATCGCCGGCGAGCCGACCCCGGGCGCGGAGGACTACTTCGAGGGGCTGCGCCGGCTGGCCGCGCGCCTCGGCGTGGAGTCCGACGTGCGCTTCACCGGCGCGCTCGGCCGCGAGCGGGTGGCCGAGCTGCTGGCAGCTGCCACTCTCACGCTCGTGCCCTCGCACTCGGAGACCTTCGGGCTCGTGGCCCTCGAGTCGGCGTCGGCGGGCACGCCGGTCGTCGCGCAGCGGGTCTCCGGCCTGGTCGAGTCCGTCTCCGACGGGGAGTCGGGTGTGCTGATCGACTCGCGCGACCCGGAGGAGTGGGCGCGCGCGATCACGCTGCTGCTCGACGACCCGCTGCTCTACGCGGAGTTCGCGGCATCCGCCCGGTCCTTCGCGGAGGGGTTCAGCTGGGCGACCTCGGTGGCCGTGCTGCTCGACGTCTACGAGGGGCTGGTCGCCGCCTCCGGCCGCCCGTAGGTCTCGAGCAGGCGCAGCCAGATCTCGTTCATCGTCGGGTAGGCGGGCACCGCGTGCCACAGCCGGCCGATCGGAACCTCGCCCACGATCGCTACGGTGGCGGCCTGGATCAGCTCGCTCACGTCCTGGCCGACGAAGGTGACGCCGAGGATCACGCCGCGCTTCTCGTCGACCACCATGCGCGCCTTTCCCGCGTAGCCGTCGGCCTGCAGGCTGGCGCCGGCGACCGAGCCGAGGTCGTAGTCCACGACGCGCGTCTCGAAGCCTGCCTTCGCCGCCGCCTGCGAGGTGAGCCCGACGGATGCGACCTCCGGGTCGCTGAAGGTCACCTGGGGGACGGCCGCGTGGTCGGCGGTCGCGACGTGGGCACCCCACGGCTCGGCGTCGACGAGCCTGCCGAGGGCGCGGGCGACGATCACGTCGCCGGCCGCCCGCGCCTGGTACTTGCCCTGGTGCGTGAGCAGGGCGCGGTGGTTGATGTCGCCGGTGGCGTAGAGCCAGCTGCTGTCGCTGTTGGTGCCGGAGCGCACCAGCATCGTGTCGTCCACGTCGACCCAGTCGCCCGGCTCGAGGCCGACGGTGTCCAGGCCGATGTCGCTGCTGCGCGGCTGGCGCCCGGTGGCGACCAGCACCTCGGCGGCGACGACCTCGCTGCCGTCGGAGAGGGTGAGGGTGACGCCGTCGTCCCCGCGGCGGGCCGAGGTGGTCTGCACCCCGAGCCTGAGCGTGGCGCCGAGCTCCCTCAGCGCGTCGCCGACGAGTTCGCCGGCGAAGTCCTCCTGGCCGCCGAGCAGGCCGCCGCGGGCGATCACCGTGACCGCGCAGCCGAAGCTCGCGTAGGCGGTGGCCATCTCGACGGCCACTACGCCGCCGCCGATGATGGCGAGGCTGGCGGGGATGCTCTTCGCGCTGGTGGCGTCGCGCGGGGTCCACGGCGACACCCCGGCGAGCCCGTCGATGTCGGGGAGCACGGGGTCGGACCCGGTGGCGAGCACAACGGCGTGGTTCGCGGTGAGCTCGGTGACCGTGCCATCCGCTGCCTCGACCGATACGGTCTTGACGCCGGTGAGCCTGCCGTGGCCGCGGCGCAGCGCAATGCCGGCGCCCTCGACCCACTCCACCTGCCCGGCGTCGTCCCAGTTGCTGGTGAAGGAGTCGCGGCGGGCGAGGGTGGCGGCCACGTCGAGGTCGCCGGTCACGGCCTCCTTCGCGCCGCCGAGCGCCTTCGCCGCGCGCAGGGCGATGCCGCTGCGCAGGAGGGCCTTCGAGGGCATGCACGCCCAGTAGCTGCAGTCGCCGCCGACCAGCTCGCTCTCGATGAGGACGGCCGACAGGCCGCCCTGCACCGCGCGGTCCGCGACGTTCTCGGCGACGGCGCCGCCGCCGATGATGATCAGGTCGAATTCGCTCTCGGTCATGGGGTCAGCCTAAACCCGGAGGTCCCGGGTTCAGCGCCCGACGAACTCGGCGGTCTCCCGCGCCAGGAAGGCGCGCATACCGATGGCCGCGTCCTCGCTGGAGGCCAGCCGCACCAGCGCGGGCTGCAGCTGCGCCTCCGCGACGGCGTCGCCCTCGCGCACCGCGAGCCGCGCGCTGGCGAGCGCTGCCTGCACGGCGAGCGGCGCGCGGGCCGCGATGCGCTGGGCGAGCTCGAGGCCGCGGGCGTACTGCTCGCCGTGCGCGACGACCTCCTGCACCAGGCCGATGCGCAGCGCCTCCTTCGCGTCGAAGAGGTCGCCGGTGAGGATCCAGCGCATCGCGTCGCCCCATCCGACGGCGCGGGGGAAGCGGATGGTGGCGCCGCCGAAGGGCAGGATGCCGCGGGCCACCTCGAGCTGACCGAAGCGGGCGGTGTCGGCGGCGATCGTGATGTCCGCGGAGAGGATGAGCTCGATGCCGAGGGTGAGGCAGGTGCCCTGCACCGCCACCACCACCGGCTTGCTCAGCGCGACGCCGGAGACCTGCCAGGGGTTGATGCCGCCCTCGCCGGTGATGTCGAGGCCGTCCGCGCCGATGCGCGGGCCCACGTCGGCGAGGTCGAGGCCGGCGGTGAAGTGGTCGCCGTGCGCGAACACCAGGCCGACCCGGAGCTCCGGGTCGTTCTCCAGCTCGGCGTAGGCGAGCGAGAGCTCCTGCAGCAGCCGGAAGTCGGCGGCGTTGCGCTTGTCCGCGCGGTTGAAGCCGATGAGCAGCACGTGCCCATCGCGTTCGACGGTGATCCTGGGCTGTTCGCTGCTCTGCGTCATGCGCCCCAGCCTACGGCGCGGCCGTGGGTGCAGGCGGCGGGGACCGCGCTGCGGTTATTCGCCCGCGCGGCCGAACATCCGCCCGCGCAGGCGAATTCCGGGCGCGCGACGAGCGGGGACGGGCGCGGCCTCCGGCTCGCTACGCGGAGGTCAGCGCGCCGATGATGCGCAGGATCGTCGGCAGGTCGTCTGCCGCGGCATCCGCACTGGCGGGGGCGAAGCCCATGATGCCGGCCCCGGCGAGCGGGAAGCGGGCCTTCACGGCCCGCACGACGGCCACGAGGTTCGCGGCGCTCACGCCGAAGGGCACCGGTTCGCCCAGTCCGGCCAGTTCCGCGGGATCGAGCACGTCGAGGTCGATGTGCAGGTAGACGGATGTCGCGCCCGTCGCCTCGATCGCCGCGAGCAGCGCATCGGGGCTGGCGAGCTCGTCGACGCCGACCCGGGTGATCGCGCTGGAGAACAGGTACTGCTCCTCCGGCTCGTCGGCCGACCGCGAGCCGGCGAGCACTACGCGACCCGGTGTCAGCGGCGTCTGCGGCACGAGCGAGGGCACGCCGTCGCCGAGCAAGGTGCGCAGCACCATCCCGCCGAAGGCGCCGGTGGTCGACGACTCGGGGGTGTTGAGGTCGGGGTGGGCGTCGTACCAGACGACGGCCACGGCGGGGTCGGCCGCGGCGCGCTCGACGGCGGCGAGCTCCGCCCCGCAGTCGCCGCCGATCAGCAGCGGCCAGCCCTCGACGGTATCGAGGGCCTCCCGCACCCGGTCGCGCACGAGCTGCAGCGAGCCGAGCCGGGGGAGCCCGGAGCCGAGCTCGTCGCCCGCCTCCATCGGCACGTCGACGACGCGGGTGGAGGAGGCGGGCAGATCGCCGCGGATGGCCTCCGCGCCGTCACTGAGCCTCATGGCACGTGACGACCCGGAGCCCTGCCACTGCGGGACGACGAGGAAGGTGGCTGGCACCCGTCCAGTATTACGCGTTCCGGGTCGCCTGGGCGAGCAGCGCGGCGATCTCGTCCGCATCGCCCTTGGCGCCGTAGGCGGGCTGATCGCGGTCGACGCGCCAGCTCTCGCCGAGCGGGCCGGCGTTCACGGTGTCGAAACCGATCTGGTCGTAGAAGCCCGTGGCGAGGGCCGCGGCGTCGTCGAAGTCGCTCGCGGTGACCAGGGCGCGCCGGCCGGCCGTTCCCGCGGGGGTGCCGTCGGTGGTGATGTCGCCGAACTCGATGGCGTTGAAGCCCTTCGCGACGCGGCTCTCGGGCAGGTGCGCCTGCAGCATGCCGCTCACGGTGGCGGTGCCGTTGTCGAGCTCGGCGTAGTGGCCGTCGCGCTCGAAGTAGTAGTTGTTAGTGTCGATCACGATCTTGCCGGCCAGCTCGGCAACGGGCACCTGGGTGTGGTTCTTGAAGGGCACGGTCACGAGTGCGAAGTCGCCCGCCGCCGCAGCCTCGACCGCGGTGGCCGCGCGGGCCCTGGGGCCGAGCTCCTCGACGAGGTCCGCGAGGGTCTCCGGCCCGCGGGAGTTGCTGATTACGACGTCGTAGCCGGCCGTGATGGCCGCGCGGGCGACCTGGCTGCCGATGAGTCCTGCACCGATGATTCCGATAGTTGTCATTCGAGGCCCAACGGGGGTGACGGGCGTCGCATTCCCGCCACCCGCATCCGTTTACTGGGAGATCGCCGTGCTCGACCCGCCTGCGCCGAGCTTGAGGGCGGCCAGCCGCGCCTCGATCTCGGTCTGCTTGTCGAGGTCGTCGAGGCTCTCGAACTGGGCGTCGAGGCTCGAGGCTGCGAGCTCCTGCGCTCCCAGCACCTTGGCCTCCTCGCGGCGGATCTTGTCCTCGAAGCGGCTGATCTCGCTGGTGGGGTCGAGCAGGTCGATGCTGCCGATGGCCTCCTGCACCTGGCGCTGGGCGTCCACCGTCTTCGAGCGGGCGATCAGCTCGTCGCGCTTCGAGGTGAGCTCGCCGAGCTTGCCGCGCATCGACTCGAGGCCGCTCTTCAGCTTGTCGACCACGATGGTCTGCGAGGCGATCGTGGGCTGCGCGTCGCTGGCCTCCTTCTCGGCCGAGAACTGCTTGCCGAGGGCCACCTTCGCCAGGTTGTCGAACTTGTCGGCGTCGACGGCGTTGCCGCCCGCGCGCAGCTGGTCGGCCTTCGAGCTGGCGGCGAGCGCCTTGCGGCCCCAGTCGCCGGCCGCGGCGACGTCCTCCTCGTAGTCCTGCTCGACGAGGCGCAGGTTGCCGATCGTCTGGGCGACGGCGCTCTCCGCCTCCGCGATGCTGTTGGTGTAGTCCCGCACCATCTGGTCGAGCATGAGGGCGGGATCCTCCGCCTGGTCGAGCAGGGCGTTGATGTTGGCCTTCGCCAGCTGGGTGATGCGACCGAGGATCGATTGCTTAGCCATGTGTCGTGCCTTTCGTTTCGATGGTGAGCGGATGTGTCGGGTGAAGCCGTGTAGGACGCGTCGCTAGAAGCGGCCGCTGCCGCCGCGCCTGCCTCCGCCGCTGCTGCGCGAGGAGCCGCCGCTGCGCCGGGAGCTGCCGCCGTAGCTGCGCGAGCTGGACCGGCCGCTTGGACGATAGCCCCCGCCGCCGCCCCCGCCGGAGAGCAGCCCGCCGAGGATGCCGCCGAGGATGTCGCCAGCGAGGTCGGAGCCGCCGTAGCCGCCGGAGCCCCCGCCGCCGGGGCTGTAGCCGGTGGAGCGGGAGAAGTAGTCCACGTCGCCGCGGGCGAGCTCGGTGCCCTGCTGGGCGAGCGTCGCGCCCCGGGTGGCCGAGGAGAGCGCCGCCACCGGGTCGGTGGGCGCCAGCGCGTCCGCCTCATCGAGGGCCTGCCGCGCGGATGCAAGGCGGGTGCGCGCGTCGGTGTCGACCGCGCCGCGACGGGTGGCGAGAAACTGCTCACCGGCGGCGAGCTGCCCGCGGGCCGCGCCGAGCACGCGCTCGAGCGAGGAGCGCGCCTTCGCCTCGTTCGCCTGCCGGTCGCGCAGCGCGCCGAGGTGCTGCTCCAGCGCCGCGTCGAGCCGCTGCACGCGCTGCACCGCGTCGAGCGGGTCGCGCTCGCTGCCCGGCAGCACCGCGGCGAGTCCGGCGGACGCCGCCTCGACGGCGGCGGCGAGCTCGCCGCCCGGCACGGCCCTCGCCTCCGCGAGGTCGCGGTTCAGCTCCTCGACGGCGGCGTCGAGCGCGGCCTGCGCCTCGGTCAGCGTGCGGCTCGCGGCGTCGACCGCGTCGAGCAGCTGCGCGGCCTGCGCCACGCTGGCCTGGGCGGCCCGCACCCCGACGGCGGCCGATCCGGCGGCCGCGGCGAGGTCGGTGCGCGCCTTCGCCGCGGTGCTGGTGGCCAGCTCGAGCAGGGTGCGCGCCTGGGCCACGTTGTCGACGATCGTCGCGATGGCCGTGGGCGAGTAGCGGGCGGCGAGGGCGGCCGTGGCGGCCTCGGTGGCGGGCACGCGGGTGCGCAGGGCCGCGGCCTGCGCCTCGACGGCGCCGAGGATCTCGGGGGCGTTCTTCTCCACCTCGCGCAGCGCGTCGAAGGCGTCGGCCTGGGCATCGAGCGCGGCGTCGGCCTGCTCGGCCAGCTCGATGATGCGCAGGGTGTGCTGGCGCTTCTCGGCGTCGGTCTCGGGGAAGGCGTCGTCGAGCTTCTGGCGGATGGCGAAGGCCTCGGCCACCGAGGCCTTCGCGCTCTGCAGCGCGGCGGCGAAGGGACGGGTGGCGTCGTCGCCGAACTGCGCGACCGCGAAGCCGAGCTCCTGCTCCGAGGTCTGCAGCGAGTCGTCGAGCTCCACGAGCAGCGTTCCCGCCCTCTGGTCGAGCTGCTGCTGCGAGAGCTCCCCGGGGGCGAGGCCGGCCTGCCCGTTTTTCCTCCGCCTGGCCGCCCGCGTCAGCAGGAACACCGCGGCGCCGCCGACGGCCACGACCAGCAGCAGCACGATCGGCCAGAGCGGCAGGGGACCGGAGCCGCCCTCACCCCGAAGTCCGTCGGCGAAGGCGACCGCGGCATCCGCCCACCGGTCGTCGCGCAGCGGCGGGATCAGCGCGTTCTGCTCGATGTCGGCGAGGTCGTCGGTGCTGAGCGAGAAGGCGGCGGAGACCGAGACGTCGTACACGCGGTCTGCGGTGGCGACGGAGAGCAGCACGTCGTTGTCGCCGAGACCGCTGAGGATCGCGGACTCGTCGCCCCACTCGTCGGCGTCGGCGGCGGCGTCGAAGCTGTCGACGTAGACGACGAACAGCTGGATCCCGGTGTCGCTGTACAGCCGGTCGAGGGAGTCCTTGACCGTGGCCTCCTCGGCCGGGGTCAGCACCTCGGACTCGTCGAGCACGTAGGCTCCGGCCAGGTCCACCGGCTCCGCGGCCTGCGCCGCGGCGGGGGCGAGCACCGCCAGCCCGAGCGCCAGCGCTGCTCCCAGAACGATTCGCGACGTCATCGGCTCTCTTCCCTCGGCTGCTGCCAGCTGTCTGGGTGATTCTATCCAGACGACGCGAACCGCCCGCTGAGTGTTGCCTAGCCGATGCGCACGGTCTGCTGCGGACCGGTGACCAGTTCGGCGCCGCCCTCGAGCACCACGTCGGCCGCGGCGGAGACCTGGTACTCGCCGGGCTGCACAGCGGGGAGGCCGTCGGGGAGGGACTCGGCGAGGTCGTCGTCGACGGAGCAGACGACGGGGGTGAAGCTCGCCGTGTACTGGAGCGACTCCCCGGGGGCCAGCGCGATGTCGCGAATCATCTGCACGGTCGGCCCGCTGCTGTGCCAGAGCACCACCCCGTTCTGCGAGAGGGTGATGGCGGGGGATGCCGCCGAGTAGCCGGTGACGGTCGTGCTCCCGGTGTTGCTGAGCGTCACGGTGCCCTCGACGCCGCCGGACCCGGCCGCTGCGTCGGGGAAGCTCGGGGTGAGCACCAGGCCGGTGGCGCTGGGCGCGACCTCGGCGAGTGCGCCGCCGCAGAGGTTGATGCGGTCGGCGGGGGCGCGCTTGACGGTGCCGTACTCGGTCGAGCCGTCCCGCGCCGCGTCCCGCGCGCCGCCCTCCTGCGCGGGAGCGAAGAATCCGTCGTAGGCGGATCCGGATTCGTCGCTGCTGCTCTCGCTCATGATGGACGCGGGGCTCACCGAGGAGTCCAGGTTCTGCAGGGCGACCACGCCGATGCCGCCGATCGCGAGGGTGGCCACCCCGCCGACGCCCAGCTGCGCGGGCAGCCGGCGGCGCTTGCTGCGGCGGATGACGGCGTCGGTGTCGATGGGACGGCCGGTGGGCGCGTGGCCGGCACGGAAGAGGTCGCGGATGTTCGGTTCAGTTGCCATGGCGTGCTCCCAGTGCGGTTCTCGGTGCTGCGTGGTCGGGGGCCGCGGCGGCCCCGCTGTCGTGCTCGCTCTCGTGCTCGCTCTCGGCGATCGAGACCGCCATCTTGGCGAGCCCGTCGCTGAGGTAGCGCTTCACGGCGCCCGAGCTCAGCTCGAGGGTCGCGGCGATGTCGTCGACCTTGAGGTCGTCGTAGTAGCGCAGCACCAGGCAGGCGCGCTCGCGCGGGCTGAGCTTGCGCAGCTCGTGGTGCAGGTCGATGCTGGCGTCGCTGCCCGCCGCGGCGGAGTCCGCGACATCCGCTTGGGCGGTCAGGTGCGCGATCTTCCTCCAGCGCGTGGTGCGCCTGCCGCGGTCGATGTGCGTGTTGAGGATGGTGCGCCGCACGTAGCCCTCGGCGCTCGCCACCGAGAAGCCGTTGCGCAGCCGGCCGAAGGTCTTGACGAGGGCGTCCTGCACGAGGTCGGCGGCGTCGTCCTGGCTGCCGCAGACGAAGTAGGCGTAGCGGGTGAGGGCGTCGCCGCGCTCGGCGACGAGTCGGGTGACGACCTGCTGCCAGTGCTGTGGGTCGGCTGCGGCCTGGGACACGGTTCTGCCTCCTGAATGTGGTCTCTATCATCCAAGACGAACGGCAGGCCCAGAACGTTGTACTGCCGAATGAAGGAGAAATGCCGTCGGCGCCCGATCCTGCCGCGCGAACCGGCCGCGCACGCGGGTTTCTCCTTCATTCGGCAGGGGGGTCAGGCGAGGCGGCCGCGCAGCTCGGCGAGCTGGTCGCGCAGCGCGGCGGGCACCCGATCCTTGAAGGTGTCGAAGAACGCCTCGACGCCGTGCGCCTCCGCGGCCCACGCCTCCGGGTCGATGGCGAAGATCTCGTCCCAGGCGGCCTGGTCGAGGGCGAGGCCCGAGGTGTCGAGCGCGCCCGGCGCGGGGATCAGCCCGAGCGGGCTCTGCTCGGCATCGGCGGCGCCGTCGACGCGGTCGAGGATCCAGGCGAGCACCCGCGAGTTCTCGCCGAAGCCCGGCCAGAGGAAGCCGCCGTTCGCACCCTTGCGGAACCAGTTCACCTGGAACACCGCCGGCGCCTGCGCGAGCCCCGCCCCCACCTCGAGCCAGTGCGCCCAGTGGTCGGCCATGTTGTAGCCGCAGAACGGGGCCATGGCGAAGGGGTCGCGGCGCAGCTCGCCCACGGTGCCCTCGGCCGCCGCGGTGCGCTCCGAGGAGATCGTGGCGCCGAGGTACACGCCGTGCTCCCAGTCGCGCGCCTCCACGACGAGCGGCACGTTGCTCGCGCGACGGCCGCCGAAGACGATGGCGTCGATCACGACGCCGTCCGGGTCGTCCCAGCTGTCGGCGATCGTCGGGCACTGCCTGGCTGCGACGGTGAACCGGGAGTTCGGATGCGCGGCCGGGGTGCCCGAGGAGGGCGTCCAGTCCTCGCCCCGCCAGTCCACGAGGTGCTCGGGCGCCGTGTCGGTCATGCCCTCCCACCACACGTCGCCGTCGTCGCGCAGGGCCACGTTGGTGAAGATGGTGTTGCCCCACAGGGTGTCGATCGCCACCGGGTTGGTGGAGACGCCGGTGCCCGGCGCTACCCCGAAGAAGCCCGCCTCCGGGTTGATCGCCCGCAGCCGCCCCTCCGCGTCGGGCCGCAGCCAGGCGATGTCGTCGCCGATGGTCTCCACCGTCCAGCCGGGAACGGTGGGCTGCAGCATCGCGAGGTTGGTCTTGCCGCAGGCGCTGGGGAAGGCGGCGGCCACGTGGAACACCCGTCCGCGCGGGTTGGTCACCTTGATGATCAGCATGTGCTCGGCGAGCCAGCCCTCGTCGCGGGCCAGCACGGAGGCGATCCGCAGCGCGAAGGCCTTCTTCGCGAGCAGCGCGTTGCCGCCGTAGGCCGAGCCGTACGACCAGATCTCGCGGGTCTCCGGGAAGTGCGAGATGTACTTCGTCGTGTTGCAGGGCCACGCGACATCCGCCTGGCCCGGCTCGAGCGGCGCGCCCACCGAGTGCACGGCGGGCACCCAGGCCGTGTCGTCGCCGATGAGCCCGAGCGCCCCGGCGCCCATGCGGGTCATGATGCCGGTGGAGACGACCACGTAGGGGGAGTCGGTGACCTGCACGCCGAGCTTGGCCAGCGGCGAGCCGAGCGGTCCCATCGAGAACGGCACCACGTACATGGTGCGCCCGCGCATGCTGCCGGCGAACAGCGGGGCCAGCGTCGCGCGCATCTCGGCCGGGTCGCGCCAGTTGTTGGTGGGGCCCGCGTCGTCCTCACGCGCCGAGCAGATGAAGGTGCGGTCCTCGACCCGCGCCACGTCGCTGGCGTCGCCGCGGGCGAGGTAGCTGCCCGGGCGGTGCTCCGGGTTCAGCTGCAGCAGTGTGCCGCTGTCGAGCATCTCGTGGATGAGCCGGTCCTTCTCACGCGCCGATCCGTCGCACCAGACCACGGCGTCCGGCCGGGTGATCGACGCGATCCCGTCCACCCAGGCGACAACGGATGCCGCGGCGCCGGCGGGTGCGCCGGGTGACGGCCGGTCGACTGCTCGCGCGGGGATCGCGGGGGAAGCGGTGCGGGTCAGGATGCTCATGGTGGGGGTCTCCGATTCGCCGTTGTCTCGTAAGATTCTTCGTAATTACATGGTGGCTCGGGTCGCACGCCCGGCAATAGGGAAATGTTCTGGAAAGATCGGGCGTTCTTTCGCTATCGTCGAAGAATGAAGGATCTTGCGACACTCGGGCACCGCATCCGCCACTTCCGGGTCGTGGCCGGGCTCACACTCGACCAGCTCGGGCTCGCGGTCGGCATCGCCGGGAGCCAGCTCTCCCTCATCGAGAACGGGCGGCGCGAGCCGAGGCTCAGCCTGATCGGCACGATCGCCGCCGCGCTGTCGGTGCCGGTGTCGGAGCTGCTCGACGACGCGCCGCCCTCCGAGCGCGCCGGGCTGGAGATTGAGCTCGACCGGCTGCAGCGCGGATCGGTCTACGCCTCGCTCGGCCTGCCGGCCGTGCGACCGGGCCGCGGCGTCGCCGACGAGACGCTCACCGCGCTGGTCGGGCTGCACCGGGAGCTGGCCCGGCGCTCGCGGGAGGCGATCGCGACGCCCGAGGAGGCCCGCCGCTCGAACACCGAGCTGCGCCAGCGGATGCGCTCGCTCGACAACCACCTGCCGGAGATCGAGGACCTGGCCGAGAGCGAGGTGACGGCGGTCGGGCACGTCGGCGGCGCGCTCACCCACCGCTCGGTGACCCGCATGGCGGAGCGCCTCGGCTTCGAGCTGGTGCACGTGCACGACCTGCCGCACTCCGCCCGCTCGGTCACCGACCTCGACCACGGGCGCATCTACCTGCCGCCCGCCTCCATCCCCGGCGGCCACGGACTGCGCTCGATGGCGCTGCAGGCCATGGCACACCGGGTGCTCGGGCACGAGGAGCCGGCGAGCTACGCCGACTTCTTGCAGCAGCGGCTGGAGATCAACTACTTCGCGGCCGCCTGCCTGATGCCGCGCAGGCAGTCGGTGGCGTTCCTGCGCGAGGCGAAGGCCAACCACGACCTCGCGGTGGAGGACTTCCGCGACGCCTTCGGCACCACGCACGAGAGCGCCGCGCTGCGCTTCACGAACCTCGCCACCGCCCACCTCGACATGACCGTGCACTTCCTCCGGGTCGGAGACGACGGGGCGGTCTACAAGGCCTACGAGAACGACGGGCTGCGGCTGCCGGTGGACGTGACCGGCAGCACGGAGGGCCAGCTGGTGTGCCGCAGGTGGAGCGCGCGCACCGCCTTCGCGAGCGCCAACCGCACCACCGAGTTCCACCAGTACACCGACACCCCGGAGGGCACCTTCTTCGACTCGACGCAGACCGGCACCACCAGCGCCGGCGAGTTCTCGATCACGGTCGGGGTGCCGTTCGTGCACTCCACCTGGTTCCGCGGCAGGGAGACCGGCAACCGGATCGCCTCCACCTGCCCCGACGAGGCGTGCTGCCGCCGGCCGGCCGCCACGCTGTCGGAGCGCTGGGCTGGGCGGGCCTGGTCGAGCGCCAAGCTGCACGCGCACATCCTGTCGCCGCTGCCCGCCGGAACCTTCCCCGGGGTCGACGACCAGGAGCTGTACGAGTTTCTGGACAGGCACGCGGCGGGGGAGGGCTGAGCGGGGGTGGGTTCGGGCCTGCCGGGGTGTGCACGGTGTGCGCACCTTTGGCGGGCGGGCCTGCCGCGGTGTGCGCGCAGGTGGGGAACGTGCGCGGCCGGGCGCGCGGCAGCGGATGCGTCGTGCTTGCGCGCATCACGCGTCGGGTCTGCGCGTGCGGGGCGCGGGGCCTGCGCTGCCGGGGCCTGCGGAGCCGGTGCCTGCGGGTGCGGGCCGCGGTGTGCGCGCGGGTGGGCCGCGGTGTGCGCGCAGGTGGGGAACGTGCGCGGCCGGGCGCGCGGCAGCGGATGCGTCGTGCCTACGCGCACCACGCGTCGGGCCTGCGTGCACAGCGTGTAGGGCCTGCGCTGCCGACCCCCGCCCTACCGCTGGTGCGTCGCGAAGTGGCGGGCGGCCTCCGCGCCGGCCGCGTGCAGCCACACCTCCGGCGAGGCGATGGCCTCGGCGCTCGACCCGGCCAGGCGGCTGAGCGAGACCGTCC
>Ga0247732_10000074_pt1 | contig 68379 bp, 69 predicted proteins | sample UWRJL163409C2_FD_180940 | JGI IMG/M metagenome (GOLD analysis project Ga0247732, IMG submission 180940) | Plant litter microbial communities from Arlington Agricultural Research Station in Wisconsin, United States - UWRJ-L163-409C-2 | ecosystem: Environmental > Terrestrial > Plant litter >... | reverse complement strand
CACCGGTGGCCGCAGCGTGCACCTCGAGAACTGGCCCGACGCCGACGCCTTCCCCGCCGACGACGCGCTCGTGACCGCGATGGACCGCGTGCGCGAGATCGCCTCCGCGGGCCTGGGCCTGCGCAAGGCGAAGTCGCTGCGCGTGCGACTGCCGCTCGCCGCGCTCACCGTCGTTACCGCAGACCCCGAGGCCCTCGCTCCCTTCGCCGAGATTCTCGAGGACGAGCTCAACGTCAAGCGGGTCGGCCTCGAGCCGCTTGTTGCCACGAGCCTTGCGACCCACCGCATCGAGCAGGTGCTCACGGTCAACGCCCGCGCCCTCGGGCCGCGCGTCGGCAAGCGGGTGCAGCAGATCATCGGTGCGGCCAAGGCCGGCGACTGGACGCCCAACCCGGTGACCGTCGGTGGTGAGCCCCTGCTCGAGGGGGAGTACACCCTCGTGCCGACCGCGGCCGATGAGGCCAGCGCCGTCTCGTTCCTCAGCGACGGCAGCTTCGTGATTCTCGACACCGAGCTCACCCCCGAGCTCGAGTCCGAGGGGCTCGCGCGCGATGTCATCCGTGTCGTACAAGACACCCGCAAGGCCGCCGGACTTGAGGTGAGCGATCGCATCGAGCTCGCCATCTTCGGCGAGGACGAAGCGGATGTCGCCGCGCTGTCCGCCTATGTCACGACGATCGCCGCCGAGACCCTGGCCACGCAGCACAGCGTTTCGCTGTTGGCGCAGTCGCTCGGCAGCACGCCGGGCGCCCAACGTGCGACCATCGAAGCCGGGCAGTACGCGAACCGCGGTCTGCTGCTCGTCGATGTGCGAAAGGCTGGACCCGTCAATGTCTGATGACGAGAACGAGGCCGAGTTCGACCCGGCCAACCCGATGGGTGACCTCAGCCCCTTCGCCGACGGCGACGAGGGCACCAACATCGACGAGGACTCGCCATACGACTTCGACGACTCGGAGTATGCCGAAGCGGCGGCGAACGTCTATGACGAGCTGCTCGGCCGCCTCGGTGAGGCGGCTCCCCAGCCGCGCCTCGAGGCGACGCGCCGGGTTGTCGAACTGCTCGGCGACCCCCACCGGGCGTACCCGATCATCCACATCACCGGAACCAACGGCAAGACGTCGACGAGTCGCATCATCGAGAGCCTGCTGCGCGCCTACGGGCTGCGCACCGGCCTCATGACGAGCCCGCACCTTGTACGCGTCAACGAGCGGATCGTGATTGACGGCGTTCCGATCTCGAACCGGGCGCTCGCGGCGAACTGGGAGGACATCCGCCCCTATCTGCTGCTGGTCGACTCCGAGCTTGTGGCCGCGGGCGACGAGCCGCTGACCTTCTTTGAGGCGCTGACCGTGCTCGCCTTCGCGAGCTTCGCCGAGGCACCCGTCGACGTCGGCATCATCGAGGTCGGCATGGGCGGGGAGTGGGATTCCACCAACGTCGCCGACGGCCAGGTGGCGGTGTTCACCCCCATCGCCCTCGATCACACGCAGCGTCTTGGATCGACGATCGAAGAGATCGCGCGCACCAAGTCAGGCATCATCAAACCGGTCGCGAACGTGGTCTCTGCCCGCCAGGTGCCGGAGGCGCTCGCCGAGCTTGAGCGAGCGGTCGAGCTGACCGAGTCGGTCATTGCCGTTGAGGGCGACGGTTTTGCCCTCGAGTCGACCACCGTTGCGGTTGGCGGACAGGTGATCACCGTTCGCGGTCTCGCGGGCGTTTACAAGGATCACTTCCTCCCGTTGTTCGGTGACCACCAGGCCCAGAACGCGACGGTGGCGATCGCCGCAGTCGAGTCTTTCCTCGGGGGAGGTAGCCAGGCGCTCGTCGGCGATGTTCTCGCCGAAGGACTCGCCACTGTCACCAGCCCCGGCCGACTGCAGATCGTCGGTGTCGAGCCGACCGTGCTCGTTGACGCCGCCCACAACCCGCACGGCGCCACCGCGCTCGCCACGGCGATCGGGGAGTACTTCACCTTCGACGAGGTGGCCGTCGTGCTCGGGGTGCTGGCCGACAAGGATGCCGCAGGCATCATCGCCGCGCTCGCTCCGATCGCGACTATCTTCGTCGCCACCCAGTCAGAGTCAGAGCGGGCGATCCCCGCCGAGGAGCTCGCTGAGCTGATTCGCGAATCCGGTGCCGAGGTCAGTGAGACCGAGAGCTTCGCCGAGGCCGCAGCTGAGGCGCGCGCCTGGGCCGCGAGGGCGCCGAAGCGCGCCGTGCTGGTGACCGGCTCGATCACTCTCGTCGGCGAGGCCATCGCGCTCGCCGCGGAGGAGGGCTGGAAGGAGTGAGGCGCCAGCGCTCCACCACCGAGTCGCTGCTCTCGATCGTGCTCATGCTCGAGGCCTTCCTCGTGTTCTTCGCCGCGCTCGCCGCCTTCGGGCTCGACCTTGTCGCCGCCCCGCTCGCCCTCGGTGGGGGAGCGGCGCTCATCGTGCTGCTTGCGATCGACGGCCGCCTCGTGCGCTACCCCGCGGGTATCGGACTCGGCTGGGTGCTGCAGGGCGTGCTCATCGCCATCGGCATCCTGCTGCCCCTCATGTACGTCATCGGCGCGGGTTTTCTCGCGCTCTGGATCTTCTGCTTCACCAAGGGCCGGTCAATCGACCGAGCCCGCGCCCTCATCACAACGGAGAACACCCCATGACCACGATCGAAGAGACCCTCGTACTGATCAAGCCCGACGGCGTCGCCCGCAACCTCATCGGCGAGATCATCGGCCGCATCGAGGCGAAGGGATACCAGGTCGTCGACCTCCGCCTGCTGCAGGCCGACCGCGACCTGCTCGGCCAGCACTACGCAGAGCACGAGGGCAAGCCCTTCTACGAGCCGCTCGTCAGCTTCATGGAGAGCGGACCGGTCGTCGCAATTCGTGTCGCCGGTCACCGTGTCATCGAGGGCTTCCGCTCGCTCGCCGGCACGACGGACCCCACGACCGCCGCCCCGGGCACCATTCGCGGTGACCTTGGGCGCGACTGGGGTCTCGCCGTGCAGCAGAACCTCGTGCACGGCAGCGACTCCGTGGAGTCGGCCGAGCGCGAGCTGGCGCTCTGGTTCTAGCTACTTGGCCGGCGGAACGTAGCTTCCGCTGGCCACCGCGCTGACGAACTGCGCGAAGGCGTTCGCGTCGTCGGGGGCGCCAGGGTACTGGTAGCCGTTAACGAGCACCGTCGGAGTGCTGCCCACGCGAGCAAGCTCGGAGTTCGGGATTGGGCCGACGCTGGTGCGAGCCGTGGCATCCGTGACCCACTGCTTGAACTTCTCGTCGTTGATGCACTTGACGACATCGAGGTTCGTCACCCCGGCCTGTGCGATCACCGAGGCGATCTCCTTGTTGGTGAGACCGGGGGTGCTCTCTGGCGGCTGGCTCGCGTACATCGCGGTTGACGCCTGGAAGAAGCTATTCGGGTCGTACTGCGCGACGCAAGCCATCGCGTTGGCCGCCCGGCTCGCATATCGCGTGCCCTGTGACGCATTGTCGAGAATCGAGATGGGGTGCACCTCGAGGGTGGCCGCGCCACTCGAGACCCAGGTACCCAGCTGCTCGGCGTTGGTCTGTTCGAAGGCCTGACAGAAGGGGCACTGGAGGTCGATGTAGGTGACGATGTTGACGGTATCGGCGTGCTTGGTGACGTCGGTCGGTGTCGGCTTGCCACCCGCGGGAATGGCCTTGGTGGGTACGGCGACGATGTTGCCCGTGCCGTCTCCCTGCAGCAGGATTCCGTCGCTGATCATGTTCTCGGGCCCCGGCTTCGGAACCGCCGCCGCGATCTCGGCCTGCCGAACGTTGTTGAACACGAGCACCGTGATGACCGCAACGGCGATGAGGGCGAGGCCCACGCTGCCGCGGACGATCCATGCGTTGCGCACCTTGCGCTTGCGCTCCTGCTCACGCATCTCACGCGCGTGCTCGCGCGCCTGATCGCGGCGAGCCTTCTTGGATGCGTCACTCACGGGTGGGTCCTTTCGGTGGAAGTTCAGATGTTGCCGAGCACGTCGAGACGCAGCTGGGCGACGACGGCGATCGCGAGGTACAGCGCGAGGCTGATAATCGGAATCCAGCTGTACGCGGCGGAGGCGAAGGCGCGACCACGAGCGGGCAGGGGGATGTTCCCGCTTCGCAGGTTATGCAGCGTCACTATGAGGAAGGTGGGAATCGTCGCGACCCAGGTGACCATGCACCAGGGGCAGAGAGTGCCGAGCACGAAGATGCTGGTGACGATGAGGAATATCACCAGCGCCATCGCGCCGGCTACGCCGAGGTTGAAGACGATCCAGAACCAGCGGTCGAAGTGGGCACCGGCAAGCAGGGCGACGGCGACGACAAGCACCATCGACCATCCGGCCAGCCCGATGATCGGGTTCGGGAAGCCGAAGAGCGACCCCTGCCACGAGTCGAGGTTGGCCTTGCACTGCACGAGAATGCTGATGTCGCAGCCAAGGGCGGCGTTCGGGTCTATGAGGAGATGGAACTTCTCAACGGTCAACGCAAAGGCGGCGGTGAAGCCGATAACCGCCGTGATGATGAGGGTGACCGCGAGAGCGACGGGGCGTTTCGCGGGGGGAGCGTCGATCACCTTGGGATTATTGCACGCGCTCAATCACGGCTAACTGGCAATGCATGCGATAATTTGAGTTAGTCAGCCGAGCCGCGCTCGAACTGGCGCCAGAGAAGGCTTTCCGGGCAACAAACCGGGCGTGTCTCTCCGCTCCTTCGAGCGAACTGAGACGAGCGGATAGCAAGTTCCGCACTGCCAGAGCAACCATGCCGGCAGTAGACCAAAGGATTAGTAGCGGATTCGCCGAAGGCGAGTTAGCGCACGAGAGAGTACCCGGTGGGTGGCGCGGTTGCCCACCCGGGCAAGGAGTACACCAGAAATGGTGAAAGACAACGAGAACACCAGCGACGCCGTACCCGAAGACACCATCCCGAAGCGCGGTCTGCGTCGCAAGAAGTCGGTAGTCGTCGAGGCCATTGAGAACGCGGCGGAGGCCGTGGCCGACATGGTCGAGGGCAAGCCGAAGCGCGGTCGTGGCAAGAAGGCTGTCGAGGCACCGAAGTCGGCCGCAGACCACGTGAACGCCGCCCCGGTGGCCGAGACCGTCGAGCCTGCCGAGACTCCCGAACCCGAGGCTCCCAAGCGCCCCGCCACCACCTCGCTGCTCTTCCAGGCGCCGCCCGTGCTTGATCTTCCGCCGGTGCGTGCCGGTGGGCGCCCGCCCGTTGCCGCAGCAGACGAGAGCGGCACGGTTCGCCGCCGCTCGCGCCGCCGGCCCGGCGAGGAGCCGCGCGACGGAGACGACGCGCCCAACACCGTCGTGCGCGTGCGCCAGCCGCGCCCCGAGCCCGTGCTCAGCAACGAGCCGACCCGCGTTAAGGGCTCCACCCGCCTCGAGGCCAAGAAGCAGCGCCGCCGTGACGGCCGCGATGCCGGCCGCCGTCGCCCCGTCATCACGGAGAGCGAGTTTCTCGCCCGCCGTGAGTCGGTCGACCGCGTGATGGTTGTTCGCTCACGCGACAACCGCATCCAGATTGCCGTTCTTGAAGACGGCGTGCTCGTCGAGCACTACGTGGCCAAGAGCTCCGACATGTCGCTCATCGGCAACGTCTACCTCGGTCGCGTGCAGAACGTGCTGCCCAGCATGGAAGCCGCCTTCGTCGACATCGGCCGCGGCCGCAACGCCGTGCTCTACTCGGGCGAGGTGGACTGGGATGCCGCGGCAGCCGAGTCCAGCGAGGGCAAGAACCAGGCCCGCCGCATCGAGCTCGCGCTCAAGCCGGGCGACAAGGTGCTCGTGCAGGTCACGAAGGACCCGGTCGGCCACAAGGGAGCCCGCCTCACCTCGCAGGTGTCGCTTCCCGGTCGCTACCTCGTCTACGTGCCCAACGGGTCGATGAACGGCATCAGCCGCAAGCTGCCCGACACCGAGCGCGCGCGTCTCAAGAAGATCCTCAAAGAGGTGCTGCCCGAGAACACCGGTGTCATCGTGCGCACCGCCGCCGAGGGCGCAACCGAAGAGCAGCTGACGCTCGACGTGCAGCGTCTCACCATGCAGTGGGCCGAGATCAGCCACCTGGTCGAGACCGCGCAGGCACCTGTTCTGCTGCACAGCGAGCCCGACCTGCTCGTCAAGATCATCCGCGACGTCTTCAACGAGGACTTCCACAAGCTGGTCATCAGCGGATCGGATGCCCAGGAGACCATCGAGGCCTACCTTCGCTCCGTCGCCCCCGACCTCATCGACCGCGTGCAGACCTTCGAGGGAACCAACGACCCCTTCGACGAGTACCGCGTCAGCGAGCAGATCGAGAAGGCGCTCGACCGAAAGGTCTGGCTGCCCTCGGGTGGATCGCTCGTCATCGACCGCACCGAGGCGATGACCGTCGTCGACGTCAACACCGGCAAGTTCGTCGGCTCGGGCGGCAACCTCGAAGAGACCGTCACCAAGAACAACCTCGAGGCCGCAGAAGAGATCGTGCGCCAGCTGCGCCTTCGCGACATCGGCGGCATCATCGTCGTCGACTTCATCGATATGGTGCTGGAGTCGAACCGCGACCTCGTGCTTCGCCGCCTCGTCGAGTGCCTCTCGCGTGACCGCACGAAGCACCAGGTTGCCGAGGTGACGAGCCTCGGGCTCGTGCAGATGACCCGCAAGAAGCTGGGCCTCGGCCTTCTCGAGACCTTCAGCGAGCCCTGCGAGCACTGCGCCGGTCGCGGCATCATCGTTCACCACGACCCGGTCACCCGTCACCGCGCACCGCAGGTGCAGGCGGAGCCCGGCACCGGCCGTCGTGGTCGCGGCCGCGGCAGCGCAGCGAACGGCAACCAGCAGCCGCAGCGTCAGGCGCAGCCGGCCACCGGTGGCTCCAACGGAACCCACGCGATCACCGACGACGTGCGTAGCGCGCTCGCCATGGTGGCCGCCAAGACCGTCGTGCACACCGAGCACGAAGACCCGACACCGGCCGATGTGCCGGTCGAGATTCTCGACATTCCCGTCGTCACGTCATCGCGCGGCTCACGCAAGCCCCGCACCGCCGATGTCGAGGTCATTCTCGACTCCGTGCTCGAGGCACTGCCCGAGCCGAAGCAGCCCGGTCAGGGTCGCGCACGCACCTCACGTCGCGCCAGCAGCGCCGGCAACGTGGTGAGCGCGCCGATCACCGAGGACTAGAGTCCGCGTTTCGCTCGTTGAGAGACCCGCAGCCCACTGGCAGCGAGTCTCTCAACGAGCTCGCGCACGCCGACGGGCTGGGCGCCAAGCGCGATGAGCTCGTCGCGCTTGTGTGCCGGATAGTCGTAGTGGTCGCGGTCGAAGCCGCGGCGCGGAATGCCGGCCGTCTCGGCGAAGGCGTGCAGCTCATCCAGCGAGGTGTCGCTGACGAGGTGGCCCCACACGGTGTTGTGCGCCGGCCAGATCGGCTGGTCGATCAACACGGTCATGAGACCGAGCCTAATTCCTGGGGGCGGCTGTACCGCTACGCGACGCCCTGCGCAACGAGAGCTCCATCGACGTAGGCGTAGACGGGCTGGGGGCGGAAGCCGGCGAACATCACCTCGCGGTGCTTGTCGATCTGCACGTGGTGCACCTCGGTGATACCGACCGGAAACTGCCAGCTCGCCACGAGGTTGAGGCTGATCATCTGCGTGGTGTTGACGATGCTGTTGCCGTCGACCGTGATGGTCAGGCCGCCCCAGAACTTGTCGAAGCTGAATGAGACGGTGTGCTTCTCGGTGACGCCGACCACGAAGGTCATCTGCATAGCCATGGGTTGATCGTAGAGGAAAACTCACGGGTCGCGGCAGGTTTAGGCTACTATCCATGGCAGCACAGCGGATGTCGGCGACACTCACGAGACTGGCCCGCACCCGGGGACGACTGCCCGCCCTCGTCGCCGCCGCCCTCGTTGCGGTCGTCCTGCTGCTGCAGAGTGTTCTCGGTGCTCTCACCGGATGGGCCACCAGCGCCCTCTATGAGCGCGTCAGTTTCGGCTCCGGCGCCTTCGACGACCTGATCGGGCCGCAGTTCGATGGCATCCTCACTCAGTTCGTGACGGTGACGCTGCCGTTCGCGATCGGCGTGTTCGTCAGCCTGTGGCTGATCGCGCCGCTCGCCGCAGAGCTGAGCGTGCGTTTCGTCATCACCCGGGGGCTGCTCGCGTCGGCCGCGGGTGCCGTGCTCGTGTTCGTGGTCGCGATCGTCGTGCAGTTCGTCACGATGATCCGCTATGTCTTCGACATCCGTGGCCTTGCCCACAGCGGCGTGATCGCCCTGAGCACCGGCGTGAACGTGGTGATCTTCACCACACCGGTCGTGCTGCTGGCGGCCGTGCTGCTGTGGCTCTGGCTGCGCGAACACCCCCGTGAGTACGAGGTTTCTGGTCTCATCGACGAGCTCTGAGGTGGTTTGACCGCAGCCCTTTCGTCGGCTACTCTTGACCTTTGGTGTGCGTTGGCTAAGCCCGCATTCGAAACACCACAAGCTTCCAGCAAGTTAGGCATCAAATGGTTTACGCAGTTGTGCGCGCCGGTGGGCGTCAGGAAAAGGTCGAGGTCGGCACCATTGTCGTACTCGACCGCATCAAGGCCGACTCCGACGGCAACGTCTCACTCGTGCCGGTGCTGCTCGTCGACGGTGACAAGATCACCTCGGGCGCGAAGGACCTCGCGAAGGTCACGGTCACCGCAGAGGTGCTGAACGACCTTCGTGGACCGAAGATCGTCATCCAGAAGTTCAAGAACAAGACCGGATACAAGAAGCGCCAGGGCCACCGCCAGGAGCAGACCCGTATCAAGATCACCAGCATCGCGTAAGGGGCTGACTACTCATGGCACACAAAAAGGGCGCAAGCTCCTCTAAGAACGGTCGCGACTCCAACGCGCAGTACCTCGGCGTCAAGCGCTTCGGCGGCCAGGTCGTCAAGTCGGGCGAGATCATCGTTCGCCAGCGCGGCACGCACTTCCACCCCGGCGTGAACGTCGGCCGTGGCAAGGACGACACTCTGTTCGCCCTCGCCGCCGGTGCGGTGGAGTTCGGCGCGAAGGGCGGCCGCAAGGTCGTCAACATCGTGGTGGCTTCCTAACACCAACTCTTAACAGCGCGCGGGCGGGCTTCGGCCCTCCCGCGCGTTGTGGTTTCAACAGCAGAAAGAAGGTGACGTGACATGGCGTCTTTCGTCGACCAGGTAACGCTTCACCTCTTCGCCGGCCGCGGCGGCAACGGCTGTGTCTCGGTCAAGCGCGAGAAGTTCAAGCCCCTCGCCGGCCCCGACGGCGGCAACGGCGGCAACGGCGGCGACATCGTGCTCATCGCCGACGTGCAGACCACCACCCTGCTCAACTACCACCGCGCACCGCACCGCAAGTCGGAGCACGGCCAGCCCGGACAGGGCGACCACAAGGCGGGAACCTCCGGCGCCGAGCAGCTGCTGCCCGTTCCCGTCGGCACCGTCGTCAAAGATGCCGACGGCAATCAGCTCATCGACCTCAATGAGCACGGCATGCGCTACGTCGTCGCCGCGGGCGGCCAGGGTGGCCTCGGCAACGCGGCGCTGGCCAACACGAAGCGCAAGGCTCCCGGCTTCGCGCTGCTCGGTACTCCCGGCTACGAGGGTGATGTGTTCCTCGAGCTCAAGGTTGTCGCCGATGTGGCGTTCGTCGGCTATCCGTCCGCTGGTAAGTCCTCTCTTGTTGCCGCGCTGAGCGCCGCGAAGCCGAAGATCGCCGACTACCCCTTCACGACGCTGCACCCCAACCTCGGCGTCGTCGAGTCGGGCGAGGTGCGCTACACCGTCGCGGATGTTCCCGGGCTCATCGAGGGAGCGAGCGAGGGCAAGGGGCTCGGCCTCGAGTTCCTGCGCCACGTCGAGCGCTGCTCCGCTCTTCTGCACGTGCTCGACTGCGGCACCCTCGACCCGGGCCGTGACCCGATCAGCGACCTCGACATCATCCTCGCCGAGCTCGCCGCCTACCCTGTGCCCGAGGGCCAACTGCCGCTGCTCGAGCGTCCGCAGCTCATCGCACTGAACAAGGTCGACGTGCCCGAGGGGCGCGAGCTGGCCGAGTTCATCAAGCCCGACCTTGAGGCGCGCGGCTACCGCGTGTTCGAGGTGTCCGCTGTCTCGCGTGCGGGGCTGCGCGAGCTGAGCTTCGCGCTCGGCGAGCTGGTGGAGGCCGACCGCGCGGCGAAGATTGCCGCAGAGCTGGTCAAGCCGCGCATCATCATTCGCCCGAAGGCCGTCAACGAGGTCGAGTTCACGATCAAGGTCGAGGGTGGCTCCTACGGCGACCTGTACCGCGTCATCGGCGCCAAGCCCGAGCGCTGGGTCGCGCAGACCGACTTCGAGAACGACGAGGCCGTCGGCTTCCTCGCCGACCGTCTTGCCAAGCTGGGCGTCGAGGACGAGCTCTTCCGCGCCGGCGCCGTTCCCGGCTCCACCGTCATGATCGGCAAGAGTGGCGGCGTCGTCTTCGACTGGGAGCCCACCGTCTCGTCGGCCGCCGAGCTCATCGCCAGCCCCCGAGGAACGGATGCCCGTCTCGACGAGGGCCGCCGCCAGACCAGCAAGGCGAAGCGCGCCAGCTACCTCGAGCGCATGGATGCCAAGGCCGCCGCCCGCGCCGAGCTCGAGGCAGAGCGTGCCGCCGGCATCTGGAACGACGACGAGGGCTTCGAGGTCGACAAGGAAGCCATCGAACGGGCGCAGAGCGACAGTGAGTAGTAGAGTCACCTCTCGATCCGAGATCGCCGGTGCGCGTCGCATCGTCGTGAAGGTCGGCTCGTCGTCTATCAGCGGGCCGAATGTCGGCCAGATCGCGCCGCTCGTCGACGCGCTGGCTGCGGCACATGCCAACGGATCGCAGGTGATTCTCGTCTCGTCCGGCGCGATCGCCACGGGCATCCCGTACCTCTCCCTCGACGGCCGCCCGACCGATCTCGCCACGCAGCAGGCCGCGGCAGCCGTCGGCCAGAACGTGCTGATCTACCGTTACCAGGACAGCCTTGACCGCTACAAGATCGTGGCCGGCCAGGTGCTGCTGACGGCCGGCGACCTGGAGAACCCGACCCACCGTGGCAACGCGCAGCGCGCCATGGAGCGCCTGCTCGACTTGCGGATCCTGCCGATCGTCAACGAGAACGACACCGTCGCCACCCAGGAGATCCGCTTCGGCGACAACGACCGGCTCGCCGCGCTCGTCTCGCAGCTCGTCGGTGCTGACCTGTTGGTGCTGCTGAGCGACGTCGATGCGCTCTACACGCTGCCGCCCGCCGAGCCGGGTGCGCGCAAGATCACGAACGTCGCCTTCGATGACGACCTCGCCGGGGTGACGTTCGGAGACATTGGATCCGCCGGCGTCGGCACCGGCGGAGCGGGCACCAAGGTGGCGGCCGCCAAGCTCGCTGCTGCCTCCGGAACGCCCGTGCTGCTCGCCGCAACCGGGCAGGTCGCCGAGGCTCTCTCCGGAGCAGAGATCGGCACGTGGTTCGAGGCTGCCCCGCTCTAAACTGGGGCGCATGACCCTGGTTGCCACCTCTCTCACCGACAAGCTTGACGCCGCCCGCGAGGCTTCGACCGTGCTGGCCACCGTCACCACCGATCAGAAGAACGCGGCACTGCTCGCCATCGCCGCAGCGGTCGAGGCTGGGGCCGACCGCATCGTTCCCGCCAACGAGCTCGACCTCGCCAACGGCCGCGAGAACGGCCTCGCCGCGGGCCTCCTTGACCGTCTTGCCCTCACCCCCGATCGTCTCGCCGGTCTCGCCAGCGCGGTGCGTGAGATTGTCGCGCTGGCCGACCCGGTGGGCACCGTCGTACGCGGCAGCAGCCTGCCGAACGGCGTGCAGCTGAGCCAGGTGCGGGTGCCCTTCGGCGTCATCGGCGCGATCTACGAGGCGCGCCCCAACGTCACGGTCGATATTGCGGCCCTCGCCCTCAAGTCGGGCAATGCGGTCGTGCTGCGCGGGGGATCCGCCGCAGAGAACAGCAACCGCGTGCTCGTCGCGATCATTCAGGAGGCGCTGGCCGCCACCGGCCTGCCCGTCGAGGCCGTGCAGACGATCGACGAGTTCGGTCGCGAGGGGGCAACCCAGCTCATGCAGGCGCGGGGGTATGTCGATGTGCTGATCCCGCGCGGAAGCGCCAACCTCATCACCACGGTGGTGAATGAGTCCAAGGTGCCCGTCATCGAGACCGGTGCCGGGGTCGTGCACGTCTACCTCGACGAGTCAGCCGACCTCGACATGGCCGTCGAGATCGTCAGCAACGCCAAGGTGCAGCGCCCGAGCGTCTGCAATGCGCTCGAGACGCTGCTCGTGCACGAGTCCGCCGCCGCCCGGTTGCTGCCCGCCGTGCTCGGTCGACTCCGTGAGCAGGGCGTCACGCTGCACTCCGACGACGCGTCGCGTGCCATCTTCACGGATGCCGTGCCGGCCACCGAGGACGACTGGACTACCGAGTACATGACCCTCGACCTCGCGGTGAAGGTCGTTCCCGACCTCGACGGAGCGCTCGACCACATCCGTCGCTACTCCACCCACCACACCGAGTCGATCATCACCAACGACCTCGCGCGGGCGGAGCGCTTTCTCGCCGAGGTGGACTCCGCGGTGGTCATGGTCAACGCATCCACCCGCTTCACCGACGGTGGCGAGTTCGGCTTCGGCGCCGAGGTGGGCATCTCGACGCAGAAGCTGCACGCGCGCGGCCCAATGGGCCTTCCAGAGCTGACCAGCACCAAGTGGATCGTGCGCGGAAGTGGGCAGACCCGTCGCTAGGATGGTCTCATGCTGATCGTACGTCTGGCCGCGGAGGCCGCCGAGGCCGCCCACCCCATCACGCCCGCAGCGCTCATTGCCGCCGGTATCGCCTTCGCCTTCTTTCTGGTGCTCGGCATCGTCACGTGGAGCTACCGTGACGTGTACAACCGTCACAACGACAAGACCGACAGCGCCACCGGCCACGACTCGCACACGGCCGGCCACTAGCCGGTAGCGCCCATGGTGGCAACTGAGGCTCCCCGCGAGCGCATAGGCATCATGGGTGGAACCTTCGATCCGATCCACCACGGCCACCTCGTCGCCGCGAGCGAGGTGCAGCAGAAGTTCGACCTCGATGAGGTCATCTTCGTTCCCACCGGCCAGCCGTGGATGAAGTCGCAGGTCAGCCCCGGCGAGCACCGTTACCTGATGACTGTCATCGCCACCGCAGCAAATCCACGGTTTACTGTCAGCCGCGTCGACATCGACCGCCACGGCCCGACCTATACGGTCGACACCCTCCGCGACATTCGCGCTGCGCGGCCCCACGCTGACCTGTTCTTTATTACCGGTGCGGATGCGGTGGCGCAGATCCTCGAGTGGAAGGACGTTGACGAGGTCTGGTCCCTCGCCCACTTCATCGCCGTGTCGCGTCCGGGGCACGACCTGTCTATTTCAGGTTTGCCTAAGGCGGGAGTAAGCTCCCTTGAAGTGCCCGCCCTGGCGATCTCATCGACAGATTGCCGCAGCAGAGTCGGCCGGGGATTTCCGGTCTGGTATTTGGTTCCTGATGGTGTCGTTCAGTACATCTCCAAACACCACCTCTATCGGAGTAGCCAATGACCACTTTTCAAGACCAGCCCCCGCAGTCGCGGCGTTCGGCGCGTCAGAGCGAGCGTGGCGAGCGGGCTGAGACCGCCTCCTTCAGTGATTTTCATGTTCCTGAGCAGCAACCGTCATTCGTTGAGCCGACACCGGTAGCACCCGGCACGGGCCGCCGCGCGCGCGCCGTGGAGCCGGAGGAGGCTGCCGCCGAGCCCCTCAACTACACGACCCAGGGTCGCGACCCCGCCAACTACGAGACGCAGCTTCCGGCCGCGGGCTATGCACCCGCTCCACAGGAGCCGGGCGCCTTTCGGGTGCGCGACTACTCGCCAGAGGGCGGCGGGCGCCGCGCTGCAGCGCCGTCATACGCCCAGCCGCAGCAGCCGATGTATGGCGCTGGGGCATCCGATCTTGAGTACCGGACCCAGGCCGGGCCGCCCGCCCCGGAGCCGGTAGAGCAGCACACCCTCACTCGTCGCCAGCTGCGTGAGCGTCAGGCGGCAGCCGATGCGGCCGCAAACACCGGTCCGGAAGAGCTGATTGCTCCGCCCGAGCCCGAGGTGCTGACTGAGGTGCCGATTGTGCCCACCGCGTCGCAGCTCCTCGCGGCGCCGCCGCCGGTGTTCACCACGCCGCCCGCTGCCATCGTCACCTCGCCTCCCGCGATCGTGACGGAGCCGCCTGCGGCAACGGTAACGACCCCGCCGCCCTCGCTCTTCGACGCCCCGCCGCCCGCAACGGTGACGGCGCCGCCCGAGTCAGCGAACGCCGAGTCCGAGGCGCCGACCCCCACTGAGCAGCCTCCGGCTCCCGCCGCCAGCGATCGCGTTGCCGATCCGGTCACCCCCACCTTCATCGAGCCAGAGCTCGACGGCGACCAGACCGGTGGCTGGACCGCCCCGATCGGCCACTGGTCTCGCCAGGCCGATCTCGACGATGAGACACAGCCGTGGGAGAACACCATCACCCGCGATGTCGGTGGCGGAAACGTCGCGACGACCACCAGCGCGCTTGTGCTACCCGAGATTCCGCGGGCGACCAGCTTCCCGGTGTCCATTGACAGCACGGGCGAGGTGCTGCTCACCGGCAGCATCGACCTGCCGCAGAGCCTCAGCGCGGGCAACGGCGACCCCCGTCGCTACGACGACGCCAATGTTGACCTCATGTTTGAGACGCAGGACGCCGAGTTCACCGGAACCGACTCCTCGCCGGTGCGGGCGATCAGCGCGGTCAGCACTCACACGTCGTCGCGGGGCGTCATCCACGCGAATAAGCCGCGGGGAAACCGCCTCATCGTCGCTGTCTTCATCGCGACTGCGGTGCTCGCCGTCGGTGTCGTCGGGCTGCTCGTCGCGAGCCTGTTCATGAACCTGTTCTAGACTGCTCTTTTCACTCATCACCCAAGGACCCTGTGACTGCCACTGACCACGCCCGCGAGCTTCTGCATGTTGCGGCCCTCGCCGCCGACTCCAAGCAGGCCGAAGAGCTGGTGGCACTCGATGTCTCCGAGCCGCTGCCGCTAACCGACATCTTCCTTCTCGCGAGCGGGCGCAATGAGCGCAACGTGATCGCTATCGCCGGCGAGATCGAAGACAAGATGATCGAGGCGGGCGTCAAGACAATCCGCCGCGAGGGCAAGGCGGAGGGCCGCTGGGTGCTTCTCGACTTCGGCGACCTCATCGTTCACGTGTTCCACGAGGAAGACCGCATGTACTACTCGCTCGAGCGTCTGTGGAAGGACTGCCCGGCGATTCCCCTCGAGCTCGCTCCCGCGAACTAGTCGGCCACAGCGTGAACTCGCTGCGCCCCCGTGTTGGCACGGCGATTCAGCAGTTCTCCTTCGTGGATGCGCTGGTAGCCGGGCTCTTTGACGGCGCCTTCGATGCGTCCGAGATTGCCGCCGCCGGCACCCTCGGAGTCGGATGCGGCGACGCTCTCGACGGTGAACTCGTCCTCATCGACGGCGAGCTGTTCGTCTGCCGTGCCGACGGGGTGTCGCGCGTAGAGCCCTCTGACCGCATCCCTTTTGCCGAGGTGGTCGACTTTCGTCCCACCTTCACGCGCACGCTGGATGGGCCGCTGACGGAGGCCGCGTTCGAAGCGCTGGTCGACGGCTTGGTGCCCAGTCACAACCTCTTCTATGCCATCCGTCTCGATGGCAGTTTCGACTCGCTCACGGTGCGCGAGGCGGTGAGGCAGCAGAGGCCGTTCCGCGGACTAGCCGAGGCGGTCGGCGACCAGCACGAGAGCACGAGCGGGCGAACCGAGGGCACCCTGCTCGGCTTCAAAGGACCGGATGTCTTTCAGGGCCTCAGCGTCGCCGACTACCACCTGCACTATCTGGCCGCCGATCGCAGCCTTGGCGGTCACGCGATGGACTTCGTTCTGCGCAGCGGCACCCTCTCGATCGAGGCCTACGCGAACTTCACGGTGCGTCTGCCTGAGATCGAGTCGTACCTGACCGCCGAACTCGATGACATGAATGCCGACAGCGCGATTCGTTCGGCCGAGAGCCAGTAGCGCCACACGAAACACTGCGTAACGGCGATTCGCTCGCGCTGGCATCGCTTGGCAGACTTGCGTGAGTAGCTAGCCGACGGTGTCTTGCGTCCAGTAATACTCCACCATCTATCCTCGGCAGCCATGATCTCCCTCCGTTCCATCAGCAAGTCCTTCGGCCTGACAACGGCCTTGTCTGACGTGAGCCTCGAGGTCGCCACGGGCGAGATCTTCGGTGTCGTCGGCCAGAGTGGCGCGGGCAAGAGCACCCTCATCCGCACGGCGAACCTGCTTGAGCGCCCTGACAGCGGAACAGTCATTGTCGACGGAGTCGAACTCACGGCGCTGAACGAGCGCGACCTCCGCGCGTCACGCCAGCGCATTGGCATGGTCTTTCAGCACTTCAACCTGTTGAGCAGCCGAACGGTACAGTCCAACGTCGAGCTCGCCCTCGAGATCGCGGGGCAGCCGCGCGGGACGAGACGCCTCCGTGCCGGAGAGATTCTTGAGCTCGTCGGTCTCGGCGACAAGGCGAAGGCCTACCCCTCTCAGCTGAGCGGTGGGCAGAAACAGCGCGTCGGCATTGCGCGCTCGCTCGCGTCGAACCCGACGGTCTTGCTCTCTGACGAGGCGACGTCCGCGCTCGACCCCGAGACGACTCGCAGCATTCTCGACCTTGTCGCGAACCTCAACAAAGAGCTTGGCCTCACGGTTCTGCTCATCACCCACGAGATGGACGTGGTCAAGGCAATCTGCAGCTCCGCGGCCCTGCTCGAGAAGGGGCGCGTGGTCGAAAGTGGAACCCTCGTCGACCTCATCTCGACGCCAGGCTCCCGCCTTGCTCACGATCTGTTCCCGCTAGGGCCGGTGCCCGATCGTCCCGGGTCGACCATCATCGACATCACTTTCAGCGGCGGATCCGCCGACCGCCCGGTCATCGCCCAGCTGGTTCGTGACCACCAGCTGGAGGTCAGCATTCTTGGTGCGGTCATCGAAACGATTGGTGGCAACCAGGCCGGTCGCACCCGCCTAGAGCTGCCCGGCAGCGCCGCGGACCGGGAGGCGGCAATCGCCGACCTTCGGGAGAGCGGCCTGCTCGTTGAGATCGTGGGAGGTGCCGCGTGATCGACACCTCGGATCCCGCATTCTGGCAGGGCCTCGTGCAGGTGCTGCTGGCCGGCACCGGTCAAACCCTCTACATGGTCAGCATCGCGTTGCTCGTGACCATCATCGTCGGCCTTCCCCTCGGCGTCATCCTCGTTGGTACCGAACGCGGTGGCATTCTCGAGAAGCCTTTCGGGTCTCGCACAGCAGGCATGGTGATCAACCGTCTGCTTGACTTCATCGTCAACCTCGGGCGTTCCGTGCCCTTCATCATCCTCATGGTGGCGCTGATTCCGGTTACGCGCCTCGTGGTCGGAACCTTCATCGGCTCAACCGCGGCCATTGTGCCGCTCGCGGTCGTCGCCATTCCTTTCTTCGCGCGCATGGTCGAAATTGCCATCAAAGAGGTCGATGGCGGTCTCGTCGAGGCAGCCCAGTCTCTCGGCGCGACACGTTGGCAGATCATCTCCAAGGTTCTCGTACCTGAGGCGCTCTCGCCCATGATTCTCGGTCTCTCGACGACGGTCACCTCGATCATCAACTTCTCTGCCATGGTCGGCACGGTTGCCGGTGGCGGCCTCGGTGATGTGGCCATCCGTTTCGGGTACCAGCGCTACAGCCCCGTGCACATGGTTGCCGTGATCATCATCATCTTTGGGATCGTCATGGCGCTGCAAGCCGTGGCTAACCACTTCGCCCGGCGTTTTGCCCGCCGCTCAGGGCCGTCATCGACGAGCCGGGTTCTTCTGAAGACGCCGCTGTCGAACTAAATCCCCGTCGCCGAAGTCAGCATCACGGCGGTGAAACCAAAAAACACCAATCACAGAATAGAGAAACCATGCGTCTCACTCCTCGCAGCGCGCGCCTTGCTGGTGCCGCCGTTGCCGCGTCCCTCGCGATCGTTCTGGCCGGATGCTCCGCGCCCGCCCCAGCGATTCCTGAGGGCGTTGAAGACCTCGGCACCATCAACGTTGGCGCCCTTGCCACGCCAGCCGGCGACATTCTCAAGTTTGTCTCCGACAATCTGGCTGCCGACGCTGGTCTCACGATTAACTTCACTGAGTTCACCGACTACAACACGCCGAACACCGCCCTCAGCGACGGTTCTATCGACGCGAACCTGTTTCAGAACGCCACGTTCCTCGCGACCTACAACGATTCGACAGGCAGCGACCTCGTGAGCCTCGGTGAGATCTACCTGCCGAGCGCCGCCTTCTACAGCGACTCGGTCACCTCACTCGACGATCTGAAGGACGGCGCGAAGATCGCGATTCCGAATGACCCGACCAACGAGGGGCGCGCACTCAAGCTGCTTGCCTCGCAGGGTCTCATCGAGACGACAGAGAACCCGACCGTGCTCGGCGACATCACCGACAACCCCCACGATTTCGAATTTGTCGAGATCGAGAATGCGACTCTCGCGCAGTCGGTGCCCGATGTCGATACGGCATTCGTCACGATCTCCTTCGCGTTGCCCGCCGGTCTCACCAGCACGCAGGCCATTCTCATCGAGGGAGCAGACAGCCCGTATTACAACATTCTGGCCACCACTCCGAAGCTCGAAAAGGACCCGCGCGTGCTTGCACTCAAGCAACTGCTGCTTGACCCCAAGACGCAGGCCTTCATCAATGACACCTGGGGCGGACTGGTCATTCCCGTCGCCGGATAGCTAGTCGCTATGCACCACCGCGCTGCGCTCGTGGGCTCTTGAGGAGCCACGGGCGCAGCGCTCGTGTCACAAACGGCAGCGCGAGGTAGGTCATGATTGGCGACACGATCACCACGAGCAGCAGCACCCGCAGCGGCAGCGCCCAGTCGTGGGTGAAGCCCGAGAGCACCCAGTTGGTGGCGAGCGACAACGGGTAGAAGACGATGAAGATCGAGATCATCTGCTTCCAGCGCGGGGGAGCGGGCGGGCGCGGAGCGATAACCTCGATCGAGGTCGGCTCGTCGAACCAGCCCTCAATACCCGTGCGCAGCTCAACGGGGGAGTGCTCGACCATGCCCAGCGCGGATGCGACCCACCACGCGCGCTCCGGCGAGTTCTCCCACGCGGCGAGGCTGTCGGCGTCCGCGAATCTGAAGAGCATGTGCCATTCGGGTGACTGGGGGTCGGGGCGCACCCAGCCGGAGCCGAGGTAGCCGGGGCTGGCGCTGAGGAGGTCCTGCCCGGCGCGTGCCCAGGCGGCGACTTCTTTTGCGCGCTCAGGATCGACGATGCGGGTGATGGAGACGGTGATGGGTTCAGCCATGACTCCAGTCTGCGCGTTCGCGGGCCGTGTGCTGTTGTAGTACCCTAGACAAGTTGCGTTGAGGTCTGACGCGGCAACCGGGGTCCATGGCGCAGCCCGGTAGCGCACCTGCATGGCATGCAGGGGGTCAGGGGTTCGAATCCCCTTGGATCCACATCTAATGTGTCACCACGGGGTGAAAGTACAGCTCCGGCACGCACCCCATCTCTCCCGGTTGTAGCTGCGTTGGGTCGAATCCCTGCGCGACTTCGGTCGATCCATCCGCGTGTATGACGCCGATGGCGCACTCGCCTTCCGCGGTAATCCCCAACGCAATTGCGGTCTCTCCATTCTCAGAAACAGACTGGATGCTGTAGAAGTCGTCGGGGAACGCCAGACGAACGGCCGACTCCGGGTCGCTCTCGGCGAGTGCAGCGCTCAGCCGCTGCTCGACATCAGCGGGAAAGCTGGGCGGTGCCTCCGGTGTCGGCTGAACTGGTGCCGGGCCCGTCGGGCACTCGATCTCTTCTCGCTCGAGCGAGTCGTAGTCGTGGAAGCCGAACACCGTGAGACGCCAGCATCGGGTCGCGTCACCCTCACGCTGGGAGCCTCCGAACACGGAGGTCGCGCTTGTCGGTTCGACGTGCACGGCAACACGGATCTCGAGAACCGCCCCCGTGTCGTCCCCGGAGTTTCCTGACCACGACAGCGCGTCAATCTCATAGGTCGCGACGACATCGGTGGGCAGGCGCGGTGAGTTGATGGCCGCAGCAGCCAGATAGTACGCTGGCCGCGGCGTCGGGTATGGCGGCGTGATGTCATCGCCCATCGCGATGATGACGCGCTCGGCGAGACGCGCGGCTCCCGCGTCCCCGTCGGAGGCGGTGCAGCCGCTGAGCACAAGTGCCAGCGCGGCGAGCAGCACAATCGGGGTTCGGCGCATGCCACCACCGTAGTGTTGTGGGCATGGACACGCCCGCCGACAACCGGTATGACCGCAAGAAGCGGGCAACCCGGCTGCGGATCACGGATGCTGGCCACGCCCTCTTCGCCGCCCGCGGCTTCGACGAGGTGTCGATGGAGGACATCGCCGCCGAGGCCGACCTCGCGGTGCGCACGCTCTACCTGCACTTCGAGTCGAAGGCGGCGATTCTGCTCGCCCACTTCGACGCGTGGCTCGACGTCTACGTTGCCACGGTCTGCGAGCGACCGGTCGACGAGCCGATCGCGCAGACCATGCAGGCCGCCCTTGCTTGGGTGCGCGAGGCGAACCTCGATCAGAACCGGCGCTTCGCAGAGATTCAGCGCCCGTACCCCGTCGTTGAATACCTCGGTGGTGGCAACCCGGTGATCGCGGGTCACGCGATGCAGTCCTGGGTGCATGCCCAGAACCGACTCATCACAGACGCAAAGCAGCGCGGCGGCTACGACGACGACTCCACCGTGCCGCACGCGCGGGCGGCAGCCCACTTCGCTGTGTGGATGGGCACGGTGATCGCCTTTCGCCGAGCATTCGACGGCGAGCCGATTGCGCAGAACAGCTCGCACACGATCGCCGAGGCGATGATGCAATCTTTCGGAGACGGCCTCGACCGGTAGCGTTGTCGCATGACTACTTCGCTTCGCTGGGGCATCCTCGGCACCGGGGGCATCGCCGCCCTGCAGACCTCTGATCTCAACGACAACGGCTTCACCGTCACGGCGGTTGGATCGCGCAGCCAGCAATCGGCAGACGCCTTCGCTGAGAAATGGGGCATCGCCACCGCGCACCCGAGCTATGAGGCGCTCGTCGCTGACGAGAATGTCGACGCGATCTACGTGTCGACGCCGCACCCTTTCCACTACGAGAACGCGCTGCTGGCCCTCAACGCCGGCAAGCACGTGCTCGTCGAGAAGCCATTCGTCATGAACGCCGCGCAGGCGCGCGAGGTTGTCGAGCTCGCCGAGGCGAAGAACCTCGTTGTGCTCGAGGCGATGTGGACCCGCTACCTTCCACACATGGTGCGTATTCGCGAGCTGCTGAAGTCGGGCGTTCTCGGTGAGCTGCGCACCCTCATCAGCGATCACTCGCAGAACCTGCCGAAAGACCCGAAGCACCGCATCAACGACCCCGCCCTCGGCGGCGGCGCGCTGCTCGACCTCGGCATCTACCCGGTGTCGTTCTCCTTCGATGTCTTCGGGGCGCCCACCGCGATTCACGCGAGTGCGACCATGACCGCGACCGGTGTCGACGCGCAGACCACCATGATCTTCGAGTACTCGGGCAACCAGCGCGCTCTAATGATCACGGCACTGGATGCCCGCGGTCCCAACACAACGACCGTCACCGGCACCGAGGGCCGAATCGAAATCGACGAGGTCTGGTACAACCCCACGAGCTTCCGTCTCATCGACAAGGAGAACAACGTCGTCGAGGCCTACGAGTCAGAGGGGGTTGTGGGCCGGGGCATGCAGTACCAGGCCTGGGAGCTCGAGCGGCTTGTCGCATCCGGTCAGATCGCGAACGACGTGCTGTCGCCCGCCGAGTCGGTGCAGATCATGGAGGCCCTCGATGAGGTGCGTCACCTCATCGGCCTCAAGTACGACGGGATCGACCGCTAGCCGTCGCAGCCGAGGTGCAGGGCCGACGAGTACTCCGAGAAGTACTCCGAGGCCGCACCGAGGCTGGCGAAGTGCGGGTGCCAGGCGGAGCCGCCGCTGAGCAGCGCCTCGAAATCACCCGCGTGCTCCTCCACGGTGCCGAGCACGCTGCTCTCGTCGGCGACCAGCCACTCGTGCTCAGACAGCGGCACAAGCTCGATGACGGGGTACATGTCCCCACCGTACGCCCGGTTTGCTGCGAGGTCACCCGAGAAACGCATGGAACCTGCGCGCAAGCCCCACTCGCGGTCGCGATCAAGCCGTGAGAATGGAGGCGTGACGCACGCCTGGTACTCGAACCCATCCGCCCGCTCCTGGATCTCGCCGAAGCCGATCGCCGACACTCGGGCATTTCACCGTGCTCTTCCCGGCTATGCGCCCACTCGGCTAATCAACGCACCGACACTGGCCGCTGAGCTCGGCGTCGCGCACGTGGTCGTCAAAGAGGAGTCGCTGCGCATCGGTCTTCCGGCCTTCAAGATTCTCGGTGCCTCCTACGCGATCTCGCGGGCGCTGTCAGCGCGGCTGGGCTCCGACGAGGCACTGAGCCTCGAGCAGCTGCACGGAAAGCTCGACCTCACGATCGTCGCGGCGACAGACGGCAATCACGGCCGCGCCGTCGCGCACGTGGCCCGGTTGGTGGGGCTGCCCGCCCGCATCCATGTGCCTGCCGATATCACCACGGAGGCCAAGCAGGCCATCGCGGGCGAGGGCGCGGAACTCGTCGTGCTCGACGAGCCCTACGACTCGGTCGTGCGCCACGCGACGGCGGTCGCCGAGTCGCTCGGTGAGAACGGGCTGCTCGTTCAGGACTCCTCCTGGCCCGGCTACGAAGATGTGCCCGGCTGGATCGTCGAGGGCTACTCCACGCTGTTCAGCGAGGCCGATGAGCAGCTTGCCGCCATGGGCCTGCCGCCCGCAACCCTCGTGACCGCCCCCAGCGGTGTCGGAGCGCTCGCCGAGGCCGCCCTCGACCACTACCGCCGTGGAGCCTCCGATGCGCCAACCGTGCTCGTCGTCGAGCCGGAGGGTGCGCCGTGCATCATCGAGTCGCTGCACGCCGGGGAGCGTGTCGACGTCGAGATCGGCTTCAGCATCATGAAGGGTCTCAACTGCGGCGTCGTCTCGCCCGGCGCGTGGCCGACGCTGCGCGATGGAACGGATGCCTCCATCGTCGTCGCCGAGAAGGCCGCCGCCGAGGCGGTGCGTGACCTGCAGTCGCTCGGCATCGACTCGGGGCCCTGTGGCGCCTCGAGCCTCGCCGCGGTGCGCGCGCTGTGCGCCGACCCCGCGCGCCGGGCCGACGCGGGGGTCGACGAGCACAGCGTGCTGGTGCTGCTCAGCACCGAGAGCCTCGTCGCCAACCCCATCGATCTCTAGGTCACATTCAGCCTGCGAGGGCACACTGGCCCGATGTCACTCACCGCCGTAGCCCTTAACTGCACCCTCAAGCCCAGCCCCGAGCCATCGAGTTCGGCCCTTCTGGCCTCACAGATCCTGGTCGAGCTAGAGACCCACGGCGTCGCGGGCCATGCGCTGCGCGTGGTCGACTTCGACGTGCGCCCCGGCGTCGAGAAAGACATGGGCGACGGTGACGAGTGGCCGCACATTCGCGAGCAGATTCTCGCCGCCGATATTCTCGTGGTGGTCAGCCCCACGTGGATGGGCCAGATCACGAGCGTCGGCCAGCGGGTGCTCGAGCGGCTCGACGCCGAGCTCAGCGAGGACCAGAGCGTGCACAACAAGGTCGCCATCGTCGGTGTGGTTGGCAACGAGGACGGCGCGCACCACATCACGTCCCAGCTCTTCCAGGCCCTCAACGACGTGGGCTTCACGGTCCCGGCCCAGGGTGGCACCTACTGGAACGGTGAGGCGATGCACGCGGTGGACTACATTGACCTCAAGGCGGTTCCCGCGGCGACCGAGTCGGCCACCAAGAACGCCGCCGCGAATGCAGCACATCTCGCCGGACTTCTCACGAAGGCGCACTATCCGAAGGGCTGACCATGGAGCTACCAACGATTGCCGTCACCGGGTCCACTGGCTATGTCGGCGGGGCGGTCGCGGCACAGCTAACGAGCGCTGGTGTTCCGCTGCGGCTGCTCACCCGTTCCACGGCGCCTGACTTGCCTGACACGGTCGCGTACACCGTGGACTATGCGGATGCCGAGGCTGCTGAACAGGCGCTCACCGGCGTGCGCACTCTCTTCATGGTCTCGGGGCGCGAGAGTGAGACGCGGCTCGACGAGCACCGCACCTTTATCGATGCCGCGGCCGCGGCGGGCGTCAGCCACATCGTCTACACCTCGTTTCAGGCTGCCGCGCCCGACGCCATCTTCACTCTGGGTCGCGACCATTACGCCACCGAGCAGCACATCGAGCGCAGTGGCATGGGGTTTACCTTCCTGCGCGACAGCTTCTACGCCGACTTCCTGCCGTTTATGGCGGGGGAGGACGACGTGATCCGCGGGCCGGCCGGCGACGGGCGCGTGGCCGCGGTCTGCCGGGAGGACGTCGCCCGGGTGGCCTCCGCCGTCATGCGCGCTCCCTCGGAGCACCGCGACGTGACCTACACGCTCACCGGCCCCGAGGCGATCTCGCTGGCCGAAGCGGCCGCCATGATCTCGGCGGCGACCGATAGACCGTTGTCGTTTCACAACGAGACCATCGATGAGGCCTACGAGTCCCGCGCCTCGTATCACGCGCCCGTGTGGGAGGTCGATGCATGGGTGAGCACCTATCTCGCAATCGCCTCTGGCGAGGTCGCTGAGGTGACCGACGACGTCGAACGCGTCACCGGTCGACGTGCCATGTCGCTCAACGAGTTTCTGCTCGCCTAGGAATTCTGATTCCGCTCCGAGAGTTATACGTTTGCATAGATAACTCAGGGAGCAACAGCATGGTCAAGGAATTCGGACTCGACACCTTCGGTGATGTCACGGTCGACGCGTCGGGACAGACGCTCAGCTACGCGCAGGTGATCCGCAATGTGGTCGAGCAGGCGGTGCTGGCCGACGAGCTGGGCATCGACTTCATCGGCATCGGTGAGCACCACCGCGATGACTTCGCTGTCTCATCGCCCGAGATGGTGCTAGCGGCGATCGCGGCGAAGACCTCCCGCATCCACCTGGGATCCGCCGTCACCGTGCTGAGCTCCGATGAGCCGGTGCGGGTGTTCGAGCGATTCGCCACCCTGGACGCGCTCTCGAACGGACGCGCCGAGATCATCGTCGGCCGTGGCTCATTCACCGAGTCCTTCCCTCTGTTCGGGCTCGACCTGCACAACTACGAGGAGCTTTTCGAAGAGAAGCTGGAGCTCTTTGCCGAGCTGCTCAAGGAGGAGCCCATCACCTGGAGCGGCCGCCTGCGTGCCCCGCTGCAGAACCAGGAGGTCTTTCCGAAGACCGAGAAGGGCTCGATCCCGACCTGGGTCGGTGTCGGCGGCAGCCCCGAGTCGGTCGTGCGCGCGGCCAAGTACGGCCTTCCGCTCACGCTCGCGATCATCGGCGGCTCAAGCGATCGCTTCGCGCCCTACGCTGACCTGTACCGTCGCGCGCTCGCGCAGTTCGGGCATCCAGCCACTCCGATCGGTGTGCACTCGCCCGGCTACATCGCAGCTACCGACGAGCTCGCGGCCGAAGAGCTCTGGCCGCACTACAGCGCGATGCACTCGCGCATCGGCGCGGAGCGCGGCTGGGGTCCGATGACCGAGGAGCAGTACCGCGGCGAGATCGAGCACGGCGCGCTCTATGTCGGATCGCCGGACACCGTGGCGGCCAAAATCACCGCCACCTTCCGTGCGCTCGATAACGACCGCTTCGACCTCAAGTACAGCAACGGCACGATGGAGCACGAGAAGCTGCTGTCGAGCATCCGCCTCTACGGCGAGAAGGTTGTGCCGGCGGTCAAGGACGCGCTCGCTTCGTAGCCCACGCGGCCGCCGTGGCACGCGCGATGTGTGCACTCGGCAGTTCGTTCGCGAGCCGATTTCGGCGTCATGAGGCGTTCTTAACCACGCTCGGATGTCCGAAAACGCCTCGCGAGCGGGCTCGCGCCGGTGAACCAGCGAGAGCTACAGCGCGCCCTGTGGCGCCTGCCCGTAGACGTTCTGGTAGCGGTCGAAGAGCGAGTCGATGGCCGTCTGCGGCATCGGGATCAGCTCGCCGACCTGCTGGGCGATGAAGACGGTGCGGGCGACATCCTCGACCATGACGGCGGCCTTGACGGCGTCCTTCGGGCTCTTGCCGATGGTGAAGGGACCGTGGTTCTGCATGAGCACTGCACGCGAGCGGTGACCGGTGAGCGTCGCAACGATGCCCTCGCCGATGGTCTCGTCGCCGATGATCGCGAACGGGCCGATCGGCACCGGGCCGCCGAACTCATCGGCCATCGCGGTGAGCACACACGGGATCTCCTTGCCGGTGGCGGCCCACGCGGTCGCATAGGTCGAGTGGCTGTGTACGACGCCGTTCACGTGGGGCATATTGCGGTAGACGTAGGCGTGCGCCGCGGTGTCGCTCGAGGGGCTGCCCTCGCTGCCGATGCTGCCCTCGATGATCTTTCCGTCGAGGTCGCAGAGGATCATGTTCTCTGGCGCGAGGTCGCGGTAGTCCACGCCGCTCGGCTTGATGACGAAGAGCTCGTGCCCGGGCACCCGGCCGCTGACGTTGCCGCCCGTCCAGATGACGAGGCCCCAGCGAATGAGCTCATCGTGCAGCGTGGCCACCTCGACGCGCATCTTCCACACGGCGTCTCCGTACAGCTCGGTCTCGTTGATCGTCATTGATGCTCCTATTTGGTCGCGCTGCTGTCGAGCAGACGGTACTCGGCGATGACAGCCGAGCGCTCGGGAATGGACGGTGCGTTGCCGTGCTTGAGCGCGGCGAGTGACCCTGCAATGAGGGCGAGCTGAAAGGCCTCGGCGAGTGGGAGCTCCTGGGCGATGCCCGCGGCGAAGGCACCGCAGAAGGTGTCGCCGGAACCGGTCGTGTCGACCGCGTCGATCTCAAGGGCGGGAAGCGATAGGGGCTCGTCGAAGCGGGAGTAGATGCGACCGCCCTCGCTGCCGAGGGTGACGACCACGGTGCCGGAGTGCTCGGCAAGAGCGCGCGCAGAGTCATCGACGTCAGAGCCGCCACCGAGCTGCACGCACTCGACGCGGTTGACGATGAGGTAGTCGACCTGGTCGAGCACCTCGGTTGGCACATTCGCCGCGGGGGCGGCGTTGAGCATGACGGTGACGCCGTTCTCGTGGGCGAGGGTGATGGCCTCGTAGGCGATGTCGACGCCGGCCTCTAGCTGCGTGAGCAGCACATCCGTCTCGGTGACCGCGACGCGGTCGGCATCGCGGAGGGCGCGCAGCTCGGCGTTGGCGCCGGGGCTCACCACGATCGAGTTCTCGCCGTGGGCGTCGACCGAGACGACGGCGCGGCCGGTGGGCTTGGCGCTGAGACGCACGAGTGAGATATCAACGCCGGATGACTGCAAAGTCTGGCGGGCGAGCTCGCCTCCGTGATCCTTGCCTACGGCCGCGATGAGCCGGCAGCTGCTGCCGAAGCGAGCGGCCGCGAGAGCCTGGGACTGACCCTTGCCGCCGAGGTGCTCGCGCATGTCGTGCGCGATGCGGGTCTCGCCGGGCAACGGCAGCACGTCGAGCGAGAGCACGGTGTCGACGTTCACAGAGCCGATGACGACGACGCGGCCATTACGCCCCACAGGAGCCTCGTCGGGAATCACCCTGAAAGTCTAAGCCAGCCATCTCATGCCCCCGCGGGCCGCTAGCGGAGGAAGGCGGCGGCGACACCGGAGTCGACGGGAAACTGCGCACCGGTCGTCTTGCTCAGCTGGCCGCTCGTGATGGCGAGAACCGCCAGCGCGACGTCGTTCGGCACAACCTCGAGTCCGAGAAGGGTGCGCTTGCCGTAGTAGGCGCCGAGGTCTTTCTCTGCGACGCCGTAGGTTGCGGCGCGCTCTGCGCCCCAGCCGTTCGCGAAGAGGCCGGAGCCCTGCACAACGCCATCGGGGTTGATGCCATTGACGCGGATGCCGTAGACACCGAGCTCGGCGGCCAACAACCGCACCTGGTGGGCCTGGTCGGCCTTCGAAGCGGAGTATGCGACATTCGTCGGCCCGGCGAAGACCGAGTTCTTCGAGTTGATGTAGACGATGTCGCCACCCATGCCCTGGGCGATCATCACCTTCGTGGTCTCGCGCGAGGTGAGGAATGATCCGCGCGACATGACGTCGTGCAGCAGATCCCAGTCGTCTCCCGTGGTCTCGACGAGGGACTTCGACAGGGCGAGGCCCGCGTTGTTGACGACGAGGTCGACCCCGCCGAAGGCGAGGATCGTCTCTTTGACCATGTCGGCGATGGTGTCTTCTGACCGCGTGTCGACGGCAACCGCGACAGCGACATCGGGCGACCCGATCGACGCGGCGACCTCCTTGGCCTTCTCCAGGTTGAGGTCGGCGATGACGACGACCGCTCCGTCGGCGGCGAGCGACTCGGCGATCGCCTTACCGATGCCGCTGCCGGCACCCGTCACCAGCGCGATGCGGGTGGCGAGCGCCTTCGGCTTCGGCGCGCGCGCGAGCTTGGCCTCCTCGAGAGCCCAGTACTCGATGCGGAACTTCTCGGCCTCGGGCACGGGGCTGTAGGTCGAAACGCTCTCGGCGCCGCGCATGGCATTGATCGCGTTGACGAAGTACTCGCCGGCGACGCGCGCCGTCTGCTTGTCCTTGCCGAAGCTGAACATGCCGACGCCCGGAACGAGCACGATACGCGGGTCCGCGCCGCGCATCGCGGGGGAGTCGGCGGTCTTGTTGCGCTCGTAGTACGCGGCATAGTCGAGGCGGTACTGCTCGTGCGCCGCACGGGCCGCCGCCTCAAAGTCGTCGCCGCTCGCGTCGACGATCATCGGCGCGACCTTGGTGCGCAGGTAGTGGTCAGGGCAGCTGGTGCCGCGCGCCGCAAGCTCGAGCGCGCGCTCGCGGCTGAGGAAGTCGAGAACCTCGGGGGTGTCGATGAGGTGGCCCACCATCCGCTCGTCTGTCGAGGCGAGACCGCGCAGCAGGGGGAAGACGGACGCCGCGCGGTCGCGACGGTCGTCCGACGGAAGACGGGATGGCACAACGGCGCCGAAGGGCTCCGGGGTGCCGTGGTCCTGCAGGTAGGCCTCGGCGGTGCGGATGATCCAGAGAGAGTTGGCCTCGCACTCCTCACTGGTGTCACCCCAGGCGGTGGTTCCGTGGCCGCCGAGAATGGCGCCGATCGCCTCAGGGTTGGCGGCCTTCGCTTCAGCGATGTCGAGTCCGAGCTGGAAGCCGGGGCGACGCCACGGCACCCACAGCACCTTGCCACCGAAGATCTGCTTCGTGAGAGCCTCGCCGTCGGCCGCGTTCGCGATCGCGATGCCGGAGTCGGGGTGCAGGTGATCGACGTGGTTCGCGCCAACGAGAGCGTGCATCGAGGTGTCGATCGATGGCGCCGCTCCGCCCTTGCCGTGCAGGGTGTAGTCGAAGAGGCCGACGATCTCGTCCTCGTGGTCGGGGCCGCGGTAGACGTTCTTCAGAGCGTTGATGCGGTCGAGGCGCAGCACGGCGAGGCCGCTCGACTCGAGGGTGCGCAGGTCGCCGCCGGAGCCCTTCACCCACACTAGCTCGACGTTCTCACCGCTCGCCGGGTCGACGATGGTGCCCTTCGCAGAGGTATTGCCCCCGCCGTAGTTGGTGTTGCGTGGGTCCTGGCCGAGCGAGTTGGAGCGCGCGACGAGGTCGAGGACTGGCTGGGGGAGAGTCATTGCTGCCTTTGCGTGTTTTTCTTACTGAAGGTCGAGGCTGGCGCTGCTGCCGAGCTGCGTGGCGATGAAGCCACGGGCATGGCGGGCGAGGTCGACGTTGTCGTCCCAGAGGTTGCGCCAGATCGCGAGGGTGTAGCTGAGGGCGGGGTCGACGACGGCCGACGAGAAGCTCTCGAAGGTGATTGGTCCGGTGTACCCGATGTGCTCAAGGCCGCGGAACAGACCGCCGAAGTCGACGTTGCCGCCGCCGAGGTAACCGCGGTGGCCCTCGCCGATGTGCACGTAGCCCAGGCGGTCACCGCAGGTGAGCACGGGCTCGAACATGCCAGGCTCCTCGATGTTCATGTGGTACGTGTCGAGGTGCACGTAGAGGTTGTCGCTGCCGACCTCGTCGATGTAGGTCATGGCCTGCTTCGCGGTGTTGAGCAGGTTCGACTCGTAGCGGTTGACCAGCTCGAGGCCGATCGGAATGCCGTGCGTTGCCGCCGCCTCGCACATCGCGCGCACGGCCTCGACGCTGTTGCGGCGGCCGAGCTCCGTCACGGGCGCGCTGTACTTCGTCAGCGCCCCGAAGACGACGCCGCCGAGGTAGATGAGGCCGAGGTCGTTGCCGATGCTGACGGCATCGGCCAGCATTCTGTTGCCGGCGGCGACGGCATCCGGGTCCTCGCTGCTCACGTCGGTGGCGGGGGAGAGCCCGAGTGAGGCGCTCGCCTTGAGGCCGTACTCGTCGAGCAGTCTGCGGGTCATCGGCACGTCGATGGAGTGCGGGTCCATCATCAGGATCTCGATGAGGTCGTAGCCCGCCTCCTTCGTTTGCTCGATGGCGAAGCGCGCCTGCTTCTCACTCCAGCCGCCCGCCCAGACGAGGGAGTGGATGCCGATCAGGTTGGCGTTCTTGTTCTTAGGCATGGGCTGCTTCTTTCACCGCTTCATCGCGGATATCGAGGAGGTTTTTCATCACGGCGCCGAGGTGGCCGCCGACGGCGAAGGCGTCGTGCACGGCCACGAACTCGGCGTAGAGCCGGTCATAGGTGCGTGCCGCGTCCGCATCCGGCTGGTAGCGCTTGTCGTTGTAGTGCACGAGAACGTCTTGCGCGGCTTCGACCGATGTGAACTCTCCCGCGGCGACGGCGGCGACAATCGCGGCCCCCATGGCGCTGCCAAGGGTGGTGCGGCTGGTGATGATCTCGCGACCGAGCACGTCGGCGTAGTTCTGGATGATCCACGGTGCGTGCGAGGGAAGGCCGCCCGCCGCAACGATCGTTTCGAGACGGTGGCCGGATGCCTCAATCGCCTCGACGATGCGCCGGGCACCGAAGGCGGTGGCCTCGACGAGCGCCCGAAGGATGTGGTGTGGCTGGGTATGCAGCGTCATGCCGATGATGGTGCCGGTCAGGCGCTGGTCGACGAGCACCGAACGGTTGCCGTTGAACCAGTCGAGGGCGAGAAGGCCGTGCTCGCCGGGGGTGAGGGCGGTGGCTTTAGCGCTCAGCGGGGCGAGGGTCTTCGCGTCGCCCATCACGGTCTCGGCGAACCAGTTGAAGATGTCGCCGACGGCGGACTGGCCGGCCTCGATGCTTGTCGTGCCCGGGATCATCGATTCGCGGACGACGCCGCACATGCCGGGAATGTTCGGAAGGCCCGCGCCGTCACGCTGCTCGATGACGGTGACGTCGCAGGTGGAGGTTCCCATCACCTTGACGAAGACTCCAGCGCGGGCGCCCGCGCTGACTCCGGCGGCGTGCGCATCGAAGTGGCCGACGGAGACGGGGGTGCCCACCTCGAGGCCCGTGCGCTCCGCCCAGTCGGCGGTGACGTATCCGGCGACCTCGGTAGTCGGCACCGCAGTGTCGTAGAGGCGGCCGCGCAGCTCGGCGAGCTCGGGGGCGAGCGAGGAGAGAAAGTCGGTGTCGGGCAGGCCGCCCCAGCTGTCGGAGTACATCGCCTTGTGGCCGGCTGCGGTGATGGAGCGCGCGAGTCGCGCGGGTGCCGCCGTGCCAGTCAGGTCACCGACAAGCCAGTCGCAGAGTTCGACCCACGATGCAGCGGCGTCGAAGACCTCGCGGTCGACCTCGAGGCAGTGCCAGATCTTCGCCCAGAACCACTCTGCCGAGTAGGTGCCGCCGCAGGCATTGATGTAGTCGGGGCGGTCGCGGTGCGCGATCTCGGTGATCGTCGCGGCCTCACGGTGCGCCGTGTGGTCTTTCCAGAGCCAGGCCTTCGCATTGAGGTTCTGCTCGAACTGCGGGAGGAGGCTGAGCGCGGTGCCGTTGGCATCGACAGGAATAGGGGTGGATCCGGTGGTCGCGAACCCGACGGCGACCACCTCGGCCGGCACGAAGTCCGCAACCGCGGCCGCCGCGCCGAGCAGCGCTCGCCGCACGGTGTCTTCGAGCCCCGCGAGGTAGTCGCGCGGCTCCTGGCGGGCGAGGTTCGGGTCGCTCGAGACGACCACGCCGTTCTGGCCGGACGGGTAGCTGTAGACAGCCTCGGCGATCTCGCTTCCGTCGGCCAGGTCAACGACCAGGCTGCGGCAGGAGCTCGTGCCGTAGTCGATTCCGAGTGCGTAGCGCGCCATGAGTGTTTCTTCCCGGGATGGTTCCGGGGTGGGGCGCTGGAGCAGCCCCACCCCGGAAGACGTCTACTTAGAAGTCGTAGTCGTCGATGTTGTCGGCGGTGAACATGAGGGGCTTGTCGTACAGCACCTCGCCGTCCTTGCCAACGGTGTACTTGCCGGCCTTGCCAGCGTCGATGACCTGGCCCTCTTCAGCCGTGATCTCTCCGGTTGCCAGCTGGTAGGCGGCAACGGTGGCGATGTAGCCGAGCTCGGTCGGGTCCCACAGCGCGAAGGCGACGCTGTCGCCGTTCTTGATGAAGTCCTTGACCGAGGAGGGCAGCGCGAAGCCGGTTGCCCAGACCTTGCCGCTGAGTCCGGCGTTCACGATCGCCTGCTGGGCGGCGGGAGCCGTCGCAGCGGAGGACGAGATGATGACCTTGAGGTCGGGGTTGGCCTGGATCATCGCGAGGGCGAGCTCCTGGCTCTTCTGCGCGTCGTCACCGGCGAACTGCACCGTGTCGATGTAGCTCAGCGAGGAGTACTTCGGGTCGGTGTCGATGAGCTCCTTCATGATCTTCACGTGGGCCGTGTGGTTCGGGGCCGTCGGCGAAGCGGAGATGAAGCCGACAAGGCCACCATCCGGCGAGTTGAGCAGCGCAGCGTCGAGCATGGTCGAGGCGGCGAGCTCGTAGCTCAGCTGGTTGATGAACAGGTCGCGGGAGTCGACTGCAGCGTCAGCGTCGTAGGTGACGACCTTGATGCCAGCAGAGCGTGCCTGCTTGAGCGCCGGGGCGATGGCGTCACCGTCGATGGCGCTGACCACGAGAGCGGACGGCTTCTGCGGAATCGCGTTGGTCAGCGTGGCGATCTGGGTGGTGGCATCCGGGGTGTCCGAGCCGATGTACTGGAAGTCGAAGCCGAGCTCCTTGCCGGCGTCCTCGCCGCCAACCTTGGCTACCTCGAAGTAGGCGAGGCCGGTGAACTTCGGCGCCATGAAGATCTTGACGTCGCCGTTGGCAGCGTCTCCACCGGGAGTGGGTGCGGTCGACGAGCATCCTGCGAGGAGCAGCGCCGCGGTAACGATTGCCGCTGCACCGCCAACGATGCGACGTCCTTGTCTGCGATTGAACATTGTCAACCTTTCTTGTTGTGCTTTTCTAGGGGGATGTGACGCTGCGTGATGCAGCACCTCTTGGGGCCGCCGCGAAACGTTCGCGGACGAGTTGCACAGCGCGGGGGATGCCGATGCTGCCAATAAGGAGCGCGCCGATGACGAGCGTCTGGCCGGTACCAGGAACGTTCGCCAGGCGCATGCCGGTCTGCAGGGTTCCGAGCAGGATGATCGCCAGCAGCACGCCGACCGCACGGCCGCTGCCGCCCTTGATCGAGACGCCGCCGAGAACCACCGCGGTGATCACGAAGAGGATGGTGCCATCCGCGTTGTCACCGCGAGCCGACTGGTACTGCGCCACCCAGACGAGCCCGGCAAGACCCGCGAGGGCTCCGGCAAGGGCATAGGCGGCAACGCGCGTTGCGGCCACCGGTACGCCGGCCATCTGGGCCGCCTTGGCGTTGTTGCCGATGGCGTAGCTGTAGCGACCGAAGCGCGTCTGCGCCATGAGAACGGTGAGCAGCGCCGCGAAGATCGCCACCAGGATGACGCTGACCGGCACAATGCCGACCCAGGTCGATCCGAGGGTGAGGTACTCCGGCGGAATGCCGGTCACGCCCGCGTCGCCGGCGATGATGTACGCGATTCCGCGGTAGGCGCCGAGCGTGCCGAGGGTCACGACGAGCGAGGGCAGCCCCGCCACCGCGACCAGGAGTCCGTTGATCGCACCGAGGATCGCGCAGACCACGAGGGTCAGCGGCAGCGCGAGAGCGAGGGGAACGCCGTCAACCGAGAGCTTGCCGAGCATGACGCTGCCCACTGCGAGGGTCGAGGCGAGCGAGATGTCGATCTCGCCCTGCACGACGATCGGGAACAGGCCAAAGGCCATGAGGCTGAAGATCACGAAGAACTGGCCGGAGTTCAGCAGGTTGACGGGGTCGAGGAAGTACGGCGACAGCGTCGACGACCAGATCGCGGCCAGCGCGATAAGGACAATCAGCAGGCCTTCCCAGCCCCAGGTGCGGATCACGTTCTTCATGCCTGGACCTCCATGATGCGGCGGCGCGTGGTGGCCCCGATCACTCGCTTCTGAACGAGCGCGTCAACCGCGACCGCAAGGATGATGGCGACGCCCTGAATCAGCAGGCGGTAGAACTCCTGCACCTGCAGCAGCACGAGCCCGTTGTTGATCGTGGCGAGCACGATCGCGCCGATAGCCGCGCCATAGACGCTGCCAGAGCCGCCCCAGATGCTCACGCCGCCGATGACGACCGCGGCGAGAACCTGCAGCTCGATTCCGTTGGCGAGCAGCGAGTTGATGTTGCCGACCTGAGCGCCGAGCAGCAGACCGGCGATGGCCGCGATCACGCCGGCTCCGGTATAGGCGCCGATGATGATGTAGGTGCTGTTGAGGCCGTAGAAGCGGGCTGCCTTGGGGTTGGAGCCGTACGCGTACAGCATGCGACCCCACGGGTGAAAGCGCAGCGCGAGACCGGTGAGCACAACAACGAGAAGCGCGACCCAGACATAGGCGGGCACCCCCAGCCAGATGGCCTGCGCGAGGTCGCGCATGAAGGGGGGCAGCGTGCCGGTCGTGATCTCGCGGGCGTTGCCGTAGAAGGAGACGAAGCCGCGGTAGATCGACAGGGTGCCGAGCGTGGCGACGATCGACGGTATCTGCAGCACCGAGATGAGGAAGCCGTTGATAAAGCCCAGCAGCGCGCCGATGAGGATCGCCATGATCAGCACGACGGGTTGCAGCGCGGTGATCTTGCCGCTGATGTCGAAGACGACGTAGGCGGTGAGTCCCATGATGGACCCGACCGACAGGTCGAGGTTGCCGGTCAGCACCACCAGGCTCTGTCCGGCCGCCGCGATCGCCAGGATCGCCGCGGTGAACAGGATGCTGCGGGTGTTGTCGAAGGTGAGGAACCGCGGACTGAGCGCGGCGAACACGATCGCGATAATGATGAGAAAGACGAGAACCCCGAGAAAGCGCACCCGCAGGGCGGCTGCACCCCCGGAGAAGCGCTTCTTCGTGGGCGTCGATGCGGCGCTCATGCGGCGGCACCCTTCTTGGTGGTGGATCGGGTGGCAGCGGCGAGGATCGTCTCCTGGGTCGCATCCGCGATGTCGATGTCGGCTGCGAGGCGGCCACGGGAGATGACGAGCACCCGGTCGCTCACGGCCAGTACCTCGGGCATGTCGGACGAGATCATGAGAATCGCGAGGCGCTCCTTGCGGGCGAGGTCGCGCATGATCTCGTGCACCTGCGCCTTGGTGCCAACGTCGATGCCGTGGGTGGGCTCATCGAGTAGCAGCACCTTGGGGTTGGTGGCGAGCCAGCGCGCGATCGCGACCTTCTGGCGGTTTCCCCCAGAGAGCGAGCTGACGAGGTCGCCGATCTGGCCCTTGATGCTGAGCACCTCGCGCTGGCTCTCGGCGAGCTCACGCTCCTTGGTGCGGCTCATGAAGCCGAACTTGCCGAGCTTCGCGACGCTGGGCAGCGCGATGTTGTCGGTGATCGACATGGTCGAGATGATGCCCTCGGCGTCGCGGTCCTCCGGGAGGTAGACGACACCCTCGTTGCGCATCTGACCGGGGCTGCGAGGAACGATCGGCTCGCCGTTGACCTCGATCGTTCCGGAGAGTCCAGACGAGAGGCCGAAGATGGCCTGGGCGATCTCGCTGCGCCCGGAGCCGACGAGTCCCGCGACACCGACGATCTCTCCCTCATGAACGTCGAAGCTGATGTCGTCAAATACACCGGGGATGCCGATGCCCTTCACCGAAAGGCGAACCGGTCCAAGGTCATCAACCCGCGCCACCGCCTCCAGCGCCACGGAGCGCCCGACCATGAGCTTGATCATGTTCGCGTCGTCGAGCTCGGACGCGGGGGAGGTCTGCACGTGGCCGCCGTCGCGCAGCACCGTGATGGTGTCGGCGAGCATGCGAACCTCTTCCATGCGGTGAGAGATCCAGATCACCGTGGTGCCCTCGGACTTGAGGCGCTTGGCAACCGCGTAGAGCTTCTCGGCCTCACCGGGGGTGAGCGCGCTGGTGGGCTCGTCGAAGATGAGCAGGCGAAGGTCGCTCGATAGGGCGCGAGCGATCTCGACGTACTGCGACTCGGCCACGGTCAGGCCGGCGACGAGGGCGTCCGGGTCGAGTGCGAAACCGAGGCGCTCGAGCAGTGCGGCAGCACGCTCGCGCATGGCCTTCGCGTCGACGACGCCAAAGCGCTTCGGGTACTGGCCCGCGAAGATGTTCTCCGCCACCGAGAGGTGCGGAAAGAGGTTGGGGTCCTGGTAGACGGCCGCGACGCCCGCGGCGCGCGCACCGAGCGGATTCTTGAAGCGAACCTGCTCGCCGTCGAGTTCGAGCGTTCCCGCGGTCGGCTCGGTGAGTCCGGTGATGATGCCGACGAGGGTGGACTTGCCCGCACCGTTCTCGCCCACGAGTGCGTGGATCTCGCCTGGTGCCACGTCGAAGCTCACACCGCGAAGTGCGTGCACCGCCTCGTAGCTCTTAGCCACGTTGTTGATACGCAGTCGGGGGACGAGCGACGTCGTCTCTGCCTTCTGCTTGCCCGGAGTCATTGCTGTGATGGGGCCTTCCTGACGGGGCTCGTGGTTCCACCAGCGGACCCAATCGCAGATCCCCGTCGACACGAGCGAACCTAACAAGATCTGCGAGTGGAGTCAAACATATGCTCACGGCGTGAACATATGTTCAAGCAAAGGTATGATGAGGCGCGGATTTCCAGTGCTCTAGCCAGTAGACCGTACGGTCGCGGCGTGTCGCGCTCTAGAGGTCCGCGAGCTCGCGGGCGACGTCCTCGGTGGTGATGAGAATGTCAATGTAGCCGCCGGCAAGGGCACCCCTAATAGCCGCGACCTTGTCGATGCCGCCAGCCACGGCGACCACGTTGCGCATGCTGCGCAGCTCGCGAATTGCGATGCCAATGCGCACCTTCTGCATATCGATCGCGAGCACCCGGCCGTGCTCGTCGTACCACTCGCCGAGGATGTCGCCGACGGCGCCCTTGAGCTGGTACTCGTAGATCTGCTCCTCGGTGATGATGCCGTTCTGCAGGGCGGTGGCACTAGTGACGGCACCGCCGATGCCGATGAGCGTGACGTCGGCCGCCTTGGCAAGGTCGAGCACGTTGGTGACGGCCTTCTCCTGTCGAAGGGCCGCGGCGATCGTCGGGTTCGAGGCAAGCAGTGGGGCCGGGATGAACTTGATGAAGTCGGAGATGCCGTTGTTCGCGGCCCCACTGACCCGTGCTGTGTAGGAGTCGATGCCACCGGTGAGGGTGGGGAAAGTCACGCCGGTGAGGCTTGGGCGCCGCAGCGCCAACAGCGTTCGCAGCACTGTGTCGCCCCATCCGACCCCGACCACGGCGCCGGGGCGGAGGAACCGGCGAATGTACTGGGTCGCCTCCTGGGCGATGCGCGAGTTGGTCTGCTCGCCGCTCACCTGCCGCGCGAGCTGCGGCACGACCACGACATCCTGCAGTTTGTACTTCTCGCGAAGGCCCTTGCTCAGCTCGAGGCCGCCGACCCCGGAGGTGTTGATGTCGATCGTCACGATGCCGGTTTGCCGTGCCCGCTCAAGAAGGCGCGCGACAGTGGGGCGCGAGACGTGCAGGCGCTCGGCGATCTCGGCCTGGGTCATCTCATCGCGGTAGTAGTACCAGGCGACGCGAACGAGGCGTTCTCGTTCGGCATCATCGTCGTCGCGCCCTCGTTGGTAGCCGGCGTCTGCCACGGTGCTCCTTCGCTCGGGTCGTGATCAGAGTCAGTTTAGCGGCCCGAGGGTGAACATATGTGCATCGTGTGAACGAATGTGAAAAATGTGTAATTATGTGCGGGATCTGACAGGAGCCACCGTGACGCTATCCATCCTCGCCATCGGCGACAGCTACCTGCCCGCTGCCGATATGGCGCGCGCTCTCGAATCCCTCGCCGATCTCGGTGCCGTTCGCTATGAGACAGTCGACATTGACGACCGCCCCGAGCTCGCGGGCATACACGAGTATCAGGGCAGCCCCGAGGCGGTGAGCGGATGGATCGCCGACGCGGATGTTCTGGTGGTGCACGCCGCGCCTGTCACGCGGTCCGTTCTCGAGGCGCATCCGTCGGTGAGGCTCGTCGCCTGTGTGCGCGGTGGTGCGGTCAACATCGACCTCGCCGCGGCCGCCGAGCTCGGAGTGACCGTGATCAACACGCCGGCGAAGAACGCCGTCTCGGTCGCCGACCTCACCATGACCTTCATCCATGCGCTGTTTCGCGGCGTTGGCCCGGCGACCAGCTGGCTGCGCGCGCAGTCGGAGGCGGGAGATACCCACCTCGACTCGACCTTCATCGGCGGCCAGTGGATCGCCGCAGAGCCGCGCGGTGCCACCCTTGGCGTCATCGGCTTCGGAGCGATCGGACAACGCGTCGCCGCCCAAGCGCGCTTCTACGGAATGCGCGTGCTCGCCTTCGATCCATTCTTCACCGGACAGACCGACCTCGCCGACCTGGTCACACTCGAGCAGCTCGCCGCCGAGAGCGACGTGGTGAGCGTGCACGCGAAGGAAACGGCCGAGACCCGCCACATCCTTGGCGCTCCGTTCATCGCCCGCATGAAGAGGGGCGCCTACGTGGTGAACACGGCGCGGCAGAGTCTACTCGATGAGGCGGCCCTGCTGAGCGCCCTCGAGAGTGGCGCCCTCGGGGGCGCGGCACTCGACGTCGTCGAACCCGACGGCCTCTGGCCTCAGCTGGTGCAGCGCGCCGACGTCATCGTGTCGCCGCATCTGGGCGGTGCGACGCGGCAGACCCAGGAGCGCGGGCTCGAGATGATCGTCGCCGACATCCGTCGTTTTGCCGCGGGGGACCCGGTCACCTTCCGTGTCGCCTAGGCCACCTTGGCCCGGTCGACCCGGCGCTGCACCGTTGCCTTGAACCACAGCGCGTCGGGCACCTTCGAGAGCAATGGTCCCGCGATGACGGTGATGAGCACGAAGGTCGTCGCGAGCGGGGCCAGCTGCGGTTCGACCCCGGCGGTCACAGCGAGACTGGCGATGACGATCGAGAACTCGCCGCGCGGGGTGAGGCCAAAGCCGGCACGCCAGCGGCCGGGAATTCCGATGCCAGCCTTACGCGCGGCCAGATAGCCGGTGAGGGTCTTCGACGCGATGCCGATCAGGGCGAGAAAGGCCGCGGGCAGCAGCACCGGGGGAATGTCGACCGGGTCGGTCGAGAGACCGAAGAACACGAAGAAGATGGCGGCGAACAGGTCCCGAAGCGGGGTGAGCAGCTGCACGGCGTTGTGGGCAACCTGCCCCGACAGTGCGATGCCAACGAGGAAGGCCCCGACCGCGGATGACACCTGCACCTGCGCTGCGAGCCCGGCAACCAGCATCGTCAGGCCGAGCACACCGAGAAGCAGCGACTCGCTGTCTTTCGCCGAGAACAGCGAGGAGATGAGCTTGCCGTGCCGCAGCGCGAGGAACAGGATGACCAGCACGGCCGCGACCGCGATCGACAATGCGATGGCCCCCTCCGCGATACCGGCGCCGATCACCAGCGCACTGAGCACCGGGAGGTAGAAGGCCATCGCGAGATCCTCGATCACGAGGATCGAGAGCACGACCGGCGTCTCGCGGTTCGACAGGCGACCGAGATCGCGCAGCACCTTGGCGATGACTCCGCTCGATGAGACCCAGGTGATGCCCGCGAGGGCGACGGCCGCAACCGGCCCCCAGCCGAGAATGAGTCCGAAGATCGCGCCAGGAAGCGCGTTGAAGATGGCGTCCATGAATCCGGCGAACCGCGACCGCTTGAGGTTGCCCATCAGCTCATCGGCGGAGTACTCGAGGCCGAGCATGGCGAGCAGCAGAATGACGCCGATCTCGCTGCCGACCTCGAAGAACTCCTCGCTCGCCGCGAGTGGGACGAACCCGCCGTGGCCAAACACGAGGCCAGCGAGAAGGTAGAAGGGGATCGGCGAGATGCCGAAGCGGACCGCAAAGCGCCCGAGCAGACTGAGCCCAAGCAGCAGCGCGCCGACCTCGATGAGGAGGAGGGTGGTTTCGTGCATGAGCCGGACCCCTACGCGGAGCTGTCTGCGATGATCTTCGCGAGCTTGTCGAGTCCCTCGCGGGTTCCCACCGCGACGACGGAGTCACCCGCTTCGAGCACGAAGTCGGGTGTGGGGGAGGGAATGACGTTACCGTCGCGCACGACGGCCACGATCGACACACTCGTGCGCGTGCGGGCTTTGGTGTCACCGAGCGGACGGCTCGCGTACTTCGAGTCCGCCGACAGCAGCAGGTGCTCGGTGTACAGCCCCGCGGTCTCCTCGCTGAGCGCATTGACCTGGCTGAGGCTGACGGAGTTGCCCAGCAGGTCGGCGAGAGCCGCAGCCTCCTGGTCGCTCAGCGGGATGGAGTCGGTGCTTGCGTCCGGATCGATCTCATCGAAGAGCGCGATCTCGCGCGCGCCGTCTCGATGTGAGACGACACTGATACGGCGCCCATTGGAGGTGACGACATCGTGGCGAAACCCGATGCCGGGGAGGTCGACTTTCTCGACGCGAACGGCCATGAACTCAACCTACCAGCCGGACGAGCGCGCGATTTCGAAGCGTCCCCTACGATGAGGTGGAACAAATTGAGGCCGGATCAGATCACGATCCAATGGCTCCCGGAGTGCTGTGTGGCTCGGGTTAGGCACCGGAGCGAGGCTGGAGTTCCACTATGAGCGTCAACCGCAACGAGCTACTGCGTTCGATCATTGCTCATCGAGTACCGCCCGCAGATTTTCCCGCCACCTCTGAATGGGATCTCACGCCAGGTCAACAACCGGAGCGGCTCACAGAGTCCGACGTCATCGCGACGCTGCACCGGTTCCACACGGGGCGCGCTTCGGCGCAGGAAGTCCTAGACTGGGCAGATTTCCTTGAGGTCCGTGACGACGTGGAGTTGGCATCCGAACTAGTCAAGACCGTCGTTTTCGAGCTCGCGAACCCTGAGCTTGAAGGAGCCCTCACCGAAAGGCGCGCCCGGGAGCTCATGCTGACCCTCGTCGATTCCAAGAGGCTCGATCACGCAGGCGTCTACACGATCGCACTCGACGGTGGTGAACTCGGATTAATATCCAATGTGCTCATCGCTGCTCCGGATTTCTTCGGCGCGGAATTCCACGCCCTCACCGGAGCAGATCCATCGGCGGTGTGGCCGCTGGTCGACCGTCTGAGGCAGGCAGCAGGGCTACACCGCCTGCCGCTGACTGACGATTAGGCAGCGACTCCGTACTTCTTCATCGCGGTCTCGACGATGGTGAGGCCCTGCAGCCCGGGCATGCGGGCAACGTGCTCGTCGAGCTTGCGAATCTCGCGCAGGCCTTCCTCGCCGGAGAAGAGGTGACCCATGACGTGGGTGACCTCCTCGGGCTCCATGACGCTCGAGCCGACCGGGCCCCACGCCTTGCTGAGGGCGAAGCGGGCAAGAACCTGGGCCTTCTTCGACCGGGCGAGGCGGTCGCGGGCTTGGGTGGCGTAGAAGGCGACGTGGCGTGCCTCCTGCTTCGCGATCCGTCGGAGCAGAACGGCAAGCACGGGGTGCTTCTCGAGGTCAGCGAGGCGGTTGTACGCGGCGACCGCCGACCACTCGTTGGCTGCACCCCAGATCATGTGTACGGCGATGAAGTCCTTGCCGACGATGTTGCCGAGCAGCGACTGCTTGACCGGGTCGAGGCGGTCCTTCCAGCCGAGCTTGAGGCGCGTCGCCTTGAGCTCGTCGAAGTCGACGGTGACGCCGTGGGCACCGAGCACAGCGGCGAGAGCCTCACCGTGCCAGAACTCCTCGCGGTTCCACATGGTCATGAAGGCGCTGACCTCCTCCTCCTTGTGCGAGGGGGTGACCAGCAGATCGCGCAGGTAGCAGACGGTGTGGTATTCGATATCGCACATGTAGCGCAGGGCGCGCAGCGTCGCCTCGGGCAGCGGCTTCGTCTTGAACTCGTCGAAGTCGAGGTCGCTCCAGTTCACATTGACGGATGTGCTGGTGAACTTGTCGATATCGAATGCCATTAGCTGCCTTCCGCTGCGGTTACCGGGGATTCGGTGCGGGACTCTGGTTCGGTGGGTTTGGCGCTGCGCTTCCAGTCGAGGATGTTCCAGCGCTTCTCCTGGGCGTAACGGTACAGCTGCAGGTCGGGGTTGACCGCGTTCGCGTTGCCGAGAAGCTGCAGCCAGGCCAGGTCGGCATGGCTGTCGCCGTAGCCGTACGACTGGCTGAGGTTGATGTCGTTGAGCTTCGCGTAGTGACGCAGCCAGGCGGCACGCGCCTCGTCGACGAGCGGCGGATCGGCGAGGAAGCCGGTCAGCTTGCCGTCGCGCTCGTGCATGGAGCCGGCGACAACCTCGTCGAAGTACGGCAGCAGCGGCTGCACCATGAGGTCGATGGTTCCTGTCACGAGAATCGTGCGGTGCCCGGCATCGCGGTGCGCCTTGACCTGAGCGAGCGCCTCGGGCAGCGCGCGGTTCAGCAGCATGCGGCCGACCGGGCCGCGCACCGCGCGCTGGATGTCCGCAACCTTGAAGCCCTTGTAGCGGCGCATGAAGGTGCGGATGAAGTCACCGCGGTCGCGGCGCTCCGCGCGAATGTAGCGCGGGATCGAGATGGCGAAGTCCACCGCATCCAGCGCCCAGCGCTTGGGCGGAAGGCTGGCGGTCAGCCAGCGGTACTGCTGCACGAGATTGGACTTGACGACCGTGCCCTCGAGGTCGAAGATCGCGACGACATCCGTGCGCTCGGGAAGGGCGCGCGCACCGCGAACCTTCTCTTGCGGGCGTCGGGCAAAGGCCTTCGTCATCGTGGTGATCGAGGGGAAGTGCACGTTCTGCAGGTAGTCGTGCCAGTTGATCTCTGTCACGTCGAAGCCCTGCGTCTTCTGCAGTTCCGGCGAGAGCGACGCGTGCAGTGCACGGGTGTTGCGGTCATCGAAGATGACCTCGGTCTGCACGTAGGCGCGGTAGAGGTCGGTGTAGCCACGCAGCACCTCGAGGCCGTGCTGCAGGCGCTTGATCTTGTCGAAGCGCGCGCGGCGACGGGCGGTCATGGTGCGCTTGCGCGTGATGCGCTGCTCTGCGCGGCGCGCCATGTTCTCGCGCAGGGTCAGCGCCTGCTCGACGCGGGCGGCGCCGTGGTACTTCCACTTGGGAACCTTGACGTCTTCGCCGTCGCGCTGCAGCGGGTTCTTGATGAAGAAGTCGTGCACGTTCTCGTGCATCTCGTGGAAGGGCAGCGGGTTCGAGCGGCCGGAGGCAACCTGGTAGTAGGTCACCTGCTCCGGCTCGGGCTTGGTGCCGGCGACCGCGATGATCGCGTTGACGACGTGGTCAACCGGGATGACGTCGAGAACCGAGTCGGGAAGGCCGGGAAAGTCGGGCAGCAGTCCGCGCCCATAGGCGAGGATCAGCGGGTCGGCGACCTTGAAGCCGTCGATCCAGCCCGGGTAGGGGTGGTGCAGCGAGCTCTCGATGATCGAGGGGCGCAGCACGCTGAGGCGGTGTCCGCTCTGTGCCCAGAGCTCTTCCGCGGCGCGCTCGGCGAAGGCCTTGGTGAGGGTGTAGACGTCGGTCCAGCCGAGGGACTCTGCACGCATGCGGCCGTGGTCGACGAGTGTCTTGGTGACCCAGGCGACACGCGCTGCCTCGGCGTCTGCCGCGACGGCCTGGGGGCCAGCCTTGCTGTTGTTCGCCTTCGCCGCCTCGAGGAAGCCACGCAGCGCCTCGGGGGAGCGGGAGTCATTCTCGACACGCACGCGAGCTGACTTCGCCGCCTCGTACTCCGCGCGCCAGTCGACGTTGTGGGTGAGGCTCGCCTCGGGCGAGACGCCCTTGCGGATTCCGGCGACGTAGGCCGTCGAGACGTGCACCACCCGTGGGTCGCTGCCGCTCTCGAGCAGTGCGCCGTAGACGCCGAAGGCGCCGCCGACGTTGGTGTCGAAAGCCTCGTCGATGGGCGGGTCAAAGGAGACCGTGGATGCTCCGTGGATCACGACATCGAGGTCGCCCGGAAGCGTGCCGACGTTCGACAGGCTCCCGTTGATGACGGTGACGCGCTCGGCGACCTGCTTCGCGGCTTCCTCTTCGCCAACGCGCTCGATCCAGCTCTTGAAGACCGGCTTGCGCATGAGCTGCGTGAGGCGCTGCGTGACCGGTGCGCTGCCCTTGGACCGCACGAGGATCGAGATGCGGGTGTCGGGGTAGTCGGAGAGCAGGCGCTCGAGCACGGCCTGTCCGACGAAGCCGGTGGCTCCGGTGAGGAACACATGCTCGTTGGTGAGCCCCGCCTCGGTCGAGACCGGCTTCTTCTTGGCTGCCGGCTTGCGGGCCGGGGTCTTCTTTACTGGTGCGTCGCTCATGCGGATGCCTTCTCAATGAGGTGGAGGCCACGCAGGCCGGGAAGGCCGTCGATTGCGTCATCGATGCTGGTCGCGAGGCCGGGGGATGTACGGAAGACGCGCTCATAGAAGTACTGTGCGTCGGGCTTGGGCAGCTCATTGGCCCCGATGGGCCAGGTCGAGCCACGCAGGCGAGAGCGCGTGAGCTTCTGAGCGCGGTTGGAGGCAGACAGACGGTATTCCGACTGCGGTTCGAAGAAGGTGAGGTGTCTCGCTTTGATGCCGAGGATGGTGGAGATGGTGGTCTGCAGCTCTGCGTTCGGCTCGAGCTCGGCGATGCGCGCGTAGGCGGCCTGGGTGAGCCACCCGTCCACGGCGCCGATCGCCATGTGCACGGCGATCATGTCGACGCCGATCTGGTTGGCGACCATCGACTCGCGAATGGGAGAGAGTCGCTCCTTAACCTCGCGGAAGAACCGGGCGATCGGGGAGCCCTTGGGCGTGATCGGCACGGTGTCGTGCGCGCTGAGCACCGCGGCGAGGGCGTCGGCAACCCAGTACTTCTCGAATGCCCACGTGGTGAGGAACGCGGTGATGCGCGCGTCCTTGTGGGTGGGGGTGACAAGAACATTGCGCAGGTGCTGCATCGTCGATCGCTCGACAGCCTGCAGGAACGAGAGGGTACGCAGCGTCTCTGCGCTCAGCGGCGCCGACTCGTAGGCAGTGAGATCGAGGCCCTCGCGGAGGTTGCCCACGGCCGTTCGGGCATAGGCTCGAACGTCGAAGTCAGGCGCCGGACCACGCAGGTTATCTGCGGCGGTGGCGTTGTATTCCGGCATTCGAATATCTCTCCTGGGTGGGGCCTTGCGGTTAAGAACGAGTCTACGCAGTATCGCTACGCTCCCCGTAGCGTAATGTGAGAGTCATGGCTACGGCTCTCATCACCGGCGGTACGTCCGGCATCGGCGCCGAGTTCGCCAGGGCTTACGCCCGCCGCGGCATCGACCTCGTGCTTGTCGCCCGTGATTCGGAGCGGCTGGCCGAAATGGCGGCTGAGCTCTCATCCGTCTCGGTGGAGACAATCAGTGCAGACCTCACGGATCGCGGTGCCGTCGACCGTGTCGCCACCCGCCTCGAGGACCCGAAGCGGCCCATCGACATCTTGGTTAACAACGCGGGCTTCAGTCACAAGCCCTCCCTTCTCTCCTCGGACACCGCGACTTTCGACCGTGCCCTCGACGTGATGCTGCGGGCAGTTCTCGTGCTGGGCGCGGCGGCCGGGCGTGCGATGACATCTCGTGGAACCGGCCAGATCATCAACGTCGGGAGCACCTCCGGATATATTCCCACCGGGGCATACTCCGCGATCAAGGCGTGGGTCATGTCGTACACCGAGGCCCTCTCGATCGAGCTGCGCGGCACAGGCGTCACGACGACCGTTCTCGCCCCGGGATGGGTGCACACCGAGTTTCACGATCGCGGCGGTGCCGTCAAGTCGGCCATCCCCGAGTTTCTCTGGCTCGACCCGCAGCCGCTAGTTGCGAGCGCGATCCGCGACTCTGAGAAGGGCAAGGTCGTCTCGCTGCCGAGCATCCGCTACAAGGTCATCATCTGGTTCGTTCGGCGCCTGCCGCAGAGCACCACACGCTGGCTCGCGCGTAAGATCTCGTCGTCGCGGTCAGATGCCCAGCGACAGACGGTGGGAGGATAAGCATGCCGATGGACGACCGCTTCACCTCACCCCTCTTCACCAGCATGCGCTTCGTAGCGCAGCGGATGATGCTGAAGCCTCTGGTCTGGTCGCTGACCCGCGTGCAGATCCACAACCGCAAGCAGCTGAGGGACCTGCCCTCGGCGTTCATCGTTGTTGCCAACCACTCGAGCCACCTCGACGCCCCGCTGGTGATGGGGTCGATCCCGTGGGGCAAGGCCCGTTTTCTCGCGGCCGGTGCCGCGGCCGACTACTTCTTCGACGTCGCGTGGCGCAAATGGCTGACCGCCCTCTTCTTCAATGCCTTCCCCGTCGACCGCGGAGGCAAGCGCAAGAGCCCCGGCCTCTCGAAGGCGCTGCTGGAGCGTGACGTTCCACTGCTGATCTTTCCCGAGGGCGGGCGGTCGAAAGACGGCGTGCTCGGCGCATTCAAGCCGGGTGCCGCCGCGCTCTCCATCTCAAGCGGCGTTCCGTGCCTTCCGGTGGCCATCGTCGGCGCCAACGTGGCAATGCCGCGCGGCCAGAGCTGGCCTGTCAACGGACGCCTTCCCGTCGGCATCGTGTTTGGCGCTCCGATGCGCCAGCATGGTGACGAGAGCGCGGAAGAGTTCTCCCTCCGTCTTGCCCGGGAGGTTGTGCGACTGCATTCGTCGATCTCGATCTCGGGCGTTCCACCCATCGAAGTGAAGGAATGACCATGACCGACGTCAAGCACATGAAGTGGTGGGGCTGGGGCAACGAGGGCACCGCCTTCCACCACGAGGACAAGCCGGGCTTCGCCCCCTTCGTCGTTGACGCTGTTGGCCTCGACCTGCGCACCGCGACAAAGGCCACTGAGCCCGACTTTGCAGAGCTCGACGTACCGAAGAGCATCGCCACCGCCACGTTCACCAAGTCCCTCGCCGCGATTGTCGGCGCCGACAACGTGTCGACGGACGACATGGTGCGCGTGATCCACACCTACGGCAAGTCCCTGCGCGACCTCGTGCGCATTCGCAACAACTGGATCGAGCGCTCACCCGACGTCGTCGTGTACCCGGCCGATGAGGCCGAGGTGCTCGCCGTCGTTCAGGCAGCGGTGAAGGCCAATGCGGTCATCATCCCCTTCGGTGGCGGCAGCAACATTGCCGGAAGCCTCGAGCCCCTGCCGACCGAGAAGCGCACCGTCGTCTCGCTCGACCTCGGACGTCTTCGCCTCGTCACCTCGATCGACGAGGAGTCGGGTCTCGCCGTCATCCAGGCCGGCGCCCAGGGCCCCGACCTCGAGGAGCAGCTCAACGCGAAGGGCTGGACGATCGGCCACTTCCCCGACAGCTTCACCCACTCGACCGTCGGCGGATGGGTCGCAACCCGTTCGAGCGGCATGCAGTCCGACAAGTACGGCGACATCGCCGACATCGCCCGCGGCCTTCGCGTTGCCCGCCCGGACGGCATGCTCGTGCTGCGCCCCCTGCCCTCGACGTCGAGCGGCCCGAGCGTTCGCGAGATGATCCTCGGCTCCGAGGGCCGCCTCGGCGTCATCACCGAGGTCACCGTGCAGGTGCACCGCGTGCCCGCCCAGCGCGACGTCTATGCCTACTTCTTCCCCAACTGGGAGGCGGGCATCGCCGCCATGCAGGCGATCTCCGAGTCGGATGCCGCCCCGTCGATCACCCGCATCTCTGACGGCCGCGAGACCGGCTTCTCGCTCGCCACCTCGAAGGACCGCAAGGGACTCGACAAGTTCATGGCCGGCACAGCGCTGCCGAAGATCATGGAGATGAAGTGGGGCAAGGACCTCTCGAACATCTGCCTGAGCTTCATCGGCTACGAGGGCACAAAGGCGCACGCCGATCACCAGCGCAAGCTGGTCGAGAAGATCATCCGCGACCATGACGGCATCACCTTCGTCGGTACCGGCCCCGGCATCCTCTACGACCAGAAGAAGTTCGACACCCCCTACCTCCGCGACTTCCTGCTCGACATGGGTGCGGCGGGCGATGTCTCAGAGACGGCAGCCCCGTGGTCGAAGATCAACCAGGTGCACGATGCTGCATACGCGGCGGCACAGGGCGCGTACGACGAGATCGGCATCAAGGGCTGGATCATGTCGCACATGAGCCACTCGTATCACTCGGGCGCCTGCCTGTACTTCACCTTCGCGTTCGTCTTCAAGAACGACCCGATCGCCGAGTACAACATCGTCAAGAACGCGATTCAGCAGTCATTCGTCGACAACGGCGCCACCATCTCGCACCACCACGGTGTGGGTGTTGAGCACTCCCCGTGGCTCGAGGACGACATCTCGACCGAGGGCGTCGTGGTGATGAACGCGCTGTTCACCGGCGCCGACCCCGGCCAGAACTTCAACCCGGGCAAGGTCACCGCTGCTGTCGGCATGGAGAAGTCCGCCGGTGCCGCCGGTCGTCTTGGTGGCACGAAGAACACGTCTCCGACGCCCGTTGCGAAGAAGGCGCCCGTTGCGAAGAAGGCTCCGGTCAAGAAGGCACCTGCCGCTACGAAGTAGCCGAACTGGCGGCCCTGGCTACGCGGCCAGGGCTGGCCAGAGCAGGCCGAGCACGTCGTCCGCCCAGCTCTCGCTCGTCTCTTTGCCGCGGATCGACTCCGCCATGAAGGTGCCGAGAAGCAGGCTGATGAGTAGCTCGACATCCAGGCCCTCGCGCAGCTCGCCCGCGATGATGCGCGCGCGAAGGGCGTCGCGCAGCGGCTGGCTGCGGGTGCGCACCATGCCGAGCAGCAGGGCGGTGAACTCTGGGTCATCGTTCACGAGCAGGGCGGCGACGGTTCCACGGCCGACCACGTTCTCGATGGTGTCGCGGGCGTGGCCGAGAAACCAGCGCAGCAGTTCGTACGCAGTGAGTCCAACGGGCACCTCGGTCGAGTTGCTCGAGGAGTAGACGATGGCGCGCAGCAGGGAGGCGCGGTTGTCGTGCCGACGGTAGATAGTGGTCTTGGCCACGCCGCTCTGCAGCGAGACCGCCTCGATGGTCACCGCCGCGGGTCCCTTGCTGCGCAGGATATCAAGGGCAGTGTGCTCGATCTTCTCGTCAACTGACATGTCCGCCCCTCCTGCTCGATACGCTACGTCCATCGTATCGCCGCCGTTCTCGGGCACTATGGAAGCCATGCACGACTCACCCGCCGGCCTTGTGCTCGCCTGCCTCTTTCTCACGGTGCTGTCGCTCGTCGGTATCGCGGCACCCCAGGTCTTCTGGGGACTGTCGTCGTGGCGCTACCGCAATGCCGAGGCGATGGAGCCGACGAGCGCGCAGTACCGGGTGCACCGGGCGAGATATGCCGCGCTGCTGAGTCTCAGCGTGCCTCCGCTGATCGGGCTGGCGTGGCCGGGCGATGGCGAGGTGAAGGTGCGCGTCTGGATGATCTCGGCCGTCGCATCCGTCGCGATAATCATCGCGGTGCTCGTGCTGCTGGGCATCGTTCGTCGCCGGAGCCGCGAGTCGACCATTGACCACAACAGGCCGAGCGAGTTGAGCAGCGCTGGCTATGGCGCGGAGTGGTTCGGTGTCGTCTACACCTTCTTCTACGTGCTGCTGATCGTTGGAATCTTCGCGAGCATTCAGGCGAGCGCTGCCGCGAGCAGGCAGGAGGCGATCGAGCGGAACGACGGCTCGCTGAGCCCCGCAGAGCAGCGTGCCGTCGACGACCTTCTGGAGAAGCTCGACAGCTCCCGCTACACCCCTGCGCCACCGGAGTATGTCGACGCGTCAGGGGTGCCGGTGTACACCGCGGTTCCCGATGGGCTGTTCGTCGGCGGAACGGTGCGGATGCAGACCAACGACGCGGGCGACGTGCGCCTTCTGGCCCCCCTCAACGCCTGCCCGCTGGCGGGGGTGATTGTCATCGAATCGTCGGTGAATGTCAGCGTTGGCTTTGCCTACGATGCGAGCGCCGCAGCGGGTGCGGATCCCGCGACATTCTGCGTAAAGCAGCCGGGCAGCACCGTGAACACGGTGCCCCTGCCCACCGCTCTCGGCGATCGGGTGCTACTGACCGTAGACGGCGAGAAGGTGCCCGGCGGCCGGTTCTAGAGGGTGCGCTCCGGGGGTGGCGGAACCTCTTTGGCCGCGATGACGTCGGCGAAGTCGATCGTCCTCAGACCGCGAGCGGTGGCAACCACAATCTGGGTCTGGCTTTTCGCGCTGACGTAGCCGAGGGCATCCGTTGCGCCTTCCGCCTGGTCGTGAAGGCGATAGCGGATGACGACGCGGGTTCCCTCAGACACCTCGCGCAGAAAGTCGTTCACCGTCGCCGCCGTGCCGGCCGCAGTGCGCTGCGAACGACGAGCGCGCTGATTGCCAGCACGAACAGCGCGGCGGCGCCCATGCCGATGTACGTGCCGTTGAAGCCGAAGACCTCGGGGGAGGTGCTGGGCTGCTGCGCGGGTGGGGCTGCAACGGGCTCTTCGGGCACGGGCAGCAGATAGTCGAGCTGCACCCAGCCGTCGACGAGGTCATCGAGTCGGCTGGAGTAGGTCGCTGTGGCGATAGACGAGTAGCTGCCGCCTCCGCCGCCGTCGCCATAGGCGCCGCTCGCGCCGCCGCCGCCGTAGCCCGCGCCGCCGCCGGCGCCGGGCTCCTTGCCGTTGAGGGTTCCGCCGCCGCCGACGAAGCTCGCACCGCCGGGCTCGCCCCACGGGGCGACCCCCAGACCGCCGGTGCCTCCCGTTCCGCCGGCGCCGCCGCGCCGCGCGCCCGGCTGGCCCTCGGGGATTCCGCCGGCCCCGCCGCCGCCTGCGGTGCTCGCGGTGCTGCTTCCGCCGCCGGCGCCGGCCACCACTGCGACCGTTCCATCGATGGTGATCCCGGTGCTGCCGCCACCGCCACCGGCGTTGATGCCATTGCCGCCGGTGCCGAAGCCGGCGCCTCCGACGCCCGTCGGGCCGCCATTGGCGCCGAGGGTGATGCTGAGTACTTGCCCGGGCTCGACCGGTATCGCGACGGTGACGACCGCGCCGGCGCCGCCGGGGCGCTCAGGGCTGGGGGTTCCGCCGGTCCCGCCGGTGGCGGTCACCGTAACAATCCCTACCCCCTCGGGGACGACCCATTCGAAGGCCACCCCCGCCGCTTGCTCTGCGGTCGTGAACACCTCATGTTCAGGCGTCGTCTCCGCGGTGGCCGTCGCCGGCACCGCGAGCATCACGGCGGCGAGGGCGAGCCGGATCACCACGAGCCCACCGTGTAGTCCTTGAGGAAGACGCCGTAGAGGTCTTCGCCTGCCTCTCCGCGCACAATCGGGTCGTAGACCCGGGCCGCGCCGTCAACAAGGTCAAGAGGTGCGTGGAAGCCCTCCTCGGCGAGGCGCACCTTGGTGAAGTGCGGCCTCTCGTCAGTGATCCAGCCGGTGTCGACAGCGGTCATGAGAATCCCGTCGGTTTCGAACATCTCGCGCGCGCTCGTGCGAGTGAGCATGTTGAGTGCAGCCTTTGCCATATTGGTGTGTGGATGGCCCGGCCCCTTGTAGCCGCGCCCAAACACGCCCTCCATGGCGCTGACGTTGACCACGTAGGTGCGTCGGGCCTGGCTCGCCGCCATCGCCGCTCGTAGCCGGCTGACCAGCAAAAACGGCGCGGTCATGTTGGCAAGCTGTACCTCGAGCATCTCGAGGGGCTCCACCTGCTCGACGCTCTGCGTCCAGGAGTTGACGTGGTTCTGGTCGGGCACCAGGCCGCCAGCGTCGATCGCCGTGCCGTCCTTGTGTCGCTCAATGCTGGAGGCGCCGGCCTCTGTCGCCTGCGCCGTCTTCGCGACGGCGGCGAGGATGGGGTGGCTGGTCACCGACTCCGCCAGCGCGAGCGGGTGGGCGTCATTGGTGTGCCCGAAGGTAACCAGCTGGGGGAGTGGGCCGTCGGGAAGGGGCGCCAGCTCTGCATCCACGAGGGGCTGGTAGGCACCCGCGCTGCGGCGAACCGTCTGCGCGGCGTTGTTGATGAGAATGTCGAGGGGGCCGGCCGCGGCGACGTCGTCGGCGAGACCGACCACCTGGGCGGGGTCGCGCAGGTCGATTCCGACAATCTTGAGTCGGTCGATCCAATCGGCGGAGTCGGGCAGCGCGGTGAAGCGGCGCACCGCATCGCGGGGAAAACGCGTCGTGATGGTGGTGTGGGCGCCATCCCGCAGCAGCCGCAGCGCGATGTACATCCCGATCTTCGCGCGCCCGCCGGTGAGCAGGGCCCGCTTGCCGGTCAGGTCGGTGCGGGCGTCGCGCTTGGCGTGGCTCATCGCCGCGCAGTCCGGGCAGAGCTGGTGGTAGAAGGCGTCAACGATCGTGTACTGCTGCTTGCAGATGTAGCAGGCGCGGGGCTTGATGAGCTCGCCAGCGGTGGGGGCGGTCGTCGAGGTCGAGATGGGTATGCCGCGGGTCTCGTCGTCGATGCGATCCGGCGCCCCGGTCGCGGTGGCGGCAACCACGGCACGGTCGGCCTCGGCGATGCGGGCGCGTTTCTCTGCGCGGCCCACCTGCTTGACGGCCTTGAACATCTTGGCGGTCGCCTGGCGCACGGTCACGAAGTCGGGGTCGTCGTCCTCCAGGTACGCCAGCTGGGCGAGAACGCGAAGGGTGGCCTCGAGATCGGCGGGGTCGATCTGTTCGGAGGGCACACGAAATTCTACGACGGGTAGTGCTGCCCATTCCTCGTCACGCCAGTCGCGCCTAGGTTCGAGATATGCGCACCGCCATCGTTCTTGTCGCTCTACTTGCCCTCACCGGATGCTCGGCATCCGACCCCGCGCCGACCCTTACCTCTGCCGACGCCATCGAGCGCTACCAGCCGGTATTCGACCAGGTGAGCGCCGCGGTCGAGAAGGCCTACCCCGGCCATGAGTACACGGTCGAGAACGAGCACGACATTGTCGACACCAGCCCGTGCATCGTCTGGATCGGCCACCTGGAGAACCGCACGACCGACGTCGACGATCGCGACGACTACCTCGCAATCATCAGCCCGCTGGTCACGAAGGCCGGGTTCGGCACTCTGGACGAAGTGGACCCGTCGGAGGGCGTGCCATTCCGGCCCGCCTTTCTCGCGCACGACGATCTCGGCACGGAGTTACTAGTGAGCTTCGAGGACCCTGGCCTCAGCTTCTATATCGTCGCCAACGTGACGGACGACCCCTGCGGAGACTGACGCGCTCGGCCAACTACGGTTGAAGCATGGCCACCCCCTTGCTCGACCTGGCGCCGAAGCCCTACAGCGCGGACGCCGCGTTCGACGCCTTCGCCGGGTGGGCATCCGGTCGCGGCCTCTCGCTGTACCCGGCGCAGGAGGAGGCACTGCTCGAGATCGTGTCGGGCTCCAACCTCATCCTGAGCACGCCCACGGGAACCGGCAAATCGCTCGTCGCCATCGGCGCGCACTTCGCTGCGATGGGCGAGGGGCGCCGTAGCTTCTACACAGCCCCGATCAAGGCGCTCGTCAGCGAGAAGTTCTTCGCCCTCGTCGATATCTTCGGCGCGGAGAACGTCGGCATGATCACCGGCGATTCGAGTGTCAACAGTGACGCCCCGATCATCTGCTGCACAGCCGAGATTCTCGCGAACCTTGCACTACGCGGCGGGGCGGACACCGCGGTCGACCTCGTCGTCATGGACGAGTTCCATTTCTACGCCGACCCCGATCGCGGCTGGGCCTGGCAGGTGCCGCTGCTGACCCTTCCCGGCGTGCAGTTCGTGCTCATGTCGGCGACACTCGGCGACGTGAGCCGAATCGCCGATGACCTCACCCTGCGCACCGGTCGCGAGACCGCCGTGGTCACCGGGGTCGACCGGCCCGTGCCGCTCAGCTACTTCTACGCGACCACCCCGGTGCACGAGACCGTCGAGGATCTGCTGAGCACCAACCAGGCACCCGTCTACATCGTGCACTTCTCGCAGGCCGCGGCCCTCGAGCGGGCGCAGGCGCTGACGAGTGCGAAGATCATCACGCGCGAGCAGCGCGACCAGATTGCCGACGCGATCGGTGCCTTTCGGTTCACCACCGTCTTTGGGCAGACGCTCTCGCGGCTGATTCGATCGGGCATCGGCGTGCACCACGCGGGCATGCTGCCGAAGTACCGCCGGCTCGTCGAGCAGCTCGCGCAGCAGGGGCTGCTGCGGGTCATCTGCGGAACCGACACGCTCGGCGTTGGCATCAACGTGCCCATCCGCACCGTTTTGCTTACCGCGCTCACCAAGTTCGACGGCACCAAGATGCGCCAGCTGACGGCTCGGGAGTTTCACCAGGTGGCTGGCCGCGCTGGCCGCGCCGGCTACGACACCGCGGGCACCGTCGTCTGTCAGGCACCGGAGCACGAGGCAGAGAACGCGCGCCTCGTCGCCAAGGCGGGGGATGACCCCAAGAAGATCAAGAAGATCGTGCGCAAGAAGGCGCCCGAGGGATTCGTCAGCTGGGGCGAGCCGTCGTTCCAGCGCCTCATCGCCGCCGAGCCAGAGACCCTCACCTCGAGCATGCAGGTGAGCCACTCGATGATCCTCAACGTGATCGCCCGCGGCGGGGACGCTTTCGCGAATATGCGCGACCTCATCTTCGGCAGTCACGAGCCGTGGCTGCGCCAGCTCGCCCTCGCGCGCCGTGCGCTCGCGATCTACCGCACCCTGAAGGCGGCGGACATCGTCACCGAGGTCGACGGGGTCATCTCACTGACCGTCGACCTGCAGCCCAACTTCGCGCTCAACCAGCCGCTGTCGCCCCTGGCGCTCGCCGTGATCGAGCTGCTCGACCCCGAGTCGCCGAGCTACGCTCTCGACGTCATCTCGATCCTCGAGGCGACTCTCGACGACCCCCGGCCGGTGATCTCGCAGCAGCAGTTCCAGGCGCGGGGCGAGGCTGTCGCCGCCATGAAGGCCGAGGGCATCGAGTACGACCAGCGCATGGAGCTGCTCGAGCAGATCACGCATCCGCAGCCCCTCAAAGAACTACTGGATGCCGCCTACGAGCAGTACGCCGCCACCCAACCGTGGGTGGCCGACTTCGTTCTCAAGCCCAAGACCGTCGTGCGTGACATGTACGAGCGTGCGATGACCTTCGCTGACTACGTGGGCTACTACAAGCTCGCACGCTCAGAGGGCCTCGTGCTGCGCTACCTCTCTGACGCGTTCAGGGCGGTGCGCCAGACCGTGCCCGATGAGGCAAAGAGCGAGGAACTGCTCGACCTCATCGAGTGGCTCGGCGAGCTCGTACGGCAGGTCGACTCGAGCCTGCTCGATGAGTGGGAGCAGCTCATCAACCCGGTCGCGCCCTCCGAGACACCGGTGATTCCGCCGCCGCCGCCATCGGTGGTCACGAACACCCGCGCCTTCCGGGTGCTCGTGCGCAACGAGCTCTTCCGTCGCGTGCAGCTTGCCGCGCTCGACGACATCGACGCGCTCGCCGAGCTCGACGCCGACTTCGACTGGGACGCCGCTCTCGAGGCGTACTACGCAGAGCATGACTCGATCGGTACCGATGCCGACGCCCGCAGCGCGGCCATGCTCGTCGTCGACGAGGGCGCCTTTCAGTGGACGGTGCAGCAGATCATTGCCGACCCGGCCGGCGACCACGACTGGCGGATCCACGCGACCGTCGACCTCGCGGAGTCGGCAGAGCGCGGGGTCGCCGCCGTGCGCATCACACAGTTTGCGGTGCTGTAGCCAGACTCGCGAGGGCGTCGTCGAGCACGCTGAGGGCATCGCGCAGCAGCTCGTCGCTGATCGCCAGCGACGGCAGGAAGCGCACAACGTTGCCGAATGTTCCCGCGCTGAGCAGCAGCACGCCGTGCTGTGCCGCGTAGGCGGTGATCGCTGCGACCGCCGCAGGGTTGGGCTCGAGCGAGCCGGCCTGCACGAACTCGATGGCGATCATCGCGCCGATGCCGCGCACGTCGCCGATGATCGGGTACTTGAGCTGTAGCCCGTGCAAGGCGGGCTTGAGAACACCCTCGATGCGTGCGCCCTCGGCGAGCAGGTCGCGACTGACGATCGCGTCGAAGACTGCGATGGCGGCCTCTGCCGCGACCGGGTTGCCCGCGAAGGTGCCGCCGAGACCGCCGGGGTGGGATGCGTCCATGATCTCGGCGCGGCCGGTCACCGCCGCGATCGGAAGGCCGCCCGCGATGCCCTTCGCCGTGAGCACCATGTCGGGCACGACGCCAAAGTGCTCGCTCGCGTACCAGGCGCCCGTGCGTGCCATGCCGCTCTGGATCTCGTCGGCGATGAACACGACACCGTTTGCCGTGCACCATTCCTGCAGGGCGGCGAGATAGCCCTCGGCCGGCACCACGAACCCGCCTTCGCCCTGAATCGGCTCGGCGACGACGCACGCGAGGTCGCCGGCGCCCACCGTCTTCTCAAGCCAGGTGATGGTGCGGGCCGCCGCATCCGCTCCGCTCAGTCCGTCACGGAAGGGGTAGCTGTTCGGCGCGTGGTGAACGTCGGGGGCGAAGGGGCCGAAGCCGGACTTGTATGGCATGGCCTTGAAGGTCATGGCCATGGTGAGGTTGGTGCGGCCGTGGTACGCGTGGTCGAGAACGGCGACCCCTGACCTGCCGGTGTACTTGCGGGCGATCTTCACCGCGTTTTCGACAGCCTCTGCGCCGGAGTTGAGCAGCACGCTCTTCTTGGCGAAGTCGCCGGGTGTGTGCTCGGCGAGAAGCTCGCAGACCCGCACGTATGACTCGTAGGGCGAGATGGTGAACATCGCGTGGGTGACCTTCGACAGCTGCTCTGTCGCGGCCGCGATGACCGCCTCGTCCGTGTGGCCAATCGTCATGACACCGATGCCGCTGCCAAGGTCGATGAACTGGTTGCCGTCGACATCGACGACGATGGCGCCGTGCGCGCGTTCGATGAACACCGGAATCGCCGACGAGACGCCCGAGGCAACGACTGCGAGGCGGCGCTGCTGTAACTCGACAGATTTCGGACCGGGAATGGCGGAAACGACGCGGCGTTCTTGGGCAATGACGGCGGTGTTCATGGTGGGATAAGTCTATGAAGCTCGAGCACCATTACGCCCTCGAAACCGAATGGCTTGGCAACCGTGGCGGGGGCACCGTCGATTACAAGAGCTATGGCCGCGAGCATGTCGTGCGCGCCGCGGGCAAGCACGACCTCGAGGGGTCGGCCGACCGCTCATTCCGCGGCGACCCCGAACGATGGAACCCAGAAGAACTACTGCTCGCCGCTCTCAGCCAGTGCCACATGCTCAGCTATCTGCACGTGGCTGCGAGCCATGGCATCGTCGTCGAGAAATACACGGATGCCGCCACCGGCACCATGGAGCAGACCCACAACGGCGGTGGGCACTTCACCCTCGCCACCCTGCGCCCCCGCGTGACGATCAGCGCGGGCGACCTCGACCTCGCTCAGAGCCTGCACGCGGAGGCCAGCGAGAAGTGCTTCATCGCCGCGTCTGTGAATTTCCCGGTAAAGCACGAGCCCGAGGTGCTGAGAGGCTAGAACCCGACCGTTCTGCTCGCCCGCTCTGGCAGGATGGGCACATGCGGCGACTGGTGGGGATAGTGATACTCAGCGCCCTCCTCGTCACCGCTGGTGCTGCATCCCCGGCTTTCGCCTGCGGATGCGGCGCGCTGGTCGGCCCGCAGGGCCAGCCGGTCGCCACAGCGAACGAGCGGGCGATCGTGCACTGGGACGGCGCCAAAGAGACCATCGACATGCTGTTCGACGTGAAGTCCGAGTCGCTCGCCGCCGGCATCATCATTCCCACGCCGCTTCCCGCGCTCGTGGGCGAGGGTGACATGCGCCTCTTCGACCTCGCCCAGGCGACCGCCGCGCCGGCCGTGCGTGTCGAGACCGACTGGTGGGGGCTGGGGTATCTTCGGCCCGATCCGGAGCCGGAGAAGGTTGCCGTGCTCGACCGGGTGACCATTGGCTCGGTTGAGACGATCACGCTCGCGGCCAGCGATACCGCCGGTCTCGATACCTGGCTTGCCAACAACGGTTTCGCCGTCTCCGCGGCCAAGACCAAGGCGCTCGCGACCTATATCGAGCGCGGGTGGAGCTTCACCGTCATGCGGCTGACGACCGATGAGGCGCTTGACGGCGCCATCGGCCCCATTCGTCTCACCTTCGATACGCCTCGACTTGTGTACCCGACGCGTCTTGCCGGCGCGGAGACAACGCCGCAGAGCCTGCGACTGTACGTCTTCGACACGCAGCGCGTGAAGGTGACTAAGGCGCAATCGCCGACGACCGACATCGACGGATCGGTCGCGGTCGTCTGGGCAGGCAAGCCGCTCGACTCGCGCCTCACCGCGTTGGGTCCATACCTGACGGTCTTTGACATCCGCTACGACGACCCGAAGGAGCAGGTGACGAGTGATCTCGCCTTTGTCTACTCGGTGAACGCGGCCGATATCAAGCCCGAGAACGTGCACTATCGCATGATCACCCTGCTGGGAATCCCGGTCGGCACACTGATCGTCGCGTGGGTCGTACTCGGCCTCGCCATCGTCACCGGGCACTTCGTCGGGCGTCGTCGCGCCCGCTGATAGCGAAGCCCCAGCTTCGATGCGACAGACTGGGGGCACAAAAGCCTAAAAACAGGAAGGTGCGTCGTGCGCACAGCAGCAGTACTGGTACTCGCGGGGATCGTCGCCGCATCCCTCACCGCGTGTTCAACAGCGCCGGACAGCGGGGACTGCAAGACCACCCCCTCCGGATCGGTCTCTGACAGCGTCAACGTCTCGGGAGAGTTCGGCAGCGAGCCGAAGGTGGAGTTCACGTCCCCGCTGACCGTGGAGTCCACGCAGCGCACGGTCGAGATCGCCAGCGAGAAGCGCACCGGCTTCGCCGAGCTCAACGACGAGGTGACCATCAACTTCGTGCTCTACAACGGCACGACCGGAGCCAAGCTCAGCTCGTCGTACACCGACGGCCAGCCCGCCGTCTTCACCGTCAACGACGATGTCTACCTGCCCGGTCTTATCAAGTCGATCGCGTGCTCCGCGGCCGGTGATCGTGTCACCGGGGTGATCCCGCCGGCCGATGCCTTTGGCGCCAACGGGTCGACCAACCTCCCGGTCGCCGCGGGCGAGTCCCTCGTCTTCGTGGTCGACATCATCTCGATCTCGCCGGGCGTTGCCACGGGCGAGCCGCAGCCCCCCGTCGACGGCCTTCCCACCGTGAAGCTGGCCGCTGACGGCACGCCGACGATCACGATTCCCGACACGCCGCCGCCCACCGACCTCAAGATCGCCCTTCTCAAGAAGGGCGACGGCGCGGTTGTGGGCGATGGTGACTCTGTCAAGGTGCAGTACATCGGTATGAACTACAACACCAAGACCGTCTTCGACCAGAGCTGGAACAGCCAGGGCCCGGTCACCTTCACAACCGATGGTGTTGTCGACGGCTTCGGTCAGGCTCTCGTCGGTCAGGCCGTTGGATCGCAGGTGCTCGTCGTGATCCCGCCGGATCTCGGCTATGGACCGGTCGGGGGCAACGAGGGCGCTGGAATCAGCGCGACCGACACCCTCGTGTTCGTCATCGACATCCTCGGGACCACCCCCACACCCGCCGGCTAACGATGCGCCGCGTCATCATCCTCGGCTCGACAGGCTCGATCGGGGTCCAGGCGCTCGATGTCGTGCGTGCCAACCCCGACCGCTTTAGGGTGGTCGGGTTGGGCGCCGGTGCCAACCGCGAGCTGCTTGCCGCGCAGGCGGCGGAGTTCGGGGTTGAGCACACGAGCGTCGGCGCAACGGAGGCGGCACAGCTCGCCCGAGATGTCGATGCCGAAGTGGTACTCAACGGCATCACGGGTTCCGTAGGCCTCGAGCCGACTATCGCCGCGCTGCAGTCGGGCAAGACGCTCGCTCTCGCCAACAAAGAGAGCCTCATTGTCGGGGGTGAGCTGGTCATGGCGCTCGCCGCGCCCGGCCAGCTGGTGCCGGTCGACTCGGAGCACTCGGCGATCGCGCAGGCGCTACGTGCGGGGGAGGCGAGCGAGGTGCGGCGGCTGGTGCTGACGGCATCCGGTGGTCCTTTTCGAGGTCGCAGCAGGCAGTCGCTGGCGCATGTCACCCCGCGGGAGGCGCTCGCGCATCCCACCTGGGACATGGGCCTCGTCATCACCACGAACTCCGCCACGCTCGTCAACAAGGGCCTCGAGGTGATCGAGGCGCACTATCTCTTCGACGTGCCCTACGACCGCATCGACGTCACCGTGCATCCGCAGTCGATCGTGCACTCGATGGTCGAGTTCACCGACGGCTCGACGATCGCGCAGGCGAGCCCGCCCAACATGCGCCTGCCGATCTCGCTCGGCCTCGACTGGCCGCACCGCGTGCCGGGCGTCGGAGCCCCGCTCGACTGGTCGACCGCGAGCACGTGGACCTTCGAGCCTCTCGATAACGAGGCATTTCCTGCTGTCGAGCTTGCCAAGAAGGTCGGCACGGCGGGTGGCACCTACCCGGCCGTCTTCAACGCGGCCAACGAGCAGGCGGTGCTCGCCTTCCATGCGGGGCGGATCGGCTACCTCGACATCCTCGACACCGTCACCCAGGTGGTTGACGAGCACAGTTCCCTGCCGAGCACCTTCGAGGCGGTGCTGGCCGCCGAAACCGACGGGCGCCGCCGCGCCGACGAGCTGATCGCCGCGCGCTAGGGCTTCTTGTCGGGTTTGTCTGGCCCACCGGGCTTGTCGTTGCCGGGCTTGTCAGCGTCCTTGATGAGCGTGTCGAGCTGCGTGCGCACGGCGTCGGCCGCGTCGATGACCGACTGGCGCGAGGCAGCGCTGAGCTCGGCGTTATCGACGATCGGGGTGAGGGCCTCGAGCTGAGTGCGCGCGCTCTCGAGGTCGCCCGCGGCTGCCGCCTCGGTGACGACGAGAACCTGCTCGCCGACTGCGCGTGCTGCATCGTCATCGCCGATCGCCCCCGCGGCGGCCTGCAGGGCAGCAAGGCTTTCTCCGAGCTCGCCGTCGACGGCGGGGTAGACGATAGGGGGCAGCGGCTCCGGGGTGCTCTGAACCGATGCCGCCGGTGAGGACTCCGCGGGCGCCTCGCTCGTCGCGCTCTGCGGTGCGTCACCCGGACGCGTGACGGCGAACACGATGGCGGCCGCGATCAGGACGACCGCCAGAACCGCGACGACCAACCACCCCCGGCGCGATGGTGCGGAGGGAGCAGCAGCCGGCATGGCCGCGGTGGGCACCACGACGGGCGCCAGCCGTTCGGTTGCCGCGGGAGCAGCGAGCCGCTCTGTGGCCGCCTCTGCCGCTGGAAGCGGGAGCGTGGCCGTTGGTCCGCCGACCGTGACGAGAGCACGCTGGACCTCCGCTGCCGATGGCCGGGCGGTGGGATCCGCGTCGACCATGCGACCGAGCAGGCTGACCCAGTCCGCGCCGAGCTCGGTCGGAATCCGCGGGTCTGACCCGAGTCGGGCTGCCACCGACTCGACGGCCGAACCAGGAAAGGCGCGGATGCCGGTGAGCGCCTCGAGCAGAACAAGACCCAACGAGTAGATGTCGCTGCGATCGGTGAGCTCGGTGCCGCGCGCCTGCTCGGGGCTGAGGTAGCTCGCTGTGCCCATGACGGTGCCGGTCGCGGTGATTCCTGCGCTGTCAATGAGCCGCGCGATACCGAAGTCGGCGAGCAAGGCGGTCTGGGGGCCAGCGGAGGGCAGCAGAATATTGGCGGGCTTCACATCCCGGTGGATCACGCCCGCGTCGTGGATAAAGGCGAGCGCCCCCGCGACCGCGGCTCCAATCTCGGCGACCTCCCTTTGCGGCAGCGCGCCGCGCGCGATGCGCGCGCTGAGGTCCTCGCCGTCGACGAACTGCATCACCAGGGTCGAGCTGTGGTCGTCGTCCGTGACGATGTCGAACAGGGTGACGAGCGCCGGGTGGTCGAAGGCGGCCAGCAGCGTGCCCTCGTCCTGCACGCGGCGGCGCTCGGTCGCATTCGTTGCAGAGAGCGGCACGACCTTGAGGGCGACCGTGCGGCGCAGCTGCTCGTCGACGGCTCGGTAGACCGTGGCGATGCCTCCCGTGCCGACCTTCTCGATAACTCGGTACCGGCTGTGCACCAGCTCGCCCGGGGCAAACTGCTCGGAGAACGGGCTCATGAAGGCCGATTCTATGCGGCGGCTGTCGGGAAGTTCTGAGTTCGGGGTCGTGCAGCCCCCTCATGGTTCCGCTGCTTTATGGTTAGCCAGTGGAAACCGTGCTTCTGTACATTCTCGGCGTCGTCATCATCGTTGTCGGCATTGCCGTCTCGATCGCACTGCACGAGGTCGGTCACCTTGTACCCGCGAAGCTCTTCGGCGTGCGGGTCGGGCAGTACATGATCGGCTTCGGCCCGACGCTCTGGTCGAAGAAGATCGGCGAGACGGAGTACGGCTTCAAGGCCATTCCCATGGGCGGCTACATCTCGATGGCCGGCATGTACCCGCCGGCCCGCGAGGGCGAGGCCTCCCGCGACGCAAGCACCGGCTTCATGCAGGCGCTCGTGCAGGACGCCCGCACGAGCAGCGCAGACACCATCGAGGCTGGGCACGAGGACCGCGTCTTCTACAAGCTGGCCACCTGGAAGCGCATCATCATCATGCTCGGCGGCCCGTTCATGAACCTCGTCATCGGCTTCGTGCTCTACGCCGTGGTGCTCTGCGGTTTCGGGCTCTACGCCCCGACCACCACCATCGGTTCGGTCAACGAGTGCGTCGTGCCGGTCTCGAGCACCAGCCAGGAGTGCACCGCGAGCTCCGATCCGGCGCCGGCGGCCGCAGCCGGCATACTGCCGGGCGACCGCATCGTCAGCATTGATGGCAAGCCGATCTCGGAGTGGACGCAGGCGACTGACATCATCCGCGACTCCGCCGGAGTTGACCTCCAGTTCGTCGTCGAGCGGGACGGCGCCCAGCGCGACCTGACGGTGACACCTCTGCTCAGCGAGCGCTACGTCTACGACGCAAACGGCACGGTCGTCGAGGATAAGAATGGCGACCCGGTCACCGAGAAGGTCGGCATCATCGGCATGACGGCCGCGCAGACGCTGCAGGCGCAACCACTTTCGGCGGTTGCTCCCGCGGTGGGCGACAACATCGTGCGCGTCGTCGGCATCATCGCCCACCTGCCCCAGCGCCTCGTCGATGTCTGGAACGCTGCCTTCGGCCCAGAAGAGCGGGACCCGAACGGACCCCTCAGCGTCGTCGGCGTCGGACGCATCGCCGGCGAGATCACGAGCCTCGACACCCTGCCGGTCGCCGACCGTGCGCAGAACCTCATCGGCCTCGTGGCCTCGCTCAACATTGCGCTCTTTGTCTTCAACCTGATTCCGCTCATGCCGCTCGACGGTGGGCACGTTGCGGCGGCCCTGTTCGACGCGGTTCGGCGCGGTCTGGCGAAGCTGTTCCGGCGCAAAGACCCCGGCTACCTCGACATTGCCAAGCTGGTGCCGTTCACGCTTGCGGTGGTCGCCCTTCTCGGCGCGATGAGCCTCCTGCTCATCTACGCCGACATCGTCAAGCCAATTTCGATCCTCTAGAGACCTGCTCCTCACCAGCGGCGCGCAGGTGCGGGTCGTAGAATTGCGATCGTGCCCGCTGTGAACCTTGGTCTGCCCAAAGCCCCCGAAACCCTGAGCCCGCGTCGCAAGACGCGGCAGATCAAGGTAGGCAAGGTGGGCGTCGGCAGCGAGTCGCAGGTGAGTGTGCAGTCGATGACGACGACGCAGACCACCAACATCAACGCGACCCTGCAGCAGATTGCCGAGCTCACCGCGACAGGCTGCGACATCGTGCGCGTCGCCGTTCCCCACCAGGACGACGCGGATGCCCTGAAGATCATCGCGATGAAGAGCCAGCTGCCGATCATCGCCGACATCCACTTCCAGCCGAAGTACGTTTTCGCGGCCATCGATGCCGGTGTTGGCGCTGTGCGAGTCAACCCCGGAAACATCCGCAAGTTCGACGACCAGGTGAAAGACATCGCGAAGGCGGCGAAGGATGCCGGCGTCAGCATCCGTATCGGTGTCAACGCGGGCTCGCTCGAGCCGAGCCTGCTGCAGAAGTACGGCAAGGCCACACCGGAGGCCCTCGTCGAGAGTGCCGTCTGGGAGGCGAGCCTCTTCGAGGAGCACGATTTTCACGACTTCAAGATCTCGGTCAAGCACAACGACCCGGTCACCATGATCAAGGCGTACCGCCTGCTGGCCGAGCGCGGCGACTGGCCTCTGCACCTCGGCGTCACGGAAGCCGGCCCGGAGTTTCAGGGCACCATCAAGAGCGCGACGGCCTTCGGCGTGCTGCTGTCGGAGGGCATCGGCGACACCATCCGTGTCTCGCTGTCTGCTCCGCCCGCGCAGGAGGTCAAGGTCGGCCTGCAGATCCTGCAGTCGCTTGGTCTGCGTGAGCGCAAGCTCGAGATTGTCTCGTGCCCGAGCTGCGGTCGCGCTCAGGTCGACGTCTACAAGCTCGCCAACGACGTCACCGAGGGCCTCGAGAAGATGACCGTGCCGCTGCGCGTGGCTGTCATGGGCTGTGTCGTTAACGGACCGGGGGAGGCCCGTGAGGCCGACCTGGGTGTTGCCAGCGGAAACGGCCGCGGCCAGATCTTCGTCAAGGGCGAGGTCATCAAGGTGGTGCCGGAGGCCGACATTGTGGCCACCCTCATCGAGGAGGCCAACCGCCTCGCCGCGGAGATGCCCGTCGGGGCGACCGGATCGCCAACGGTGGTCACGGCCTAGATCACTTCTCACGACAGACCTGTCTGTCGTGCCGCACAGGGTTCAGATGCCCCCATCTCTGGGGACAGAACACGTTGTTTTGTACCCCGAAAACTATTGAAAACTCTGTGACTTAGAACACATGCTGTATCGAATTGCATAAAGCGAGCCAATGGGGACTCGCTGTGCAGGCCACCGGGAGAGGGTGCCAGCATGTCAACACATTCACAGTCCAAGCGCCGGGTCGCACGAGGAAAGGTCTTCGCGCTTCTGTCGGGCGGAGTGATTCTCGGACTCGGCGCCACTGCCACCCTCGCTTCATGGAATGACAGCGAGTGGGTATTCGGCGGAGTCGACAGCACGACCTCGGGAGTTACCCTCTCGAGCTTCGAGGTGCAGCAGAACCGCGGAACGGGATGGGGCGACTTCGAGACCAGCCCGGGTGGAGCGCTGTCCATCGTCGCGCCTGCCACGGGCCTTACGCCGGGTGATGCCGCGTACACCCAGGTGTCGCTGCGAACGACATCGGCCTCGGTCGGTGGCGACCTCTCGCTGCAGGCTGCTGCAGCAGCCCCCACCCCGACATACGCAGCCACGGACACCGATGTGTGGGCAGCGGTTCGCCTCCGCGTCGTGGTCACCACCGGCACGCCGGGCACCTGTGATGTGACCGCGTTCACGGCGGGAGCCACGTATGTAGTTGGTACCTTCGCTGCCGGTGCGACTATGAGCACGGCGGGCAGCCTTACGCGCAGCCTGACGGCAGCCAGCGGTAACCAGCAGAACTACTGCTTCCAGGTTCTGCTGCCGACGGGCTCGTCTGACACCTTGCAGGGCAAGGGCATCTCGCCCGTGTGGGAGTTCCGGGCCGTCTCGGTCTAGTCCGAAAGGGAACCCGACCCATGACCGCCATGGCGGCGGCACCGTCCGAGTCTCGCCCGGCGCGCCCCCAGCGTGCCGGGCGCCTCGGCCGGGCTGTCAAGGAGATCACACTGACGCTGGTCGGTCTGATCGGGCTGCTGGCAATTGCCTGGCTCATTGGTGCCACGCTGTTCGGACTCTCGATTGTCGTCTTCAAGACGGGATCGATGGCGCCGACGATTCCCACCGGTTCGGCCGCCGTGGTCCGCGAGATCGAGGCCAGCGAGATTACGGTCGGCGACGTGATCACTGTTCAGCGCGAGGGTGCGGCTCTGCCGGTCACGCACCGGGTTGTGTCTATCGTGGCCGATCCTGCAAATCCGTCTTCTCGCACCGTCGAACTGCGCGGCGACGCCAACGAGACGAACGACCTCGCACCGTACACGATCACCCACGCGAAGCGGGTCATAGCCTCGTTCCCCGGCTTTGGGGAGGTGCTCGGCGTCATGCGCAGCCCCTACTTTCTCGCGGTGACGAGCGTCGCCGTCGCACTGCTCACCATCTGGGCCTTCTGGCCGCAACGGCGCAGCAGTCGTCATCGGGTGTCGTCATGAGCGGCGCGACACGAGCTGTGGCCCTCATCGCCTGCGGTGGGATGCTGGTGAGTGGACTGCTCTTTGTGTCAACGAGGGCGATCGCAGCCGTCAGCATTCCCGAGAGCACCCCCGGTCTGCTCAGCCTGTGGACGGATTCCTACCCGCTGGAATACCACGACATGGATCCGGGGGAGTCCGTCTTCGTTCGTCTCGACGTTGAGCTCGACGACACTGATCGGGGTGACCTGACCCTGCAGGTGCGCAAGTTCGGCGACCTCGCGACGACCACTGGCGGCCTCGAACTCCACGTCGAGCGCTGCGCCGTGCCGTGGACGGCAGTGCCTTCGGGTGTGACAGCCGCCGGGGCTCCCGTCTGCGCGTCCGGTCGCATTTCCCTGCTCAGCGCGGACCCGGACGACGACTACCAGAGCGTTAGCCCCACCTGGCACCTCGGCGAGATCACCAACGCCGACACGGTCTTCATGCTCGTGACCCTCGCGATTCCGAGCACAACCGTGCAGGCGAGTCTGGACGGCATGGATGCCGCCTTCGGCTTCGGTCTGTTCGCTGAGGGGCAGGAGGTGGCCGCCCCCATCACGCCGGATGCTCTCGCACTTACCGGCCTGGACGCACTGTCGCTGCTGCTCATCGCCCTTGGGGCGATCGGAGCTGGCATCGTCGTCACCCGCAGTCGCGCGAAGGAGATCGACGCATGATGCGCTCCATGCCGAGCTGGAGGCGAATATCGGGTGTCGTCGCCATCTCCGTCGTCGCGGCCATGCTGCCCAGCGTCGCCCTGACCAATGCCTCATGGGTCGACCGCGAGTACGTCGTCGGCACCACGAGCACCCTCAAGTGCGCGGGCAACACCGACCTCGCGTCGCGTGCGACGAGCCGCTTTCTCTATGGCACCCTTAGCGGCAGCAGCCTTGACTCGGTCGCGGGGGTCACCGGAATCGTCGCAAGCAACAACGGCACAACACAGTCCGCCGCTGCGGGCACCCCGGGCGCGAGCGTCTCTGGTAGCGGCTACGCGGCACCGCTGAGCGCCACCGCCATCAACGCCGCGGTGCTCGCGGGCACCGCCATCTCGTTGCCACTCACTTGGCCGACCGGCGTCTATCAGCAGTACGCGCGCGCCCAGGACACCGGCTTCTCGAACAGCGCCTCCGGGGCCGTGAGCAACTCTGGCGCGATCGATGCCGGGGCACCCGGCCTCTCGCCCGGGGTGGGAAACCTCAGCCTCAACACGCTGCCCGGCATCGGAACGACCCTCGGCAACCTAACGAATGTGGCGCTCAGCGTCGGTGCCGTCGCCTCAAGCGCCAGCCTCGACGGATGCAGCTACGCCTGGACTGGCGGCATCCCCAGCGCCGCCCAGCTCGACCGCAGGTACCTGCTCAGCTCGCTGAATCTCACCGCAACGAGTCCGACTGTCGCCGCGCTCTTCAACACCACCGGCAGCATCACCAGTCTCGTGCAGGCGGATATCTCGACCGAGTTTGGCACCGCAGGCACGAACGGCGAGGCCGAGACTGCAATTTCGGCGAGTGGACTTGGCGCGCTAACCACGGGCGTCAGCACCGGTCTGCTCAGCCCCCTGC
>Ga0247732_10000073_pt1 | contig 68686 bp, 63 predicted proteins | sample UWRJL163409C2_FD_180940 | JGI IMG/M metagenome (GOLD analysis project Ga0247732, IMG submission 180940) | Plant litter microbial communities from Arlington Agricultural Research Station in Wisconsin, United States - UWRJ-L163-409C-2 | ecosystem: Environmental > Terrestrial > Plant litter >... | reverse complement strand
GGGAGGATGTAGCCGGCCTCGGCGTCGGACTTCACCTTGAAGGTGTCCTCGTACATCACGTCGGGCGCGGTGGCCGCCGACTGGTTCATCAGCGCGAGCTTGGTGAAGTAGTCGGCCTCGAGGGCCTCGATCGGCACGAGCTCGACCGTCATCCCCTCGTTGGCCGCCTCGTACTGCTCCTTGACGGCCTTCATGTGGTCGTCCATCTGGGTGAAGTTGCCGAACTTCGAGTAGGCCACCTTGATGGTGGTCCCGTCCGACTCTCCGCCGCCGCCCGAGCAGCCGGACAGAACGAGTGCGGTGGTCGCGACAGCCGCCGCGATTCCGAGATAGCGCTTCATGGTGCTCCCTTGCTCCACGACCGGACGAGCCCGCTGCGTCGTTGCCGCGGGTTGTGGTCTGCCTATATGTAAATCGATTGGACTAACCGTGTCAACAGTTGCGGCCCAATCGTGAGCAGACGGTTATTCGGAGATCAGGAGCGTGGAGGGTCGCGGCGACAGGGCGTGGTCGAGCACGAGGCAGCCGGCGCCGACGGCCGCGACGTCGTCGCCGATCGCCGAGCTGACGATCGCGATCGGGTGCGGCGCGATCAGCGCGCGGTCGGCGTTGACGTAGCCCTCGATGCGCGGCAGCAGCACGTCGGCGACGCGGTGCCAGAACGGACCGCCGAAGACGACGCTCTCCACGTCGAGCAGGTTGGTGGTGATCACGACCGCCGCGGCGATGTGGCGGGCGACCCGGTCGAGGATCGCGAGCGCCCGCTCGTCGCCGCCGGCGGCCGCGTCGGCGAAGAGCGAGAAGGCCGAGTCGACGGATGCCGCGGCAGCGGTGTCGACGCCGGCGCGCGCGGCCTCGTCGATGAGCCGGTGCGGCGGGATGATCACGCCGATGCAGCCGCGGCGCCCGCAGGTGCAGACCGGCCCGTCGGAGTCGACGAGGATATGGCCCATGTCGCCGGCGTTGCTGCTCGACCCGCGCAGCACCTCGCGGTCGACCACCAGGCCCATGCCGGTTCCGGTGCCGTAGTAGAAGAAGGTGAAGTTGTCGCGGCTGGCGCCGTCGGCGGTCCACAGCTCGGCGACGGCTGCGGCCGCGACGTCCTTCTCGAGCACCACGGCGAAGCCGGTGGCGGCGGCGAGCGACTCGCGCAGCGGCACGCGGGTCCAGCCGTCGAGCAGCGGCGGGTTGAGCAGCAGGCCGGCGGGGGAGTCGACGGGGCCGGGGGCGGCGATGCCGACGCCGAGCACCCGTTCGCGGGCCACGCCCGAGCGCAGCATCACGCCCTCGATCTGCTCGGCCATCGAGGCGACGGCCGCGGCGGGGGAGATGCCGGTGGGGGCGGGGGTGCGGTGGTCGGCGACCACGTTGCCTGCCAGGTCGAGCAGCACGTAGGTGATCACCGTGGGGTCGAGGTGCACGCCGATGGCGTACAGGCCGGTGGGGACGAGCTGCAGGAGGGTGCGCGGCTTGCCCGGGCCGACGCCCACCTTGCCGGCCTCGAGCACGATGCCGGCGTCGAGCAGGCGCCGGCTGACGTTCGACACCGTCTGCGCGGACAGCCCGGTGGCCCCCGCGATCTCGACGCGGCTGAGCCCGCCGGGAGCGCGGCGGATGAGGTCGAGGATCACGGCCTGGTTGAAGCCGCCCACCGCGAGCAGGTTGGTGCCTCGTCGCACTTCCCTCACCTCCTCGCGGCGCGGACGCGCCTGCGAAAGAGTACCGCGGGCCGCGAAGCGCCGGGGCTGCGGTGCCCCGGCGCTAGGTCCACCAGTCCCTTCAGGGCAGAGGCGCGGCCGGTGGTGTCGTCGGCGGCGTCTTGGGCGTGCGCGGGGCGGCGGGCTTCTTCGCCGCCGGGGTGCGCGGCGCCGCGGCCTTCGGGGTGGAGCCGGCGGGCGCCTTCGTGGTGGGCGTCACGAGCGGGGGAGTGGACGAGATCGGAGCGCCGGAGGTTGCGGGCGCCGTGGTCGTCGTGGCGGGAGCAGCGGGCGTGGATCCGGACGACGCGGTACCCACCGGAGGCGCATCCGCTGCCGGCGCATCCGCCACGGGCAGTTTCGCGGTGGGAGCAGCGGCCGTGGCCTCGGCCACCGGGGCAACCGTCAGCGGCGGCGCGGGCGGAGTCGCGGGCGGGGCGGGCGGCGTCGCGGCCGGCCCGGGGCGCTGCGCGGCGGGCGCGCCCTGCGGGGCATTCGCCGGCGGGGCGTCGGAGTGGCGGTCCACGTAGAGCTGCGCGGCCTTCGTGCCGACGAGCAGGAAGCGCACCAGCAGGATGATCAGGCCGATGACGACCGAGAGCACGATGATGGCGAAGACGCCGTAGATGACGGCGCCGAGGGTGTGGGCGAACCAGCCGTAGCCCCAGCCGAAGGACTCGTTCATGCTCAGCGCTCCAGCTCGGCGTCGTTGGCCTGCTCGACGACGGTGCCGACGGCGATGGCCAGCGCGGCGAGCCAGCTGATCCACATGAGCGCGAGGCGCCAGTCGCGCGGGCCCTTGCGGGTGGTCTGCACCACTCCGAGTCCGCCGAAGATGGCGCTGATGATGCTGCCGTTGAAGATGAACTTGCGCATGATCCTCCGATTGTCCGAGGGTTCCACGGTACCGGCTGACGCCGACGCGGCAACACGAGCGCGCGCATTCGCGCGCATCCGCCCGGGATGCTAGGAGCCGACGGGCCGGCGGATGCCCGTGGCCGGCCCGGTCACGAAAGGTCGCGCACGCTCCGCCTCCGCCCGATCACCACGGCGGCGGCCCCGGCGAGCGCCAGCAGCAGCGCGAGCCCGATCGGCAGCAGCACGAGCGGCTCGCCCCCGGTGCGGGCGAGCAGGCGGTCGGCGGCGGTGCGCGGAGCGCCCGCGACGTCTGCCGCCTGCCCGGACCCGGCCGGGCCCGCGCCGGGTGCGGGTGCGCCGCCGCCGTCCCCGGGCTCGACCGGCGTTCCGGGGAGCCCCGGCAGGCCGGGGTCGGGCGCGGTCGGCGCCGCGACCACGCGGAAGGTGCTCACGCCCGAGCTGAACTCGGCGCCGTAGGGGTCGGTGACCGTCACGTACCAGCCGACGGCGCCGAGGGGCGCGTCGGTCCAGGCGGCGGCCGCCTCGGTGCCGCTCGCGGCGCCGGCGACCGTGCCGATCAGCTCGGTCGTCTGCACCTCGGCGGTGAAGGCGTTGGTGCTGAGGGTCTTAGTGCGCGGGGTGATGCCCAGGGTGGCGTAGGCGATCGAGAACTCCTGGTGCGCGAGCTCCAGCGAGGGGTCGACCGCGTTGTACTGGTCGAGCGACGGGGAGTAGGTGCGCACGGTCACCTCGGCGCCCACGTTGTCGAACTGCAGCAGGCGCAGGAAGCCGAGGCCGCCCTCGGCGAGCCCCTGGTAGTCGAACAGCATCTGGGCCACGGTGCGGTCGGCGACGCCGTCGCCGGTGTCGTCGAACTCGTCGTAGCGGGTGAAGGCGTCGTGGTAGTGGCCCGACATCACCATCATCACGTTCGGGTTGGTGGCGATCACCTCGTCGTAGATGCGCTGCGGCACCGGTCCGAGGCCGCCCGTGGTGAGCATGTACTCGTGCAGGTTGAGGATCGCCTTGCGCTCCGGGTACTGCGCGAGCACCTCGTTCATCCAGGCGATCTCCGCGTCGCCGGGCGCCCAGCCCATGTACACCTGGATGAAGTCGATGCCGCCCGCGCTGATCAGGTCGTAGTGGCCGCGGTTGTCGAGGTGGCTGCCTCCGTACCAGGGGTTGTCGGCGTAGCGCGCCTCGCCGAACCACTGGCTGTAGGCGGTGTAGTCGTTGCTCATCTGGTCCACGTCGTGGTTGCCCGCGAGCACCCCGTAGGGCAGGCCGGCGTCGTCCAGGCCGCGGTAGGCGGCATCCGCTCTGGTCCACTGGTCGACGACGCGGCTGTCGTCGACGATGTCGCCGGTGTGTGTCAGGTACTGCAGGTTGGTGGCGTCGCGCTGGGTGAGGAGGTACTCGTGGATCGCCTCCTGGTGCTTGTAGAAGTCGGGGTTGGCGTTGTAGTACTGCGTGTCCGACTCCCAGGCGAGGGTGAAGTCGTAGTCGCTGCGCGGGGTGTCCGCGGCGTTCAGCGGGGTGACGACGCTCTCGCGGGTGGAGCGCGGCGCCCCGGCGAAGCCCTCGGAGTGCTGCACGAGCACCGACAGCGTGCCGTCCGCGGCGTGGTCGGCGGCGGCGACGGTCGCGGTGAGCGCGAACTCCACCTCTTCCGGGTCGACGGTGACGTGCCTGTCGATCTCCTCCCAGGCGCCGGTCGACGCGTTGCGCACGTACATGAGCACCTTCGCGCCGGGGTTGGCGGAGCCCGTCCAGGAGAGCTTGGTGCGGTAGTCCGCGCCGGCCTCCGCGGGGATGGCCACGTCGAAGACCTGGAACGGCAGGGCCGTGTCGGAGCTGACCCGCGTGTCGAGCCCGTCGACGCCGCCGATCGCGGCGACCTCCTCGGTGCTCAGGGCGCGCGCCTCGACGGCGTCGACCTCGGTCGACACCTCCGTGGTGCCCACCCGGCTGGTGACGCCGCCGGTGGCGCCGTCGAGCCGGTAGCCGCGGGAGAACTCCACGCCGAGCGCGTCGCCGCTCGGGTCGTCGACCCGCGCGCGCAGCTCCACCCCTCCCTCGACGACCTCGGCGCCCTCGAGGGGCGACACCGCCACACCGGTCGGCTGCTCGACCGGGGTGCTGAAGGCGACCGCGGCGGCGGTCGTGTTGCCGACTGCGTCGGTGGCGGTGAGCGAGAGGGTGTGCACGCCTCCGGCGAGGTCGACGGATGACGCGCGGTACGGCAGCTGCACGGCGCGCCCGTCGAGCGTGGTGACGAAGCCGGTCACACCGGAGCCGGAGTCGGCCGCGTCGGCGTCGATCACGAACTCGCCGCGGTACTCCTGGCCCTCGACGAGGTTGGAGGTGACGACGGGCGGGGTGTTGTCGACGTTCACCGCGCGGGTGACGCTGTCGGAGCCTGAGGAGGCGCCGACGGTGTGGGCGCCGTCGGCGTCCGCCGTGGTGTCCCAGTCGTGGGCGAGGGCGCCGAAGGCGTCGTCGGGGAGGGTGAATACGGCGTCGTAGAAGTCGAGCCGGCCCGCGCTGTCGCCCATCAGCAGCACCCGTGCCGGGTCGTCGTAGCCGGCGGGGCGCAGCGAGCGGCCGTCGGGCAGCACCAGCCGCAGGTTCTGGATGGTGAAGTCGTCGTTGTTCTCGACGCTGAGCTCCGGGGCGGCCTTGGTGCCGGCCCAGACGCTCATGGTGAGGGTCTCGCCCTGCGTCACGTAGCCCAGGGGCACCTTCGTGGTGATGGTCTCCACTCCCTCGAAGATGCCCTCGTCGAAGATCGTGAGGATGTCGCTGCCGATGAGCACTCCGTTGCGGAAGAAGGTGTTGACCCCTCCGGCCTCGAAGGCGAAGTAGGGCTCGCGCTCGAGCGAGGCGCTGGTCGGGGCGACCGGCGTGCCGTCGACGCTGATCTCCACGTCGGGAGGCGTGCTGGTGCCGGCCGCGGAGAGCCGGGCGGTGCCGGCGAACCACTGGCCCTCCTCGACGTTCAGCCGGACGGGCGCGGCGTCGTCGTGGGTGACGGTGACGCGGCGGGGCGGGGTGGTCGCGGTGTTGCGGCCGTCGCTCACCTGCACGGAGTACTCCACCCAGGACTTGCCGTAGAGGTCGACGCCCGCCACCGAGTGCACGTAGGAGCTGAACGGGTCGCCGGGCGCCGGGTCGGCAGGGTCGGCGGCCGCCGCGGTGAGGTCGACGACCACCGGGTCGGCGTCGATGTCGTTGCGCAGGGTGAGGCGCACCGTGCGCACCAGCTGCTCGTCGGTGACGGTGAGGTCGATGGGGAAGTCGAGGGCGGGGTCGACGGTGTCGCCGGTGTTGTCGACGACCGCCGGGGCGGCGCCGTCGTCGGGCAGCACGACCAGGCCCGCCGGGACCTGGTCTGCGGTGACGGCGCCGGGCGACGCGGCGGCCTGCCGCAGGAGCGTCTGCTTGGTCGTGTCCGCCTGGTCGAAGGCGTACTGGATGCCCTGGTCGGCGTTCACGTCGTCGACGCCGACGACCATGTTGTAGAAGGCGCGGTTGAGTGCGAAGCCGGTGTTCGTGACGATCTCCATGCCGCGGGCCGAGCCGTTGGCCATGCCGGCCGACACCACGTCGACCAGCTGCCCGGCGGTGAGGGAGGTGCCGAACTGGGTGTTGAAGTCGGCACGGGTGAGGGCGGCGTTCGCCGCGTTCTTCACCCAGAGCACGAGCCGTCCGCCGGAGGGGATGGTGACGTCGCGCGGCGAGCTGGGCCAGAGCGCGGTCGAGGAGTTCGTGACCGTGTCGATCGGGTACAGGTAGCGCAGGGTGTAGTCGGAGAAGTCGATCGGGCTGTCGCTGGAGTTGTAGACCTCGACGAACTCGAAGCCGTCCGCGCTGCCGACGTTCGTGGAGTCGGGCAGCAGCTCGGTGATCTGCAGCGCGGAGGCGACCAGCGCCGGGTCCGGCTGCGGGTCGCCGGTGCCCGGGTCGGCCGGCTCGGTCGGAGCGATCACGGTCGGGTCGACGACACCCGGCGAGGGCGTCGTCGACGCGAGCGGCGTCATCGACGGCTGGGCGGCATCCGCTGGACGGCCGAACTGGGCGACCTTGTCGGGCGTCGCCACCGGGCGGGCCGGGTAGAACGACCAGGAGACGGCCGTGCCGTCGGCCGCCACGACGCGGATGCCGCGGGCCCCGCCGTTGGCCATGCCCGGCTGGCCGGTGACGGGGACGACGAGGTAGTTGCCCGCGCCCTCGGCGCCCGGGACCTGCGCCCAGTAGTCGCGGAAGTCCTGCGCGGTGAGCCCGTCGGTGCTGACGTTCCCCGCGGTGTAGGTGAGCCAGAAGACCACGGGGGTCCCTGCCGGGAGCACGGTGCCCGCCGGCGCCGTCAGGGGCACGTCGCGGGTGCGCACGTCGGAGTCGACGTAGCTGTAGGCGAGGGAGACGCCCGCGCCGCCGACGACGATGTCGGCGTCCGTGGTGTTCACCACCTCGACGTACTCGAAGGTGTCGCCGCCGGCGTTGTCTGGCGCGATCTCGGTGACGATCACGTCGCCGACGGGGGAGGCCGCGGTGGCGGGGGCCGCCCCGCCACCGACGAGTGCCACGGCGAGAGCGGAGGCGAGAACGGGGAGCAGGGTGGTGCGGAAGCGCATCGAGGTCCTCAGGGATCGTCGTACAGAGCCCCATGAATCTATGCAGCCGACGCATCCGGCTGGAGCCCGTCGCCCGAACGGGCGGTGAACGGGAGGTGTGCGGTACACGTCGCTACCACGATCGGGGCCGCTCCACGTCGCTTCCCCCGCGGCTGGTAGCCTGAGGGAAGCTTGCCGACGATGGTGCTGGTGCGCAATCCGAATGGAGCAACGCGTTTAATGAACGCCCCTGAAGTAAATTCGAACCCTTCTTCCGAGACGACCGCCGACGGCGGTGCCTACGACTTCGTCGTCGTGTCCAACCGTCTCCCGGTCGACCGTGTGATCGCCCCCGACGGCTCCACGAGCTGGAAGCAGTCGCCCGGCGGCCTGGTCACCGCCCTCGAGCCGATCATGCGCAGCAACGACGGCGCCTGGGTCGGCTGGGGAGGCCAGCCCGACCTCGAGTTCGAGCCCTTCGACAACGACGGCATCCACATCGTCGGTGTGCCGCTGAGCGACGACGACATCGAGAAGTACTACGAGGGCTTCAGCAACGACACCCTCTGGCCGCTGTACCACGACGTGATCGCGCCCCCCACCTACCACCGCGAGTGGTGGGAGAGCTACCAGGCGGTGAACCAGCGTTTCGCGGATGCCGCGGCAGCGGTGAGCGCGCCGGGAGCCGTCGTCTGGGTGCAGGACTACCAGCTGCAGCTGGTTCCCAAGATGCTGCGCGAGCTTCGCCCCGACCTCACGATCGGCTTCTTCAACCACATCCCCTTCCCGCCGTACGGCATCTACTCGCAGCTGCCCTGGCGCCGCTCGATCATCGAGGGCCTGCTCGGCGCCGACGTGATCGGCTTCCAGCGCGCCGCGGACGCGAGCAACTTCGCCCGCGCCGTGCGCCGCCTCACCACCAACACCACGAAGACCACCAACATCGAGGTCGTCACGCCGGGCAAGCCCACGCGCCACGTGATCGCCAAGGCCTTCCCGATCTCGATCGACGCGAAGTCCTTCGAGGAGCTCGCCCGCCAGCCGGAGATCCAGGCGAGGGCGCAGGAGATCCGCGAGGGTCTCGGCAACCCGAAGACGATCATGCTCGGCGTCGACCGCCTGGACTACACCAAGGGCATCGGCCACCGCCTCAAGGCCTACGGCGAGCTGCTCGCCGACGGCCGCATCGAGGTGGAGGACGTCACGCTCGTGCAGGTGGCGAGCCCGAGCCGCGAGCGCGTGCAGGCCTACATGGACCTCCGCGACGAGATCGAGCTGACGGTCGGCCGCATCAACGGCGACTTCGCCACGATGAGCCATACCGCCATCAGCTACCACCACCACGGCTACCCGCGCGAGGAGATGGCCGCGCTCTACCTGGCCGCCGACGTGATGCTCGTCACCGCGCTGCGCGACGGCATGAACCTCGTCGCCAAGGAGTACGTGGCTGCGCGCTTCGACGACGACGGCGTGCTGGTGCTCAGCGAGTTCGCCGGTGCCTCCGACGAGCTCAAGCGCGCCATGCGCATCAACCCGCACGACATCGACGGGCTCAAGGAGACGATCCTCGAGGCCATCGCCATGCCGAAGCGGGAGCGGCAGGCGCGCATGCGCTCGCTGCGCAAACGCGTGCTCGAATACGACGTGGCCCGCTGGTCCACCTCCTTCCTCGCCACCCTCGACGGAACGAGCGGGGCGCGCAACAACGCCTTCTCGGTGGAGGAGCCGGACGGGCCGGGACCGGGAGACGATCTCGAGGACGTCGCGTCCTGATGGTCGACGTCGACACCCCGCCCCCGTTCTCCCGACTGCCCGAGCCGCTCGTCGGCGCGATGCGCGAGCTCACCCGCACCAGGCAGCTGCTCGTTGCGCTCGACTTCGACGGCACCCTGGCGCCCGAGGTCGACGACCCGGAGCGTGCACGGGCGCTGCCCGAGGCGCGTGCGGCGGTGCTGCGCCTGCTCGAAATGCCGCACACGCGGGTCGCCCTGGTCTCCGGGCGCTCGCTCGCCAGCCTCGAGCACGTCTCGCAGCTGCCCGACAACGCCCTGCTGATCGGATCGCACGGCATCGAGATCCGTCTCGACAACCCCGACGACGCCATGGGCCTCGACGCGGAGGAGCTCGAGCGAGTCGAGGTGCTGAAGGACGTGCTCAGCGAGGTCGCCGACTCGCTCGACCAGGTCTGGCTCGAGGAGAAACCAGCCGGATTCGCGCTGCACACCCGCCTGGCCAGCGAGCACAACTCGCGCGTCGCCCATCTCGTGGCCCGCAGCGAGGCTGCCGCGGAGCTCGACAACCTCACGGTGCGCGGCGGCAAGAACGTGCTCGAGTTCTCGGTGCGCTCGACGACCAAGGGCGAGGCGATCGAGCACCTGCGCACCTACACGAAGGCCACCGCGGTGTTCTTCGCCGGGGACGACGTGACGGATGAGGACGGCTTCGCCGCCCTGAACGCCGACGACCTGGGGCTCAAGGCGGGCGAGGGGCAGACCCTCGCGAACCACCGCGTGAAGGGGCCGATCGAGGTGGCGCGCGCGCTCACCCTGCTCGCCGACCTGCGCGAGGGCGACGTCCACGAGCAGTAGGCCCGTCTCGCCGGTTGAGTACGACCCCGCCGCGCTGGTCGAGTAGCGAGCGAGGAACGAGCCCGCGTATCGAAACCCCGCTTCGCTGGGTGAGTAGCGAGCGAGGAACGAGCCCGCGTATCGAAACCCGCCCGCCCGGCCTCGATACGCGAACCCGCTGCGCTAGCCTGCCACTCGACCGGCGAGGAGGGCGCGACTTGTCACGTTCTGCGGTCTTTCGGCCGTTTGGCGACAGTTCGTGACAAGTGGCCGACGCGCGTCCGCCAGCGGAGCCGCCCCTATTCCCAGATTTCGCGAATAGATTTCGCCGAGAGCATAGCGGCAGCTGCCCGCGTGGGCGGTTTCGCAGACAAGGCACGGTAAACTCGTAGAGCGGCTTCAGGGAACCATTTCCAAGTAATCTCCAGCGACGTGTACTTGCCGCACCAACGCACTGGGAGGCACCATGCTCGCGATTCTCGTCGCGTTCGGAGCGATTTCGCTCGCACTCCCATTGGTGAGCCGTCTCGTCGGACGCCGGGTCTTCCTGGTCGCAGCGATCGTCCCCACGATCGCCTTCGTCTACACGCTCTTCCAGTGGCCGGCCATCGCCGACGGCGGAAGCGTCTCCGAGGTCGTGCCCTGGGTTCCCCAGCTCAGCCTCGCCCTCGCCGTGCGTGTCGACGCCCTCTCCTGGATCCTCGCCCTCGTCGTCACCGGCGTCGGCGCCCTCGTGCTCGTCTACTGCAACCAGTACTTCGGCGACTCCGAGGAGCGCCTCGGCGGTTTCGCCGCCACCCTGCTCGCCTTCGCCGGCGCCATGTACGGCCTCGTCACCGCCGACGACGTCTACCTGCTCTTCGTCTTCTGGGAGGCGACGAGCGTTCTCTCCTACCTCCTGATCGGCCACTACTCCGGCCGCAAGGCGAGCCGCGGTGCCGCCCTCCAGGCGCTGCTGGTCACCACCCTCGGCGGCCTCTCCATGCTGGTCGGCTTCGTGCTGCTCTCGGTCGAGGTGGGCAGCTCGCGCCTCTCCGAGATCGTCGAGGCCGCCCCGACGGGCACCCTCGTCACCGTCGCGGTCATGCTCGTGCTGGTGGGCGCCATCTCCAAGTCCGCGATCTTCCCCTTCCACTTCTGGCTGCCCGGAGCGATGGCGGCGCCCACCCCGGTGAGCGCCTACCTGCACGCCGCGGCGATGGTGAAGGCCGGCATCTACCTGATCGCCCGCCTCGCCCCCGGGTTCGCGGAGGTGCCGGGCTGGCGCGAAGTGCTGGTGACCCTCGGCGTGATCACCATGCTGCTCGGCGCCGTCACCGCGCTGCGACAGAACGACCTCAAGCTCGTGCTCGCCTACGGCACGGTGAGCCAGCTCGGCTTCCTCACCGTGGTCGTCGGCTACGGAACCCGCGACGCCGCCCTCGCCGGCATCGCCCTGCTGCTCGCCCACGCGCTCTACAAGAGCACCCTGTTCCTCGTGGTGGGCGTCGTCGACCACCACGCCGGAACCCGCGACCTCCGCAAGATCTCCGGGCTGGGGCGCCAGGTGCCGATCCTGGCCGTGGTGACGGCGGCCGCGCTCATCTCGATGATGGGCCTCCCGCCCACCCTGGGCTTCGTCGCCAAGGAGGCCGTGTTCACCTCCTTGCTGGCGGATGCGGCCGAAGGCCGGGTCTTCGGCTGGGTCGCGCTCATCGGCGTCGCCCTCGGCTCGGTGCTCACCGTGGCCTACAGCGCCCGCTTCTTCTGGGGCGCCTTCGCCGACAAGGCGGGCGTCGACTCGTGCCGCCAGACGAAGGAGGGCGTGGGCTTCCTCGTCTCCCCGATCCTGCTCGCCGCCAGCGGCCTCGCGCTCGGCATCGCCGCCCCGCTCGTGGATGCCACGATCAGCGGCTACTCCAGCGCCTTCCCCGCCGCGGGCGACCACGCCTACCACCTCGCCCTCTGGCACGGACTCGAGCCGGCCCTCGGCATCTCGGCGGCCACGCTGGTGCTCGGCGCCCTGGTGTTCTGGCTGCTCGGACGCCGTGCCGGCCCCGTGGGCAAGAGCGCCTTCTCCTCCACCGTCGCGTACACCGGCACCCTCCGCGTGATCGACATGGTCGCCGCGCGCGTCACCAGCCTCACCCAGCGCGGATCGCTGCCGTTCTACCTCGGCGTCATCCTCACCGTCTTCGTCGGAGCGGTCGGCACCACGCTCGTGCTGAACCGCAGCTGGCCCTCCGGCATCAAGTTCTGGGACTTCCCCGCTCAGGCGGCGATCGGCGTCGTGATGATCATCGGCGCGCTGGCGGCGGCCCGCGCCACCAAGCGATTCCAGGCCGTGGTGCTCGTCGGCATCACCGGCTACGGCATGGCCGGGCTGTTCGCCCTTGAGGGCGCCCCCGACCTCGCCCTCACCCAGATCCTCGTCGAGATCGTCACCCTGGTGGCCTTCGTGCTGGTGCTTCGCCGCCTGCCCGCCCGCCTCGGCGTGCGCAACGGCTCCGGCAACAAGATCCTGCGCGCCGCCATCGCGATCGCGGTCGCGCTGATCATGGGCACGGTGGCGATCGTCGCCCTCGGCGCGCGCCAGGCGCTGCCGATCTCGCTGCAGTGGCCCGACCTCGCCTACAACCAGGGGCACGGCCGCAACGTCGTGAACGTGGCCCTCGTCGACCTGCGCGGCTGGGACACCATGGGCGAGCTGTCCGTGATCATCGTCGCCGCCACCGGCGTCGCCAGCCTGATCTTCATCAACGGCCGCACCGACAATCTGCCCCGCCTCCCGCGCCGCCAGGCGAGGGACAAGATCAAGGCCCAGCGCATCAGCGCCGACAAGTCTGCGGCGTCCGGTGACGACGCCCGCACCTCCTGGCTGCTCGCCGGGCGCACGCTCGCCGCGGGCAACCGCTCGATCCTGCTCGAGGTGGTGGTGCGCCTGATCTTCCACCCGATCATCATCGTGTCGATCTACCTGCTCTTCGCCGGCCACAACCTGCCGGGCGGCGGCTTTGCCGGCGGACTCGTGGCGGGGCTCGCGCTCGTCGCGCGCTACCTCGCCGGCGGACGCCACGAGCTCGGCGCCGCGGCCCCGATCGACGCGGGCAAGCTGCTCGGAACGGGTCTTGTGCTCGCCGTCGGCACCGCCCTCGTGCCGATCCTCTTCGGGCAGTCGGCGCTGCAGTCCAGCTTCTTCGAGGGCGAGGTGTGGCCGTTCGGCCACGTCGAGTTCGTCACCTCGACCATCTTCGACGTCGGCGTCTACCTGGTGGTGGTCGGGCTCACCCTCGACGTGCTGCGCAGTCTCGGCGCCGAGGTCGACAAACAACAGGAAGACGACATGGAGAAGGCGACGGTGACCGAATGAACATCTCCCTCGTCCTGATCGCGATCATGGTGGTGCTCTACGCCTGCGGCATCTACCTGCTGCTCGAGCGCAGCATGACCCGCGTGCTCCTCGGCTTCCTGCTGGTGGGCAACGCCACCAACCTGCTGCTGCTCACGATGGTGGGCAAGGTGGGCAGCGCGCCCATCGTGCAGGACGGTGTGAGCGCCGAGGACATGACCGACCCGATGCCCGAGGCCCTCATCCTCACCGCGATCGTGATCACCTTCGGCGTCTCGGCCTTTCTGATGGCCCTCATCTACCGCTCCTGGCGACTCGAGCGCGACGACGACGTCGACGACGACCTCGACGACATCGCCCTGCGGGATCCCACCGTGCAACTGGGCGAGACGCTCGAATCGTCGACGGATGACACGGAGTTCGCTCCGCTCGAGGAGGCCGCAATCACCGACACAGCCGAGAACAGCCCGAGGGGGGAGTCGACATGAACAATCTCGTCCCACTCGTGGTGATGCTCCCGCTCCTGGGCGCGGCATCCGCTCTCATCCTCGGCAAGCGCTCGCGTCTGCAGCGCATCGTCGCCATCGCGACCCTCGCCATCGTGCTGGCCATCGGCGTCGTGCTGCTGGTCGTCGTCGACGACGGCGCACCGCTCGCCGTGGAGGTGGGCGGCTGGCAGGCCCCCTTCGGCATCGTGCTGATCGTCGACCGGCTCGCTGCGCTGATGCTCGTCGTCTCCGCGCTCGTGCTGCTCGCCGTGCTCATCTTCTCGGTCGGCCAGGGTCTGGCCGACGGCGACGACGAGACCCCGGTCTCGATCTACTACCCCACCTACCTGATCCTGGCGGCGGGCGTCTTCACCGCGTTCATCGCGGGCGACCTCTTCAACCTCTACGTGGGCTTCGAGATCCTGCTGGTGTCCAGCTACGTGCTGATCACCCTCGGGGGCACCGAGGCGCGCATCCGCGCGGGCATCACCTACATCGTGGTGAGCCTGCTCTCCTCGCTGCTGTTCCTCGCCGCGATCGCCATGATCTACGGAGCGGTCGGCACCGTGAACATCGCGCAGATCTCGGTGCGCATGGCGGAGATCCCGCAGGACGTGCAGATCGTGCTGCACGTCATGATCCTGATGGCCTTCGGCATCAAGGCGGCGGTGTTCCCGCTCTCCTTCTGGCTCCCCGACTCGTACCCGACGGCGCCCGCGCCGGTCACGGCGGTGTTCGCCGGACTGCTCACCAAGGTGGGCGTCTACGCCATCATCCGCACCGAGACGGTGATCTTCCCCGGCCCGGAGCTGAACAACGCCCTGATGGTGGTGGCGCTGCTCACCATGGTGGTCGGCGTGCTCGGAGCCGTGGCCCAGGCCGACATCAAGCGGATATTGTCGTTCACCCTGGTGAGCCACATCGGCTACATGATCCTCGGCGTCGCGCTCGGCACGGCTGAGGGCACGGCGGCGGCGATCTACTACATCGTGCACCACATCGTGGTGCAGTCGACCCTGTTCCTCGCGGCCGGGCTGATCGAGCGCGTGGGAGGGAGCACCTCCATCACCAAGCTCGGCGGGCTGCTGAAGGCGGCCCCGATCATCGCGGTGCTGTACTTCATCCCGGCGCTCAACCTGGGCGGCATCCCGCCGTTCTCCGGCTTCGTCGGCAAGCTGGCGCTGTTCGAGGCGAGCGCGGACCAGGGCACCCCGCTGGCCTACCTGCTCATCGGCGCGGGCGCGCTGGTGTCGCTGCTCACCCTCTACGCCCTGGTGCGCGTGTGGAACATGGCCTTCTGGCGCCCGTCGAGCGACGTGGACGGCTACGAGTCGACGCTGCTGAACAACGTCTCCGAGGCGCCAAACGCCCCGGTGGTGCAGGCCACCCGCACGGCCCCCAAGCTCATGGTGGCGGCCACCGCCGGCATGGTGCTGGTGAGCCTTGCGCTGACCGTGTTCGCGGGTCCGCTCTACGGCGTCGCCTCCCGCGCGGGCGAGAACCTCGAGGGCCCGTCGTTCTACATCGACATCGTCTTCCCGGGGGGCATCGATGAATGAGAAAGCCGTGAAGAGACGCGTGCGGGTCAGGCTGTGGCAGCAGATCCCGCTGCTGGTCGTGCTCGTGGTGCTCTGGATGCTGCTCTGGGGCAACATCTCCCTGCTCAACCTGGTCACCGGAGCGGTGCTGGCCGTGCTGGTCACCCGGGTCTTCTACCTGCCGCCGATCGACCTCTCCGGGCGCCTGAACCCCTGGTGGCTCCTTGTGCTCGCGCTCGACTTCGCCCGCCAGCTCTTCGTGGCGTCGTTCCAGGTTGCCGGCCAGGCCTTCACCCGCCGGCCGGGCGCGACGAACGCGGTGATCGGCGTGCAGCTGGCCACCCGCTCCGACCTGATGATGACCCTCACCGCGATCGTGATCTCGATCATCCCCGGCTCGCTCGTGGTGGAGGCGGACCGCGAGAAGTCGATCCTCTACCTGCACGTGTTCAACACCCCCGACCTCGAGGCCGTCGAGGCGGCCCGCACGAAGGTGCTGCACACCGAGATGCAGATCGCGCGCGCCCTGGGCTCGCGCGACGACCTGGAAAGGGTGCGCGCATGACAATCCTCTGGGGCGCCATCGGCGTGATGTTCACCATCGCCGCACTGCTCGTCGTCTACCGCATCGTCCGCGGGCCCTCCATCCTCGACCGGATGATCGCCTCGGACGTGCTGCTCACCACGCTGATGCTGGTGGTCGGCGCCGAGATGGTGTTCAACGGCCACACCCGCACCATCCCGCTGATGGTGGTGCTGGCGAGCACGGCGATCTTCGCCACCATCGCCGTCGCCCGCTACGTGTCGAAGCAGGACAAGTCCGCCTCCGAGCAGATCAGCGCGCACGGCACGATGACAGACGACAAGGACGGCGTGCGATGACCTTCGACGACACCCTCGACCTGATCGCCGCCATCTGCCTGCTGCTCGGCGCCTTCCTCTCCGTCGCCGCAGGCGTCGGACTGCTGCGCTTCCCCGACGCGCTCAGCCGCATGCACGCGGCCACCAAGCCGCAGATCCTCGGCCTCGTCTTCGTCTGCCTGGCCATCGCGCTCGAGTCGCGCGAGTGGGCCACCCTGCTGCTGCTGATCCCGGTGGTGCTCTTCCAGATGCTCACGGCACCCATCTCGGCGCACATGGTGGGACGCGCCGGATACCGCACGGGCAACTTCGACTCGGAGATCATGATCGCCGACGAGCTCGAGGAGGCGATCGACATCGCCAGCCGCGACAGCGACATCACGGCACCGGACGGCACGCACGCGTAACCCGCACTCCCCGGGAGCTTTACACTCGTAACATGCCGGACACATCCCGAGAAGCCATCGACATCAAGCCCCGCTCCCGCACCGTCACCGACGGCATCGAAGCGACGACCTCCCGCGGCATGCTGCGCGCGGTCGGCATGGGGGACGCCGACTGGGAGAAGCCCCAGATCGGCATCGCGAGCTCGTGGAACGAGATCACCCCCTGCAACCTCTCGCTCGACCGCCTCGCGCAGGCGGCCAAGGAGGGCGTGCACGGCGGCGGCGGCTACCCGCTGCAGTTCGGCACCATCAGCGTCTCCGACGGGATCTCGATGGGACACGAGGGCATGCACTTCTCGCTCGTCTCCCGCGAGGTCGTCGCCGACTCCGTCGAGACCGTCATGATGGCCGAGCGCCTCGACGGCTCGGTGCTGCTCGCCGGCTGCGACAAGTCCATCCCCGGCATGCTCATGGCCGCGGCCCGCCTCGACCTCTCCAGCGTGTTCCTCTACGCCGGCTCGATCGCCCCCGGCTGGGTGAAGCTCAGCGACGGCACGGAGAAGGACATCACGATCATCGACTCCTTCGAGGCCGTCGGCGGCGTCAAGGCAGGCACGATGAGCCTGGAGGACGCGCACCGCATCGAGTGCGCCTTCGCCCCCGGCGAGGGTGCCTGCGGCGGCATGTACACCGCCAACACCATGGCCTCGGTCGCCGAGGCCCTCGGGCTCAGCCTCCCCGGGTCGGCGAGCCCGGCCTCCGCCGACCGCCGCCGCGACTACTACGCCCACCGCTCGGGCGAGGCGGTCGTGAACCTGCTGCGCCTGGGCATCACCGCCCGCGACATCCTCACCAAGAAGGCCTTCGAGAACGCGATCACCGTGGCGATGGCGCTCGGCGGCTCGACCAACGTCGTGCTGCACCTGCTCGCGATCGCCTACGAGGCCGAGGTCGAGCTCACCCTCGACGACTTCAACCGCATCGGCGACAAGGTTCCGCACATCGGCGACCTCAAGCCCTTCGGCAAGTACGTGATGAACGACGTCGACCGCAACGGCGGCGTGCCCGTGCTGATGAAGGCGCTGCTCGAGGCCGGCCTGCTGCACGGCGACGTGATGACCGTCACCGGCAAGACCATGGCCGAGAACCTCGCCGAGCTGAACCCCGACCCGCTCGACGGCAAGGTGCTCCGCACGCTCGACGACCCGATCCACGCCACCGGCGGCATCACCGTGCTGCAGGGCACGATGGCCCCCGAGGGTTCCGTCGTCAAGACCGCCGGTTTCGACGCCGACGTCTTCGAGGGCCCGGCCCGCGTCTTCGAGCGGGAGCGCGAGGCGCTCGACGCCCTCACCGAGGGGACCATCAAGAAGGGCGAGGTCGTCGTCATCCGCTACGAGGGCCCGAAGGGCGGCCCCGGCATGCGCGAGATGCTCGCCATCACCGCCGCCATCAAGGGCGCGGGGCTCGGCAAAGATGTACTACTCTTGACGGACGGCAGATTCTCAGGCGGCACAACCGGACTGTGTATCGGCCACATAGCTCCCGAAGCGGTGGACGCAGGTCCCATCGCCTTCGTGCGCGATGGTGATCTTATACGGGTCGATATCGCAGCTCGCTCGCTCGACCTACTTGTCGAACCATCAGAGCTGGAAGCTCGCCGCATCGGCTGGGCTCCCCTTCCCCCGCGCTACACCCGAGGCGTCCTCGCCAAGTACGCGAAGCTCGTGCACTCCGCCGCAGAAGGCGCAGTGACCGGCTAACGCCCCTCTCTCACCCATCGCTCTCCCTAAGGAATTTCATGTCCATGGACTCACCCGCCGTCCAGGCGGCCAGCCCCAGGCCGCCGAAGAAGCCCAGCGTCGCTGAGCCCGAGATCCTCACGGGTTCGGGCGCCGTGCTCCGCTCGCTGAAGAACCTGGGCATCACCGACGTCTTCGGACTCCCCGGCGGCGCCATCATCCCGTTCTACGACGAGCTGCTGGCGGACACCGACATCCGGCACATCCTGGTACGTCACGAGCAGGGCGCCGGCCACGCGGCCGAGGGCTACGCCGCGTCGTCGAACCGCATCGGTGTGGCCATCGCCACCTCCGGTCCGGGAGCCACCAACCTGGTGACGGCCATAGCGGATGCCTACATGGACTCGGTCCCGCTGCTCGCGATCACCGGCCAGGTGTTCTCCACCCTGATGGGGACGGACGCCTTCCAGGAGGTCGACATCATCGGCATCACCATGCCGATCACCAAGCACTCCATCCTGGTGAAGAGCGCGGCCGACGTGCCAGCGGCGATCGCCTCCGCGTACCACATCGCCACGACGGGCCGTCCCGGCCCGGTGCTGGTGGACATCACCAAAGACGCCCAGCAGAACTCGGCCCCCTTCGTCTGGCCGCCCAAGCTGGACCTGCCCGGATACCGTCCGGTCACCAAGGCGCACGGCAAGCAGATCCTCGCGGCGGCGGAAATGCTGGCCGCCGCGTCGCGCCCCGTGTTCTACGTCGGCGGCGGCGTCATCCGCTCGAAGGCGTCCGAGCAGCTGCTCGAGCTCGTGGAGGCGACGGGCGTGCCCGTGGTCACCACGCTGATGGCCCGCGGTGCCTTCCCCGACTCCCACGAGCAGCACCTCGGCATGCCCGGCATGCACGGCACCGTGCCCGCCGTGCTCGGCCTGCAGGAGAGCGACCTGATCATCGCCCTCGGCGCGCGCTTCGACGACCGGGTGACCGGCAAGACCAGCGAGTTCGCGCCGGACGCCAAGATCGTGCACGTCGACATCGACCCGGCCGAGATCGGCAAGATCCGCGCGGCCGACGTGCCGATCGTGGGCGACGCCAAGGAGGTCGTGCTCGACCTGATCGCGGCCTGGGGCGACGTGAAAGCGGCGCGCACCCCCGACTACAGCGAGTGGTGGACTCGCCTGAACGCGCTCAAGGAGCAGTTCCCGCTCGGCTACACCATGCCGGACGACGGACTGCTCTCGCCGCAGCAGGTCATCGAGCGCATCGGGCAGATGACCGGGCCGGAGGGCGTCTACGCCGCCGGCGTCGGCCAGCACCAGATGTGGGCCGCCCAGTTCATCAAGTACGAGCGCCCCAACTCCTGGCTCAACTCCGGGGGAGCGGGCACCATGGGCTACGGCGTCCCCGCCGCCATGGGCGCCAAGGTGGCGCAGCCCGACCGCGTGGTCTGGGCGATCGACGGCGACGGATGCTTCCAGATGACCAACCAGGAGCTCGCCACCTGCGTCATCAACAACATCCCGATCAAGGTCGCGATCATCAACAACTCCAGCCTCGGCATGGTGCGCCAGTGGCAGACGCTGTTCTACGACGGCCGCCACTCGAACACCGACCTGAACACCGGGCACGGCACCGTGATGGTGCCCGACTTCGTCAAGCTCGCCGACGCCTACGGCGCCCTCGGCATCCGCGTGACGAAGCAGGAGGAGGTCGACGCCGCCATCCAGCTCGCGCTCGACACCAACGACCGCCCGGTCGTGATCGACTTCGTCGTCAGCCGCGACTCCATGGTGTGGCCGATGGTGCCGCAGGGCGTCAGCAACTCCGCCATCCAGCACGCACGCGCCATCGCCCCCGAGTGGGAAGAGGAGTAACCAGAATGAGCCACGTACTCTCCCTCCTCGTCGAGGACAAGCCGGGTCTGCTGACCCGCGTCGCCGGGCTCTTCGCCCGCCGCGGCTTCAACATCGAGAGCCTCGCCGTCGGCAAGAGCGAGATCCCCGGTCTGTCGCGCATCACCGTGGTGGTCGACGTCGAGGAGCTGCCGCTCGAGCAGGTCACCAAGCAGCTGAACAAGCTGGTGAACGTGATCAAGATCGTCGAGCTCGATCCCTCGCAGTCGGTGACCCGCGAGCACATGCTGATCAAGGTGCGCGTCGACAACACCACGCGGTCGCAGGTTCTCGAGGCCGTGTCGCTGTTCCGCGCCAGCATCGTCGACGTGTCGACGGACGCCCTGGTGATCGAGGCGACCGGGGACAGCGGCAAGATCCAGGCGCTGCTGCGCATCCTCGAGCCCTACGGAATCAAGGAGATCGCCCAGAGCGGGCTCCTCGCCATCGGGCGCGGCGGCAAGAGCATCACCGAGCGCGTCTTCAAGAACTAGGGGCGCGCCAGCGCCCCGTAGATCGAGTGGCAGGCTCGCGCCAGCGAGACTGATACAGAATGGCCGAAGGCTCCAACAGCTTGGGCCGTACCGAGATCTTCCCTCCGAAGTACATCACCACCGAACCAGAGAAGGAACCATAAAGTGACCGAAATCTTCTACGACAAAGACGCCGACCTCGCCCTGATCCAGGGCAAGAAGGTCGCTGTCATCGGCTACGGCTCGCAGGGCCACGCTCACGCGCAGAACCTCCGCGACTCCGGAGTCGAGGTCGTCGTCGGCCTCAAGGAGGGCTCGAAGTCGAAGCCCAAGGCCGAGGAGGCCGGCTTCACCGTGCTCACCGGCGCCGAGGCCGCCGCCTGGGCCGACGTGATCGTCATCCTCGCTCCCGACCAGAGCCAGCGCCACCTCTACGCGGACGACATCGCCGCCAACCTCACCGAGGGCAAGGCGCTCGTCTTCGGCCACGGCTTCAACATCCGCTACGGCTACATCACCGCCCCCGCCGGCGTCGACGTGCTGCTCGTCGCCCCCAAGGGCCCGGGCCACACCGTGCGCCGCGAGTACGAGGCAGGCCGTGGCGTCCCCGTCATCGTCGCCGTCGAGCAGGACGCCACCGGCTCCGCCTGGGACCTCGCCTGGTCGTACTCCAAGGCCATCGGCGGCCTCCGCGCCGGCGGAATCAAGACCACCTTCACCGAGGAGACCGAGACCGACCTCTTCGGCGAGCAGGCAGTTCTCTGCGGCGGCGTCTCGCAGCTCGTGCAGTACGGCTTCGAGACCCTGACCGAGGCGGGCTACCAGCCGCAGATCGCCTACTTCGAGGTTCTGCACGAGCTCAAGCTCATCGTCGACCTGATGTGGGAGGGCGGCATCGCCAAGCAGCGCTGGAGCGTCTCCGACACCGCCGAGTACGGCGACTACGTCTCCGGCCCGCGCGTGATCACCCCGGACGTCAAGGAGAACATGAAGGCCGTTCTCGCCGACATCCAGAACGGTGCGTTCGCCGAGCGCTTCATCGCCGACCAGGACAACGGAGCCCCCGAGTTCCTCGCCCTCCGCGAGAAGGGTGCAGCGCACCCGATCGAGGCCACCGGCAAGGAGCTGCGCGCGCTCTTCGCCTGGAAGCAGCAGGACGCCGACTACACCGACGGCTCCGCTGCTCGCTAGCGCTCGCTGCGGATCCGCCGGCTTCGCTTCGACACGCGACGGATCCGCTGCTCGCTAGGTTTCGATACGCGGCCTCCTTCGTCGGTCGCTACTCAACCAGCGGTGCGACGGCGAGGCCTCCTTCGTCGGTCGCTACTCAACCGGCGGTGTACGAACGCCCGCCCTCCCGGCCACAAGCCGGGCGGGCGGGCGTTTCGTCGTTCGCCTGACAGGATGGGTGCATGACGCGCTACGGGACCCCCATCACATCGGTCGCGGAGCTCGAGGACGTGGTGGGCGTCCCGCACCAGCGCGCGGTCGACAAGGTGCGCCGCGAGCTGCACCCGATGGACCGCGACTGGCTCGCGGCCTCCTCGCTCGTCTTCCTCGCCACCTCCGACGGCCTCGGCGACCACGACGTCTCGCCCAAGGGCGACCCCGCCGGCTTCACCACCGTGCTCGACGAGCGCACCATCGCCATCCCCGACCGGCCGGGCAACCGCCGTGTCGACGGCCTGCGCAACATCCTGGCCCACCCGCACGTCGGCCTCGTCTTCCTCGTGCCCGGCCGCGGCGACACGCTACGCATCAACGGGCGCGCCAGCATCGTGCGCGACGCCCCCTTCTTCGACGACATGATCGCGCGGGGAAACACCCCCGACCTCGCGATCGTCGTGGAGATCGAGGAGGTCTTCTTCCACTGCTCGAAGGCGTTCCTGCGCTCCAAGGCGTGGGACCCGTCCACCTGGGAGGAGTCGGCAGCGCCCCGCCGCGCGGTGATCGCGAAGGCGGTCGAGCGGCCTGACGACTCCCTCGCGCTGCTCGACACGTACTACGGGCCGAAGTACGCGGAGACCGTCGACCGCTAGACCGGTCGGCTCGCGCTCGAGCGTCGGGCGGCGCAGAACCGGCGGCGCAGAACCGTCAGCGCAGGAGCGAGACGACGAGCACGATCGCTCCGGCGATCGCCGCCCAGACGAGCAGTCCCACCGCGAACGCGGCCGTCCAGCCGCGGGCCCGGTAGCGCCCGCGGTCGTCCCGCGGCACCGGCAGCTCCTCGTCGCCGGTGCGCGGATCGCCGCGGAGGGGGAGCCTGAACCTCATACCGCGACCCTGAGGGCGTCGAGTCCGGCGAGGGTGAGCCGCAGGTCGCCCGGTCCGTGAACCACGGTGAGCAGCACGTCGTCGCAGTTGCTGCAGCGCACCACGAGGTCGGTGCCCGAGACGTAGACCATGGCCCGGGCGAGCACGGCCTCGTCGCCGCAGCCGACGCAGCGGCCCACCGCATCCGTTATATCGATGCTGAACAGGTCCGAGAGCGGCCCGGCCAGGGAGTTGCCGTCGACGTGGGACATCACTTTCCTCCGAAACGCTCGGTCTTGACGGACGCCGGGGCGTGCCCGAGCGCGACCAGCGCGTCGGCGACCGCCTCGACGAAGCCGGTGGGCCCGCAGACGAAGACCGCGGGCATCTCGCTCGCCGGGATCGTCGAGGACTCGAGGACGCGCGGGCCCACGCGGCCGGCAGGCACGGGCCAGCCCTCGGGAGCCACGCGCGTGTAGACCCAGTCGATCGAGAAATGAGCGGATGCGAGTTGCTCGAGTTCCGGGACGAAGAAGGCGTCCTCGGCGGTGCGCACCGAGTACAGCAGCCGGAACCGTGCCGTGCTGCCGCTGGCCGCGTGGGCGCGGATCATGGCCATCAGCGGGACGATGCCGCTGCCGCCGCCGATCAGCTGCACCGGCCCGGTCTGCTCCGGCCGCCAGACGAACCAGCCGCCGAGCGGGCCGCGCAGCTCCAGCTCGTCGCCGGGCAGCAGGTCGTCGACCAGGTAGGGCGAGACCTCGCCGTCGGGCAGGCGGTCGACCGCGAGCTCGAGCCGGTCGCCGGGCGACGCGGTGGCGATCGAGTACGAGCGCACCGCCTGGTAGCCGTCCGGTGCGGTCAGCCGCACGTCGACGTGCTGTCCGGCCAGATTGCCGCCCCATCCGGGCACGTCGATCTGGATGCTGCGCCCGGTGGGCGTCTCGGTTCGAGTGGATGCCACGACTCCCACCTTCCAGACCGCGTTCACGAGCGGTGCGTCACGAGTACCGCTGCTCTTTCCACGGGTCGCCGTAGATGTTGTAGCCGTTCTGCTCCCAGAATCCCGGGTCGTCGCTCTTGCGCATCTCGATGCCGCGCACCCACTTCGCGCTCTTCCAGAAGTAGAGGTGCGGTACGAGCAGCCGCGCGGGGCCGCCGTGCTCCGGGTCGAGCGGCGCACCGTCGAACTCGAACGCCACCCAGGCCTTGCCGCCGAGCAGGTCGGCGAGGGGCACGTTGGTGGTGTAGCCGCCGTAGGAGTACACCATCGTGTAGGCGTACTTCGTGTCGATCCCGGCGAACAGCGTGTCGAGCGAGACCCCGCGCCAGGAGGTGCCGAACTTCGACCAGCGCGTGACGCAGTGGATGTCGGTGGCGATGTCCTCGACGGGCAGCGCCATCAGCTCGTCCCAGCTCCAGCGGTGCATCAGGCCGGACTCGTCGGTGATCGTGAACGACCACTCGGCGGTGTCGATCCGCGGGGTCGGCCCGGCCGAGAGCACGGGGAAGTCGGTGGTCAGAAACTGACCGGGCGGCAGATCGGGATTGTGTTCGCGAGAACGTCCGGAAAAACCGCGAGAGATGATGCCCATGTCCCTGCCCTTCGGTTGAAGTCGAGCCTAGCGAGTGCGGCGCGGGATTGCGTAGCCCGCAGGGTGGTCCTGCCGGGAGCAGTCGGCGTCAGCCCTTGTGCTGTCCGCGGTAGCGGAAGGGGGTGACGCCGTGCACCTTCTTGAACTGCCGCGAGAAGTAGAAGGAGTCGGGGTAGCCGGCGGCGGCCGCGACGCGGGCGATCGAGAACTCGGTGGTGTCGAGCAGCTCGCGCGCCCGCGCCATGCGCAGCTGGGTCTGGTACTGCAGCACGGGGTACCCGATCCGGCTCTTGAACAGCGCGGCGAAGTGCGAGGTGCTCAGCATGGACATGGCGGCGAGCTCGGCGACGCTCACGTGGTCGTCGACGTGCGCGCGCAGGTACTCCGCCGCGCGGTCCACCGCCACGTCCCGGCTGTCGCCAGTGGCGCGGTCGGAGGCGAGGACGGCCATGAGGTGCCAGGCGGCGCCGGCCGACGCCAGCAGGCTCTGATTCGTCGTATCGTGCTCCATCCACTGGAGCACCTCGGCGATGAGGGCGACGACGCGGAAGACGTCGGAGGGGGTGCGCACCGGCGCATCCGCTGTCATTCCCGCGGCGTCGAGAAACTCGGGGAGGTCGCGCCCGGCGACGTGCAGCCACCAGAGCGTCCACGGGGTGCCCTCGCTCGAGCCGTAGGAGTGCGGGTGGCCCGGCGGGAGGATGATCACCTGGCCGGCGCGAACGGTGAATCGTCCCGCCGCCGTTTCGCACCATCCCTCGCCCTTCACGCACATGATGACCACGGCCTGGCCGATGGGGGTCGAGCGCGCCCGGCCGTGCGAGTGCGCCTCGGGGAAGTAGCCGCAGTCGGTCACGACGAGGTGCGAGGTCCCGGGCTGCTGCAGCGCCTCGCGCACGCGCGGCCGGGGGAGCACCAGCATGCGCTGGCCGGGGAAGCCGTCGGCGATGGTCATGCCCCAGTGTGGCGCACGGATCGTGGTTTCGTCCAGAAAGCCCGGTGAATCCTCCTGCCGCGACCGCGCGGGATGCTCGTAGCGTTGCCCCCATGCTCAACGCCGAGAAAGCCTTCCCCCTGCCGAACGACGCCGCACCCGCGGCCGGTACCGGGACCGACGACACCTCGACCATCGTGCTCCCCCCGGTGCCCGAGGAGTTCGCCGGGCGGGCGGTGGCCGCCTGGTCGCAGCCGCTGCTGATCGACACCTACCTTCCGGCCGAGCCGGACCCCTACCCGGCGTTCCTCGAGACGCGGGTCTACCAGGGCTCCAGCGGCAAGGTCTACCCGCTCCCCTTCCACGAGAGCATCGCGCAGGAGAAGCGCCCCCACGAGTGGCAGGCGATCCACCTCGAGAACGCGTGGGTGCGACTGGTGATCATGCCCGAGCTCGGCGGGCGCATCCACATCGGCTACGACAAGGTGGCCGGCTACGACTTCATCTACCGCAACAACGTGATCAAGCCCGCCCTCGTCGGCCTCGCCGGTCCGTGGATCTCCGGCGGCATCGAGTTCAACTGGCCGCAGCACCACCGCCCGGGGACCTTCCTCCCCACCGACTGGGAGATCGAGCACGAGGCCGACGGCTCGATCACCGTCTGGTGCAGCGACCACGACCCGATGAACCGCATGAAGGGCATGCACGGCATCCGGCTGCGGCCGGACAGCAACGTGGTGGAGGCGCGCGTGCGCCTCTACAACCGCACCGACGAGACGCAGACCTTCCTCTGGTGGGCGAACGTGGCCGCCGCGGTGAACGACGACTACCAGTCGTTCTTCCCCACGGACGTGGCCTTCGTCGCCGACCACGCCAAGCGCGCGGTCGCCACCTTCCCTGCCGTCGACGGCCGCTACTACGGCGTCGACTACCCGGCGCAGGCCACCGAGCAGCGCCCGGACGGCGACCGGCTCGACTGGTACCGCAACATCCCCGTGCCCACCTCGTACATGGTGGCCGAGACCGCCGACGACTTCTTCGGCGGCTACGACCACGGCCGGGAGGCCGGCTTCGTCTACTGGGCCGACCACAGGATCGCGCCGGGCAAGAAGCAGTGGACCTGGGGCAACGCCGAGTTCGGATGGGCCTGGGACCGCAATCTCACCGACGGCGACGGCCCCTACGTCGAGCTGATGGCCGGCGCCTACACCGACAACCAGCCCGACTTCTCCTTCCTCGCCCCGGGCGAGACCAAGGCCTTCAGCCAGTTCTGGTACCCCATCCAGGCGATCGGGCCCGCCCACCAGGCCACCCTGCACGCCGCCGCCCGCCTCGACGTGCGGCCAGGGCGGTCGGGCACGACCGTCACGATCGGGGTCGCCCCGACCCGGGTGGTCGAGGAGGCGACGATCCGTCTGACGGATGCGTCCGGTGCGGTCGTGCACACGGCCAGCGTGCGCATCGCCCCCGGCGCCGAATACCGGCAGGTGCTCGAGCTGCCGGGGAAGCACCGCGCGAGCGAGCTCACCCTCGACGTCCTGGACGGATCCGCGACGCTCCTGTCGCTGCGGCACCGCGATCCCGCGGCCGACGCGCAGGCGCCCGCCCCCGCCACGGAACCGCCGGCGCCGAACGACATCGCGTCTGTCGACGAGCTCTTCTTCACCGGCCAGTACCTCGACCAGTACCGCCACGCCACCCGGGCCCCCGAGCCGTACTGGATCGAGGCGCTCCGGAGGGACCCGGCCGACGTGCGCTCGAACGTGGCGCTCGCGGGCCGCCTCGAACGCGCCGGCCTGCTGGCCGAGGCGGAGCAGCACCTGCGCACCGCCCTCGACCGGCTGCTCGCGCGGGTGCCCAACCCGGCGGACGGCGAGGCGCACTACCGGCTGGGCATCAACCTGGTGCACCAGGGCAGGGACGCTCAGGCGCGGGACTTCCTGGCCAAGGCCACCTGGAACAGCGGCTGGCGCGTGCCCGCCGGCTTCGCCCTCGCCCGGCTGGCGTCCCGCGGCGGCGACCACGCCGCGAGCGAGACCGCCCTGCGCGAAGTGCTTGCGCACGACGGGGAGCACCTGCAGGCGAACGCGATGCTCGCGCTGCAGCTGCGCAGCCGCGGCGCGCTCGCCGAGGCCGACGCCGTCGTCGCCGCCCAGCTGCTGCGCGACCCCCTCGACCAGTGGACCCGCGACCTCGCCGGGCTGCCGCTCACCCGTGACGCCCCCACCCTGCTCGACGTCGCCCTCGAGTACGCGCAGAGCGGCTACCCCGAGCGGGCCCTCGACCTGCTCGACGCCGCCGGGAGCGCCGCAGCGACCACCGCGCTCGGCCAGGTGCAGGTGGCCCCGCTCGTGCACTACCACCGCGCGGCGCTGCTCGACGCGCTCGGCGAGCCCGACCGCGCGGCGGACGCCCGGACGAGCGCCCGGGAAGCGGATGCCCGCAACAGCCTGGCATCGCGCCTCGCCGACGCGCAGGTGCTGGGCGCCGCGCTCGTCGCCGACGGCGGAGATGCGCGCGCCGCCTCCCTGCTCGGCAGCTGGTACTACGACAAGAAGCGGTACGACGACGCGATCGCCGTGTGGACGACCGCGGCCACCTCGATCCACGACGACGGCACCGCGGCGCTCGTGCACCGCAACCTCGGCATCGCGGCCTACAACGTGCGGCGCGACAGCGCGCGTGCGCTGCGGCACTTCGAGGAGGCCGTGGCGCGGGCGCCCCGCGACGCCAAGCTGCTCTACGAGTACGACCAGCTGCTCGCCCGCACCGGTGCGGATGCCGCGTCCCGCCTCGCCCGGCTCGAGTCCGCGCGGGAGATCGCGACCAGCCGCGACGACCTGACCATCGTGCTCGTCGGGCTGCTCACCGAGACCGGACGGCCGCTCGAGGCGCGCGAGACCATCCGGGGCCGGGTGTTCCAGCCCTGGGAGGGCGGGGAGGGGCAGGTGCTGCTCGCCTGGGAGAACGCGACGACGGCGCTGGCTCGCGCGGCGCTGGCGGAGGGCGACGCGTCCGCCGCGCTCGCGCTCGTGCGCTCGGCGATCACGCTTCCGCTGTCGCTCGGCGAGGGGCGGCATCCGCTCGCCAACACGGCCGACCTGCTCTTCCTGCTGGGCGAGGCGCTCGCCGCGGCCGGCGACGACGCCGGGGCGCGCGAGCAGTGGCGGGCGTCCGCCGAGTCGACCGGCGACTTCATCGACATGACCGAGCGCCGGTTCAGCGAGCAGACGCTGTTCTCGATCCGGGCGCTCCGCCGGCTCGGAGACGACGAGGGGGCGCGCGAGCTGACCGAGCGCTTCGCCGACTATCTCGTCGAGCTCGAGAGCACGCCGGCCACCGTCGACTACTTCGCCACGTCCCTGCCGGCGATGCTGCTCTTCCACGACGACCCGCAGCGCGTCCGCGACGCCTACGTCCGCGGGCTCCACTCCCAGCTGGACGAACTCACCGCGGGTTCGTCCGTCCCGGCCGCCTCGGCGTCCACACGGCAGCGCCAGTGACGCTGTCGAATGCAATCAACGAGAAGAAGGAAAACAGCATGAGATTACACAGAGCAGTGAAATCGCGTCGACGCGTTCTCGCGCTCGGGATCGCGGTCACCGCGATCGTGGGCCTGAGCGCCTGTTCGTCGGGCATGGAGACCACCGCGGGCGAGGCGGCGGGCCCGAAGGAGGGCAAGCTGACCATCGCGTACCTGCAGAAGCAGGGCGACCAGCAGTACTTCGTCGACCAGGCGGACGGCGCGAAGGCCGCGGCGAAGGAGCTCGGCGACGTCGACGTCAAGGTCGTCAACCTCGGCACCGACTCCAACAAGGCCATCAGCGAGCTCGACTCGGTGATCGCGCAGGGCGTGGACGGCATCGTCATCGTCGTACCCGACCAGCAGATCGGCCCGCAGGTGATCGCCGCCGCGGAGGCCGCAGGCATCCCGATCATGGCGTCCGACGACGTGATCGAAGACGCCAGCGGCAAGGAGGCCCCGTTCGCAGGCTTCGACGGAACGGCCATGGGCAACCTGGTCGGCGCCGAGGCCGCACGCCTCTACCTCGAGGCGGGATGGACGGCGGCCGACACCCGCATCCTCTCCTCCTACAAGCAGGACCTCTCGGTGTGCGACCAGCGCGTCGAGGGCGCGGCGGAGGCCTTCGCCGAGGCGGTGCCGTCCGACGCTCCGGAGTCGGTGGACATCGGAACGGACAACTCGGCCACCGACGCCCAGAACAAGGCGGGCGCCGTCATCACCGCCAACTCCGGTGTGAAGCACTGGATCGTCTGGGGCTGCAACGACGAGAACGAGACCGGAGTCGTGACCGCGCTGCAGAACTCCGGCGTCGCACCCGCCGACATCATCGGCGTCGGACTCGGCGCGTACCTCACCTGCAAGGACTGGGCGGCAGGCCAGGACACCGGCAACAAGGCCGCGCTGTTCATCTCCGGCGCCGAGGTCGGCAAGGCGGCCATCACCTCGATGGTCGGACTGCTGCGCGACGGCACCGAGCTGCCGCCGAAGTCGATCGCCAACACGGAGATCGTCAACGCCGACAACTGGGAGGACAAGGGCGTCGTCTGCACCTGATCCATCCGGCGGGGTGCGGCGACCGCCGCACCCCGCTTCCACGACTACGAGAGAGGCGGCCGGTCGATGAACGAGTCGAACGAGCCAGGGACGCTGATGCTGAGCGCCCGCGGCATTGAGAAGAGCTTCGGACCGGTGCGCGCGCTGCAGGGCGTCGAGCTCGAGCTGCGCGCGGGCGAGGTGACGGCCCTGATGGGCGAGAACGGCGCGGGCAAGTCGACGCTGCTGAAGATCCTGACCGGCGACCTCCAGCCGGACGCCGGCACGCTGACGCTCGGCGGCGCGGAGGTGCAGTTCACCGATCCGCGGCAGTCCCGCCTCGCCGGCCTGCGCGTCATCGCGCAGGAGCCGGAGGTGCTGCTGCACGTCTCCGTCGCCGAGAACATCTACGTGGGGGCCCTGGCCAGCCACGGCTTCGTCTTCAACCGGTCTGCGACACTGGCGCGCGCATCCGCCGACCTGGCCAGGTACGGCTTCGAGAAGCTGATCCGTCCGGAGGCGCTCGGCAGCGAGCTCTCGCCGGCCCAGCGGCAGATCGTCGAGATCATGCGGGCCCTCGTCGACAAGCCGAGCGTGATCTGCTTCGACGAGCCCACGTCGTCGCTCGGCGACGAGGAGGTGGTGATCCTGTTCCGGCTGATCCGCCAGCTGCGCGACGAGGGGATCGCCATCGGCTACGTCTCGCACCGCATGAACGAGATCTTCGAGCTCTCCGACCGCATCACCGTGCTGCGCGACGGCAGATTCGTCGGTGTGAGAACGACCGCCGAGACCAACCACGAGGAGCTCGTGCGCATGATGGTGGGACGCGACCTCAGCCAGTTCTTCCACCGCGACCCCGCGGTGCCCGGGGAGAGCGTGGTCGAGCTGCGCGGCGTCACCAACGAGCACGTGAGCGGCGTCGACCTCGTGGTGAAGGCGGGCGAGGTGGTCGGCGTCGCCGGCCTCGTCGGTGCCGGACGCAGCGAGCTGATGAAGACCATCGTCGGAGACCTGCGCGTGCAGGAGGGCGAGCTGCTGATGGGCGGCTCGGCCGTCGACTTCCGCAGCCCCGGCGACGCGATCGCCGCGGGCATCGGCTTCGCACCGGAGGAGCGCAAGGCCGAGGCCCTGCTGCTGCAGCGCTCGGTGCGCGACAACATCGCGCTCGCGCGCCTGAAGAGCCTGTCGCGCTGGATCTTCGTGCGCTCCGCCGACGAGCGCTCGCTGGCCGCGGAGTACATCCGCAGGCTCGGCATCCGCACCCCCTCGGGCGACCAGCTCGCCGGCAACCTCTCCGGGGGCAACCAGCAGAAGGTGGTGCTCGCCCGGTGGCTCGCCACCGCCCCGCGACTGCTGGTTCTCGACGAGCCCACCCGCGGCGTCGACGTGGGGGCCAAGTCGGAGATCTACGCGATCATCGACGAGCTCGCCCACGCGGGCGTCGCCGTGCTCGTGGTCTCCAGCGAGCTGCCCGAGGTGCTCGGCCTCTCCGACCGCATCTACGTGATGGCAGGCGGACGCATCACCGGCGAGCTCTCCCGCGCCGAAGCCACCGAAGAGAAGATCCTGGCGCTCGCCATGGACGAATCCGAACTCACCCCGACCCCATGAGCCCCTCCCTCGAAAGGAGCACTCCGGTGCCCGCTACCCCGACCCCAACGACGCTGAAGTCGCCGCCGCCCCTCTCCGATCCCGCCGCGAACCAGAGCGTGCTGCGCCGCGTGCTCGGCGTGGTGGGCGTGCAGAACATCTCGCTGCTCATGGCGATCGCCCTCGTCGTGACCATCATCGGGTCGCAGAACCCGCTGTTCTTCACCGTCGGCAACCTCCGCGTGATCGGCACGGCGATCGCGATCTCCGGCCTGCTCGCCGTGGTGCAGACGATCGTCATCATCATGGGCGCGCTCGACATCTCGGTCGGGTCCATCGCCGGGCTCACCTCGGTGACGTCGGCGATGATCTTCACCGCCACCGGGCCGCTGCTCGGCGTGGTGGGCGCCGTCGCGATCGGCATGCTCTGCGGTCTGCTCAACGGCTGCATCATCGTCTTCGGCCGGGTGAACCCGGTGATCGCGACGCTCGCCACCCTCGCCGCGTACAAGGGCATCGCGCAGCTCATCTCCGACGGCCGGGCGCAGGGCTACACGGGCGCCGACGGCTTCTTCGTCTTCCTCGCCCGCGGATCGATCATCGGCGTCCCCACCCTCATCTGGGTGCTGGTGGTCGTCGCGGTGCTCGCCCACGTGCTGCTGCGCTACACGAGCATCGGCCGCAACATCTACGCGGTAGGCGGCAACGACATCGCCTCCCGCCTCGCCGGTATCAACATCAACCGGTACATCATCGGCGTCTACATCGTCACCGGCGCCGTCGCAGCGATCGCCGGAATCCTGATCACCGCGCGCACCGGCTCGGGCCAGCCGGTCTCCGGCTCCGAGGGGCTGGAGCTCGAGGCCATCACCGCGGCGGCGCTCGGCGGCGCCGCGCTGAAGGGCGGCAAGGGCACCATCGCCGGCACGATCCTCGCCGTCATCCTGCTCGGCATCCTCACCAACGGCATGACGCTCCTCGGGGTCAACTCCTTCTGGCAGAACGTAGCCAAGGGCGGCCTGCTCGTCGTGGCGGTGATCATCCAGCAGCTGAGATCGGGAGAGCGCCGCATCGGTCTGCCCGGATAGTGGAGCGGATGCGCGGGGCCGGCATCGACCTGCTGGTGGACGTCTCCGACGGGGCCAGGATCACCTCGCTGCTGGCAGGCGGCCGGGAGTGGCTGGCGCCGGGCGGCCCGCGAACGGGCGGCGCCTTCGTGCAGCGGGGGAGTGGGGGCTGGGACGAGGCGGTCCCCACCGTGGCCGCCTGCGTGCTGGCCGACGGCACGGTGCTCCCCGACCACGGCGACGCCTGGCGCGGCGGCTGGGCTGTGGCCTCGCGCGGCGCCGAGCACCTGGAGACGACCGTGCGGCTCGCCAGCCTTCCGGTGACGCTGCGGCGGCGGATCTCGGCGACGGCCACGGGCATCCGACTGTCGTATTCGGCGACCACCGACCGGCGCGAGCCGATGCCGCTGCTCTGGGCGGCGCATCCGCTGTTCGCGGCGGAGCCGGGCACCCGCATCGCGGTCGACGGCGGTCCGGGGCTCGTGGAGGAGTACCCGCGGCGCGGACGGCCGCTCGCCTGGGACGCGCACCGGGCCGCGGGTCACGGGGCCCTGAAGGCCTTCACCCGAGGCAGCCACTCCTCGGCGCGGGTCGTGCACCCCGACGGGAACGCGCTGCGGCTCGACTGGGATCCGCGCCGGCTGCCGCACCTCGGCCTCTACTGGGACGGCGACGAGTTCACCTCGACCCCCGTCGTGGCGATCGAGCCGTCGACCGGGCGCGGGGACTCGGCGGCGCTCGCCGCGGCCGAGGGGCGGGTGCGGATGCTGAGCAGCGCTGCGCCGCTGCACTGGTGGCTCGAGGCGACGCACCTCCCGGGTGGCCCTGACGAGGGCAGGCACCGCGCAGCGCGCCCAGCCGCCGCGAACTAGGGTTACTACATGACGCGCCTCACCCTCGGGATCCCCTCCATCAGGCGCGATCCGGCCCGGATGCCGTCGACGGTGGGCCGTCCCGACGTTCCGGGGCTCGTCGACCAGTTCGGGCGCGAGGCCAGGGACCTGCGGGTGTCCATCACCGAGAAGTGCTCGCTGCGCTGCACCTACTGCATGCCCGAGGCCGGGCTGCCCGCCATCGCCCGCAACGACCTGCTCACCGCGAGCGAGATCGGCCGGCTCGTGGGCATCGCGGTGCGCGACCTGGGGGTGCGCGACATCCGCTTCACCGGCGGCGAGCCGCTCATGCGCAACGACCTCGTGGAGATCATCGCGCGGAGCGCCGAGGTCGCCGAGGGCGCCTCGATCTCGATGACCACCAACGGCATCGGCCTCGACAAGCGCGTCGACGAGCTGGTGGCCGCCGGACTGACCCGCGTGAACATCTCGCTCGACACCGTGGACCGCGACCACTTCGCCCGCCTCACCCGCCGCGACCGGCTGCCCGCGGTGTTCGCGGGCATCAAGGGCGCCCAGGCCGCCGGGCTCACGCCGCTCAAGATCAATGCCGTGCTGATGCGCGACACCCTCGCCGGCGCCATCGACCTGCTCGAGTGGTCGCTCGCCAACGGATGCCGCCTGCGCTTCATCGAGCAGATGCCGCTCGACGCCGACGAGGCCTGGGCCCGCGACAACATGATCGACGCGGAGGAGCTGCTCGCCGTGCTCGGCACCCGCTTCGAGCTCACGCAGCCGCACCGCGAGGACCCGTCCGCGCCGGCCGAGGAGTGGATCGTCGACGGGGGAGCCGGCACCGTCGGCATCATCGCCTCGGTCACCCGCTCCTTCTGCGCGGCCTGCGACCGCACCCGGCTCACCGCCGAGGGCACCGTGCGCTCCTGCCTGTTCGGCGACGACGAGACCGACCTGCGCGGGCTGATGCGCGGGGGAGCCTCCGACCACAACCTGGCCGAGTGGTGGCGGGCCGCGATGTGGGGAAAGCAGGCCGGCCATGGCATGGACCGCGCGGACTTCGTTCGCCCGCAGCGCTCGATGGGGGCTATCGGTGGCTGAGGCGGTCGGGGCGCTCGCTGAGCCTGTCGAGGCGTCGGTGGTCGTCCGGTACTTCGCCGCCGCAGCGGATGCCGCGGGCCGGCTCGAAGAGACCCTCCCGGCCGTCGAGACGGTCGGCGCGCTCCGGGCCCTGCTCGTCGAGCGTTACGGCGATGCGATGGCGCGGGTGCTGGCGTCCGGATCTTTCCTCGTCGACGGCGTCGTCAGCCGCGACGACTCCCGGGAGCTCGGCGCGCGCGTCGACGTACTGCCGCCCTTCGCCGGGGGCTGACCGCCGCCGCCTCGGTGCATGCGCGGGGGCTGACCGCCGCCGCAGTGCCCAACTGCCTGCGTGCCTCCTAGCGAGGCGGGCATCACCTCTGCGATTTCGCAATGTCAGTTTGGGCTGAGTCAACGAGAACTGACATTGCGAAATCGCACAGGCATCTCCTCGCGGAGGCTGGAGGGGTCGCGGACGATGTCGCACGCGAGAGGCGACGAGTGGCAGCCGTCGCGGCCGTCGCATCCGTCGCAGCTGCTGCATCCGTCGCATCCGCTGAAGTCGCTATGCGGATCCGTGTCGGGAGCCGGGGCCGGAGAGCGCGTATCCGAGGTCAGGCCGCGGTGTGACGCAGGAGCTCGCCGACGATCTGCGGCCAGGTCGGCGGCGGCGGGAACTGGTGGCCCATCCCGGGCACGACCACCAGCCGCGCACCCGGGATGAGACGGGCGAGCGCCTCGCCGTGGGGGAGCGGGAACAGCGGGTCCTCCGATCCGTGGATCACGAGGGTGGGCAGGGCGATCGACTCGATGTCGGTGCGGAGGCCGGGCGGGTCGGCGACCGACCAGTGGTTGTCGGCGGAGTCCGGGGAGGGGGAGCGCGACGCGGACGAGACCGCGATGCGGCGGACGCGACGCTCGTCGACGGGGATGCTGCCCGAGTAGAGCCGCTCGGCCTCCACCGCGAGGGCGCCGACAGCGTCGGGGTCGTGCCAGTCCGTCGGCGGAGGGGTGGACGCGAAGCTCGCCGCGAGTTCCGCGGTCGGCGGCGGCAGCGGCGGGGAGACGGACCCGACCGGGCTCGTCGACATCAGGGTGACGGATGCGAGCAGCTCCGGTCGCCGAAGCGCGAGGTTCTGGGCCATGCCGCCGCCCGCGGACAGTCCCACCACGTGCGCCGGCGCCGCCCCGGTGTGCTCGATCAGCGCGGCAAGGTCGTCGAGCAGGTCCCCGCCGCTGTAGTCGGCCGCCCCGGGAGGGACGGTCTCCGACTGACCGGTGTCGCGCAGGTCGTAGCGGATGACGCGTCTGCCGCCGTCGCCCGCGGCGAGCTCACGGCAGAAGTCGTCGTCCCACCACTCCATCGAGCTGGCGGCGCCGGGCACCAGCACGATCGTCGGCCGACCGCCCCCGCCGAAGACCTGGAACGCCAGCCGCACGCCGTTCACGACGTCGACGGTGATCGGGGACACGGGCACATCCATCGGCCCAGTCTCGGCCGCGCCGCGGTCGGCGGTCAACCGTCCCGGCCGCAGAAGGCGCTGGGGTGCGGAGTATTGCTGCTCCCGGTCGCTCTGAGGCGCACAATGCCGCACCCGAGCGTCGTTTCGCCCACATCCGCCCCGAATCCGGCCGGAATCGGGGCCGAACTGGGCGAAACGGCGGCGGCGGGAAGGGGGCGGCGGCTGGACGGCGTCGGCGGGGCGGGGCGGGGCGGGCTAGAGACCGACCCACTCCGTGGTGCCGGTGGCGAGAGCCTGGCGCTTCCAGATGGGCACCGTCTGCTTGACGATCTCGACGAGGCGCTCGCAGGCGGCGAAGGCCTCCGCGCGGTGGGCGGCGGCGGCGGCGGCGACCAGCGCGGTGTCGCCGATACGCAGGGATCCCACGCGGTGGGCGGCGGCGATGCGCAGCCCGGTCTCCGCGGCGACGGTGGCGCAGGCCTCGGCGAGGAAGCGCTGTGCCTCGGGGTGCGCCTGGTACTCCAAGGCGCTGACCGCCTCGCCGTGGTCGTGGTTGCGCACGATGCCGCGGAAGGTCACGAGGGCGCCGTACTCGGGGGTGAGCACGAACTCCTCGAGCGGCGCCGCGTCGATGGTGCTGTCGGCGATGTAGGCGAGGACGAGCGGATGCCCTTCGACAGGCTCAGGGAGCGCGACGGGCTCAGGAAGCGTGACGGGCTCAGGCATGCGGCCCGCCGCCCGAGACCTGGGCCACCAGGTGCGGCAGCAGCTCGTCGAGCACGGCGAGGCCGTCCTTCACCCCGCCGGGGGAGCCGGGGAGGTTGATGATCACGGTGTCGCGCGCGGTGCCGGCGACCGCGCGGCTGAGCGCCGCCATCGGGGTCGACATCAGCCCGTGCACGCGGATCGCCTCGGCGACGCCTGGCAGCTGGCGGTCGAGCACGGCGAGGGTTGCCTCGGGCGTGCGGTCGGTGGGGCTGATCCCGGTGCCGCCCGTGGTGAGGATCACGGCCGGCGCGGTCTTCAGCACCCGGGCCACCTCGCCCGCGATGTCGGCGTCGGAGACGACGCTGAGCTCGGCGGTGTAGCCGGCCGCGGTGAGCCACTCGGCGATGACCGGGCCGGTGGTGTCCGGGCGGGTGCCGGCAGCTCCGGCGGTGGAGGCCACGATGACCGCCGCCGTGTTGGCGCGGGGCTTGGAGCGCCGGGGCCGCTTCGTCGGGGAGGGCGCCGCCGCGGCATCCGCTGGAGCGGTGACCGACGCTGCAGGCTCGCGCACCCAGTGCCCGTGCTTGCCGCCGGTCTTGTCGCGCAGCTGGATGTCGGTCATGGTGGCCGCGGCGTCCACGGCCTTGATCATGTCGTGCAGGGTGAGCGCGGCGACGGTGACGGCGGTGAGCGCCTCCATCTCGACTCCGGTCTGCCCGGTGGTCTTGGCGGTGGCGGTGATGAGGATCGAGTCGACGGTGAAGTCGAAGTCGACCTTCACCGAGGAGAGCGGGATCTGGTGGCAGAGCGGGATGAGCTCGCTCGTCTTCTTCGCCCCGGAGATGCCGGCGATGCGCGCGGTGGCGAGCACGTCGGCCTTGGGCAGGTCGTCGGCGCGCACCAGCGCGATCACGTCGGGGCGCGTCACCAGGCGCCCCGTGGCGGTGGCGGTTCGCTTGGTGATCTCCTTGCCGCCCACGTCGACCATGCGGGCGCGCCCGTCGGAGTCCAGATGTGTCAGTCTCTCGCTCACAGTGCCAGGGTCTCCACGGTGTCGCCCGCTTTCAGCTCGGTGGTGCCCTCGGGCACGTCGATGAGTACGTCGGATGCCGCCAGCGATGCGACCAGGTGCGAGCCCGGGCCGGCGACGACCTCTACTCTGCCACCCGCGACTGTGCGCCCTCGCAGAAACTGTCGCTTGCCGGCCACGGAGACGAGGTCGCCGGCGAGCTGGAGCGGCGCGCGCAGGGCGGCGGGCAGGCCGGCGGCCTCGCGCAGCAGCGGCGCCACGAACACCTCGAAGGAGATCTGCGTGCTCACCGGGTTGCCGGGGAAGCTGATCACGGGAACGCCCTCGAACGATCCGGTGGCCTGCGGCCCTCCCGGCTGCATCGCGATGTGCCCGATGCGTCCGCCGAGCGGGGTGAGCAGGTCGCGCACCACCTCGTGGTCGCCCATCGAGATGCCGCCGGACGTGAGGATGACGTCCGCGCCGACGGCCACCTCGACCATGGCGTCGTGCAGGTGGTCGGCGTCGTCGTTGTCGTTGCGGATGGTGGCGACCACGCGGGCGCCGCAGGCGCGCACGGCGGCGTCGAGCGCCACCCCGTTCGCGTCGTAGACCTGGCCGAGGGAGACCGGCCCGCCGGGATCGACGAGCTCGGCGCCGGTGGTGACGATCACCACGCGCACGCGGGTGCGCACGGCCACCTCGCTGATGCCGGCCGCGGCGAGCACCGCGAGGTGGCGGGGCGCCAGGCGCAGCCCGCCAGGAAGCAGCTCGGAGCCCGCGGTCACGTCGCTGCCGCGGTCGCGCACGTACTCGCCGCTGTGGCGCGGCCGGTGGATGGTGACCGTCTCGCCGACGGCGGTGGTGTCCTCGACCGGCACCACGGCATCCGCCCCCTCGGGAACGACCGCACCGGTCATGATGCGCACGGCGGTGCCGGCGAGCAGCGGCAGCGGGTCGCTCGGGGCCGCTACGATCTCGCCCGCGATGCGCAGCGCGGTGTCGCCCTCGCCGAGGTCGGCGGCGCGCACCGCGAAGCCGTCCATCTGCGAGTTGCGGAACAGCGGCAGGTCGACGGGCGAGACGACAGCGGATGCGCTCAGCCGGCCGAGCGCGTCGGCCAGCGCCACACGCTCGGTGCCGGTGGCCATCGCGCGGGCCAGCAGGGACCGCACGCGTGCGGCGTGCTGGTCGACCGACACAGTGGACATCAGTAGCGGGCCACGTCGCCGTCGACGGTGCGCGACCAGGACTCGATGCCGCCGGTGAGGTGCTTCGCGTGCTCGAAGCCGTGCTGCTTCAGCAGGGCGAGGGCCTGCTCGCTGCGCACGCCGTGGTGGCAGTACACGACGTAGTCCTCGGCCGGGTCGAGCTTCTCGACCACGCTGGCGAGCGAGCCGAGAGGGACGAGAAGCGAGTCGGGCAGGGCGGCGATCTCGGCCTCCCAGGGCTCGCGCACGTCGAGCAGAACGGGCGAGTCGCCGCGCTCGAGGGAGGCGGCCAGTTCGATCGCGGTGACGGAGTCGCTCATGGGGTTCTCGCTTTCGTGAGGGGTGGGGGAGACGCCGCAGAAGGCGTCGTAGTCGATGAGTTCGGTGATCGGGGCGGCGGAGGGGTCGCGGCCGTAGGAGAGCTCGCGGAACCCGCCGCCGAGCGCGTCGTAGGTGGTGACCCGGCCGACCAGCGGGGCGCCGACCCCGGTGAGGATCTTGATCGCCTCGCCGGCCATCACGGCGCCGATCACCGCGACGACCGTGGGGAAGACGCCGCCCTGCTCGCAGGAGAGCACGGAGCCGGCGGGCGGGGGCGTGGGGAAGAGGTCGCGGTACTGCGGCCCGCGGGCCGCCCAGGCCACGCCGACCTGTCCGGCGTACTGCGAGACGGCGCCCCAGACCAGCGGGATGCCCGTGATCGCCGCGGCGTCGTTGGCGAGGTAGCGGGTGGGGAAGTTGTCACTGCCGTCGAGCACGAGGTCGTAGCCGGCGAAGAGGTCGAGAGCGGATGTCGCGTCCAGGCGCCGCTCGACGGCCGAGACCGCGGTGGCCGGGTTGATCGCCGCGACCGACGCGGCGGCGGAGGAGACCTTCGAGGTGCCGACGTCCGCCTCGCCGTGGATGTACTGGCGGTGCAGGTTGCTCAGCTCCACGGTGTCGTCGTCGACGATGCCGATGGTGCCGACGCCGGCCGCGGCGAGGGCGGGGATCACCGTGCTGCCGAGGCCGCCTGCACCGATCACCAGCACGCGGGCGGTGGCGAGGCTGCGCTGGGCGCCGAGCGCGAATCCGGGGAGGGCGAGCTGCCTGGCGTAGCGGTTGGGGCCGGCCGGGGTGAGCTGCATGCTCTCGATTGTGTCAGGTGGTCAGGGTGTGCGCCTGCGTCTGCCGACGATCACTGCCGCGACGCCGAGAACGACCAGCACGCCGGCGATGCCGAGCACGGGTGCGAGGTCGACGCCGGTGGCGGCGAGCTCGGGCGCGGGCGCGCCTGCCGGGTCGGGAGCGGGCGGCGCGACGGGCGGATCCGCGACGGCGGCCGTCACGACCGCGGCGACCGTGGTGAGGTCGCCGGCGCTCACGTCGACCGCGATCGGCTCGGGCAGCACGGCGCCGTCAGGGGCGGACGCGGGGTCGATCCGCAGGCGGTAGTCGGCGGCCGGGACCACCGGGGGCAGTGTGAAGCTGCCGTCGGCGGCGGTCTGCGTCGACGCGATCACGTCGCCGTCGGGCTCCACGAGCTGCACGGTCACCGGTGGCAGCTCGCCGATCGAGATCACTCCCGCGACGGTGCGGGCGACGGAGGCGAACCACATCTGCGCCTGCGGGATTCCGGAGACGAAGGTGGAGGTGATGGAGAGGCTGGTGATCGCGACGGCGGGCTGCACCCAGATGGAGGCGCCGGAGGTCGAGCAGTTCGCGGAGAACTCCGGGCAGCGCGGGTCTGCCGCCGACACGCTCGTCGCGGTGCTGGTGAGGGTCGGCAGCGGGGTGAGGCTGACCGGCCCGGGGCAGGGGTTCGGGGACGTTCCCGGCACGCAGTAGTTGAAGGCGGTGACGCCGAGGTCGGCGGCGGGCACCGGGGTGCCGGCGGTGGAGGTGGCGCTCACCCCGATCACCTCGGCGTCGATGTCGCCGAAGGCGGCGCCCCAGACGCGGACCGGGGTCGGGGTGGCGAAGGTGAAGGTGGTGGTCGACACCGCGCCCGGCGTGTTCGAGGTCGGGTTGATGCTGAGGTAGGGCTTGCCGCGGCTGGAACCGACCAGTTGGCCGGCGGGCGTGGACTCCGGGAGGTAGGCGCCGGTGCCGGCGGAGAGGGTCAGGGTGCGCGACGTCGACGCGACGCTCGTCGCGGGGAAGCCCGCGGGCAGCGTGAGGGTGCTGGCCCAGGCGCCCGCCGATCCGGTGGTCGGCGACCAGGCGGCGTAGCCGTCGGACGGCGCGGCGTTCGCCGGCGCGGCGCCGAAGACGCCGAGCAGGGCCACGAGCGGCACCACGGCGACCGCGGAGAAGGTGAAACTACGTCGACGAGTCATTTGCCACCGCCTAGCCCCGAAGAGGTGACGGGCCTAGCGATGCGGCGCGAACCCCCGGCCCTACCCCGATATGCGGCTACAGTTGCACGATATCGACGCATCAGCGGATGGGGACGCGAATGACACGTTTTCGAGTGAGCGAGGCCGCGGCAATCCTCGGCGTCAGCGACGACACGCTGCGGCGCTGGGCGGACGCCGGCCGGCTCGCGCTGCACCGGGGCGAGAACGGCCGGTCGTACGTCGACGGCGCGCAGCTCGCGCCCCTGGCGCAGGAGCTAGCGGCCGAGTCCGCGCTGGCCACCGCGTTCCCCGCTGCCCGCACCTCGGCGCGCAACCGCATCACGGGGATCGTCACGAAGGTGACGAAAGACGGGGTGATGGCGCAGGTGGAGCTGCAGGCCGGTCCCTTCCGCATCGTCTCGCTGATGAGCCGCGAGGCCGCGGACGAACTGGGCCTCGAACCCGGCAGCCTGGCCGTCGCCAGCGTGAAGGCCACCACCGTGGTCGTGGAACTGCCCGACCACAGGGAGAGCTGATTCCATGAAGGCGACCACGGCATCCGCTGCCCTGATTCTCGGCCTGGGGCTCGCGCTCGCCGGCTGCGCCGGCGGTGCTCCCGCCGCGACCGGGCGGTCCGCGTCCCCCGGCAGCCTCGAGGGCTCGATCACCGTCTTCGCGGCAGCCTCGCTGAAGGGCACCTTCACCGAGCTGGCAGACGGCTTCGAGGCGGAGCACCCCGGCACCACGGTCGAGCTGAACTTCGCCGGATCCTCCGACCTGGTCACCCAGATCACCGAGGGCGCGCCCGCCGACGTCTTCGCCTCGGCCGACACGAAGAACATGGCGAAGGTGACGGAGGCGGCGCTCGCCGACGGCGACCCGGTCGACTTCGCGACGAACACGCTCGAGATCGTCGTGTCCCCTGGCAACCCGGCCGGCATCGAGAGGTTCGCCGACCTCGCGCGGGACGACGCGAAGGTCGTGGTGTGCGCCCTCGCGGTGCCCTGCGGCGCCGCGACCTCGACGGTCGAGACGGCGACCGGGGTGGACATCGCGCCGGTGAGCGAGGAGTCGTCGGTGACAGACGTGCTCGGCAAGGTCGCCTCCGGCGAAGCGGATGCCGGGCTCGTCTACGTGACGGACGTCATCGCCGCCGGCGACGCGGTCGAGGGCATCGCCTTCGACGAGTCCGGAGAGGCCGTCAACACCTACCCGATCGCGGCGCTGAGGGATTCGGCGTCGCCCGAGGTGGCGCGCGCCTTCGTCGCGTTCGTCGCCTCGGCCGCCGGCCGGCGGGTGCTGGCCGACGCCGGCTTCGGCGCCCCGTAGCGGTGCGGTCGTGAGGACGGGTCTCGGGGGCATCCCGCGCTGGGTGGCGGCGATCGCCGCGGTCGGCGCGCTCTTCGTGCTGCTGCCGCTCGCGGCCATGACCACCCGGGTCAACTGGGCGGAGTTCCTGCCGCTGATCACCTCGGAGTCGTCCGTCGCGGCCCTGCTGCTCAGTCTGCGCACCTCGCTCGCCGCCACCGCGCTGTGTGTGCTGCTCGGTGTGCCCATGGCGCTGGTGCTCGCCCGGGCGCGCTTCCGCGGGCAGCGCATCCTGCGCGCGCTCGTGCTGCTGCCGCTGGTGCTGCCGCCCGTCGTGGGCGGTATCGCCCTGCTCTACACCTTCGGCAGGCGCGGCCTGATCGGCCAGGGCCTCGAGGTGCTCGGGGTGTCGATCGCCTTCTCCACCACCGCGGTCGTGCTCGCGCAGACCTTCGTGGCGCTGCCCTTCCTCGTGCTCAGCCTCGAGGGGGCGCTGCGCACGGTCGGCACCCGCTACGAGGCCGTCGGCGCGACGCTCGGCGCCAGCCCGACCACCGTGCTGCGGCGGGTCACCCTGCCCCTGGTGCTGCCCGCGCTGCTCTCCGGCGCCGTGCTCTCCTTCGCCCGGGCGCTCGGCGAGTTCGGCGCCACCCTCACCTTCGCAGGCAGCCTGCAGGGCACCACCCGCTCGCTGCCGCTGGAGATCTACCTGCAGCGCGAGACCTCGCCCGACACGGCGGTGGCGCTCAGCCTCGTGCTCGTGGTCGTCGCGGTGGTGGTCGTCGGCTTCGCCCACCGGGCGGGGGCAGGCGTGCACCTCAGCGCCGGGCTGCGCTCGTGACGCTGCAGTTCGACGCGCGCGTCGGGGAGCGCGGCTTCGACCTCTCGTTCCGGGTCGCGCCGGGCGAGACGGTGGCGGTGCTCGGGCCGAACGGTGCGGGCAAGTCGACGCTGCTGAACCTCGTCGCCGGACTGCTGCGGCCGGACGCGGGCCGGGCCACGCTGGGCGGCGAGGTGCTGTTCGATACCGCCGCCGGCGCCTTCGCGGCCCCGCACATCCGCGGGATCTCGATGCTCGCGCAGGACGCCCTGCTGTTCCCGCACCTGAGCGTGCTCGAGAACGTGGCCTTCGGGCCGCGCAGCGCGGGGGTGCGGGCCGCGGCCGCCCGGTCGGCGGCCAGGGACTGGCTCGCCGAGGCGGACGCGCTCGAGCTCGCCGACCGCAGGCCCGCCGAGCTCTCCGGCGGTCAGGCGCAGCGCATCGCCGTGGCGCGCGCGCTCGCCTCCGAGCCCCGGCTGCTGCTGCTCGACGAGCCGATGGCGGCGCTCGACGTCTCCGTCTCGCCCGCGATCAGGCGGATGCTGCGCCGGGTTCTCGCCGACCGGGCCGCGATCGTGGTCACCCACGACATCCTCGACGCCTTCACCCTCGCCGACCGGGTGATTGTGCTCGACGGCGGCGCGATCGTCGACGGCGGCGTCACGGCGCAGGTGCTGGAGCGGCCGCGCATCCGCTTCACGGCCGGGCTGGCCGGGCTGAACCTGCTGACCGGCGTGCGCACGGTGGGCGGGCTGGTCGGCGACGACGGGGTCGAGCTGCGCGGCGCGGCCGCCGAGCCGGTCGCGGTCGGGGCGCGGGCGGCGGCGAGCGTGCGGCCGTCGGCCGTCGAGGTGTCGCTGCTCGAGCCGGACGGGACGCGGAACCGGATGCGGGGCACCGTGCGCGACCTGGAGCCGCGCGGCGACCTGGTGCGGGTGCGAACGGAGGTGCTGTCGGCCGACGTCACGCCGGCGCGCGCCGCCGAGCTCGACCTGGCGGCGGGCACCCCGGTGTGGCTGGCGTTCCCGGAGAAGGCGCTGAGCGTCTACCCCGCTGGTTGAGAAGGCCGGACACGCGCCCCCGTTGGTTGAGTAGCCCGCGACGGAGGAGCAGGCGTCCCCCGTCGGTTGAGTAGCGCCCGACGGAGGAGGACGCGTATCGAAACCGAGTTTGCGCAGGCGTGGTTTCGATACGCGAACTCGCAGAGCTCGCCTGCAACTCAACCAGCGGACGGAGTGCGCGGGCGCCCGATGTGGCCGAGCAGCGCGCAGATCAGCGTGATCCCGGCGGCCACCGCCATGCCGACCCCGATGTGAACGTTCAGCAGCAGCCCGCCGACTAGGGCGCCGAGCCCGATCAGCAGCACGGCGCCGGCGCGGCGCTTCCACTGCTGGCCCGAGTTTCCGCCGAACTTCGAGTCGAAGGCGAGCCCGACCAGGGTGGAGGTGACAACCACGGTGGTGACGTCCTTGACGCCGATGTGGCGCGCGGCCCCGGCCTGCATGCCCATCGCGAGGCCGAGCGCGCCGGTGACGGCGAAGGCCACGGGCTCCGACGGGTCGTCGATCAGCAGCAGCGGCACGGCCGCGGCGAGGATCACCACGCCGACCAGCGCGAACAGGATCGTGCTGCGGTGCGACCAGCCGGCGGCCACCGGCTTCAGCGTGCGGCCCGCGACGAGCGCTCCGAGCATGAACAGCACGAGGGCGATGATCGGCCCGATCACGGGCAGGTCGTCCGCACCCGTCAGCGCCATGCCCAGGATCACCACGTTGCCGGTCATGTTGCCGGTGAAGACCCGGTCGAGCCCGAGGTAGCCGACGGCGTCGATGATGCCGGTGGAGAAGGTGAGCGCCAGCATCAGGCCGAGGTGCAGGCCGGAGGGGTGTGCGCGGAGGTACGAGTTCATTGCTGCTCCCTGGGATCGTGCGCCTACAGAGAGTCGCTAGGGTCTTGAGAATACTGGAGCTTTGTTTCCAGCAGGAGACGGGGGCCCTCGATGACAGCAGACCAGGCGATGCCGACAGCAGCGGATGCGCTGCAGCCGAACACGGGGCCGATCCGCGCCGCGACCTACCTCGCCGCCGACCCGGCCTCCGTTCTCTGGGGCCGGCTGCCCTGCGCCAGCGACGCCCCGGTGCTCACCGTCGCCGCCGGCACCGAGGTGACCATCGACACGATCAGCCACGAGGGGATCCTCGAGGACCAGGGCAGCGACCCGGTCGCATTCTTCGGCGGCTTCGGCGTCGCGCCCGAGCACGTGCTCGACGACGCGATCGCGCTCACCGCGACCCGCAGCCGCGACGCCGCGACCGACGGCCCGCACGTGGTGACCGGCCCGGTCTTCGTCGAGGGCGCGCAGCCCGGCGACCTGCTCAAGATCACCGTGGTCGAGGCCCTTCCGCGCGTTCCCTACGGCGTCATCTCGAACCGGCACGGCCGCGGCGCCCTGCCGGGCGAGTATCCCGAGGGCCCGGGCACCGTGAGCGTGTTCGCGGCCGTCGACGGCGACGAGGGCACCATGCCCCGCGTGCTCGGCGGCGAGCACAGCGTGCGCTTCCCGCTCGCCCCCTTCCTCGGCATCATGGGCGTCGCGGTGGCCGGCGACGTGCGCCCGCACTCCGTGCCGCCCGGCGCGCACGGCGGCAACATCGACATCAACCTGCTCACCGCGGGATCGACCCTCTACCTTCCGGTGCAGGTGCCGGGCGCGCTGGCCTACGTGGGCGACCCGCACTTCGCCCAGGGCGACGGCGAGGTGGCGCTCACCGCGATGGAGGCGTCGCTGCGGGTGACACTGCGGTTCGAGGTGGTGCCCGCCGCATCCGCTCTCGAGGCCTTCGGCCACCTGGTGGGCCCGCTGGCCGAGACGAGCGAGTTCCTGGTCCCCACCGGCATGAGCCCCGACCTCGACGAGGCCATGCGCAACTGCGTGCGGGCCGCGATCGCCCTGCTGCAGGCGCGCTTCGGCATGGACGCCGCGCACGCCTACGCCTACCTCAGCGCGGCCACCGACTTCAACATCTCCCAGGTCGTCGACCTCGTCACGGGAGTCCACGCACGCATCAGAGTGGCGGATTTCGAATGAGCTTTCCCGTAGACCTCCCCGTCGGCGCCTCCGAGCCCGCCGGCCTGCTCGACGCCTTCCGCGACTACGAGCGGGCGCTGATGGCGAACGACCTCGCGTCGCTCGACCGGCTGTTCGCGCCCGGCCCCGACACCCTGCGCGGCGACGCGGGCGGGATGCTGCGCGGCCACGACGCGATCAGCGCCTTCCGGCAGGGGCGCGGCGGCGCGCCGGCGCGCGAGATCGTGCGGGTCGAGGTTCGGCCGATTGCAGCGGATGCCGCGCTCGTCATCGCGACGACGGCGCCGCACACGGGTGGCCGGGGGCAGCAGACGCAGCTCTGGCGCCGGATAGACGGCGCCTGGGCGGTCGAGGCCGCGCACGTGAGCCTGCCGGCGCCGGCCGTGAACTCCACGATCTGGCGCGTGGTCGGCACGCCGCTGGTCGCCAGCGCGGTGACCGGCCATGTGGAGAAGACCACAGCCACCGGCTGGCAGTTCGGCGACGGCGGGGCCCTGGGCGGGCAGACCGTCGCGGTGAAGGACCTCTTCGACGTGGCCGGATTCGCGGTCGGCGGGGGAGTGCCGGCGTTCCTCGCCGAGGCCTCGCCCGCCACCACCAACGCCCCGGCGGTGCAGGCGCTGCTCGACGCCGGCGCCGACGTCGCCGGCATCGCCCGCACCGACGAGTTCGCCTACAGCATCGCCGGGAAGAACCCGCACTACGGCACCCCGCCGAACGGCGCGGTGGTCGGCGGGATCCCCGGCGGGTCGTCCTCCGGCCCCGCGTCCGCTGTGGCCCTCGGCCAGGCCTCGATCGGTCTCGGCACCGACACCGGCGGGTCGGTGCGCGTTCCCGCGTCGTACCAGGGTCTCTGGGGGCTGCGCACCACCCACGGGGCGGTGCCGGTGGCCGGGCTGCTGCCGCTCGCGCCGTCGTTCGACACGGTCGGCTGGCTCACCCGCAGTGTGGGCGTTCTCGGGGTGGCGGCGGGCGTGTCGCTGACGGCGCCCGCGCTGAGGCCGCTGCGCGAGCGCTACGCCGTCGACCCGGCGCTGCTCGCGCACGCGCAGCCCGGGGTGCACCGCGCCTTCGACCGTGCGCTCGCCGGCCTCGGCGACGCCGGCCTGCTCGACGACGTGCTGGCCGTCGAGCTCGGCGACATCGACGCGCTGTTCGAGACCTTCCGCACGGTGCAGGCGGCGGAGGCCTGGGCCGTGCACGGCGACTGGATCCGGAAGCACCCCGGCGCCCTCGGCGACGACATCGCGGCCCGTTTCGCCTGGGCGTCGACCATCACCGAGGAGGCCGAGGCTGAGGCCCGGGTCGCGCTCGCCGCCGCCCGCATCTCGCTGGAGGCCGCGCTCGATGGGCGCATCCTGCTGCTGCCGAGCGCGTCGTCGATCGCGCCGCAGGCGACAGCGGATGCCGCGACGATCGAGCTCACCCGCGCGGGAACCCTGCGCCTCACCTGCATCGCCGGGCTCACCGGGCGCCCGGGGCTCTCGGTGCCCGCGCTGACCGTCGACGGCGCACCGGTCGGCCTCTGCCTGGTCGGCCCGCGGCACAGCGACCTGCCCCTGATCGGCATCGGGGAGCGGATGCACGCGGCGCTGGTCGGGTAGCCCGCGACGCCGCGCTCCCCCTCCCGCCGGTTGAGTAGCAGGCGAGCGCAGCGAGTTCGCGAACTTGTACTGAGTAGGCCGTCCACGGCCGTATCGAAGTATCGAAACCGGTTGCGCGGCCGGTGCTGCGCCAGCAGTTGCGCGAACACCGGTTTCGATACGCCTGCTCCTTCGTGGTGGGCTACTCAACCACCGGGATGCTGCTAACCGAGCGACCGCAGGTCGCGCAGGTCGCCGAGGTAGTCTTCGAACGAGGACAGCGCGAGCTCGGCCACGGTGAGGCCGCGGCTGCGCGCCTCGTCGAGGGCCTCCTCGGCGAGGTCGTCGGGGAGCTCGAACTGTACGAATGCCATGCCCCAACCCTACGATCCGGCTGCCGAATGAAGGAACTTTCGGCGCGACGGCCCGTGCATCCGCATGGCCGGCCGCGACGGCGGGGTTTCTCCTTCATTCGGCAGGCAGTCGTTACCCGCGTGAAACATGTGTTTCAGTAGGCTGGAGGTCTGCAACTACTGATTCACGGGAGCGCACATGGTTTACGAGTCGATCAACCCGCCGCAGCGCCTGCTGATGGGCCCTGGCCCGATCAACGCCGATCCGCGCGTGCTGCGCGCCATGAGCGCCCAGCTGCTCGGCCAGTACGACCCGGCGATGACCGGCTACATGAACGAGACCATGGAGCTGTACCGCGGCGTCTTCCGCACGCGGAACCGCCAGACGATGCTCGTCGACGGCACCTCCCGCGCCGGCATCGAGGCCGCCCTCGTCTCGCTGATCGAGCCCGGCGACCGCGTGCTGGTTCCGATCTTCGGCCGCTTCGGCCACCTGCTGCGCGAGATCGCCGAGCGCTGCGGCGCCGAGGTGCACGTGATCGAGACCGAGTGGGGCACCGTGTTCACCCCCGACCAGATCGCGGCGGCCATCGCCGAGACCCGGCCGAAGATCCTCGCCATCGTGCACGGCGACACCTCCACCACCGTGGCCCAGCCGCTCGACGAGATCGGCGCGATCTGCGAGAAGAACGGTGTTCTGCTCTACACGGATGCGACGGCCTCCCTGGGTGGGAACGCCTTCGAGACCGACAAGTGGGGCATCGACGTCGCGACCGCCGGTCTGCAGAAATGCCTCGGTGGTCCCTCGGGAAGCGCCCCGATCACCCTTTCGGAGAAGGCCGTGGCCGTGATCGACGCCCGGAAGAGCATCGAGGCCGGCATCCGTGTCGACGGCGATCGCGCTCTCGCCCACCCGATCCGCTCGAACTACTTCGATCTGGCCATGATCATGGACTACTGGGGGCCGAAGCGGCTCAACCACCACACCGAGGCCACCACCGCGCTCTACGGCGCCCGCGAGTGCGCGCGCCTGCTGGTCGCCGAGGGGCTGCCAGAGGCGATCGACCGCCACCGGCTGCACGGCTCCGCGATGGCGACCGGGCTCGGCGCCATGGGGCTCGAGCTCTTCGGCGACCAGAGCTACAAGATGAACAACGTGGTCGGTGTGAAGATCCCGGAGGGGATCGACGGCGACGGCGCCCGCTCGGCGATGCTGAACGACTTCGGCATCGAGATCGGCACCAGCTTCGGCCCGCTGCACGGCAAGGTCTGGCGCATCGGCACCATGGGCTACAACGCCCGCCGCGACACCGTGCTCACCACCCTCGCCGCCCTGGAGCAGGTGCTGCGGCTCGGCGGCTTCGCGCTCACCGCCGGCAGCGGGGTCGGCACCGCCCTCGAGTACTACCAGGAGGCGTGATGGACGCCGACGCCCAGCTGATCCTCGACCGCTGCGACGAGCTCGCCGCGATCAGCAGCCAGCCCGACCGCCTCGAGCGGGTGCACCTCTCGAAGGAGCACAGGGCCGCCAACGACCTGGTGGCGGAGTGGATGCGCGCCGCCGGGCTCTCGACCTGGCAGGACGCCGCGGGCAACCAGTGCGGCCGCCTCGAGGGTAGCGAGCCCGGGCTCCCTGCTCTGCTGCTCGGCAGCCACATCGACACCGTTCCGGACGCCGGCCGCTACGACGGCATGCTCGGCGTGCTGCTGGCGATCCAGGTGGCGGGCCGCGTGCGCGACTCCGGCATCGCCCTGCCCTTCGCGCTCGAGGTGGTGGCCTTCAGCGACGAGGAGGGCACCCGCTTCGGCACCGCTCTGCTGGGCAGCCGCGCGCTCGCCGGCACCTGGGACGACGCCTGGTGGAACCTCACGGACGCCGACGGCATCACCCTGTTCGAGGCCTTCCAGGACTTCGGCCTCGACCCGGCCCGGCTGCCGAGCGCATTCCGCCGCCCGGAGAACCTCGTCGGCTACCTCGAGGCGCACATCGAGCAGGGACCCTACCTCGACGACGCCGACCGCCGCCTCGCCGTGGTCACCTCGATCGCCGGCGCCCGCCGCTTCGCGCTCGAGATCGTCGGCAAGGCCGGCCACGCGGGCGGCACGCCCTACGACCGGCGCAAGGACGCCCTCGTCGGCGCGAGCGAGCTCGTCGTCGCCGTCGAGCGCATCTCGAAGGAGCGCGGCGTGATCGGCACTGTCGGCCGGCTCGAGGCCTTCCCCGGCGGGGTGAACGTGATCCCGGGCCGCGTCGAGCTGAGCCTCGACCTGCGCGCCGAGTTCGACGACGACCGCGACGAGAGCATCCGCCTCATCGTCGAGGCCGCGCACGAGATCTGCGAGTGGCGCGGGCTCGCCTTCCACCAGAAGGAGATCTACCGGGCGGACGCGGTGCGCTGCGACCTCGGACTGCGCGACGCCGTGCTGCAGGGCATCCGCGCCACCGGCGACCAGAACCCGATGGCCTTCTGGAGCCGGGCCGGCCACGACGGCGTCGCGGTTGTGGCCGTCACCCCGATCGCCATGCTCTTCCTGCGCTGCCGGGCGGGCGTCAGCCACCACCCCGACGAGGCGGTGAGAAAAGCGGATGTCGCGGCGGCGCTGCACGCCTACGAGGCCGCGGTGCTGCAGCTGGTCGCGGGCGCGTGAGCGGCCCCTCGCTCGCGCAGCGCATCGACGCGGGCTACGCGGAGCTCGCGCCGCAGGAGCAGCGCGCCGCGGACTTCATGCGCGACCACCTCGCCGACCTCGCCGTCTACAACGCCACCGAGGTGGCGCGGCTGAGCGGGGTGTCGAAGGCCACCGTCTCCCGGCTGTACCGCCGTCTCGGCTTCGACGGCGCCGAAGCGGTGCGCGACCACGTGCGCGCCCTCCGCGCCTCGGGCACCCCGCTCGCCGGGGGCGCCCCGACCTCCTTCGAGAGCCACCTCGACTCGGAGATCGCGAACCTGCGCGCAATGCTCACCGGCCTCGACCTGGCACCGGCCGCCGGCCTCATCGCCGGCGCCGGGCGGGTGCTCGTGATCGGCTTCCGCACCAGTTACCCGATGGCGCTGCACCTGCGGCAGCAGCTCGCGCAGGCCAGGGGTGGGGTGGAGCTCGCCCCGCTGCCCGGCCAGAGCGTGGGGGAGGAGCTCGCCGCGCTGTCCGCCGACGACGTGGTGGTGCTGGTGGGGTTCCGGCGGCGGCCGGAGAGCTTCGCACGGGTGGTGGAGCTGGTCGCGGCATCCGCTGCACGCAGCATTCTGCTCAGCGACGGGCGCGGCCACGCCGACCGGGTGGACGTGCTGGTCGAGTGCCCGGTGGACAGCGTCACGGCCTTCGACAGCTACGCGGCGGTGGCGAGTGTGATCGGGCTGCTGGCGGCGGCCGTGCTCGGGGAGTCTCTGGCCGCGGGGCGGTCGAGGATCGCCGCGATCGGCGGCGCCTACGCGGAGCTCGACGAGCTTGAGTAGACCGTTGTGCCGGGCGCCCGGCGAGACGGTTTCGCGATTTCGCTATGTCAGTCTGCGCTGAGTCAGCCCGAACTGACACAGCGAAAACGGGACACGTGTCGAGATCCAAGACATGCCACCGACCAGAAGCCGGGCCTAGAGCGAGGACTCCAGGTGCCACACCTTGGCCACGATGCGCCATCCGTCCGGGCCGTCGACGAACGACAGGTGATCGACGAAGATGCTGTCGATGGCGCGCAGCCGCACGCGGACTACGGCGGCGGCATCCGAGAGCCAGTCGATGATCAGCACCTCCTCGGCCCGCGCGTGACCGGTCGACGCCGGTGAGGGGCGGTTCGCAACCACCTCGCGCCAGGCGGGGTACGGGTCGACGGTCACAACTCCTTCATCGACGTCGAAGAGCGAGCTCGCGGGGTGGAAGACATCGTCGAGGAGGGTGACATCGCAGCTGTAGATGCCGCGGAAGTAGGTGTCGACAGCGTGGTTGAGTTCTTCGGATCGGCGCATGAGTCGATCTTGGCCCACCACCGGTCGCGCGTTTCGGGTGAAGCCGGGATCTGGCAGCTTGTCGACCGAATATGGCCGAGCATCGGCGAGACGCTCGACTGCTACCAGCCCGACGCGGCTAGCCGACCTTCGCGGCCACCCGACCCGCGGCGCGTGCGCCGATCGCGCCGCTGAGGATCGTGGCGCGCTTGCGGCTGACGAAGCGGGGGAGCGCGGCCGTCAGGGCGTTCATGCGCCCGGACTGCACGCTCGGACGCCTGGCGCCGCGGTCGAGCTCGCGCATCGCGGTCGCCACCACCTGCTCGGGCGTCTGGTAGCTGCCGTTGTACGCGCCGCCGTCGAGCGCGTCGAAGAACTCGGTGCGGGTGAGCCCGGGCGAGAGGCAGAGCACCCGCAGGCCGGTGCCCCGCGACTCGAACCAGAGCGCCTCGGTGAAGCTGAGCACGAAGGCCTTGCAGGCGGAGTAGACCGCCATGCCCGGGCTCGGCACGTAGCCGGCGAGGCTGGCGACGTTGACGAGGATGCCGGTCCCGGCCGCGCGCATCGGCTCGATGAACGCCCGCGTGATGTCGACCAGGTTCGCCACGTCCACGTTGATCTCGTCGGTCAGGCGGGCGGGGTCCTCCTCGTGGAAGGCGCCGTCGGTGCCGAAGCCCGCGTTGTTGACGAGTCCGGTGACCGGGAGGCCGCGGCTCGCGACCTCCGCCGCGAGCCTGCTGCCCGCGCCGGGCGCGCTCAGGTCGAGGGCGATCGCCGTGGCGCGGATGCCATGGGTCGCCTCCAGCTCGGATGCCAGGTCCTGCAGGCGGTCGAGCCGGCGGGCGACGAGCACGACGTCGGATCCGCGACGGGCGAGCTCGCGGGCGAAGGCGGCGCCGATGCCCGAGCTGGCGCCGGTGACGATGGTGGACTGGTGGGAGAAGTCGATGGCTGTCATGTCTGCACTATACGCAGAAACTTGCACCAAGTGCAAGACACTGCGCATAACGCAAAGAGGCTACGCTGGGGAGATGGCCGTCACCCCCACCCTGCGCGAGCGCACCCGTCGCGCCGTGCACGCCGAGATCACGGCCACCGCGATGCGGCTCTTCGCCGAGAACGGCTTCGACGCCACGACGGTCGACCAGATCGCACGCGAGGCGGGCATCTCGCGGCGGTCGTTCTTCCACTACTTCGGAAGCAAGGAGGACCTCGTCCTCGGCAATACCGTCGCCCTCGGCGAGACGGTGCGCATCGCGCTCGAGGCGCGTCCGGCTGAGGAATCCGCGTGGGAGGCTCTCCGCGAGGCGTTCATGGTGCTGCAGGCCGACGGAATGCCGAGCACCGACGAGATGGCGCTCGCCCAGCTCTACCACGACGCCCCCTCGCTGCGGGCGCGGCACCTCGAGAAGCACCTCCGCTGGCAGGAGCTGTTCGCCCCCGACGTGCAGCGCCGGCTCGGCCTCCCGCCGACGGAGCGACCGGATCCACGTGCGCGCGCGCTGGTCGCCGCGGCCCTCGCCTGCCTCGACGTCACGATCAACGCCTGGTACGAGTCGGGCGGAACCCTCGACGCGGTGCAGCTCTTCGACGACGCGGTCGCGACGATCCGGCGCTAGCGCCCCGCGGACGGCTCGGGAGCGTCCGTGGAGAAGGGTTCGGCTTCGGGCAGATGGAGGCCGGCGGGTGTGATGGCTGAGAACGAGATCCGTGAACTCGAACACCTCGGAACCGTATTTGATGTGACCCACTGGGTGCGCTCCTTCGTGAAGCGGCCAGGAGATTCTGTCCGTATCTTCACGGAGGCTAGCGTGAGGAAAACTATTCGTTTATCGGACGCGGCGGGCGAGACGCGGCCCCTATCGCCTCGTAAATGCAGAGTGAACCTCATTGTGCAGGCAGAATGGACCGATGACCACTGTTTTCGTTCGAGGATCCGCCCGGGCCGAGGTTGCGCGGTGACCTCCGACAGCGCGACCCACATCCGGGGCCCGGTCACGAGCGTGCTGCGTTTCGTCGGCCCGGTCGTCGCCGTTCTGGGCGCGACCGCGATGCTGCTCGGCTATACGGCGCTGCCCGAGACGGTACCGACGCACTTCGACGGCGCAGGTCAGGCGGACGAGTACGGACCGCGCTGGAACGTGCTCGTGCTCGCCGCGGTCTGGATCCTGCTCCAGCTGGGCATAGCCTTCCTCGCGACGAAGCCCAAGCTGTTCAACTTCCCCGTGCCTGTCACCGACGAGAACCAGGGCCGGCTCTACCGCGAGGGTGAGCGGATGCTCGTCTGGGTCGGCCTCGCGCTGGCGACGTGTTTCGCGGGAATCGCCCTCCTGGTCTTCGACCTCCCCGGTAGTCCACTCGTCGTCGTCGGCGTCGTGGCCACGTTCGCGACCACGATCGTCGGCATTGTGCGGGTGTTGCGCGCGAGCTGACCGGGGCGTCGTCAGCGCACGGCAGTCCCTGTCAGGCGAGCCAGGTGCGCGCCGCCGTGACGAGGGCTTCGACGCCGCGCGTCAGAGTCGGTTCGATCACCGGGGCGAAGTGCGGCGAGTGGTTGGAGGGGACGTCGCGGTCCAGTGTTCCGGCCTCGGCAGCCGCCAGGTAGGAGGAGGGCTCGGTTCCGCCGAGTATCCAGAAGACGAGAGGCGCCCCTGCTGCCGTGGCGAGGATGCCCACGTCTTCGCTGCCGCTGACCTCTCCCGGGTCGAGCACGCTGGAGTCGCCGAAAGCGGCACGGAACGCGGAATGGGTGCGCTCCCTGGCGCCGGGGTCGTTGACCAGAACGGGGAACGACTGGGCGTGGTGGATGTGCGGCTCGGGCGCCCCGGATGCGGCGGCTTCGCCTCGCACGATGCGTTCGATCGCTTCGACGATCCGGACGCGCACGGGCTCGCTGAAGGCGCGCAGGGTGAGGCCGAGACTCGCCGTGTCGGGAATGATGTTGTTCGTTGTGCCGGCGCAGATGCGTCCGACGGTGACGACCGCGGTCTCCTGCGGCGCCACTTCCCGGGCGACGACGGTCTGGAGCCGAAGCACGATGGCGGCGGCCAGCACGATCGGATCGATGGTCGTCTCCGGTCGGGATCCGTGACCGCCGCGCCCGTGGAGCGTGATGTCGATGCTGTTGGCGGCGGCGAACGCTGCGCCCGGATGAGCGCCGACCATGCCGGCGGGCGCGGGCCCGACGTGTTGACCGAGCACCACATCGGGAATCGGCACCCTCGCATAGAGGCCGTCGTCGATCATCGCCTGGGCGCCGGCACCGCCCTCCTCGGCCGGCTGGAAGAGCGCGACGACGGTTCCCGCCCAGTCCTGGCGGGTCGAGGCCAGCTGATCGACGGCTCCGATCAGAGCGGCAACGTGCACGTCGTGACCGCAGGCGTGCATGAGCCCTTCCCGTGTGCTGGCGTAGTCGAGGCCGGTGTCCTCGACCACGGGGAGCGCATCCATGTCCGCGCGGAGGAGAACGGTCGGGCCGTCCCCGTTCCGCAGCACCCCGACGACGCCGGTGCGTCCGACCCCCTCCGTGACGTCGTAGCCGGCGGCCTGCATCCGGGCAGCCGCGATGCCCGCGGTGCGCGTCTCCTCGAACGCCAGCTCGGGGTGGCGGTGAAGATCGCGGTACAGCTCGGAGATCGGCAGCGGAACATCGGTCATGCACTCACGTCCTCGAATCGGAATGTCGACCCGCTCCACGAGTCACGGTGCGGATCGTCTACCCGGATGTCTATCCCGGACGCTGGCCCTTCCGCTAGACGTCGGTGCTTTCGAGTGCCTACGGGTCAGTTGATGATCTCGCCGCGCACATCCTCGCGCAGCACGGCGAGCCGCTCCCGCCAGGTGTCCAGGGCCTCCGGCGTCAGTCGCGTCCAGTCGAGGACCTCGCCGACGACTGTGAGCGGCGCTGTGCTTCGGTACGACCGGGTGGGGTTGCCGGGGAACTTGCGGTCGGTCACGTTCGGGTCGTTCTCGAACGCACCGGTCGGCTCCACCTCGTAGACCCGCGGAACGCCGTCTCCCGCGGCGAGCATGACGGTGAGCTCGGCGGCCAGCCCGGCGCCGTCGCGGAGGGCCGTGAAGTAGACGTGGTTCATCACGACCTCGGGGCGGTAGTTCGACCGGAAGCCGGCTGTGAGGAGGTCACCCGGGCGCAGCTGTGCTCTTGTGCCGTGGAAGAAGGGGCCGTCGTCCAGGTGCTCGACCATGCCGGGATTCTAGGCGGCTCGACTAGGTTTCGATACTTCGATACGGCCGTGGACGGCCTACTCAGTACAAGTACGCGAACTCGCTTCGCTCGCCTGCTACTCAACCAGCGGGAGGGCCTGCTACTCAACCAGCGGGAGGGCCTGCTACTCAACCGGCGGAGCGGGAGGGGCGAGGGCGGACGCCAGGTACGGGGCCGTGCGGCTTTCCTCGCTCGCCGCGACGGATGCCGGGGTGCCCTGCGCCACGATGCGGCCGCCGGCGTCGCCGCCGCTCGGACCGAGGTCGATCACCCAGTCGGCCTGCGACACCACGTGCATGTTGTGCTCCACGACGACCACGGTGTTGCCCGCGTCGACGAGAGCCTGCAGCTGCTCCAGCAGCAGGCGCACGTCGGCGGGGTGCAGGCCGGTGGTCGGCTCGTCGAGCAGGTAGAGGGTGTGGCCGCGGCGGGCGCGCTGCAGCTCGGTGGCGAGCTTGATGCGCTGCGCCTCCCCGCCGGAGAGCTCGGTGGCGGGCTGGCCGAGGCGGAGGTAGCCCAGGCCCACCTGGCGCAGGGTAGCCAGGCTGCGGGCCGCTGCCGCGACATCCGCTAGAAAGGTGAACGCGTCGTCGACGGTCATCGCCAGCACCTCGGCCACGCTGCGTCCGCGGTACTGCACCTCGAGGGTCTCGGCGTTGTAGCGCGAGCCGCCGCAGGTGGGGCAGGGCGAGTAGCTGCCGGGCAGGAACAGCAGCTCCACCGAGACGAAGCCCTCGCCGAGGCAGGTCTCGCAGCGCCCGCCGTCGACGTTGAAGGAGAATCGTCCGGCGTCGTAGCCGCGGCTGCGCGCCTCGTCCGTGGCGGCGAACGTGGAGCGCACCGCGTCGAACAGCCCGGTGTAGGTGGCGAGGTTGGAGCGCGGGGTGCGCCCGATGGGCTTCTGGTCGACGCTCACCAGCCGATCGAACTCGTCGTGGCCGCCCTCGCCGAGCACCCGCACCAGGGTGGACTTGCCCGAGCCGCTCACGCCGGTGATCGCGGTGAGCAGACCGAGCGGGATGTCGGCGTCGAGAGCGTCGAGGTTGTGGCGGGTGATGCCGCGCAGCTCGAGCTGTCCGCTCGCCTCGCGCGGTTCGCGCCGCTCGGCCGCGTCCGCGTCGGGGAAGAGGAACGGACGCGTCACCGAGGCGTCGACCGCGGCGAGCCCCGCGACCGGGCCGCTGTAGAGCACGTCGCCGCCGCCGGCCCCCGCTCCGGGCCCGACGTCGACGATCCAGTCGGCTCGGTGCACCACGTCCATGTTGTGCTCCACCACGAACACCGAGTTGCCGGAGGCCTTGAGCTGCTCGAGCACCTCCATCAGCGGTTCGGCGTCGGCCGGGTGCAGGCCGGCGGAGGGCTCGTCGAGCACGTAGATCACACCGAACAGGCCCGACCGCAGCTGCGTCGCGATGCGCAGGCGCTGCATCTCGCCGGGGGAGAGGGTGGGGGTGGCGCGGCTGAGGCTGAGGTAGCCGAGCCCGAGGCCGAGCAGCACCTCGATGCGGCCGAGCAGGTCGCGCGCGATCGTCACGGCCACCTCGTTCGTCTCGCCGGACAGGGCGGCGCGGTACGCGGCGGTCCCCTCCGTGAGCTGTGCCGTGGGGCGCAGCACCTCGGCCACCCCGGCCAGCGGGAGCGCGCCGAGCTGGGCGATGGTCTGCCCGGCGAAGGTCACGGCAAGCGCCGCCGCGGTGAGGCCGGTGCCTCCGCACAGCGTGCACGGCCCGGTCTCCACGAAGCGCAGCGCGCGGTTGCGCGCGGTCTCGCTCTTCGAGTCGGCGAGGGTGTGCATGATGAAGCTCTTCGCGCTCCAGAAGCGGCCCTTGTAGGGCTTCGCGACGCGGTCGCGCTGCGGGGTGACCTCCACGACGGGCTGCTCGTCGGTGAACAGGATCCAGTCGCGGTCCGCCTGCGCGAGCTCGCGCCAGGGCGACTCGATGTCGTAGCCGAGGCCCGCCGTCACGTCGCGCAGGTTCTTGCCCTGCCAGGCGCCTGGCCAGGCCGTGATGGCGCCGTCGCGGATGCTGAGCGAGTCGTCGTGAACAGCGGATGCCTCGCTCACCTCGTGCGCGATGCCCAGTCCGTGACAGCGCGGGCAGGCTCCCGCCGCGGTGTTCGGGGAGAAGGCGTCCGAATCGAGCCGGCCCGGGGCATCCGCCGGATAGCTCCCCGAACGCGAGTAGAGCATCCGCATCGAGTTGGAGAGGGTGGTGAGCGTGCCGACGGTGGAGCGGGAGCTCGGAGCGCCGCGGCGCTGCTGCAGAGCGACGGCGGGCGGGAGCCCGGTGATCGAGTCGACGTGCGGGGTGTGGCCCTGGGCGATCAGGCGGCGGGCGTAGGGCGCGACAGACTCGAAGAAGCGACGCTGGGCCTCGCCGAAGATGGTGCCGAAGGCGAGTGACGACTTGCCGGAGCCGCTGACTCCGGTGAAGGCCACGATGCTGTCGCGCGGAACGTCGACGTCCACGTCGCGCAGGTTGTTCTCGCGGGCGCCGCGCACCTGCACGAATCCCAGGCGGTCGGCGGTAGTGGCGGGGGTCGAGCTGTCGGAGGGCATCGGGCAATGCTAGGCGGTGGCGCTGCGCGGCAGCTGGGCTGGACATCAGGTGTCAGACGTGTTGTGGGGCGGATGCGACGGCTCGGGGCGCTCGCCGGTGCCGCCACGGCTCGAACGCTGCCCGGTCGGGCGACGGGTTTGCGATTTCGCAATGTCAGTCTGCGTTGACTCGGGGGTCAACGCAGACTGACATTGCGAAATGGACGAGGGCAGGGCCGCGAGGGCAGGGCCGCGACGGCTCAGCGCGCCCCGGCCCCGGATCCGTCCGTGCCGGGCGAATCCACGTCGTGGCCGTCGTACAGATCGCCGCACTCCACCTCGGCGACTCCGTGCGCGTCGAGGTAGGCGCGGGCGCCGTGGTCGCCGGCGAGGGTCGCCGAGAGAGGCACCCAGTGATCGCGTCCGATCAGCACCGGATGCCCGGGCCGGCCCCCGAAGACGGCCCGCGCCAGCGAGGTGGTCGAAACCGCGCGCCCTGCCGGGACCGCGGGCGCTGCGGAGACCGCCGAGGTGGCCGGGGCGGACTGGACCGCCGGGGCGGCCGGGACGGCCCGGACCGTCGAGATGGACGAAACGACTCCCAGCACCCGGACGACGACCGACCCCGGCAGCGCCGGCATGTCCACGAGCGCGACGAGCGCCGCATCGCCTCCGGCCTCCGAGGCCGCCGCGAGCCCCGCGCGGAGCGACGAGGCCATGCCGTCTGCCCACTCGGCGTTGACGACCGAGCCGACCCGGGCATCCGCTGGAAGCAGCAGGGCCGCCTCGTGCGCCGCGGCGCCCAGCACCACGACCACCCGCGCGCAGCCCGCGGCCAGCAGCAGCCGGCAGGCGACGGCCAGCCACGGCTCGCCGGAGGGGGTGCGCATCAGGGCCTTCGGCGTTCCCATACGGCTGCCCGCGCCCGCCGCCAGCACCACTCCGCATACAGCCATGGGTAATGTTAGGCAGACAATGATGAATGTCACCGAGTCATCCCTGCGCGAGGGCCTCGCCGCGAGCCTGAGCGTGAACCGCTGGATCGACGAGGTCGCCGCCGGCGCCCCGTACGAGTCCGCGGCGCAGCTGCTCGCCGTCGCGGCCGAGGCGGCGACGCCGCTCAGCGCCTCCGAGATCGACGAGGCCATCGCGCACCATCCCCGCATCGGCGAGCAGCCGGTGGGCGAGGGCGCCGCGCAGAGCTTCAGCCGCAGCGAGCAGTCGGCGCTCGGCGACGACGACGCCCTGGTCGCCGAGCAGATCGCCGCCGGCAACGCCGCCTACGAGGAGCGCTTCGGCCGCGTGTTCATCATCCGCGCCGCCGGACGCACCCGCGCCGAGATCCTCGAGGAGCTCACCCGCCGCCTCGAGCTGCCGAACGCGTCGGAGCTCGAGATCGTCGGCGAGCAGCTGCGGGAGATCGCGCTGCTGCGCCTCGAGGCGCAGTTCGGTACCGAACAGTGAGCCACGTCACCACGCACGTGCTCGACTCCGTGCTCGGCCGCCCGGCGCAGGGGATCGCGGTCTCCCTCTACGACCTCGACGGGGCGTCGCTGGCGAACGGCGTCACCGACGCCGACGGCCGGATCTCCGACCTCGGTCCCGACGCGCTGCCGCTCGGCGAGTACACCATCGTGTTCGAGACCGGCATCTACTTCCTCGCCACGGGCACAGACACCTTCTACCCCCGGGTCACCATCGACTTCGAGGTGACGGATGCCGCGGCCCACTACCACGTGCCCCTCCTGCTGAGCCCGTTCGCCTTCTCCACCTACCGCGGCAGCTGAGCATGGCGACGACAACCGGCCGCACGCGGTCGCAGCGCCTCGACGCGCTGCCCTGGACACGCAGGCACAGCAGGCTGCTCGCCGGATCCGGCATCGGCTGGGCGCTCGACGCCATGGACGTCGGGCTGATCTCCTTCGTCATCGCCCAGCTCGTGGTGGTGTGGCAGGTCGCGCCGGGAGAGCTCTCCTGGGTGGCCTCCGCCGGGTTCCTCGGCATGGCGATCGGCGCGAGCCTCGGCGGACTGCTCGCCGACCGGCTCGGCAGACGCCAGGTCTTCGCGCTCACCCTGCTCGTCTACGGCGTATTCACCGGGCTCTCCGCGCTTGCCTGGGGCATCGGCGCCCTCGTCGCCCTGCGCTTCCTGGTGGGGCTCGGGCTCGGCGCCGAGCTGCCGATCGCCTCGACGCTGGTGAGCGAGTTCGCGCCGGCGCGCATCCGCGGCCGCATCATCGTGATCCTCGAGTCGTTCTGGGCGGTCGGCTGGACCGCCGCCGCCGTGATCGGCTACTTCGTCGTCCCGATCGGCGACGACGGCTGGCGCTGGGCCCTCGCGCTCGGCGCGGTCCCCGCCGTCTGGGCGATCGTGGTGCGGCTGAAGCTGCCCGAGTCGGTGCGCTTCCTCGAGGGCAAGGGCCGCCACGGCGAGGCCGAGCGTATCGTGGCCGAGTTCGAGGCGGCGGCCGGGCCAGGGCACCTCGAGAAGCAGGCGCGCCTCGACGAGCCGGCCGCGGCATCCGCTGTCGACGGGCCCGCCGAGACGACGAACTCCGCGACGGGCACGGCGACGACCAGCCCCACGACGGGCACCATCTTCGGCGCCCGCCTGCGCCGCCGCACGATCTCGCTTTGGATCGTCTGGTTCTGCGTCAACTTCGCCTACTACGGCGCCTTCATCTGGCTGCCGACGCTGCTGGTGGCCCAGGGCTTCAGCCTGGTGAAGTCGTTCGAGTACACCCTGATCATCACGCTCGCCCAGCTTCCCGGCTACGCCGTCTCGGCCTGGCTGGTGGAGAAGTGGGGGCGCCGGGTGACGCTGGCCGTGTTCCTCGCCGGCTCCGCGGTGGCCGCGGGCCTCTTCGGCACGGCGGACGACGTGGCGTCGATCCTCGTCTTCGGCGCGCTGATGTCGTTCTTCAACCTCGGCGCCTGGGGCGCCCTCTACGCGGTGACCCCGGAGCTCTACCCCACCCGGGTGCGCGGAACCGGCGCCGGCTGGGCGGCGGGCTTCGGCAGGCTCGCGTCGATCATCGCCCCGCTCTGCGTGCCGTTACTGTTGAGCGCAGGGGGAGTCGCTCTGCCCTTCGGCGTCTTCGCGGCCGTGTTCGCGATCGCCGCGATCACCGCGCTGACGCTGCCCGACCTGCGCGGGAAAGCCCTGGAGGACTGATGGCCGACACGAACGTCACCGGCACGATCGTCGGCGGGCGGTACGAGATCGGCGAGCTGCTCGGCACCGGCGGGATGGCCTCGGTCTACCGCGCGGTCGACCGCTCGCTCGGGCGCGAGGTGGCGGTCAAGCTGTTCTCCGCCTCGGGCGTCGACAGCGCCTCGCTGCAGCGGGAGAGCTCCGAGATCCGCCTGCTCGCCTCGCTCAACCACCACGCGCTGGTCACCCTTTTCGACGCCAACGTCGACGAGGGCTCGCGGGCATTCCTCGTGATGGAGCTCGTCGAGGGACGCACCCTCGGCGAGCGGATCGCGGTCGGCCCGGTCGCCGAGGCCGACGCCGCCCACCTGCTGGTCGACCTCGCCGAGGCGCTGCACGTCGTGCACGAGCGCGGCATCGTGCACCGCGACATCAAGCCGGCGAACATCCTGCTGAGCGCGTCCGCCTCGCCGTCGCGGGAGTTCCGGGCCAAGCTGAGCGACTTCGGCATCGCCTACCTCGTGGACTCGACCCGCCTCACCACGCCGGGCACCGTGGTCGGCACGGCGGCGTACATCTCGCCGGAGCAGGCCAGGGGCACGCCGCCCGGGCCCGCCGGCGACGTCTACTCCCTCGGTCTGGTCGTGCTCGAGGCGCTCACCGCCGTGCGGGCGTTCCCCGGGTCGATGGTGGAGTCGATCTCGGCGCGGCTCGTCAACGACCCGGCGATCCCCGCCGCGCTCGGCCCGGACTGGGTGTCGCTGCTCGAGCGGATGACCGCGCGCGAGCCCGCCCGGCGCCCGAGCTCCCTCGAGGTGGCCGAGCTCGCCCGCGCCCTGGAGCGGTCGCTGCACGGGCGTCCCGCCGCCGCTGCTCCAGCGGATGCCGCGACAGCGCCCTTCGCGCCGACCGGCGTCGCGGCGGCGGAGCTCGCGCCCCACGCCGCTCTGGGCCTCGCGCCCGACGCCGCACCGGGCCTCGCGACCGACGCCGCCCTCGGCCTCGCGCCCACCGGGGCCGACGCGACCGCGGTCGCGGCGGGTTCCGACCCCACCGGATCCGCGCCGACGCGCGCCTTCCCGGCCGCGCTCCCGACCGCCGCGACCGAGTCGCTCGCGGCCCGGCCCGGCACGCCGCCCCGGCCTCCGTCCGGCGACTCGCTCCACACCCTCGTGCTGCCGTCCGGCCTCCCCGCCGGCGCCGAAGCGCCCTTCCCGAACAGCTCGCACACCACCTCGGGCGCGCAGCGCACGGCCAGGCGGCCGGTGCGCGCCGTCCTGATCGCCGGGGCGAGCCTGCTGGCGGCCGCCATCGTGATCGTGGTGATCGTGCTGCTCGGCGGCGCCGGCGTCGACACCCCCGCGCCCGAGCCGGCGCCGACCCTGCCGGCGAACGAGGGCGAGCTCGGCGTCCACCTCGAAGAACTCCTGGAAAGCGTGACCCCGTGACCCGTCGCAGCCTGCCCGCCCTCGTGACCACGGCGCTCGCCGCCACCGCCCTGCTCGCGGGATGCGCGAGCGCCCCCGAGATCACCGCCGAGACCGCCGCCGAGCTGCAGACGTCCGTGGTGTCCGTGGCGACCCTCGCGCAGACCGACGCCGCGGCCGCGCTCGCCGAGCTCGACGCCCTGCAGGCCCGGCTCGACGCGGGGACCGCGGAGGGATCGATCCTCGAGGACCGGGCCGCGGGCATCCGCTCGTCGATCGACCTGGTGCGCGCCGATCTCGAGGCCGCGGTCGAGGCCGCCCGCGTGGCAGCCGAGCAGCTGGCGGCGGAGCAGGCGGAGGCCGCCCGGCTCGCCCAGGAGAAGGCCGCCGCCGAGCAGGCCGTCGCCGACGAGGCCGCCAAGCAGGCGGCGGAGGACAAGGCCGAGAACGACAAGGAGGCGCGCGAGGCGGAGAAGGAAGCCGAGAAGGAGCGCCGCGAGCAGGAGAAGGAAGACCGCGAGAACTAGCGCGGTCCTTTCGCGCACACTCGCGCGATTACTTGCGGCGAACGGTCGTAGATCCAGGGCGTTGGAGCAGTTCGCCGCAAGCTATCGCGCGGCCCGCAACGCGCCGAGGGGCGCGGGCTCAGTAGTCCGTGCGGGTCTCCGCGGCGAGCCACGCGTCGAAGGGCTGCGGCGCGTTCGGCGGGCGCACGCTGTCGATCGCCATGTCCCAGGTGGCGCGGTCCCGGGCGAACAGCTCGTAGAACTCGCGGTCGTCGAACCCGCCGCGGGCGGCGTCGTCGCGGTCGGCGGCGAAGACCACGCGGTCGAGCCGCGCCCAGAGCGAGGCGGAGAGGCAGAGCGGGCAGGGCTCGCAGGAGGTGTACAGCGTCATGCCGGCCAGGGAGAAGTCGCCGGTGGCCTGGCAGGCGGCGCGGATCGCCATCACCTCGGCGTGCGCGGTGGGGTCGAGGTTCGCCGTCACGCGGTTCTGCCCCTCGGCCACCAGCTCGCCGTCGCGCACGATCACCGCGCCGAAGGGGCCGCCTCCGGCAGCCACGTTCTCGGTCGCGAGGTCGATGGCGCGGGCGAGCCAGCGCGCATCCGCTGCTGAGTCCGTCGACGCGGCCATCAGGCGAGTCCCGCCGAGATGCGCCAGGCGTCGCCCGCCGGGGGTGCGTCGTCGCGCAGCACCGTGGCCTCGATCAGCCCGTACGGGCGGTCGGCTGCGATGAAGACCTCGCCGGGGTTCTCCAGCTCGAAGGGCGAGAGGTCGACGACGAAGTGGTGCTTGTTGGGGGCCTTGAGCCGCACCTCGGCGATGGAGGGGTAGGCCTCGAGCACGGAGCGGCCCATGTGCCAGAGCGTCTGCTGCAGGGCGAGCGACTGCAGGGTGGCGAACTCCCTCACGAGGATGCGCTTGATGCCGGCGTAGGTGTCGTCCCAGTCGACGTCGGTGCCGACGAAGCGCCACTGCGCCACGAGGGAGGTGGCCATCACGCGGTCATGGGTCTCCTGCAGGGTGGTGAACTCGTCCTCGAGGAAGCCGGCGAACTCGCTTCCGGTGGACTTGAGCAGGGTGAGGTCTTTCAGGCCGCCGATCACGTGCTCGCCGGTGGCGTCGACCGTGACCGCGGCGGTGCGGATCTCCTGTCCGGAGCGCAGCCAGGTGTGGTCGTGCTCCACGCCGTCGACGACCGCGCGCTGCCAGGAGTACTCCTCGACCTCGATGCGGGCGCCCTCGACGGGCGCGACGTCGTGCACGAAGTGGCGGGCCAGCTCGAGGCCGAAGTTCTCGATCGAGTGGATGCCCTTCGACTTCGCGAAGGCGAACGCCGTGTTCTTCTGCGTGTCGGTGGGCAGCACGTTGGTCTGGTTGCCGCTGAGGTACGCGGGGTCGAAGGGGCCGCGCAGGGCGGTGCTCACGTTCAGGTCGCGGATCTCGTGCCGGGCCTGGTCGCGGTAGATGCGCACCACGCGGTTCTCCGCCTTGCCGTACTGGTTGTCGCCCAGGATTATTGCCATGCCGGTGATTCTGCCATCGTCATGTGACCGGGGTGTTTCGTGCGGCGCGCGCTGCCGAATGAAGGAGAAACCGGCGCCGGCCGGCACGCGCAAGCGGATGCGCAGGGCTCGGCCGCGAGATCTCCTTCATTCGGCAGGTGGCAGGTGGCAGGTGGTAGGGGCAGGTGGGTCAGCGGGCGAGCAGGCGGCCGGCGGGGGCCGCGTCGGCCGCCGAGGGTACCGGCGTGCCCGCTACCCAGGTGCGCCGCACGACGCCGCGCAGCTCGCGGCCGTCGTAGGCGCTCACGTGGTTGCGGTACAGCAGAGCCTCGGCGTCGACGGTGAACACGGCGTCGGGGGCGAAGGCGGCGAAGTCGGCGTCCGCGCCGACCCGGATCGCGCCCTTGCCGACCAGCCCGGCGAAGCGCGCGGTGGCCGATGACATCCAGCCCACCACCTGCTCGAGCGGGATCCCGCGACGGGCGGCCTCGGTCCAGACCGCGGCGAGCCCGGTCTGCAGCCCGGCGATGCCGCCCCAGGCGCGGCCGAAGTCGCCGCCGTGCGCGAACTTGAGCTCGGCGGTGGAGGGGGAGTGGTCGGTGACGACGATGTCGATGTCGCCGTCGAGCAGCGCCTGCCAGAGTGCGTCGCGGTTGGCCTCGTCGCGGATCGGCGGGCAGCACTTGAACTGCGTGGCGCCGTCGGCGATCTCGTTGTCGCTGATGGTGAGGTAGTGCGGGCAGGTCTCGACCGTGATCTTCAGCCCCTCCGCGCGGGCGGCGCGCAGGGCGGGCAGCGCGGCCGCCGAGGAGAGGTGCAGGATGTGCGCGCGGGCGCCCGTGCGGCGCACGCCGGCGATGACGCGCTCGATCGCGGTCACTTCCGCCGCATCCGGTCGCGAATCGACGAAACGGTGGTAGTCGGTGCCGCCCTCGTTCTCGCTCGCGGAGAGCACCGCGGGATCTTCGGCGTGCACGATCAGCAGGCCGTCGAAGCCCGCGATCTCCTCCAGCGCCGCCTCCAGCTGGTCGGCGTCGAGGTGCTCGAACTCGTCGACGCCGCTGGGCGCGAGGAAGGCCTTGAAGCCGAAGACGCCCGCGTCGTGCAGCTCGCGCAGCGTGCCGAGGTTCTGCGGAACCGCGCCGCCCCAGAAGCCGACGTCGACCACGCTCTTGGCGGCGGCCACCGAGCGCTTCGCCTCGAGGGCGGCGACGGTGGTGGTGGCGGGGATGCTGTTCAGCGGCATGTCGATGATTGTCGTCACACCCCCGGCGGCGGCCGCGCGGGTGGCGCTGGCGAAGCCCTCCCACTCGGTGCGGCCCGGCTCGTTCACGTGCACGTGGGTGTCGACGATGCCGGGGATCAGCACCTCGTCGTCGGCGAGCGTCACGACGGTCGCGCCCTCGAGCGGTGTCGCGCTGATCGCGGCGACCACGCCGTCGGTCACCCCGATGTCGGCGGCCCGCCAGTTGCCCCCGAGGAGGACGAAGTCGGCGCGGATCACGAGGTCGAAGGCGGCAGGCATGCCTCTCACGGTAGCGGGTTGAGGGCGTCGTACTCGCGGAAGGAGCGGTTCAGCCGCACCAGCAGCGCCACGAGCGCCACCACGAGCACTCCGCCGAGCACCGACGGTAGCCAGAGCAGGGTGGTCGCCACCATCAGGCCCACGTAGGCGTCGCCGAGGCGCGGCCCGCCGGTGACGACCACGATGTAGACGCCCTGCGTGCGCCCGCGCATCGAGTCGGGCACCGCCGACTGCATCATCGAGGTGCGGAAGACGGAGCTGATGTTGTCCGCCGCCCCCGCGCCGGCCAGGGCGAGCGCCGCGAGCACGAGGGCGGGCAGGTTCGCCGAGTCGAGCGAGTCGGTGATCGAGCCGCTGGGGCGCGAGCCGAGCGGCAGCAGCACCAGCCCGAAGGCGAGCATGCACAGCCCGTAGGCCACCACCGCGTTGCGGATCGCGACGCCGTGCCGCCGCACTTGCCCGAGCCGCCCGGAGAACAGCGAGCTGAGCAGGGTGCCCACCGCGCCCGCGGCGAAGAGGATCCCGACCGTGACCGCGCCGCCGCCGATCACCAGCGCGCCGACCGCGGGGTAGAGCACGCGGGCCATACCGAAGGTCATCGCGATGATGTCGATGAGGAAGCTGAGGCGGATGTTCGGGGCGCGTCGCAGAAACGCCAGCCCCTCCGCGAGGGCCGGCACGCCGCGCGCGGTGCCGCCGCCCTCCGGCCTGATGGCCGGCAGCGTGAGGATGCCGGTGAACGCGGCGAGGAACAGCACCGCGTCGATCGTGTAGGTCCACTGGATGCCGACCGTGGCGACGAGCACCCCGGCGAGGGCCGGTCCGAGCGTGATCCCGACGCCCATGCTGATACCGCCCAGAGCGGATGCCGCGGGCAGCAGCTCCTTGTCGACCAGACGTGGCACGATCGCCATGCGTGTGGCCCCGACGATGGTGGTCGCCACCGCGGTGAGGGTGGTCAGCACGTAGTAGACCCAGAGAACGTCGATGTGCAGCCAGGCCAGCGCGGCCAGCCCGAGCACCGAGAACCACGCCACGGTCTCGGCGACGATCGCCACGATGCGGCGGTCGAACGTGTCGGCGAGCACCCCGCCGTAGAGCCCGGCGACGATCATCGGCAGCAGGCCGACCACTCCGACGAGGGCGACGGCGCCGGTGGACCCGGTGAGGTCGAAGATGTGGAGCCCGACGGCGACGACGGTCATCTGGCTGCCGACGCCCGCGATCCCGGTGCCGAGCCACAGCCGGAAGAAGGCGGGGCTGCGGCGGAAGGGGGCGAGATCGATCCAGTGGCTGCGACGGGAGACGGGCGCGCTCACTGCGGATCCCCGTTCCGTCCGCCCGGACGGAGGACTCCGTCGAGTATAGGCAGCCATCGGAAACGGCCCCCGCTCCGAACCCGCCTAGGCTGATTACTCACACAGGGGGAAGTGGCATGACAGGCAGAACCATCATCATCACCGGCGCGAGCGACGGGATCGGGGCGGCGGCCGCGAGGGAGCTGAGCGCAGCGGGCAACACCGTGGTCGTCGTCGGGCGCTCGCCCGAGAAGACCGCGGCCATCGCCGCCGAGCTCGGCGCGGACCACCTGCTGGCCGACTTCGCGAAGTTCGACGACGTCCGCGCGCTCGCCGCGA